>Ga0163150_10002404_pt1 | contig 28682 bp, 30 predicted proteins | sample OliLakLV19P2IB_FD_148628 | JGI IMG/M metagenome (GOLD analysis project Ga0163150, IMG submission 148628) | Freshwater microbial mat bacterial communities from Lake Vanda, McMurdo Dry Valleys, Antarctica - Oligotrophic Lake LV.19.P2.IB | ecosystem: Environmental > Aquatic > Freshwater > Lake >...
GGGCTTGCGCGCGAACGGGAGGCCGTTCAGGTTCTGAGAGCCTTCAGGCTCGAATGAGGTGGGTCAAGCGCATTTGCATCTGAGCCTCGGACATTCCCGCTAGGGCGTCCTGACTCACGGATGAGCGCCGCCGTTATCTTGCAATACAGAAATTCGAAGCGGAAGCGACACCACACAAAGCAATATTGAAAACGAGAAGAGGAGTTGGCGGAGCCGGGGGTGGTGAGCCCTGTTTTGCTCTGCAAAATGCGTAGCGAAGCGGAGCACGAACCGAGGCGTAGCTGGGGAGAGGATTCCTTCCTCTCCCCAAACAGTCTCCTGCCCGAGCAACGCCCTCGCAAGGGCGAAATTGCGAGGATAAGCAGGAAACCTAGACATCTAGGCGCGAGTAGCCATAGCGGTAATGCCCGAGGCGAATGCCGAGGGTGCACCCCTACCAGCTTTCGATAAACACCAAAGTATAAATATGTCACAAGTCCGAGACAATGTGTTTGTATTTCAATTCCGCCAGCTTCCTTCTTGAAAGGAAGCCCGTCCTCACCCCATCGCCCATACTAAAAAAAAGAAATCCCCGCCGAAACAAAAAAGAATGGAAAAGCGATGGGGAGAGGGCGGAACGCCGAGTACTCGAGGCGTTGGCGGAATTGAGTCGCATTAGCACATTAGTCGAGCGTAGTAGGCGGTTTCAAATTAATTAGGAAGTCGAGCGTAAGATTATTAGCTCAAGTTTTGTTTGAAAAAGGTTCTAACTTGGTCGTATAGAGTAGCCAGCTAGAAAAAATTGAGTCAAACGACTTATTTTTTCAAATAAAACTTTTTAAAAGAAAAAAATCAACAACATATTTGCATTCTTTGGTAAATAAGATAGAATAGCGGAGTAGTTATTAAGAGCTTTCAACTTATTTCAGGGCCCTTAGCTCATCTGGCTAGAGCGCCTCATTTGCAATGAGGAGGTGGCAGGTTCGAGTCCTGTAGGGTCCACAAACTTTAAAATTTACCCCGCGGTAGATTTTAAAGGTTTGTGGAGACCGTAGCGATGTTTTGTAAGTATACAAAACCGCGAGGGGCGGGCTGCGAAAATTTCGAGCGGCGGCGAGAAATTATTTGTAGCCACAAATTATTTTATTAATTAACAAAAAAATTTATGGCAAAAAGAAGTACAACACTTAGTCCAAAGAAGAAATCTAGACGTTCTAAAAAGACCAAGAAGCGCTTGGCAATCAAGAGAGAGATGCTAGCCAATAAAGCCGCAAAGAAAAAACAGAGCAAACGGAGAAAGCATAAATAGGAGTATGAAAATTTTATCCAAATTAGAAAAAAAGATAGTTATTTTTCTAAGCCACCGGCCCAAACTTTATGCCTTGGTTGTGGGTGTTGGAGTGGTTTTGTTTTGGCGAGGTGTTTGGCATACCGCAGATCAAATTCATACCCTACTAGGCTATTATCAAAACGTATCCCCATTGGATGCAAATATTTCTCCCTGGTGGGATGGCCCACTTTCGCTTTTGGTTGGCATCACTATTTTATATTTTACGGGGGCTTTTATTTCTAGTTTTATTGGTAACGAACTCATTCTTTCTGGGCTTCGTGGAGAGAAAAAGTTGTCAGAAAAAACTGAAGGAGAATTAAAAAATGAAGTACGAGCGATAGGAGACATCAAAGATGCATTATCTTCCATCGAAGATAAAATAGTAGAACTTGAACACAAAATTCGAGATCATCATTTTAATTCAAAATAAATTTATTTTTCAAATATTCTCAAATCTCTTCTAGCCAAAACGAGTCCAGGAATTAGTGGAATCCAAAGAGTGAACCATCGCAAGAGGAGAGTGGTGGCAATAGCTGCCCCAAGGGGCGTTCCAAAAATAACTAAAATAGTCACCGAGCCTGCCTCGAACCCTCCGATACCACCAGGAGACAAAATAATTGCTCCTGCGACAGAGGCGATGACCAAAGCAACAAAAGAGAGCATCAGGCTTGTTTCTATGTTGATGGAGCGCATTATGGCGTAGAGGGTTAGGGCGTCGAGTAAAAATATCCCCACTTTTAGCAAGCTGGTTTCTATTAGAAGTTTTCTAGAAAAAACTCTTTGGTGGGATACATCTTCAATGGCGAGAAAAAACCTGGATGTCAGTTTGTTATGAGTCAACCAAGTGGGTAGTTTGAATTCTTTATGTTTGATGGCTGTCCAAATGAGAGCTACAATTATGATTTCTATTATAAGAAATACAGTTACCAAGCTGACGATAATAGAAGTTATATTATCGTGCCACCATAGAAGAATTAAAGAAGTGAAGGTAACTAGTGAAAAAGATATGTGGTAAGCCAGAGTGTCTACAAACATCACTTCCATGGCGATAGTAGTAGAAACCCCTAGTCGCTTCAATGCTTTGACCATAACAAAATGACCCGCCAAGCCCCCTACGGGTATCAACTGATTAATACTTAATTGCTCAAGAGAAAGCTCGAGTAGGGGGCGGAAGGTAAGGCGGTGCTCAGCTCTTTTTGAAGTCAGATACCAGACGGCTCCAGTCAAAATGTAAGTAAATATTTGCAATATGATGACTATCAACATCCAGCTCGGGTCTGCATTCGTTATTAACAATAAAAGTTTTTTTGTTTCTTCAAAATGAAAAATTGCAAAAATAATTATAATAGTGAAAAAGACAGCGATACTGACTAGGCTCCAAAAAGGACCTCTGCCTGTCAAAAATTTAAAGTCGGCTTTGTTGTTTTCTTCGCTATTCTGCATCATTCCAAGTGATAAGCTTCCATCTGTCTTTTATAAACCAATATTTGGTGTATTTACAAATAGTCATCCCCGCGTTATCTATGGGATTATAAAAACTCAAAGCGTTGTAATAAGAAGCATTCAAGCTCTCTCCATAGAGCAGGTAGGCCATAACCATTTTTAAAAAGATGTGATGGGTGACCATGATAATCCTCTTTTCTTTTCTTTCGGTAATATAGACAAGCAATTTTCGCGCACGTTCTTTGAGGTCGATAAAATTTTCTTCGTCCGAATAACGCAGGCTATCGTCGTGAAAACTTTTGTCTATTTGGTCGATGATGAGTTTTACTTCGGGTTCCTCTCCAGAACGGCCGACTATCTCGCTTGGGTTTCTGCGTTCTACCAACAAATCACTATACTCTACTTTCATTTTTAACTCTTCAGCGATGATGCCGGCTGTCTCTTTTGCGCGCTCGTATGGACTCGAAACAATAACTTGTGGACGGCCTCTTCTCTTTGGGAATTTTTTGGCTGTCGCGAGCGCTTGGGCTTTGCCTTTTTCACTCAGTGGACCATCGGGACCTTGGCGGATGCCGAGAGCGTTTTGTTCGCTTTCTCCGTGTCTGACGAAATAAATTAATTTGGATTGCATATAGTTGATAATTATATCATGCAGCTAGGACTTTTATTACCAAAGCTGTCATATCGTCTTTTTTTGAGCGAAATTCTCCCTTCTCACTTTTTTCTTCTGAAATTTTTACCAAACTTTTTGCCATTTCTTGACTACTTTTTTCTTGTCGCAATATATCAGCCATAGATGGAGTTGATCCATTTGTTTTTGTGTCTGTTAGATTGTCATGTATTCCATCAGAAGAAATCAAGATTATATCACCATCATTTATGTCTACACTGTACATATTCGGAGAACAACCAGGTGTGCCTAATGCTTGGGATATCTTATTCCTCATTCCCCAGAATCCTCTTTCTAATGCAGATAAGCCACTTTCATCCACAAGGTTATTGAATTTCTCTTGAAGTTTTTTTGCCTCCTCTTTTCCCTTAGTGGCTGTTAAAAAAAGATTTGCTTGACTATCATCGACAGTTATTTGTTCCAGTTCTCCGTTTTTTCTTAGTATATACACACGGCTGTCTCCAGCATTTGCGATTATCGCTTTTTGCTTACCCGCACCACTATTCCAAAATTTTACCACTGATGCAGTAGTAGCCATGTGTTTTAGTTTAAAATCTTTTTCTGCCTCTGCTAAAATAAAGTCATTGGCCTCTATAAAAATTTTCTTTAGTTGCTCTAGCAGTTCCTCTTCTCTAAGGCTAGGAGGAAGTCTATCTAGTGCACTTTTTATATAATCTTTCGCAAGGGTGGATGCTATACCTCCAGCCCCCAACCCCCCTACTCCATCAAAAACTCCGAAAACACCTCTTCCTGGTAGAGAAAAAAAAGTATCTTCATTTCCTTTTCCATTTTCTAGATGCACGCTACCTGTCTGCGAAAATTCCCCATACTCAAACTTCAGTCCCTCAATAGCAGGGGAGGCGTTTTCTTGTGTCGGCTTGTTTTGTGGGATTCCCTCAGGTGATGTCATAGAACACACTATAGCAATGCAAAAGCATTGTTTCAAGTTTTGTTGATAATATTCATTTATGTATTAAAAAATCAAAACCCCGACAATATTGCCGGGGTGCGTCACAGGTAGCGGTTGCTACCTGTTTGATGTTCCCCGCCTAGGCGGGGGATTGAGAAGGATATTCTCCGGTTTCCCGGAAAGAAAGCCCTGCTCTCCACCAACGGTCCATGATGCCGCCCTGCTTGCTGCAGCGGACACAATTCCCGCGGAGAATGTACTGCTCCGCATTTTTGTGTTCCGCCGTTTGCTTGGGCGCAGAAGTGGGGCGATTCCGTCGCCTCCACGAGCGTCTGCTGATCTGGGCCGTGGCCGTGGTACGGTTTTGCATGGGCACTACCTCCTACAGAGTGGGTGTGGGTTGTTGGCACGAAACAGTTCTTCTTGCTCCAACTTCTTGCCCTCCCTCCTTTCCGCCTTTGGGCTCCGGGGTGGTATATATGTGGAAACACGTCTCTTCTTGCGACGTGATTTTTTTCCCGGTGGCGGAACACGCCATGGTGTTTTCACCTTAGTTCTCTCCTCTTCCAGTCTGGTGTGAATTGTGTGGACCAATAAAGGCCCGGAACATTTGCCGTATAGTATATCACACATATTTTAAATTGCAATGTCAAGGATGGGGATAGGTGGATTTTTTCTTAAAACTGAGTATGTGATATAATGAACATATGAAAATAAATCTACAAGCAAAAAACATGGAGCTTACTCCTGCTATCCACGACTACGTTATAAAAAAAGTTACAAATCTAGAAAAATTACTTTCAAACATCGAAGTAGGGGGTGGAGAAGTATTGGTAAAATTTGAAGTTGGCAAAAGCACCAACCACCACAAATCTGGCGATGTTTTCCACGCTGATTGTTTGATAAACATAAAGGGGGAAGAATTTTATTCGAGTGCAGACAAAGAAGACATTTTTCAGGCGATAGATGAGATTCGCGAAGAACTTTATAAAGAAATTAGAAGAAACAAAGAACGCAAGCAAACCCTCTTTCACCGTGGGGCTCGCAGTGTGAAGAAGATGATGAAGGGTCTTTCTAATAGAAATCCATTTACCTCTAAATACTAGTTTTGTAATCTGTCTCTTTTCCTCCTTCGGGAATTACTTTTTTGATTATGAATTTGCCGTCTTCGAGCTTGGCTTCTGTAATTATTGTTCTTTTACCACTCTTTCCATCTTTGAAAAAATAAGTTCTAGGCCAAGTGGCATAGGCCCTAAATTTGTTGTAATTTTTTTCTCCAGCATCATTTAGGCCTATCATGCCATTTTCTTTTTTTATTTTTTTGCAGTGTGTTACTTTGCTCTCATTTTGAGGTGTTTCTTTTATTTTTCCTTCAATAAAATCTGGCAGTATTTTTATCAGTAACTCTGCGCCAATTTTTATCAAACGAGCTCGCAGTTCACCGGCCTTCTCGTCTTTCCCTATCTCTATTTCTTCTTTAGCCAGTATGGGCCCAGCGTCCAATTTGTAAATCATTTTTTGGATGGTGACACCAGTCACTTTGTCGCCATTTAAGATAGCAGATTCGACAGGGGAGGCTCCGCGGTATTTGGGTAGGAGCGAATAATGGATGTTGATAGAACCCAACTTCGGCATGTTGATTATCTCATCTGGGATTATTTTTCCGTAGGCTACAACCACCGAAAGTTCAAAGTTCAAAGTTGAAAGTTGTAAAGAAAGTTCTTCGTCTAATATTTCCGGTTTAAGGCATGGAATTTTATTATTTTGAGCAAATAAAGCTACAGGAGAAGATTGTATTTTTAAACCTCTACCAACTTTTGCATCAGGAGTAGTAATAATAACGTTTGGCAAAAAACCACTTTGCTTTAAAATCTCCAATGTTTCACTAGCGACATCGGGAGTGCCCCAGAATATGAAATTTAGATTTTCTTTATTCATTTATTTTTTCAGCCCAAACTCTACATATTTTCAAAATCTTCTTTTCGGATATCTTTTGCATGGTCAACAAAAAGTATGCCGTCTAAGTGCTCTGTCTCGTGTTGAAAAATTTGAGCTAGCAACCCCGACCCACCCCTTGTAAATTTCTTTCCATTTTCATCGTAAGCGGTGACGGTGGCTTTCTTCGCTCTATGGGTTTGTCCATGGAGTGGTCGCACCGACAGGCAGCCTTCGGGCACCCACGCTTTCTCGCGGGAGAGTTTTGAAATTTTTGGGTTAATAAAAACCAAATCCTTCGCCTTCTTTTCTTTCTTTAGATTTTCTGCGTTTTTTTCTTCCAGCAACACGCCCCTCTTTCTGCCCTTAGGGTCTACATAATCTGTGTTAAATATTTTTCCAGAGACGACAAAAATTCGTAAAGAATAGCCTATTTGTGGGGCAGCGATAGCCACGCCGTCGCTCTGGCTCGAGAGAGCTTGCGACATTTCTTTTAGAATTTTTTTGATTTTTGGTTTTCCAATTTCACGCACTGGCACCTCACTGGACTTTTTGCGTAAAATTTTTTCCTGTACCTGTAAAATTACTTTAATCATTTTTTCCGCCTCATTGGGCGGATCGCCGAAGAGGCAATTATTTAATTTCTTTTAAATGTTCCACAAGCTTAGAGAGTTTTATCGTTTCTTGAGATCTGTTGGACATATCTCTAACAATAACAGAATTATCAATCGCTTCTTTGACTCCAAAAATCAATGCGTAAGGGATGGCTAGCTTTTCTGCATTGGCGAGTTGGCTTCCTAGGCTGTCTTTAGAAATTGATTGAGCGATGGGTATATGAGCTTTGCGCAGTATCTCAATAATATTTAGGCTTTTTAGTTTTGCTTCTCCCCCCAATTGTATAAAATAAATTTTTGGCTTTTTTAATATACGAGGTGCAAGTTTTTTGTACCAACTAGATTCTACAATTCTGTCTACTCCCATCGAAAAACCAACTGCTGGAACATCTCTCTTGCCACCGATTTGTTTTGCTAGATAATCATAGCGTCCACCAGAAGCAACCTGCACTGGAGCAACACCTTCTTCCTCGCTTGCTGTGTATACTTCAAAAACTGTTCGGGTGTAGTAAGAAAGTCCGCGAACCAGGTTTTTGTTCATAATATAATTGATTCCCATTTCTTCTAGGTATTCCAGCACCTCCTTGAAATGTTTTTTACAAGCCACGCACAAAAAGCTGATGGAGTCTGGTGCCCCCTCGTTTATTTCAATTGTCTTTTCTTCTTTTGAATCTAAAATTCGCAGCGGGTTTGTTTTTAAGCGCTCCCTATCTATCGTAGCGAGATTGCTAATATTTTTTCGATAATAATTTGTTAATTCTTTGATATACACACCACGACACTCTTTGTCTCCAATTGAATTTATGTTAATAGACAAGTCTTTGGCTCCGGCTTCTTCTAAAATACTCATACCTACTTTTATGACTAGTGCATCCATAATACTTTTATCCGAACCAAGCGAGTCCAAATCAAATTGCCAAAATTGTCGGTAGCGTCCACGTTGAGGTTTGTCGTGTCTAAAGACAGGGCCATACTGGTAGAACAATAGTGGTTGGGGAAGTGTCTGCATTCCATTTTCGATGTAGGCTCTCATGAGTGGGGCAGTGTGCTCTGGTCGTAGAGCTAGGTGGTCGCCCCCTTTAGTTTTTAATGTATACATTTCTTTGTCCACAATATCGGTGCCTTCGCCGATGCTGGAAGTAAAAACATCTTCGTGTTCGAGCATGGGTGTTTCTATGGGTTTGAAACCATAATAAAGTGCCACCTCTTGAGCCTTTTCAAAAAAACCTTGGAAGTTATAGTATTCTTCATTTATAATATCTCTCATTCCTCTAGGTGAAGAAAAGTTCTTTTGTTTTTTTGTTGTTTTTGCCATAAATATTTTTTATTCTGCTTGTAAATAATTTCCCGGGAAGACATCCATTTTGTTTATTGGCCACAGGCGTAAAAATGCTCTGCCGACGACAAGATCTTTTGATAGGGCACCCCAGTATCTAGAATCCGAGCTAGCACCTCTATTGTCGCCCATTACAAAATATTCATCCTTGTTTAACTTAAAAGAAGAGTTTCCGTTTACACCACTGCTTGTAAAAGGTTGCTCTAGTTTTAATCCTTCTTTATATTCTTCGTTGAATACTGTAATCACGTCATTTTTTATTTCCAATGTCTCATTTGGTAGACCAATAATTCTTTTAATAAAAAATTTAGTTGTGTCTTTTGGATATTTAAAAATAATTACATCGTTTCTTTTTGGGTCGTTCAATCTATAAGATATTTCATCTACAATTAGGTACTGACCGTTTTCAAAAGTCGGAACCATCGAAGAACCAGACACGATGAATGGTTGAGCAATGTATACGCGAATAGGTACCACGATGATAAGTGCAATAATTGCAAAACGCACGAGTTCCCAGAATGACTGCATCGTGGTTTTTACACCGACAGGGGAGGAGGGGGTCTGTTTTTCTTCTAGATTCTCTTGCATTCTTGTAATATAGCACAAAAACCTCTTGACACCAGATACCATAATATGGTATAATTGTATATTATAGGCCCTATGTCTCTAGAGTTTGTTACGAAGTGGCATCTTTTTTGTTATGATACTAAACATGAAACTCGTAGTAGGGCTCGGTAATCCAACCCAAGAATATGAAAACACCAGACACAATGCTGGGCGGATTGTCGTAGGTTTTATTGAGAAAAAATTAACTGAAAATAAGTTGAAAATAAAATTTATCACTCCGGACAATTTTATGAATAAGTCAGGGTTTGCAGTAGCTCCACTAGTTAAATCAAAAAAAGATTTGAAAGACTTGGTGGTGATTTACGATGACCTAGATTTACCTCTTGGAAAAATTAAAATCTCTTTCAATCGATCCTCTGGTGGGCACAATGGTTTGGGGTCTATCATCAAAGCACTGAAGAGCGAAGAGTTTTTGAGAATTAGGGTTGGTGTCACTCCCGCTACACCATCTGGGAAATTAAAAAAACCAAAAGGCGAGAAAGAGGTTTTAAAGTTCTTACTAGGTGAATTCAAAAAGCCAGAACTTGAGACGCTCAAAAAACTTTCAAAAAAAATAGCTGAAGCAGTGGAAACAATCTTTGTTGAAAGCAAAGAAAAAGCGATGTCGATTTACAATAAATAGCGATGCCTGCCCGCCTCTGGCGGGAGTTTATTTAACTAATCTATATTTCTTTTACAGCCTCGATGATGACGCTTTTTTCGCCGTTGCGATTGGAAACTTTTCCAGAGATGGCGATGCATTTATCGGCAACTAATATCTCGATAGATGCTTTGAAGATTGATGGGAAAGCGACGACTTCGATGGAGCCCGAAAGGTCGGAAATTTTGAGAAATGCCATGCGTTCGTTGTTTTTAGTGACAACCTGTCTAGATGTTTCGATGATTCCAGCGATGGTTACAGGTGTATTGTTTTTCAATTCTTCTTTTATTTTTTTAATATTTACATCTCGACTTTCCAATTTTTCTCGCAAGCGGTCCAGCGGGTGTCCAGAAATATACAAACCCAAAAGTTCTTTTTCCCAAAGTAATTTTTCTGCTTGGTTTGCGTCCGCAGATTCTTTTAATTTAAAAGAGGGAATCTCTGCTTGAGGCAGTCCTCCAAAGAGAGAAGTTTGATTGTCGCTTTGTTTGGAAGTTTCTCTATTATAAGAGAGCATGTCTTCGAGGTTGCCGAGCAGTACTCCACGGTCCGCCCATTCATCCATCGAGCCAGATTTGATAAGGGCTTCCATTGATTTCTTGTTTAAATTTTTGTGTTTTATTCTATCTAGAAAATCTGTGATGGATTTGAACTTTCCATTCTTTTTTCTCTCATCAATAATGCTATCCGAAATATCTTTCCCAAGATTTTTTATGGTGTAAAGACCAAATCTTATTTTATTACTTTTATTATCTTTGGTTATAACTCCATCCTTTTCAGGCAAGCAAGTAAAACCACCAAAGCTTTCGTTGATGTGTGGTGGTAAGACTTGAATTTTCATATTTTTACATTCTTCAATAATTTCTGAAATTTTTTCTACATCACCAGATTCAGCCGTCAAGATGGCAGTCATGTATTCTACTCCGTAATTGGCTTTCATATAGGCTGTCTGGTAAGCGACTCTACCATAGGAGGCAGCGTGAGCTTTATTGAATCCATAAGCTTGGAAGGGTTCGAAGAGTTTCCAAAGTTTCTCTGCAAACACTTCGGTTTGTCCATTTTCTACTATGCCTTTTGTAAATTTCTCGTGCTGGGCTGCCATTTCGGCGGGTATTTTTTTACCGACAGCTTTACGAAACTTATCGGCTTCTTCCCAGTTGTACCCGGCTAGTTCGAGTGCACAGAAAAGCAGGTCGTCTTGGTAAACAATCAGTCCGTAAGATTCACCTAGAAATTTTTTCATTCTAGGATCTAAATATTTTATAAGTTTTGGGTTGTGTTTGCGTTTGATGTATTCAGGAATTGTTTCCATCGGTCCCGGGCGATAGAGCGCCACCATCGCGTTGATGTCGTGGATGGAAGTTGGTTTTAGTTCTTTTAAATAACGAGTCATCCCCGAGCCGTTTAATTGGAACAAGCCCTCAGTCTGACCCTTGGCTAAAAGTGAAAAAGTTTTTTTATCATCAAGCGGTATACGCTCTGTATCTATATCTATGTTGTAAAATTTCTTCACCAAACTGACAGAGTCTGAGAGTATTGCGAGATTTCTAATACCCAGAAAATCAAATTTTAGCAACCCCGCTTCTTCGATGCTATACATATCGTATTGAGTGATTATTTTGCCCTCACCCTTGGGGTCGTATTGGAGCGGGGTGTATTCATACAGAGGGCTAGGTGCTATGACGACTCCGGCCGCGTGTACAGAAATGTGCCTTACACACCCTTCTAACTTTTTCGCTAAGTTTATTATTTCTTTAGTATCTTTTTCACTTCCATATGCTTCTTTTAATTCTGGAACTATTTCCATAGCATAGTCTATGGTCATCGGCATTCCTTGTGAACCTATTGGAATCATTTTGGAGAGTCTATCACCGATAGCATATGGATATCCGAGTGCTCGGGCCACATCGCGTACGGCACCGCGAGCCATCATCGTACCAAAAGTTCCTATTTGTGCTACTTTATCTTCACCGTACTTCTGTTTGGTGTATTCAATCATTTCATCTCGGCGGTTGTCGGCAAAGTCCATATCGATATCGGGTGGAGAAGGACGGAAGGGATTTAAAAATCTCTCAAAGGGGAGTTTGTACTCGATTGGGTTTATGTTGGTAATGCCGAGGAGATAAGTAACCATCGAACCAGCGACGGAACCTCTAATGGTAGTTAGGATTTTATTTTCCTTGGCGTGTCGAAGCAAGTCTCCAACGACCAAGAAATATGGCGAATAGCCTTTATCAAAAATAATTTTTAATTCGTACTCAATACGTTTATTCACTTCTTCTGTCGGTTCTATTTCCAAACGTTTGAGTCCTGCTAGTGTAAGCTCACGCAATTTTTCATCATAGCTTTTCCCTGCTTCAATTTTAAGATCAGGGAATACCCATTTTCCAAGCTCCAAATCTAGATTACACATGTCGGCTATTTTCTTTGTATTTTCAATCGCTTCGGGGATGTCTTTGAAAACTTCGTTAGCTTTCTCACTATCCATAAAAGAAAAATCATCATTCGAGAATTCAAATTTTCCTTTTTCTCCACCATCGCCTTGGGTGTTTATTTGGAGCAGAGTGTGGTGAGCATCATGGTCTTCGGTACAAGGATAATGCGAGTCTTGAGTGGCCACCAGCGGGATATCGTGTTTTTTTGCAAGAGTTATCAAAGACTCACGCACGAGTTTGTCGTTTTCAACGCCAGGATGACATTGAATTTCAATAAAATAATTTTCTTTGCCAAAAATGTCTTGGTACTCTTTTAATAGCTCACTTGCCTTTTCCATATCTCCGCGCAGAACGGTTTGTGATAATTCACCACCGAGACACCCAGAGAGCGCGATAATTCCTGCAGAATGTTTGCGCAGGATTTCTTTATCCATTCTGGGTTTGTAATAATATCCTTCGAGGTTGGCGAGAGTGACGAGGTGAATTAAATTTTTATACCCTTCCATATTTTTGGCTAGAAGAGTGAGGTGGTAGTAGCGCTTGGTGCCGTCCGCCCCCAAACTTCTGTCGAGCCTTGAGCCCGAAGTCATATAAGCTTCAACTCCGATGATGGGTTTGATGCCTGCTTTCTTGGCAAGTTTGTAAAAAGTAATTGCGCCGTACATATTGCCGTGGTCGGTGATAGCCATGGCGGACATTTTGTATTTTTTAGCCAGAGACACCAAGTCTTCGAGCTTGGAGAGCCCGTCGAGTAGTGAGTAGTGGCTATGAGTATGTAGGTGTATGAATTCGGGCATGATTTTCACTATTATACCTGTTTTTGAGTATTTTTGGTATAATGAATTTATTACAATTTATTGGAAAATTTTGAGATTAATTTATGAAAAAAATTAGAGTAGGTATAAATGGTTTTGGTAGAATCGGAAGAGCATTTTTAAAAATTGCTTGGGATAGACCCGAAATTGAAATCGTGGCAGTCAACGACCTGGGCAATATAGAAAACATGGCCTACTTGTTGAAATACGACACGGTGTATCGAACATGGCCTCACGATATAAAAGTTGAAGGGCAGGAAATTTTGATAGATAAGAAAAAAATAAAAGTTTTAGCAGAAAAAGAACCAAGCAATTTGCCTTGGAAAGATTTGGACATTGATGTAGTAGTGGAATCAACAGGATTTTTTACTTCTTATGATAAAGCAAATGCACACATAACTGCTGGCGCGAAAAAAGTAGTTATCTCTGCCCCAGCACAAGGAGATGAGAGTGGGGGTGTGGCAGGAGAAACAATTTTAATGGGAGTAAATGAAGAAAAATTTGGTACTTGTGATATCACTTCAAATGCATCTTGCACTACCAATGCCGCCTCACCCCTAATCGCAATTTTAGACGAGGCACTAGGAATTGAAAAAGCGATTTTGAATACTGTGCACGGATATACTGCCAGCCAATCCCTTGTCGATGGTCCAAGCAAAAAAAATTTACGAGAAGGTCGTGCAGCGGCGCAAAACATCGTGCCATCTTCGACAGGTGCAGCCATAGCAGTGACTAAGGCTTTTACTAAACTTACTGGACTATTTGATGGAATCTCTGTCCGTGTGCCGGTGGTTGCAGGATCTATTGCGGATATTACTTTTATTTCCAAAAAAGAAACGAGCCTCGAAGAAGTCAATGAAATTCTCAAAAAAGCAGCGAAAGATAAAAGATGGGCAGGTATTTTTACAGTTACTGAAGACGAACTCGTATCTAGTGATATTTTGGGCAGTCCCTATGGCTCTATCGCGGACCTAAAGATGACTCGTGTGGTTGGAGGGAATTTGGTGAAAGTCATGGGCTGGTATGACAACGAGATGGGGTATACCTATACGCTTGTTGAACATGTTATTAAAACAGGTGCCACGATAAAATAATTAAGTTATAATAAACATATGAAAATTTTTGTTGGAACAGATCATGCAGGGTATGGACTCAAAGAAAAATTGCTAATCTCGCTAAAGGCGCAAGGGTATGAGGTGGTGGATAAGGGTGCATTTGAATATAACGAGAAAGATGATTATCCAGATTTCGTTATTCCCGTCGCGCGCGAAGTTTCCAAAGATCCAGATAATACGAGGGGAATTATTCTTGGAGCCACAGGAGAAGGGGAAGCAATCACGGCAAATAAATTTCCCCACGTTCGCGCAATCGCTTTTTATGGACAATCAAAATGCGTGGTAGATGACGAAGCAGATGTGATTGTTCGTTCTCGGCAACATAACAATTCAAATATTTTATCTCTAGGCGCCAGATATCTTACAGAAGAGACAACGATGAATGCCGTAAATCTTTGGCTTAATACTTCTTTTTCTGAAGGCGAAAGACACATAAGGAGACTCGGCAAGATAGATAAAATTGTCATTGATACTAAATGAGTGAAATAGTTCCAGCTATATTAGAAAAAGATTTTAGAGAGATAAAAAACAAACTCAGTATTTTGCGTGGCAGGACTCGTGTCGTGCAGTTGGATATTTGTGACGGAGTTTTTGTTCCAAGTCAAACCTGGCCATTTACTTCGGGAGGAATAGAAGACGCAGATTTTCAAAAAATTTTAAATGAAGAAGAAGGAATGCCATATTGGCAAGACTTTGATTTTGAGCTCGACCTTATGGTCTCTGACGTAGTCGAGAATTTTGATCTTTATGCCAAGCTTGGCGCCAAGAGGGTGGTTTTGCATCTTTCGGCTCAAAAAGATGTAGCTAAATTTATAAATTTTCTGGAAGGTCTTGATATGTATATCAGAGACAATATTGAAATAGGGCTTGCCTTCAGACCGAGCGATGACATGGAGGTAGTGAAAAAACTTTCTCATAAAGTAGATTTTTTACAGTGCATGGGTTCTGATAGGATTGGCATACAAGGAGAGCTGTTGCATGACGAAGCACTGGAGAGAATAAAAACACTCAAAAAAGAATTACCAGGAATTGTCATTTCTCTCGATATTGGTATTAATTTAGAAAATGTCAAAGAGGTGATTGCTTCAGGAGTAGACAGACTTTCTATCGGTTCGGGTATTTGGAAACACCAGAACCCACTACGAGCATTGGAAATCTTCCAAAGCTTGGTATAATTAGATTAATGTTTTTAAGCGACAAAAAAATATTGGAATTAGAAACTAAAGCGAATGATATTCGTCAATCCATAATTTCTATGTTGCTCGAGGCGGGCAGTGGGCACACCGCAGGACCACTCGGCATGGCAGATATTTTTACGCTTTTGTATTTTCATGTTTTGAAGCATGATCCTAAAAATCCATCTCTTGAAGAGCGCGATAGGTTGGTACTTTCGAATGGCCACATCTGCCCAGTGTTTTATGCTACGATGGCACACTCGGGATACTTTCCAGTTGAAGAATTAAAAACTCTACGCAAATTTGGTTCTAGGCTACAAGGGCACCCGCATCGTGAATATATGCCTTGGCTTGAAAACTCTTCTGGTCCACTGGGTTCGGGGCTCTCTCAAGCAGTGGGCATGGCACTCGCAGACAAAATGGATGGCAAAGATAGGACCCGATTTATTTATTCTTTGATGAGCGATGGAGAGCACGATGAAGGAAATACTTGGGAGGCAGTGATGCTGGCGGGCAAAAGCAAATTGAGTAATTTGATTGCTATTGTGGATAGAAATAATATTCAGATAGATGGTTTCACTGAAGACATCATGCCACTCGAATCTTTTGCCGATAAATACAAATCATTTAATTGGCAGGTGATAGAAGTAGGCGGGCATGATTTTCGAGCTCTGAACGAAGCCATAGATGAGGCCCAAGCAGTGTATGGCAAACCCACCATAATTATTGCGCACACTATTCCTGGTAAAGGAGTTAAAGAATTTGAAAGAGATTATAAATGGCACGGCAAGCCACCTGATAAAGAAGAAGCAAAAATGGCGTTGCATGAACTGCGAACGCTGGGCGGTAAAATAAAAAGCGAACACCAGTGAAGTAGTAGAAAGTTCATAAAGTTCATAAAGTTCATAAAGTAAATGCTTAATCCAGAATTAAAACTTAATCCAAAAATGTTTAACGACGATGTCGAACAAATTCCAATTCGGAAAGGTTTTGGCCTTGGGTTGCTTGCTGTGGGAGAGATGGACAAAAATGTCGTTGCACTTTGTGCTGACCTTACAGAGTCCACTCAAATGCATTTTTTTAAAGAAAAATTCCCAGACAGATTTATTCAAGTTGGTGTCGCCGAGCAAAATCTGGTAACAGTGGCTTCCGGTATGGCAGCGATGGGTAAAATACCTTTTGTCTCTTCTTATGCGATGTTTTCTCCTGGGCGAAATTGGGAACAAATAAGGACGACGATAGCTTACAACGACAGAAAAGTCGTAATTGTTGGTTCACACGCGGGTATTTCTGTGGGGCCTGATGGTGGTACACACCAAGCTCTTGAAGATATTGCGCTGATGCGCACAATGCCAAATATGGATGTGGTTTCTCCATGCGATGCTATTGAAGCAAAAAAGGCGACCATCGCTCTGGCTAAAACAAAAAGACCTGCCTACTTGCGTCTCGCACGAGAAAAAACTCCAATCATAACTACCGAAGAAACTCCGTTTGAAATCGGTAAAGCACAAATTTATTGGATTCCAGATGTAGGTATGGCCGAAGTAGGAATAATTGTTACTGGTGATCTTACGCACCGAGCACTTTGTGCTGCTAAAGAATTAGAAGCAGAAGGCATCAAAACTAAAGTGATGAATTTGTCTTCTATAAAGTTGATTGATAAAGCCGAGATTGTAGCACTTGCCAAAGAATGCAAAGCCATCGTGACGGTGGAAGAACACCAAAGAATGGGAGGTATGGGTTCCGCAGTAGCCGAAGTATTGGCTCAAAATTTTTCAGTGCCAATGGAGTTTGTTGGCGTGGATAACCTTTTTGGCCAATCCGGTACCCCCGATGAATTGATAGAACATTACGGAATGGGCAAAGAAGCAATTAGGGAGGCGGTGAAGAAGGTTTTGAAAAGGAAAATTTAAATCTTTTCGTATGAACAAAATCAACATATACATTGATGGGAATAATCTTTACCGTAGTGCAAAAGAACTCGGTTTTGAAATTGACTATAAGAAATTTAGAGGTTGGCTTCGTCAAAAATACAACCCCAATAATATATATTTATTTATCGGGCTAGTCCCAGATAGAGCTAAATTTTATGGGCATCTTCAAGAATGCGGTTTTATTTTAGTTTTTAAGCAAACAATTTCAGTCGGTGGACTTATAAAAGGCAATTGCGATGCAGAGCTTGTATTAAAAACTGTTTCAGATTTTTATACTAAATCTTTCGATTCTTGCATTTTAATAACAGGAGATGGAGATTTTGGGTGTCTTGTAGAATTTTTAAAAGAAAATGATGTAATAGAAAACATATTGTCACCTGATGAAAGTAAATGTTCCATCTTACTAAGAAATAAAAATATAGAAATTACTTTTTTAAATGAGCAATATCACAAATTTTCAAAAAAGATTACCTAAAAAAGAAAAAGCCCCCGATGCATACGTATATGCATAAGGGTCTTTTCCATAGTGATGTGTTTATTATACACCACCTAAAATAATAATGCAACTAGTTGTGGATAACTCAGTTGTTTAAATTGCGGGGGGTGGGTATAATTCTAGGTATGAAAAAATTACAAAATTGGTCAGGGTTTATTTTTATCATTTGTACAGCGTTTTTAGCGGTCGTTGCTATTTTGGGTATTTGGCAAATCTTGAGTGATGATGTAGTAATTAAATCTGAAAAAACTATTGGATTACTTGCTTTGGTGGCAATAATTGTAATTATTGCGGGAAGGTTTACAGACTCCAAAAAACAATCTATCGTTGATATAAATGGTGTTGAGCATGCAGAAGTTCCAGATATCAATCCAGCTTTTACGATCATTCGTCATGGGACTCTAGTCATACTTATTGCCGCAGTTACTTTCTTGGCTCTCTTTGGAGTATTGGCAATTTGGGATGTTTTGTCTGGAGAAGTTTTAAGTAAATCATTGGCGAGTATCGGAATCCTTGCTTTTGCTTCTTTGATAGTTGTTGTAACTTGCTTAGAAAGGGAACATCATAAATTTATGGAAAGAAAACTATCTGGGTGGATGATTTTCCTTATCATAATATTTATGTGGCCATTGTTAAGCTTCCTATTCTTTAGATTCTAGTTTACTTTTTTAGGTTTATATTCGGCTGGAGCTTTTGCTAAATATTCTTTTATTTTTTCTTTTGAAAGTAGTCCTTTTTGAGCGCCGATTTCTTGAACAACAGACATAGAGTTTATTGGCCCCCAAGTAAAAGCTTCAAGAGGGGTAAGCCCTAATGCAATACCGGCAGTAACCGTCGAAGAGAAAGCGTCTCCAGCACCCGTGCGGTCTAAAGGGGGGGCGATATCGGGATACATTGGTAGGTACCAGAGCTCTTCATTTACAAACAAATAAGAACCATTGGGTCCATCACTGATAGCAACTATTTTGGGCCCTAGGGCTCGAACACCTTTCGAGAGAGCGAGCACATCTTTAGTTTTATTGTTTAAAATAATTTCTGCCTCCTCAACATTACAGAAAAATATTTCTGTATGTTCGTAAAGTTCTTTCAACTTCTCTGCTCCAAGCTTTATCTGAAAAGTTCCAGGCTGGAAAGCAAGCTTGGTCTCCGGATGATTCTTTAAGAATTGAGATATTTCACTATGATAGGGTAGTGAATTGCTAGCTAAAGAGCTAAGATACATCCAAGATACTTTTGGGAGTTTAGGTAGCTTGTAATTAAATTCTGTGTGCTTTATCAAAATTGTGCGGTCAACATCATACCAAAGCACATAGTGATAATTTGTGACTTTGTTTTTCTCTATTGCGATAAATTTTGTGGTAACTTCGTTTTCTTCCAACGAAGCCAAACAATCTTTGCCATGCTCGTCATCACCAATATTACTCACAAGGCCGACATCAAGCCCGAGGCGCGCCGCAGACACAGCTGCGTTTGGGCTATTGCCCACAGCGGAAACAACAGTGACAGACTCGTAGGGAACTTTGTCGCCGAAACTAAGACAAAGCTCGCAATTATCGGTATCTATTTTGCAGTGCACGTGCGCGTCCTTTAATTTTATAAATGCGTCAATTACAATATCCCCAACTGCTAAAAAATCTATCCCGTTAGAAGCAGGGCGTCCCAAGATGCTCGTAGCACTGGCTTCGCTAGGGTGGCTTCTAACGGGATCTATTTTTTTACTTTTCATAAACATGGTAATATTGTAGCATACATGGCTGTTGCGATTCTAATTTTTATTTTTTTCCTAATACTTGCCTCGAGTGCGGTTTATGTCCTTCGTCGCAAGAAAAATACACCCCAAACAGGGGACGATTTTGAGATTTTAGAGGACTAAGATGTTGATTTAAAGAAAATTCTTGGTTCTCTTTAAATATGTGGATAACCCCCACACCTACTTTGGCATTATTCTGCTTTTCAACAAGCAATATAAAGATATTTCCAAACCATATCAAACTTAGGCGTATAAAATAGCTTGGTTATCAGAATAAAAGCTATACCAAAGTAGGTGTTGGGGATAACTTATTAGATATGTTACTCATTATGTAATATAATATATTGAGTATATAACAATATCGTCTATCCGAGATATCCTTATATAACTTTGTATAAATGGAAAACCTACGAAAAGTAATTTCTCTACACCAAGCGTCAATAATTTCTGGCTACCATCAGGATTATTTGAGTTCTTTGATGCGTAAGCGGGAGATAAAGGGTCAAAAAATGGGGCGCAACTGGTTTACCACCGAAGAAGAAATAAGAAAGTATATTTTAAATCAAGAAATTAGACATAAAAAATCAGCATTTAAGTATTTCTTGTACCTTAAAAAAATAAACAAAGGATTTGCTTCTGGCCTTGTTTGCTTTGTAATTTTTTCAGCTGGGATATATGTTTACAACAAAGCAACCTATAACACAGATAGGCCTCAAGCATTTAATACACAAAATTCTAATATTAATAAGCCGGAAATAAAAAAAGTGACACAAGAACTTCAATTCTAATGAATCCTCTTTCAAATTTCAAAAAAATACCCCTTCTTTATTTCTTATTTATTTTTACTTTTGTATTTTATTCTTTGTTGTCTGTTAACTTCGTGCAAGCGGCGGCAGGGGTGCCTTTGATTGTAAATTTTCAAGGAAGATTAGCGAACAGTGCTGGAACATTACTTGGTAGCTCTAGTGGTACGGACTATTGTTATAAATTTTCTATCTATGATGCTACAACTGCTGGTTCAAAGATTTGGCCAACTGGCGCTCCTTCTACTATGACTATAGTCACAAGGACTGGGGTCTTTGATGCGAGCGTAGGAGACACAGGCGCGGGTGGCGATGCTCTCGACCTTGCTTTCACTGATGACCAAGCTTTTATGAATGTTGAAGTCGCTACAATAGTCGGAGCTACTTGTGCGCCGGGTGATGGAGCAGAAAGTTTCGAAACCCTGACACCACGCCCACGGATTGTTTCATCCGCATTTGCGATAAATTCTGGTACGGTCGGCGGATTTACTCCGGCGCAATCGGCAACAGACGCACAGATTCCTGTGCTTACTGCTGGCGCAATTATCTTAGGTCATGCGACAACAGCAGGAATAAATTCATCAGGAGCTAACCCTTTCAAAGTTGATGCTGGAACTTCTGGAATTTTAAATTTAAATAATAATTCGACCGGAGATATTTTATTGGGAGGAGGCTCTGGCTCTACGGGTTGTACGCTTACTAATGCAACTGGTGCATTTGCTTGCACGGCGGGACTCTCTGGCTCGACGCTCGCCTTAACCGGCGCCATTACTGGTGCGACTGGTTTTAATGGTCTTGTTATTACCGCTGATACGGGAGTTGTCACTACGGGTACATGGAATGGTTCGGTAATTGGCATGGCTTATGGTGGAACCAATGCTAACTTAACTGCTTCAAATGGTGGAATTTTTTATTCCACCGCAACTGCCGGTGCAATACTCTCCGGCACAGCGACCGCTGGCCTAGCATTAATTTCAGGCGCTTCCACCGCGCCTTCGTGGTTTACTCCGACCGCCGGCTCTGTGTTGTTTGCCGGCACAGGCGGAATACTACAACAAGACAATGCTAGTTTCTTTTTTAATGATACGACAAACAATTTAGGCATTGGCACAGCAACCCCTCTTACCCGCCTCGACCTCGCTGGCAATCTTCGCACCACCGGCAAAGCCACCGCCGTTTTGACTGGGCAGATTAATGCAATTGCTTCAACCACCATCACCGGAGTCGGCACTCTCTTTACTACCGAACTTGTTGTTGGGGACAGAATTGTTGTTACCGGAGAAACTCGCACCGTTACCGCTATCGCTTCAGATACTTCTCTTACAGTGGACACAGCAACGACTGATACAGCTAACGATACTTCACCGGATGTTTTGTATGCACTTTATACTGCTAGACTTAGTTCGAATGCAACCGGTCTGGTGATAAATGACTTGGGCAATGTTGGGATAGGTAGAGGGCCCTCAGATACCAAATTAGAAGTAAGTGGTGTGCCGGGCGTCACAAATGTTCTCAGGATCTTAAGGTCCACGGGTGACTCTTTATTAAGTATTGATAATTCAAGTGGATTGGTTAGAAGTAGGGCTGGAAATGTCAATGATAGTGTTAATCAATTTCAATGGTTAACATCAGCCAACGATGTAATTGTAAATATTGACGCAGTAAATCAAAGAGTTGGTCTTGGCATTACTGCCCCAACCGCAAAACTTCACATCGCTCAAACCGTCACCGCTACCGGCGCATTGACAGGCATTGTCTACACAGGAGCGGTTAATACTAATCAGACTTTATCAACGGAAATACCTTCTTTGACTCTGACCACAGCAGGCAGACAATGGGCAACTGGTGCAATCACTACTCAAAGAGAAGTATTAATTACTCAACCGACTTATTCTTTTGTGGCAGCTTCTACTATTACTAATGCCGCCACGGTAGCTATCGCAGGAGCTCCAATTGCAGGTACCAACGCTACCCTTACAAACAGATATGCTCTCTGGATTCAAAATGCGGATCCGTTACAACTCGGTACAGCTGGATCTTCTACTGGTGTATTGCAGATCGCGGGATCTACTTCTGGGAATACTATCTTGACAGCTAACGCTACAGCTTCTGGCACACTGACCCTTCCAGCCGCTACAGATACCCTCGTCGGTAAAGCCACCACTGACATCTTCACTAACAAAACCTTCGACACCGCAGGTGCAGGAAACTCTTTCTCTATCAACAGTCTAGCCGCCACCGCCAACACTGGTACTGGGGCAGTGGTGAGGGATACCTCTCCAACTCTTGTCACTCCAGTTCTCGGCGTCGCTACTGCTACTTCTCTTACTAACCCTCTTTTAATCGGAGGCACAACAACAACCTCAACACTCACTCTGCGTTCAACTTCGGGTGTCGGTACTACCAATGCAGATATTATTTTCCAAGTCGGCAACAACGGTGCGACGGAGGCGATGAGGGTATTTAATAGTGGAAATCTAGGCATCGGCCTTACATCACTTGGAACATCTGCTCGGCTCTCTCTAGAGAACACCATTTCAGCAGATTCTTCCACCACTTCAATCGCCGGCATATTTGGAAATTACACATTCAATCCGACTGCTGGAGGTACGCAAGTCGGCAATCGTTTTGTGGTAAATAATACTCCGACCACGACTGCCAACACTGCGATTAATCAAATTATTAGAAGTATCGACAACACAGCGCTCGCAAACTTGGTGCGCGGACTTGAGGTTACTTCAAACGCAGGTTCCAACACCGCAGGAACAAATACTGGTATCCGAACGACTGGCGCCACTTTTGGTATTCAAGCTTTGACCAATGGCGCAGCTGGAGGAGTGGCACTTCCTGCCGCTATTTATGGAGAAAGTACTGGCACCACCCAGGGAGATATCTTGCGTTTATACTCAAGCACCATGACTTCAGCTACACAAATGGCGCATTTTTATCAGGACACATCAACATTTACAGGCACCGGGCTTCTGATGAGTTTCGCTACAGGTAGTGGTACTTATTCTGGTAATTTTATTGATTTACAAAACAATAGTTCTAGTAAATTTAAAATTACTAGCGCTGGAGTGGTCTCGATGGGTCTCTCTGCCACTGCCTCGACGACCGCCGTCTGCTCGAGTTTGGCGAATGCGACCGCCCCGGTGGCCGGAACTGCGTATGAAATTCGTGATTGTTCCGGCGCGCCGGTGGCAGACTATGCAGAAATGTATTCAGTTGAAAATGGCATAGAGTTTGGAGATATTGTGGCTACTGGCACAGAGGTGATTTTTACCTATGATGTTACTGATGGCAATATTGATTGGACAAAAGTCAAAGGGGAAATTACTAAACTTGTTAAATCTAATAAAGCGTATCAAAACAATGTCGTAGGTATCGTGTCTGACAACTACGGAGACTTTTCTTCGACTGGATACAACATAAAAGACGAAGACAACCCGATGCCAGTGGCACTCTCGGGTCGTGTGCCGGTAAAAATGTCACCAGGCTCTGGAGCAATTTTACCAGGGGACTACCTAACGACATCGAACGATGATGGACGGGCAACTAAAGCCATCAAAGCAGGTTTTGTTATTGGTAAAGCTCTTGAATCATGGAATCCTAACGCAAATAAAAATACAGTGATGGTATTTATAGAACAGGGATATTATAACGGTCAGAGTTTGGCCTTGTTCACAGGCATTGATCTCGAAACAGCAGGCGACAGCTTGGAGACAGCGAAATTGATTTTAGAAAAATTACTAACCGAACAAGCTTCGCAAATAGATTTTGATTTCTCAGAATTATTGACCGGTCGTGTAGTCGCTGGCCTTGAGGTGATAACTCCAAGATTGGTTGCCTCTGTTATAGATACAGTCACCTTAAATGTTTCTGGTGGTGCTACCCTTGCAGGACTTACATATTTTTCTAGTGATGCCAACTTAGAAGGGGGAGTAACTTTTGATGTGCCAGTTGAATTTACTCTACCGCCAATTTTCAATAAGGATACTGCTGGTTTTGCAATTGTTAATGCAGGAGATAGAAGAGTACGAGTAGACTTCGAAAAACCTTATCTTATGACTCCAGTGGTTTCTGCCTCAATTACTTTTGAGGCGACAGACAATATAGATGATACTACAGCGGATTCATTGTTTGCCGAAAACATTAGTTTGATTATTACTAAAAAAGATAATACAGGCTTTACAATTTTATTAAACAAAAAAGCTTCACACAATATTAGATTCTCATGGATTGCGCTTGGAGTAAAAGACGCTAGTATTTTTGAAAGTGAGATAGAGGGGTTGGTGATAAATTCTCCTACACCTACACCTACACCTACACCTACACCTACACCTACACCTACACCTACACCTACACCTACTCCTACACCTACTCCTACACCTACTCCTGAACCTGAACCTGAACCGTCTCCTACTCCTGAACCCCAGCCCGAGGCTGGTCAGCCTCCGGCTGAAATTCCAGAACCTGCGCCTGCATCGTAGCAAACCAATCCCAAAGAATTCCCCAAGGGTGACCCTTGGGGAAGGGTGAGTTAGGTGTTAATATATGTAGTATGACAACTAGAAAAGAATCATTCGCGGTGGGTGAGTTTTATCATATTTACAATCGGGGTAACAGTAAACAGAAAATTTTCCTTGACGATAAAGATCGAGATAGATTTATCAAGCTTCTTTATTTATGTAATTCAACCAAGAATGTCAGGTTTAGAGAAGACATAGTAGACATGAAAATTGACGCGTGGGACTTTGACAGGGGAGAGCTTCTTGTCTCGCTGGGTGCGTGGGCTTTGATGCCTAATCATTTTCATTTACTAATAACACTTCCACCAAGGGTGACCCTTGGGGCACCTGATGAAGACCAAGAAGGACCGCGCAATCCAATTTCTTTATTTATGAATAAAGTAAGTACAGCCTACTCTATGTATTTTAATAAAAAATATAAAAGAACAGGTTCTCTTTTTGAAGGCAGATTTAAGTCTGTACGTATGACACGAGACGAACAAGCAAAATATATTTTTTCCTATATACATTTGAATCCAGTAAAATTAATAGATTCACGGTGGCGAGAAGGAGGACTAAAAAATACTAAAAAAACTATTGAATTTTTAAAAAAGTATCAATGGAGCAGCTATCAGGATTACATTAGTAAAAAGAGATCAGAGGGTAGAATTCTGTCGTTAAAAAATTTTCCTACTTATTTTTCTGGCAAGAAAGTTTTTGATAGAGAAATATTTGAATGGTTGAATTTTAAAGAAGTTTAGTTCCCTAAGGAATTCCCAAGTTCCCCAAGGGTCACCCTTGGGGAGTTAGATTTTTAGGAGTGTGATCGTTAGTCGACCGTACTCTTCTTTTTTTTCTATCTCATCTATTCGTACTGGCAAGGGGAGTATTATGGTGCGTGAAAAACTTAACCAATAAAGTTCTTCAAGAAAATATTTTTTTGAATTATTTTCTAAACTTTCTTCACCAAAAATATTTTTCGGTGCCTCTCTTTTTCCTCGTATTGTGATTTTGTTGTGAGCCAGAAATATTACAAGACTTTCTAGGCTTACCCCTGCGATCATAGCCTCAACCACAATAGAAGTATCTGTTTGATACATATCAACCATAAGTTCGGATTCTGCAGGTTCCCCTTTTAATTCGCCCAGGTTCTCAGTTTCACCAAGGGTGACCCTTGGGGGAATTGAGGGAGAAGTAATGCTAGTTATAAATGGCTCAAACCAGCCTCTAAAATGGTCAATATCTGCCCATGGAACTGATTCTATGATTTCGATCATAGTTTCAGCATCGGCGACATCTGTAAGATAAAATTTTCCGTCTTTGGACTTCATTTTAAGTTGGTTACATTTTGTAACCAACTCTTTTTGTGCTTTCTTTAAACGATTTTTTAAAACTTTCCAATAATTTCGTGCATCAGCACTATCTGTGACTATCGCAATAACATCAGTGATAGAAAAATACCATTTTTGGATGGTTACATCAAAATGACGCCTGATTTTATCTTTTTCAATTATTTCTATATTTTCAATTATTTCGGGCATAATTTTTGAGAAAATAAATTTTTCCCACAGAATTTCTTTAGATATTCATTGTATAACATTAGATTTACTTTATCCACACATTTTATGCCTCTGTAATATGGGTATAATGATATAATTTAGGGAATGAAATCAATACCATATTTTGTGAAGCCCTTTCTTTGGTCGTATGACACATCTTCTATGGATTTAGGGAAAGATAAAAAAAGAATTATCACTAATGTTTTAAATTATGGCACAAAAGAGTCCACTGACTGGCTCTTTTCTGTGTTTGACAAAAAAGATATTATAGAAGCAATTGAGAAACCATACCCCGGTGAATGGAGCAAAAAATCCCTAAATTTTTGGTCTTTCCTTTTTGAGGTTAAAGCAGGCGATACAAAAAGATATGTTTTATGACATCTTAGACAAAACAAGAATAGAGATTTTACCAAAGCTGAAAATTTTCAAAGACAGGTTTTATCTTGCTGGTGGAACTGGTCTGGCATTACAGATTGGACACAGAGACAGTGTGGATTTTGATTTTTTTATATCAAAGGATTTCGACACAACTATTTTATACAAGGAACTGCTCGATATTTTTTTAAATGGAGAAATAGTCAAGACCTTAGAGGAAAAAAATTCTCTAAATGTTTTTATAAATGAAGAAATTAAGTTAAGTTTTCTAAAATATTCTTACCCACTGCTTGATTCCACCTTAGATGAAGAAAATTTTACGATTGCTAGTGTCATCGATATTGGTTGCATGAAATTATCTGCTATTGTTGGCAGAGCGATGGAGAAGGATTACGTTGATTTATATTTTATTTTGCAGAAAATTTCTTTACAAACTCTTCTAGAAAAAGCAAAAAAGAAAATGCCAGATCTAGACAGTAATCTAATATTGAAAAGCCTAATTTATTTTGACGATATCACACCAGAGCAGATTCAATTCAAGAATAATTTTCATGTTTCAATTCCCGAGATAAAACTTTTTCTAGAAATACAAATTAAGACATTAAAAATTCAATGAAAATTGTAAAACCACAAATTAAATTACCCGCAGACACAGCCACCAAGGGTGACCCTTGGGGTGACCCTTGGGGAGATATAAATATATGCAACTAGGCAAACCAAATAATTTTGCATTTATAGATGGAGCAAATCTGCATAACGGGGTCAGATCTCTTGGCTGGGAATTAAATTACGCCCGTTTTCGTATCTGGCTTAAAGAAAAATATAAAGTAAAAACCACGTACTTATTCATGGGTCTTATTCCAAAATATTCTAGGTTATACAAATTTCTTCAGGAAGAAGGTTTTACTCTGGTGTTCAAAGAAGTTGTTTACGACGGAGATGGAAAAGCAAAAGGTAATTGTGATGCCGATCTTGTCTTGGAAGCAGTTCGTGGCGTGTATGAGAATAAGTTTGATAAGGCAGTTATTGTTTCAAGTGATGGTGACTATGCCGGACTGGTTAAATTTTTGCAAGAAAAACAAAAATTGTTAGCAATTTTATCTCCAAGTAGCAGTAAAAAATGTTCTGTTCTGTTAAAAAGAACCGGGGCGAAAATCTCATACATTGATGACCAAAAATCAATTTTAAAGATGGAGGATTTTAAAAGAAAAAGCCCCCAACGGAGACGAACTCCGTAAGGGTCTTTTTCGTAGTTAACAAGCTTAGTATAGCAATCTCAAAAATAAAGTCAAACTAGTTATCCACAAATAAAATGTTAAAATCAAATCCACAAATTAAATTACTCGCAAACACAGCCACCAAGGGTGACCCTTGGGGAGGATCCATTCCACCAAGGGTCACCCTTGGGGGATTTAGGGGAAAGAAGATTTTAAATAGTCCTCTCGTATTTTCTTTTGTGTTCTTGTTGGTGGCCTCTTTTTTATTTTCTCCTTTATCTTCATATATTAAAATTGCAAACGCCTTAACAACCAATGAAGGAGACGGAATATATTTTTATGCAGCAACAGCAAACACTACTCCGCAGTGGAGGACCTTTACTAATTCTACTACTGACTTTTCTACAAACTCTGGAACTGTAGCAGGTGCACAGCCAGTAGCAGTAGAATAAGTAACATTTAACCAAGACAAATTCAAATGAAGCATTACAAGAAAAAAACAATCAATATGAAAAAATTCCTAACCTTTTTCTTGATGCTATTTCTTGTAACACCACTTTTTTATTCTCCTTCTTCTCCTGTAAGTAATGTTAAAAAAGCCGAAGCTTCCACGACTCCTGTTGTCGGTTTCTTCTCTCCGGAAGCCCTTTTGACAGCTGCTGCGAATGTCAATCTCAATATACGTCAACCGGATCCCCGTAACGGAGATCTGATGATTGCTACTATCGCTATTCGTCCCGCTGCAAGTACGGTCAACACTCCGTCGGGCTGGACACTGTTAGATTCTAGGACAGGAACAGACGGCGGAGCTGAAGGCGCTGATACGGGCTCTGTGGGGACATATGTTTTTTACAAAGTGGCTGATGGAACGGAAGGAACAGCCGATCAAACTTTTACGGAAAATGGTACGACCTCGGTCTGGAATGGCTCTATCATGCAAATACGATCTTCTACTGGGACATATGACTTAACTGCTGGTGGGTATTCCAAAGATGGTGACGCGACAAACTGGAATG
>Ga0163150_10002405_pt1 | contig 28677 bp, 39 predicted proteins | sample OliLakLV19P2IB_FD_148628 | JGI IMG/M metagenome (GOLD analysis project Ga0163150, IMG submission 148628) | Freshwater microbial mat bacterial communities from Lake Vanda, McMurdo Dry Valleys, Antarctica - Oligotrophic Lake LV.19.P2.IB | ecosystem: Environmental > Aquatic > Freshwater > Lake >...
GGCAGGGCCATGCTGTAAAGCGCCCTAAAACAAGTGTAAAACAGCGGCTAGATGTTGAAGCCCGGAGAGCGGTTGCACGTTGCAAGCGCGACGGGTTGAGTTTGGCTGTTGAAGACCCGAAACGATTAGCCAATCTGAGGAGTGGAAAACTTCATGGTTGGGCTAGATCGTACTTTGCAAATCGTGCTGCATGCATAGCAGAAGAGGAGGGTATCTGGGTTACACATGTAAACCCAGCCTACACGTCTCAAATGTGCTCCGCGTGCGGTAATCGCGATAAACTTAGTCGAGTGAAATTGGTGTTTAAGTGCACCGCCTGCGGAAGCAGGACCCATGCGGATGTTAACGCAGCGCGGGTAATAGCCCAGAGGGTTCGGAGTAAATCAGGCTCCGTTAATGGAGGTGCTTTATGAGTGAGCGTGACGCGAACTTGTCAGCATCTTCGTACCTGGAGTCAGCATCTTCGTACCTGTTACTCCGGCTTGATCCTGGCGCGTCGCTCTTCCGCAAACTTATCAGCAGTTTTCTCGGAAACTCCGTAGCACCACGCGGCGAAGCGGGCCATTTCATGCTGAGTCGTAATCCATGCGTTCTCAAGCTCCGACGGCGGCCAGTACACGGTCTCTGGTTTACCCGGTATGCGGCAGTCAGCACCGCCGAGCCCATCACCGATGCAGAGTATGATCTCTGGAGGCTTGTCGCGGCGGCAGCTACTTGATAATGCGGCTACGAGACAGAGCACGACTCCAAAGGCGAAGAGCCTCCACGCGATCTTCTTTTGTTTTTGCTCTTGCGGCGAATGATGCAGCATCGGCGATCTCCTTGGCTGTGGTGTTGTTCTCGCGTGAGACGTACCAAAGCACGACCCCCGCCGCGAACTCCTCGACCTTGCTGATCAGAGTCGGAAGCGCGGCGAGGGCCTTGAATAAATTGAAAGCAAACCCAGCCATTAATCGACCAGGACGAGTTTGCCTTTGGTCACGACACGAAGCGCCATTCCGACAACGGCCCACATCATGCCGATCGCTTCGACGTTACCAACGAGAAACGCCCGCACAGGGGCCAGCGCCGGGAAGAATCCCAGGCTTGCGGCGGTCACGCCAGTGAGGAAGTTAAACCATGCCGTTTTGGATTTCAGTAATGCCTTATTCATGAGAGCCCCTTTTCGATGAGTGCGTCTAACCCCCCGACGCCGTTTGTCTCAAGCTCAAGCCTGAGAGACCGAGTAGAGACCTTCATTGGGGCTTCATTATGAGGTCTTTCGTAACTTATACAGCGCAGGCTAACTTTAGCGCAAGCGTCATAGTAAGCTATCCAGCGTGCATCTAAGTAAGAGAGCGGCGTATACACGCCATTAGGGAAGAAGTCCCAATCGGTGGCGAGCCCGTAATTGTGAAAACTCAACCCTGGCTCAGAGTTTGTGACGATCTTTCCAGGCATGGTCCGCCCTTGAGCGTAAAAAGAACCCTGTTGGTTCAAGGATCGGAGTCCAGAAGTAGGCTGATAGTCCTCGTGAAGCTCTTCACAGAGAGCGTCGTAATACGGGAGATAAAGCCGGTGCAGTCCGCGCCTGTACTTGATCCTCCGCGACTCAACGCTTGTGAGTGCCAAGCCGTTCCTCGATCCGAACCAGGCTTTCTCGGATCCCAGCAATAGCGCGAGATGTTTCTTCTTGCCGCGCCGCTACCTCGACGAGTCCGGAAGCGTTTGCCTCAGTCTTGTAGTATTCGGTAGCCGCACCCCAGATGATAGCCGATACAACCACGAAAGCGGACAGAGGCACGAGAGTTTCGCCTGTAACTTTCATTGATCCCCCAGCGCCGGAGCAGTATCGTCCGGCATCCCTACGACTTCATCGAGCCGCCGTGGGACCGTCTTGTCTTGCAGTGTTTGTGCGCCGGTATTCCTGATAGTGGACATAACGGCGTTGGGCTTGTCGATGTACCAGAATTTATTCTTCTTACTCACCAGACGTGCGCCTGCGCGAAGCCGCTCGAACTCCGTCATGGTTTCCAAGATCTCCCGACGGAGCAACGGGGCAGCATCACGATATTGCTTCATGAAGCCTTCTTCTAGCATGTAATCAGCGGCCTTCGCGTCACTCTTGAATAAGCGCCAAAGGATGTTCGCCTTAGTCGTCGGCAAAAGCTGACTGAAGAACGGAAGCTTCCCAAGCTCTGCGGTTCTTTCTTCGGGACGGATGAGATCAGAAGTCTTTATCTTGTTCATCATGAGCGCGATCTTGCGGATTCCGCCCTGCTCTTCTTTCGATAGAACCTCGTCAAGAGTTTCTTTCCCGAGCTTTTGCATTCCAGTAAGAAGCGCATTTCCGTCAATGATCCCGGTTGAGGGGGAGGAGCTTGATTCTATGAGATTCTGGATCCACTGGCCTTTCACGCTCTTCCACACCGGCCCCGTGATTGAATTCCATTCTTTATCGTCGCCGACGATCTGCTTGAATTTTCTGATCCTCTCAGAATTGTTCGGAAGGATGATCGCCTTCGTGAGCATTTCGTTGCTTTCTTTTTGGTCAATGATCTTCTCAAGTCCTCTGAGCGGATCAATTCGAGTCGTGTACTCAGTGTAAGCCCTTGTGAACATTTCTTGCTCTGGTCTTCCCTGTAGCGCGGTCGCCGCCATGATATCCCGATCGGAAGAAGCAGCCTCTCCGACCTTGCGAAAAGATCGGTTGAGCTTGCTTGCAAGCCCAGGGTTAAGGTTCGGCCCGATGTGCGCGTAATCTCCAAAGTCCTGCATAAGTTGCGTGTATCGGAAAACTTCGTCGGGCTTGAGTCCGCCAGCAGCGTTCTCCTTGAAAATGTCGTTGTAGTGTTTTGCGATCTTCTGAATCACACTTTCACCGCCCGCCGCTCCGAATGGAGCGATAGGTGGCTTCACTTCTTCGCCCGGAATGGTGATTGTCCCGCGTTCAAGCGCGGTAGACGTGAGCGGAGCGCCGCTTTCGTCTACGATCGAAGACACGCGCTCACGAGGATTCAAAACCTGAAGCTCAACGTCCTGGAGTCTTCCGCTCACCACGGCCATTCCGCTTTCGTCGAACTTCACTCCCTGCTCAATGAGAACATTTCTCATTTCTTGCATGGTGTTCGACATCGGGAACAGGCGATCAGGATCAGCCTGAATAATAGTGTCTTTCAGCATCGCGATCTTGCCGTTTAATATTTTACGCTCTCTGGCGGACGCGCCTTCAATGCGTGCTCCGGCTTCTCCTGCTGTTGGAATCACGCCGTCTATTTTGTGATCATTCGCGAATTCTTCGAGACCGGACTGAAGCTTGGCGACTGCCCTGATCCTGTTCAGAGGGAAGTCTTTGAACGCTTCGCGGATAACCCCGAGTCCGTATGCCGCCCCTCGTGAGAGTGCGGCCCCGACCCCGAGCCCCGCGACGTTCGCGGCTCCGGATGCAAGAGCCTCAGATCCGGTATCAACCTCTGGGTCGAGCCTTCCGCCGGCGGACTGAAGAAGCGTTTGGCGCTGGGTTTCTCCGGCCACGCCGCCAGCGAAAGCCCCGGCAGCAAGCCCAAGCGGAAGCCCGACCCCACCAGCCGCGAGACCGGCAGCGGAACCGGCGACTTCAAATGGAATGGCCGTGGCAGCTTGAACAGCAATGCCAGAATTATCAGCAATTCCCCCGAGAAGCTTCGAGAAGATCCCGAGCTGCCCAGGGCTGACGTAGGTGAATTTCTTCTCGCCTTCTTTGCGGAAGCCGATCTGCCCTGTGTTCGGGTCTTCTTTCACGTTCTTCTCGCCGAACGTGGTTTTCAGCGTGCTCATTCGTTCCGCTTGGGTAATCCCAAGCCCCGACTTGAACCGCTCCATGAGCGAGGCCCCTCTACCGTTGTCAACGAACTGATCGGCGTTTGGATCTTCGCCCGCGATGGCCGGAGTCACGACGCCATCAGCGCCAACGCCCGGATCTGGCCCAAGAAGACTCAGCATTTCCTCAATATGATCTGCGCCAGGATCAGGCCCAAGCGCGTCCAAAGTGTCGCCCGAGGGCTGAGGGCTTGGCTGCGGAGACGGCTGGCTGGCAGGTGCCATGGGAGACAGAAACGATCCAAGGGTCTGAGAAGCCTGCCTCGCCGGAGGACTGAACATCTGCCCAAGGGTCAACGCCTGACGCCCAGGGATCGGATTTGTCAGGTCTTGAGGCAAAACCATTATTGAACCCCCAAAGACTGCATTTCAGCCGGTGTCAACCCGGACCCTCTAACAGCCTGTAATCTCCGATTAACGCTGTCAACCACTGCCTTGAGCTTCGCGGGATCCGCCCTTGAAGCGGCGATCGCGCCACGGATTACCTTGATCTGGTCGTTCTGGAGTGCGCGAATAGGCACGGTAGGAGCTTGGACGTTTGCCGGGGCCGGGGCCGTGGCAGAGACCGGCACGGTAGGAGCTTTTGTTTTTGAATTTGCCGCGTCTTGTTGGCGCATGAGCTTGATCACTGCCGGGCCGAAGATCTCGGACGGCTTTAGGCCCATTCCTTTATGCAGCTCCCAAGAGCTTGCGTAACGAAGCTTCATTGTTTCAGTCGTTACCCTTCTCATGTCTACAGCAAGCGCACGCATTTCCTTCTTTTGAGGGGCCGTAAGCTCTTGCCCGGTAACTAGGCCGCCAATCCAGTTCTCGAATCTCGTGCCAAGGCCGCCTGCGCCTTGGATTTGTTTCAGCTCTCCTTCTCTGAGAACCGACTGAACGCCTTCGCGAAGGGTCTGGAATCGTCCAGTGAGAACCTTATCGACGTAGGATCCTTTTTTTCCAGTAAGACTCGCGAAGATGTCCAAAGTTTGAACCATTGGACTGAATTCTTTATCCAGATCTTGAGCGTCTGATCTTAGATCTTTCCGAGTTTCTGCCGTGATTCTTTTGTTGGCTATCGCCTGTTCACTGCCTCTGTCTAGGCCCTTCTGTGTTGCTGTGGCCGATAGATCTGTACGCTGCTTCGCAGCATCGAACGCTTTTTGTTCTTCGGCTTGTCTTGCCTTGAATTCAAACTCGGTTTCCTGTTTCTTGGATTCTTGCCCGAATCTCGCCGTTTGTGCGGCAGCTTCAGCGGATAGCTTCTTATCAAGAGCGCCAGACACTCCAGCCGCCGTGATGATCGCACGCTCTTTTGCGGCCTTGTCTGCCGCCGCCTTTTGCACGATATCAATAGCTTCAGGACGACTCAGGATCAGCGGCATTGCAGAGACAGAAGCAACGGTCTTGGCCGGATCAGACGGATCTTCGATTGACTCAAGAACTGATTTTAGTGCTGCCGACATCGAGTCGTCTTTCATCATGGCAGCGGCAGAGGGATGAAGCTTCATTCCAAGGGCTTCCATGTCCACGCCGATCATGTCGATCTCGCTGTTTTTCGTCACGCCTTTAGGAAGCGATGCAATTCTATCCATCCTGGTCTTGATGGCCTGACCGATATCGTACTTGGCCTTCATCGAGTCGTGAGCCATCTTCTGCGCGTTCTGCTCAAGCGCCTGACGCTTATTCTGAAGTTCGTAAGATCTCGCGGCCCAATCTGCGCCAGTGTTGATTCCGGCAACAACATTACCAAGCGGATTCGCGGCCTCTGTCGAGACCGCCACACCACCGACTTGTACTTGGCTTGCCATAAATTACCCCTTACCGAATTGTTCCGAAGTTTGAAGAGTTGTACGCGTAAGGCTGCGGGTTGAAATTCAGATTGAATCCCGGCTGAGTCTGCCCGCCCTGACTGTTACGATTGTTCATGAACTGCCCAAGCGTTCCAGCATCCATTCCTTTTCCGATAATTGATCCGCCGATTCCGCTGATGTTTCCGAACAGGTTTCCCATAGACTGAGCGTTCTGAAGACCCCCGATATTTCCGGCACCTGCTGTGCTGATCACGTTCTGATAGTTCACTCCAGAGCCAGTGAAAGCCGCGACGTTTCGACCAGCGATATTCTGCTGACCGGCGAGAGCGGATCCTGAAATGGCCGAAGCATCTCCGAAAGCACGCCCAAGCTTTCCAGACACGTCCGGGCGAATGCTTGCAGAAAGCCCCAAGAAAGAACCGAGCGTGTTTTGCTGGGCATCGGCGAGAGCACCTTGAGACTGCCGATCGAAAGAAGACAGAGCCTCAACGCCCGCCGAAGAAGTTGCGTACCCTGACCCGAGTTGACCCCTAAGATTCGACTCAAGGGCCGTTCTTTGCCGGGCCTGTTCAGAGCGGAGCGGAGCAAGCGCGGCGGCCTCTTTCCCCATCAGAAGATCGAAAGCCTGCTTTCCAGCCTCTTTTAGTGCTGGATCGACGGAATTCATAAGATCTTCATCGAACTTAATGGAAGCGAGTTGAGCCGCGAGCCCCTGCTCCGATAGCTGCGTCTGGCGCTGTATCAGGTAAAGCTCTTGCATTGTCGGAGCGGAGATTCCAAGCGCCCGCTCTCTGTCCGCTTTCTGCTGACTGAGAACCGACAGAGCCATGTCTCGCTGCTCTTTGGCGATCTTCTCAGCGGAGTTTGAAGCGTTTTTTCCCGAAATGACGGACCCAATAGCTCCGATTGCAATAGACGCCCCGCCAATGATTGCCGCCGTCGTACCGATTGCCATTTGCCTACCTCTTAATCATGTGAGTCATGTTTGTGTCGCCCTTCACCCAGCCGAGAAGACTCAAGCGATTGATCAACCCAGGATGAACGATTGACGTAAATACTGCCTCGAACCCAAGGCTTTTTGAGAGCGATTCGATTGAAGTGATCAATAAATCAAGAGCTTTGCCGCGAACTTCTTTCGGGCTGCTCTTGTCTGAAAGAACGTATTCCATCCAAGACAGTCCGGAGTCGGTCTGGTAAAGGAACGCCATCGCGACCGGCTTCCCTCCTGCCAATACAACCCGCCCACTACGAGGAAGAAGCCGCATTGGAAGAACCGGCCAGCCGTGATCCGTCCACCATAGGCAAGCCTGCGTGTAGTGTTTTTCGTGAGAATAATTGTCAACGGATAACTCGGTCAGGGCCTCATCCATGAGGCCCGTTCCGGCATTGTCTTCACGCGCACCAGACAAATTCAGCATAAAACCTCAGTCACTCTCGGCATTGCATTAGTAACTGTGAAAGTGATGGTTCCAACCCTTGCTTCGACGCTGATAATCGTCGAAAGGTATACCAGTCGTCCAGACGGTATCGGGCCGAACTTCATGAGCTTAGGAGTGCTGACCGTCGTTGTTCCAACGCTTGTAACTCGCCCACAGATGGTCTCGGCGAACAGCACTGCTCCGGTTTGAAAGTCAATAACTCCAATCCCAAGCGTTCCAGTGTCTCCGACGTTGGTTGTGGCTGTTGCAAATACTGCACCAGAAACCGTAGCATTAAGGGTGATCGAAGGCCCAATATCGACCTCTAAAGTCTGTCCTCTGCCAAGAAACGGCATCAAGAACCCGCCAACGCCATTGGCAACGTATCCAGTGGTTGTGGAGGTATGAGCGGATGAAGCCGTAACCGTAACGGACGATCCAGCCAACTGTTTTCTTACAGAAGTACCAGAAGCAAAGTCTACTGCTTCTTTATCCCTGTCACGCATCCTGAGATTTTTTTCAGGGACGGCGTGGATATGCAAAAGAGTGCTCGCAGTGAAAACTGTCGAGTTATTCGAGATAGACCCAACGCAGCGCCAAGGCTTGAACGGATGGTAAAAACCGAACAAGTCCTGAGTACGATCGTGAGGGGCTTTGTCGCTGATGATCGTTGAGCCAGTGTCTTTAACGTAAAGGAAGCATGGCCGACCCGAGTTGAGAGTGACGCCAGATTCGAGAACCGTGTTGTTCCACGACAAGCCAGATGCAGTGAACTCGTAAAGCTGACCCGCGACACTGATGGCGGATCCTTGCCTAGTGTCTTTGATTAGAGTCGTGCTGTAATCAATAAGAGCAAGATTTAGAAGCGGGGAATAGTCTGCGTAAATTTCCTTCGAGCGTGCCCCAACGGTATTCGTTGCGTCCTGAATGCAAACACCAACGTAAATCGTACTAGTATTAGACCAACTCGCCCCGCTGAACTTCTTCCACTGATCGGCCACAGTATCGAACCAGAAATCTCCCGACGCCGCACTAGACGGTTCAGATGGCCCGTAATAGGGCTCGTTATAGGTGACATCGAGAGTGCTGTCATTTTTCAGGAAGATATAAGACAGCTTCATGAGCGTGATCACGTTCGTGTTGGCGATAGTGGTTCTTGCGATACCAGCATCGGCAGAATCGAAGAAGTCGCCGCGCCGAACGTCGGTCAGAAGAGTCGAAGAATAAACAAAAGCCGTGAAATACTCAGTAGCGGCACCAGCAATTTTGAACGCAGCACGCTTGCCAACGAGAACCGAGATCTCCGAACCAACCGAGCCCATGAAAATGAACGGCTGCGGGATGGCCTTGGTTGGATTGACGTCCTGTCCGTACCGTTCCCCGACCTGTCGAGAATTGGCAGTGTCCTGAATGTACTGATAAGTGATGTTCTGCGCGGTGTTGTTCGACGACGGCGCTGCCGAAAGACCGGACAGCACGATGTCAGTGCTTGCGGTGAATGTCGTTCCGTTGATGTAGCAGACAAGGTTCGTCGTCAAAGCCTTGAGTCGAACCGTTCTTGCGGCTCCATCCGGAACGAGATAGATCGGCTGATTGTCGGCGTCGATCCGGCCAGAAACAATCCGGCTATTTGGAACGGCCACGTTGATGCTCAGTAGGTCGTTAATTTCTTTGATGCTCTTCGGAGGCGCTGAGTACCACTTATAGCTCGCAGCGTCTCCGATCATGCGCCTAATGACGAAGCGAAGTCTCTCAACCTCACCAGCAAGAGAAGTCGCAAGGGATTCGGATGAGACCGCGCCGGGAGTCGTCTCGGTCTGCATCTGCGTGACGTTCGCTGAGTAGTCGTCAACTTTACCGGGAATAAAATTCTGGATGATATAATTGAACTCTGCGTTCAGATCTTCTTCGCTCAGGTTCTCGTTGCGAACCCAATTTTTCAGCCTTGAGTATAAACCGGGCATCTTTATTCTCCCCTTACCGCTTCTCGCCGCTCTGTTGCTGTCCAGAGTATTTGTAATAGACTTGAAGCTTCGTCACCCTAATATTCTCCCTGTAGCCTTCATTGTACACCTTGAAGCTGATCCGGCGACCCATTCCATGGAGAGGCTTTGTCACCGAAACAGGAATGCGCTGAGTGAGCCGGTCCCTGCTAAGTTTGAAGTCTCGAAGAACAGGACCACGGGAAACCTTGAACGGGATGGTCTCGATATATTTTCCGTCAATGAAAACCTCGATATAGGCGTTCCATCTGCCGGTTGGCTCGAAAACAACCTCCAAAAACTGATAAATCTTGTTTCCTTCCGCCTTTACTGGATCCCCACCGGCAAAGTCAAAGTGAGGGGTCTGGAACTCCATTCGGTACGCGGATCCGCCAACGTCGCGATCTGGTTGGTCCATGAGATAAACGTAGCCATCTTCTGACCCGTAAATCGGACGCTCAATCGAGAACTCGTCTTTCCGTAGAGCCAGCACGTTTGGCTGATCTTTTTCGCTCCAGTGAACCTTCGGGCTGCTTGGAGTCGTAGCGTCGATATATAGAATTCTGTCGTTCGTGACCCCTCCGGCTGATCGGTAAGTGAACATCGCGAGTTTCTTGTTGGAGTAATAAATTGCGTGACGGTCGAGAGTCCCGTTCGGGCTCGTCGTCTTCCTCATGTAAGACTCGTTCTTTAGGTTCGCGAGAACGTCCCCGGCTTCAACGTCTCCAAACGACTGAGTTGCGTTCAGCGAGGTAATAGAGCCCGTTGCGTTCGCTACAAGCAGATCGTCGAGAACTTCAACCGCAGCGTGCGGAGATGCAACGCCGAAAGACTCGTGCGCCACGCCTATCCCCCAAGAGAGGATGTTCGGGTTTCCGTCGTCGATGTAGTACAGCTTCGATGGATACTTCCCAAGAAAAGCACGATTCTTGTAAACGAAACCAGTGAATAGACGCTCTGAAACACCAGGATAAACGGCATATTGAGCGGCATCTGTCAGATAGTTTTCGTGATTGTCGTCGTCTGAAATGTAAATTTGATGGCGGTTATTGGAATTTCCCAGGCTGATTATACGGCTTCTATGGACAAAGCCGAACGACGGCTGATTCGTGCCGCTCCAGTCAACGGGAGGCAAGGCAAGATTCGTCCTGATATCGTCGTCACCCGAGATCACCTGAACAGGATCTTTCCCGGTGTAGATAAAGAGCTTCCTAGTTCTTCCCGCGCTTTCGCTTCCGCAAGCCAAGATGTGGGTTTGAAATCCAGGGGTGAGCAGTGCCGGTGCGGATCCGCTCGCGGTAATCTCAGTCGCGGCGAATTGGTCCTTCATCTTCCAGACTTTTCCGCTTGCCGTCACAACGATGAGTCGCTGAGTTACTTCGTCCGGCCACCAGTCATAAACTGCCCGAACTCCAGAATCGAAACCCGTCGCGTTGTACCGGCGAGATCCAGGCTCTTTCTCGATCAAGCCGTTGACCATCCAGCAGTTTTTTGCAGTGATGAGGCTAGTCAGCGGAGCCGCAATCTGAGAATCGTCAGTATTGAGGCCACCAAGTCCTAACGGGATGATGGCGATTGGTCCGTTATAAGCCATGTACTCCCCATAAAGTTAGCGACCGAACCTAAAGCTTCCACTCCTACGATTCGCGAGATCCGCTCTCGGTATCAACTGACCTCGTTGACCCCCTGATTGGTGATCAATCTTGCGCTTCCCGGTCTGCATTGACTTAAGCTCTGCCCTTCCCATGTCGAGATACGCCTGAGCTTTGGTGTCTTCCTTGTCGAGCATCAGCCTGTAAGTGCCAAGATATTCGAGCACACAGCGATGCTCTCTCGGGATAATCGGGATCGACTGATCAGAGTCGACGAGATCGGCTGGAATCGGTATCCACTCGACTTCGCATCTCGTGGCCGCCGATGGGAAGCCGTTGAATCGAATCGTCTGGACCCCCTCTGACTCGTGAATGACCGTGAACTTTGTCGGTATTCTCTCTGCAATCGCAGAGAACGGCCACGCATTGCTGAATGACCTCTGATCAAGCGAGTGAATCTTACCGCTGTTCTGATCTTCCGCCATCTGGTCATGCTCAGTGCTGAATGGCCCAATCAAGCGAAGTATCCGGCTTGACGAAGTTCCGATATCGTAATCGAGCTGGATTGCTTTGTATCCGAGGCCAGATCCGGTCTCTCCCGCGTAAGCGGCATCCAGCGTGAAAGCAGTAGCCGCAGCGGTGTGGGATGCGATCCTGATCCAGTCAGGACGCGCTGTAACTTTGATAAATTTTCCGGCTTGGCTCGCGGCAGGACCGGCGCTGAAGCTGGCAGCAGTAGAGTTGTTCGTCAGAGAGATCGAACCAGTCTCGTACTTCACGGCGAGATTGACGATGAGCGGGTACTTAGATTTTGCCCAAGCCCAAGGCTCGCCTATGTCGATATCGTATGGATTAGAAGCGCCGCAGACTTTCAAGTAAGCGTCGATCATGTGCCCGAGAACGGTTCCGTCTTCATCGTAGGGCGAACCTCCGTCAGTCAGCTCGCCACAGTTCTTGAGAATCTGTCGCTTGATGTCTGCCGTTGACGTGAGGTTCGCCATTCGATTTCCTTACAGACTTCCGTCTGGTTCGGGCTGTTTTGGGTACTCGATCGGAGGCTCTGGATTGTCGCTCTGAGTTTCGCTTGGAGGCGGTTCTTGAGCGGCCTGAACTACCGTTTCCTTCTGACGACCGAAGAAGCCCCTTTTGTCAGGCTGCACCGGCTTATCAGCGGCCTTTGGGATCGGACGAACAGAAGTAGGTTGAGCGGCTTTCGGTGCCACTGTCGCTGCCTCTTGAACTCCTTCAGGAAGGATTTCATCTCCACCGGGCGTGTACTTCTTGCCGGTCTTCTTATCGACGAAATACTGCGACTGTCCTTCCATGATCAACAAGTAAGGACGAACGTCAACAATGCGACCCTTGTTGTCGCGAATATGCGTGCGTGCGTCGAACTTCGTTTCTCCCGTTTCTGGGTTTACTATCTGGCGGCTCATGATATTTCTCCTTTGTTATTCGTTCTACTGACTACTACCAACCCGTTACTTCGCAATAAAGCGTCTGAGCTGTGATTGCGACCGTTGAAGGCTGGGAACCCAGCACGGCTCCGCTGAGGACCACGCCACCGTTCGCGCCGCCACCAGTAACAGTTAGATCTGTCCCGGTGTTTGCGCCCAGCAAGTTTGTCCCTGAGTTTACTCGTGCTCCCGCGCTGTCTGCCACTGCCGCGTTTTTCAACAGAAGATCGTGCGTATGAGAAGCGCCTTGAATTGCGACGAGTTTTTTGTTTGCCGTGTCGTAAGTCCATCGGTATCCAGATGTCCCTGAGTCGAAAACCTTCAGGCTTTCGATTACGTTAGGGCACCCGAGGTTTCCAATCGAAACCGGAACTCCGCCCGATGGATACGTCAGTACGCTATCTCCGAAAGCGAGCTTACACACGAGGCGTCGCTTATGCGCCGTACCGCCAGTTAAATCGTCATTTACTACAGTTACCGTGATGTCTGTGGCTACTAAGTTTGGCATTTGAAAATCTCCTTTTTTATTTTCCTCAAGGGCCTCGGATTATCTTAATCCGAAGCCCCCAAGGATCTCACAAGGCCGCCAGACCTCTTGAGAAGACTGATTACGCTGAAGTCAAGACTTTAGGCATGTTTGCCGCAGTCTCGGGCGAATCAACACACTCGATGTACCACATACCGATTCCGGTTGGCGTTCCGGTTCCGATGGTCCACGAGATCTCGATCGCTTGACCGGCAACCATTCTGACTGGCGTGATGTCCTTCTGAACCAGGATTCCAATCGCCGTAGCGTCTGGAATAGTCAGGGTCGCGAGGGTTGAAATGCCAACCGCACTCAGCGGGATGAGCTGCTTCTTGAACACAACAGTCGGAGCCGCACTCGTTCCGCCTGCCAATTCCGACGTACACATAAATCCGAAACGTCGAACGTAGCAGGGGCGGAAAAAGACGACAACGCCGTGCGTGCTAGAAGACGCGCCGATATCGACCTCTCCATCGACGACAACGGTAGCCGCTGCAAGCAAGGCCAAGGGACGGAAGTAAGGACCAACAGGATTTGCAAAACCCATTTTATTTCTCCTTTCCTTTCACCGATTACTGACTGGTGAAGTGAACGATCCGGGCTTCGCCTGCGTTAGCAGTGTCCCAGATGATACCGAACTCAAGAACGCCGTACCAAGCGACCGCTTGCTTGCGACCAAAGTCTTGCGGGATTGCTGCCCGAAGCTCTGGATCGATCGCAACGGCCATGGCTACCGCGTCCGCCCCGAAGAACAACGCTTCACCCTGTACCGAACCAGTTCCTTTGGTTCCGCTCAGAGCGTTCGTGTTCGAGATCTCGATGATTCGGCACTGTTCAAAGCGACCGATCTCAGAGTTGAATTTGGCTTCTGGGTCCGTGTAGACCTTCCACTGTTCAAACTTTGGATCGCTCTTGATACCACGGCAGAATTTGGTCGAGCCGAGACAAATGTAGTCGTCCCCGGCGTAAGGAGGAACATAAAGAGTAGACTTCATGTAATCCCTGATCTGCTCGATGTGGTAAGTGTTCGCGTTCGCAACCCCGGTAGTGTTCAGCGTTCCATCGGCGTCGATCGTGAGAGCGGAGATCCCGGTTGGGACCGCCTTCACTTTCGCAGTCTTGAAAGCTGCTGCGGCAGCGGCATCCATCACAAGCGTCATTTGATCGCGAAGCTTCTTCTGGATTTTGTTCTCCAGGTTGAAGCTGCCGAGATCTTTCGCAAGCGACGTGAATGGAACCGAGCGGCCCCATTCGCTGACCGTAATCGCGATCGTACTAAGAGAGAACGTATCCTCTGGGATAAGGTCAATCTCGTTCAATCGAGCATCCGTCGGTTCAGTGACATTTGAAACGCGAGTGATCGTGATCGACTCACCCTTTTGCTTTCCGTAACCCGCTTCCGGATCCACGAATTGAGCAAACTTCGTGTCTACAATCGCGGCTTCCCGCATATTTGAAGACATCGTATGGTTTTTGTATACACCCGTTGGGGCGTCATACGTCCAAGTATGCTGTGCCATTCTTTGTTCCTCCTACCCTTTCGTTATGCCCTTCGTTTTCGGGCTTTTGCCTGAAACTGTTCGACAAATGTCAGAACTTTTTCAGACGGTTTTACTCTGGGGACGCTGTTTACAGACGCACCCAAAGTCGTTGCGGCTCCACTTTGAAGCTCAGTCGTTTTAATTCCAGCCTTCTGCTTGATCGAATCGACGATTCCGCGAGAATCATTCGCGAGCTTAAGCATTGACTGTTCGACTGACATCTTCTCAAGCGTCGGCCATTCTTCTCGAAACTTTGACTGAACGACCCACTTCTGTTCAATTAGATCTGGATGCTGGGAATAAAAATTCTCCCAATATCTGCTCTCGTTGTTCTTTTGGGTCGCGATCATTTCTCCATCTGCCTTCAGTTCGGTCTTGAGCTGTTCGCGGGTCCATTCGTGATATCGTAGAGGATCATTGAACATCACGTCCTCAAGCGGCTTACCGTCGATAAGCATCCTTTTCGGATCTTGGGATGTGATCGGATTGAGAACCCTGCTCTCAACCAAAGCGGTGTACTCGGCAAGCTCTCTCGCGTCCCTGAATGAGCGCCCGTTCACGACGATCGGCGCGGCAACCAATGCAGCGGCAGGAGCAAGAACAGCGGCAGCTAGCGGCTTCACCACGGTTGCTGGGTGCCCGATCTGTTCGACTTCTTCTAGTTCTTCCACATATTCCTCGCCATGCTGAGGCGGTTTTTTCCCCTGAATCTCTTCTACGACTTCTGGATTTGCTGGCGGCACCATCTAGTTTCCTTTCGCGTGCAGCTCTTCGGCGGCACGATTTCCTCGGTTTACGGACGACTTAAGTCTGATCTGAAGGTCTTCGATTGCGGCAAGCTCTGCCGCGCAGCTCATGTAAGATGCGAGATCGTGAGGCCCTGAGCGGTAAATAGCTTTCAATTTCGCGATAGAGGCCTCTGTCATTGCGGCGATATGCGGCCTGATCTGCTCGGAAAGCACCTTTGACATTGTGCCTTCGCTGTAATCGGCCATGGTTTTTTCGGTTGGGTTCTTCATTTCATTGCCCCGGAGTCGTCATTCCCTGGAGCAGTTCGGATCGAGGAATCCCGATTCCGGTTCCCACCCCTCGCGGGTTTGGAATGTTCTGAAGGTTCCTGGTGCCCGGCCCGCCCGCGCCCGCCGCGACACCGGCCTGAGTCTGCTTCCCGCCGCCATTGTTCGCACCCTGACCCGGCTGTTGCGGCTGCCCGCCATTGGCGATGGCCTCAAGCGTGGGCATCGGAGCCGGACCCTGGATTGTCTCAGGGCGAACGTCGTCGCGCTGGATCTTCTTCAGGTCGATGTCGAGCGAAGAGATCATCTCGTCAAGCATCTTACCCATGTCGTTCTTCTGGGAGAATGCGGACATGAGATCGGGAGATGCTGCGATAGTCTGAAGAAGCATGGTGTATTTCTTGAAATCATTGATCTTATTCAGAGTGGTAGACATCCCGAAAACGTGGAATCTCATACCGTTTGCAGTTTCGGCGAACACGTCTTCAGGGGCCATGCTTGAGAGAATCTTTGCCTTTTCGTCTCCAAGTAGAGCTTTGACCTCGGCATCGTCGTAATCGTCCAAGTGCTGGGCCGCCGTGATCCAAAGGAGCCGGATTATCTTCGCAGTGAACGGCGTTTCGATGGCGGTCACGATTCCGTTCATAATCCCGGTAATCGCCTGGTTCGCGGAGACAAGCTCGGTCGCTTTCACGTTCCGCTCTGCCATCATCCCCATTCGGGTATCGTTCGTCATCATCGCCGACTGAAGCTCTCTGTCGGTGATATTATAGACGTTTACGGCTTCCGAGAACTGGTTCGCGGTATCCACGCGCTCCATGACTTTCCCAAGCGGAGGACAAGCGGCGTTCACCCGCAGTGTCGTGCCCCACGGAATCCCGTTCGCTATCTGCGAAGGATCGTCAAGCCAGTGCTCGCGAATCTGGCGAAGGCCCCAGACGGCCTGCATACCGGAATCGAGCATCAGATTGTAAATCTCGTTCTGCGCGAGGTTGTGCTTTGTTCCCGCGTCGGCCAAGGCCCGGTGCCAGACAGAGAACGGGACGCGCACAATCGGGGCCGCGACGAACGGGCTCTCCCCATGCCAAAATTGGTTTGGCTTCGGCTTCCTGATTAAGTAGGTGTCGTTCGCTATCGCACAAACTGAGTTTTCGTGCAAAACGCTCGAATCGTGCGGGTCAAGGAAAGTCCCCCAACACTCCGTAACTTTAACCATTTTTCGACCGGATTCACTCGAAGTCAGGTCTTGGTTTGTCTCGCGTGACTGGTGCGCCCGCTGTTCCGAGTCGTAACCGGCCTGAAGCGCCTCGACTGCCTCTTGATCATAATCGTTCGGATTCTGCCGGGCGATCTCAATAAGCTCATGAAGATCCATCTCTATGTCTTGGACTTCATAGAGCTTTTTGCCTGTCGGGTCAGGGTAGTAGTCCTGTGGCCTGACGAGATCAATTTGAGCTTGCCAGACCATTTTCTCGTCTCGGAGAAGCTTCTTCTTGATACCGCTTAAGCTGAAAACTCTCTCAGTGCGGTATTTGACCTTCGGGACCATCTTGCCGTGAACCTTCACGACCATGAGCGACTGGAGCACCCCGGTCTTGAGCGCATCGCTGTGGATCGTGTAAAAATCTACTTTTTCGAGCTGTCTCTTGACGAGAATCTGAATGTCGCGAGCCTCAATCTTTGACTCGACAACGCCGGGCGACTTTATGACTGAAAACCAGTTTCCAGTATCCATGAGGCCCTGTTGAAGAAAAGAAACAAACTGCTCGGTTGCCGTCTGCTGCTTCGCTAGAAATTCCTTCGATTGTCCGGCGACCTTATGGGACCAGTCCTGCTTCAAATGGAAGCAGTCAAGATTCTGCGCGTTTTGATCCATTCGAGAAAGCCTCGCCTGGGCCGCCTGAGTCCGGTAGCCTAGAACGATCTCTACGATAGGATCCCTGGCGTCCTTTTCGGTCATATATTAATCAGCCTAATCGGTTGATATGCCGTTGTCACCTATTCTGACGCCCCATATATCCAGGGACAGGAATATCATGATTTACGCCTCTACCTGGTCGGATCAGCGCGGCGGCCATCGAAGAGATCATCTGGAGTCCGTCGTGAGGATGCGAGAACTTGTTCTTCAGCGGGCGGATCTTCTGGGGCTCGATCTCGATGTTCGAGTCCGGGTACTGGTATCCGCCAGTGAAACCCTGGTGAAGCACCGGACAATTTGCCATATCAATCTGAAAACACGGAAGTATTTCGTTTCCTCTCCTAATGAACTTGATCAGGAAGCTTTCGACTGATTCGCGGCGGCTTTCCCAATCAATCGCGCCGGGGAAGACCTTCTTGATCCCAGCGGCGGCCATGTGTTGAGCGCAAGTCGTTTCGTCCGTCTGAACGCGAGTCAGTCCAGCTGGGTCAATGAAGTCGATCCAATCACTCGAAGTATTTGACCATCCTGGATAATGGATCCGGCACTCAGGAAGAACCACTTCTGACGCGAAACGCTTGATTCCCATGTTCACGGCGACAAACTCGCGAAGCACGATGAGCTGACGGCCCTGAAGTTGCGCGACGATGCACGCCGGGGTGTTCCCGTTCCAATGCGGTCTCCCGTTCTTTCTGACGCACAGGATCCCGCTAGAAACACTCAAGCAGTAGACACGCCCCGAGTACGCCTTCACTTCCTTCTTGGCACCGCGAAGGTGTGACCAGTCCGCTGTTTTCTTGAATAAAATAATCCACCCAGGGGAAGACGTTATCCATCTGTCTTCTTCTGAAAAATAAGAGCTTTGAGATTTCACCGCCTTGATAGAAGAAGTCCAGCCGACCTTCAGCGCAAGTTCACTCAAGTCGTCGATCATTCGTTTTGATTTACTGTAGATCGTGTGCTCTTCGCTGCCGTTTTCTCTAGTGCGAATGTGACCGTCACCAAGCGTGTAAGTCCTGATGAACTCCGCGATCACTTCAGATGTTCCGAACCGTATCTCGTCTGGAACTCGCTTGTCTCCAGAAAGCCCAAACGATGCCAGATATGAAGCCACTTCTGGACAGTAGTACCTGAATCCTCCAGGCGTCTCTCTCCAGTCCCATTCGGTTGGTTCAAGGATTTCGCGCAACCATTTTTTATTGCTGTCTCTTTGATAAATGCTTACGCGATTCTTCTCGCAACTTCCTTCGCTCAGGTAGGCACCCATGAACGCAGCGAACAGCTTTGGGCTTAGTTTCAACTCGTTTTCAACGTCTATTCCGTCCCATTTCGACGTAAGACGAATCAGATTATGACCCTGGCCCATTAAATCTTTTGCGTAGAACTTGAACGGCTTCTTGCTCTCTTCATTCCAAACCGGAACGATATGATCCGGAGTGATGCAGGCTTGCAGATTTTCACTGTCCCAAGTAATCATTTCGCCGCTGTACGGCATGTCTACTTTTAGAGATGGAACTTCGTAAGTCATTTTGAATCCTGCTGGATTCAGAGTCGCGACATCTTCTGCTTGGTCAACGTCTTTGAACAGCTTCCATCCAGCACGAGTAAGAACCTCTGTCTCGTCGTCATAGCAGAGTCCAAAATCCCAGCCCCGCAGAAGAGGGAGGCCGGGCTCGGGAGTGAGCCCGTAAGCGCCATGGATCTTTTTGGAGTAGTCGCTGTAAATCGGTTTACCGGATTGCGCCTCCCAAGAGATCTCGTATTCCTGCATCCATCTCTTGCGGCTTAGGTTCGCACTGGTGTGCTTCTTCCATTCTTCGCTCTGCTTGAACTGGTTCGCAGTGTAATGGATCTGGAAAACCGTGAACTTGTTTTTAGGATTCTTCCACAGCTCAATTCCTTCGAGCGGGAATTTCTTTTTGCTTTCGTCGATCATAGCGATTTATCATCCATAGTCTCAAGCGTGTCATAGACAAGCTTTTCCATGTATCCAGGGGCAGCAGATGAAATAATAGTGCATCGACCACCGCCTTCGATCGTAGGCATTGCCGCAGAATAAGTATCTTCTGCCTTCTCCCAGAACGCGAACTCGTCGAACAGCACCCCAGAAGCCGTGAGAGACCTGTGCTGATCCGCGCCCTGCGGAACTCCGACGATCTCAGAGTGAATCTCTGGAAACTTCAAGTGACAGTAAGTTTTTTCCCATGCCGGAATCAAGTCTTTCGGTATTTCTGACTCTGGGATGTGCTCAAGGATGAACTTAGCTCGCTCGATAAGAGCGTCCGAGTCTTCCTCTTTCTTGCTCTGGAACACGTTCGTTCGGCCCACCGAAAACATGGTGTCGTGCAGATAAAGCGCAATATTACACCAGCTCATGAACATACGGCGAGACTTTGGAACGATGATCAGCTTCTCTCGCTCCCATACGCGAGTATAGAGCTTCAGGTACTTGTAGTGTGACGGAAACTTTTTAACAGGATTCTTCTTGTCAACCTGATCCAGCGTGAAGACGCATCGAACGCAGAACTCCCACGGGTCGGTAACGATTAGGCGATATCTCGCGAGAAGATCAGGATCTCTTCCGGCGAGGCTGGCGGGTGAAGAATTCACCAGGTACGAAGATGCTGACAAGTTCGCGTCACGCTCACTCATAAAGCACCTCCATTAACGGAGCCTGATTTACTCCGAACCCTCTGAGCTATTACCCACGATGCAGAAGCAGCCAGATTCTTACTGGCGTTAACATCTGCATGGGTCCTGCTTCCGCAAGCGGTGCACTTAAACACCAATTTCACTCGACTAAGCTTATCGCGATTGCCACACGCGGAGCAGGTTTGAGACGTGTAGGCTGGGTTTACATGTGTAACCCAGATACCCTCCTCTTCCGCTATACATGCAGCACGATTTGCAAAGTACGATCTAGCCCAGCCATGAAGTTTTCCACTTCTCAGGTTGGCTAATCGTTTCGGGTCTTCAACAGCCAAACTCAACCCGTCGCGCTTGCAACGTGCAACCGCTCTCCGGGCTTCAACATCTAGCCGCTGTTTTACACTTGTTTTTAAGATCGGATAACCGTGACTTTGTCTCCGGCGTTCGGCGTCTTTTAGGCGAGACCGCCTAATCACCCGACTTAGCCCAGCGCCCAAGTACCCATCGCTCCGGGAAACGGAGTGGGTAATTCCCACGTCCACACCTAGACACTCGGGCTGAGGCTCTGCCTTGGCGACTTCCTTCTGGACGAACACGCGAACCTGCCAGTTACCGTTCTTCTGAAGTACGACCTCGCACGCCTCTGCTAATGCCCAACCTTGACGAAGAAAATGGTTGAGCCGCTTGTGCGACTTCGCTGGAATGCGAACGCGCTTCTTCGCGAACTGGGTTTCAAAGTCCACCCAGTAGTCAAATTTTGAATCAACCGACTTTTCTATCTTCGCTGGGCATGACGTAAAAGTAATCTGCGGAGCGTTCGTCTTATCGCCGGTTTCCTTCGCGGCGGCACGCTGCGCATTGAGTATTCCCACAGCCCTGTGCTGGGCTTGATTCGCGAGCTGGCCCATCCCCTTCGTTGGGAGGTGCCTGATCTGCCGATTAAAGAATAACTGTGTAGTCCAGTGCTGGACGAATAAACCGAAGCGCGACGCAGAGTAACGCAAGTCTTCGAGTTTCCCTGGGTTAGGCAGTACTTGTAAATGCAAGGACCGGGTCAGCATCTTCCCTCCGTTCGCCGTCGTGGCGCACTCAAACGCGTCTCGCTCTGCTGCGCAACCGCTCCGACTGCGGTTCGGCTTATCTGTAGCCATTACACAAGCCATCATTTGCTTTTTTTGCTGGCTTCTTCGTGGTTGAGTAGCCGCCAAGCGGCGGAGCCCCGCCATAAGCCTTCTTGTCCGCCTTGTCCGCCTTGTTTTCTGGCTTATCTTTACCTGTGGACGTGAAGTAGTTTTTCTTGTGCATATAAGATCTCCTAAGATTTACCCTGTGATCTGAGCGATAGAAATTATTCCGTAATCAGCCGAGTACGAACCTGCGTCACGGGCGACTTGGATGTAATCCCCGACGGCCAGAGATACGACCAGAGTCCCGTTTCCGGATTGGTTTGCGACACAACCAGTAAAAAAACGCTCGCTTGACGAGCCGTTTGTATAAAGCATGATTGAGTTAGCCAGGGCAGACGCGGAGAGCATGTAGACAGAAATTGAGAAATAACCTGCCACTTGGGATGTAAATCGCCATGCAGAAGCCCCCGGCGCGCCAGCTCCAATGATAACAGAATTGTGCGTGTCTATCCCTTTCGTGGAAAAGTTTGCTACGGCAGCAGTTGAAATAGTCTGCCCTGACGAGAATATGTACCTCGCCACAATCGGGATTCTCATTGATGGCACAAGAGAAATCTGTGTCATTGCAGTCGCCCATGTCCCGGCTGTTGTCTGCTGCGAGTAGAGCCTCGCTATCAGCCGAACAGGTACGCCGATTCTTTCCGTGGCAGAATAAAGAGAGTTACTATAATCGGCTGCGCCACCGCCGCCTTCCGCGATCGTAGTGACCAGCACTCCTTCGTCGTACAATGATCCGGATATTGCCAGCTCTGGAGTCCCAGCGTTGTCCACCAAGTAAACATAGAGGTACTGGAATACTCCACTCGCGCCGCCAAGAGTTGACCCGCTACTGACGACGAGACTGAGAGCCGCAGTAACCGACTGCTGATTGTAATTCCCATTACCAAGCGTTGAAGATCGGAATCCAATCTTACATGCCCCGGACCCTGACGCTGGGTCAGTGCTTCCGTCTGCCTGTTTCAAGCGAATAGTGAGCGCATTTGAGCCAACAGTGACAGCGAGCCCTACGTTGGTTATTTCTTGAGAAGAGCTTGGGGTTGATCCGGTTGCACCAGTTGCGCCAGTCGCACCAGTTGCTCCATTTGATCCGTTCGATCCATTCGATCCAGCCGCGCCAGTTGCGCCAGCCGGTCCAGTAGGACCAGTTCCCATAACGGCCCATGTAGATGCGCCGGTTTTTTTATACGGCTCCCCGTTCGATCGAAGATAAACAGATCCAACAGGGGCGTCGTCGGTATCTGCATTTGGATCCGCAGACCCGGTAAGAATGTGAGCGGCGTCACCAAGATTTACGGCGGGCTCGTCAATCCTGACTCGATCAATCTCAAACTGTGTTGGCTGGCGCTTCATGGCTTATTCGTTTTCTCGTGTTCACGAGGCTCTATCCTAAAGTAACGTCCAGCGTGAAAAGTCGTCCACCTAGTTTTGTGGCACTTGATTCGCTTAAAGCCAAGCGTTGCAACGGCAACAATGAATGACCAAGCGTAAATAAAAAACATGAGAACGGAATGAACCTTTTCAAGTCGCGCATGGTGTCCGGAAGCGATTGTCAATAAGGCGTGATCGCGTGCGTCTTCAATGGTGTCTCCTTCTGCAATTCCGAAACAGACTCCTTCGCGATCGACGATGCTCCAGGCCTTTACTGAGTCGTGTGCCATCAGTAGACCCCCCACTTGTCCTTCAGATACGTCTCCATTTTAGTTTGGTTGGAGCCGTTGTCAACGACGCTGGAGATCGCGACTTCAGCAATGTACCCCTGGAAAACGCCTTGGTATCCAGAGAAAATCTCGTACCAAGCTCTTGATCCGGAATCGGCAATTATGGAATCCAGCGAAAGCGAGCCGTTAACGTAAACTTTTTGCGTATCCCCAACCCGTTCCCACGCAATTCGGATGATGTACTTCGTACTACGGGACAACGCTAAGACGTCGCGAAAGGTTACGTTATCGAGCGTTCTCGCGGTCCCGTTGTTGTCTTGCAATAGAAAATAAGGCCCAGTGAAAGAAGGGTCATTGCCGGACGCCGACGTTCCCATAATGCCGACTTGCGCTGCTGTCGATGAGTCCGTTTGGATCACCATGTAAACTGTGGCGCTGTCTGGGAAAGTCGCGTTGTACCGTAGAAAGCTTCTGGCCGCTCCGTTTGAACCCCACCCCTTCAGCGCAGGCTTTGACCCGAAAATACTCGTCTTGTAGCGAGGCCCTTTGAAGTTTGCGTTCACAGCCACGCCGTCAATCATGTTCCGGCCATTGGAAGATCGGTCAGTCCAGCCGGTGAGGATCGTATCGTCTGCCACGACGGTGTCAGTGTTGGCGTCGTACCACGCAAACAAATTTGGCAAGTCAGACGGCGCGAAAGCTGGCGCAGCGGAAGACTCTCTCTTCCTTGAAAACAGCGACCTGCGAAACCGCGAGAGGAGCGGCGGCGACATGCTTACTCCTGAAGCAGACCGAATTTGAAAACGAACTCGTCTGCGACATAAGTCCCGCCAGTCCTGTCAACCAAGACCATCCAGATCGAAGTCTTCGAGCGGCTCGCAGTGGTTGACGTATTCTTGAGCATGATCCGCTTCGGCTCAACGGTCTGAGCCGACACGTTCGCAATCGCGAGCCAATCTGCGGCAGCGAGAACGATCGTGCCAAGATGCTTGGCGGCCATCTCAGCGGCAGAAATATCAATCGCGGCATTATCTGCCGACGCGACCGTTGGAAGGTCTGAGAAAAACATGAGATCAATCGCGCTTGCTTTTTTGTTCTTCGTGAGCGCCGCAATCGACTGAATAATCGAATTCGACTGTTCGTCGCCCCTGGTGCATGAAGTGATCTCTGTGATCGCGCCGAGTCTGTCCCCGGCTCCGTAGGCATTAGTTTCGAGAACTGGCGTTACGATTCTTACGTCTGATCTAGTTAAGCCCACGAGTGACCTCCGGTTTATTACAGGTTACGGCGGTTATAGGTTGTTAGCAATCCAATCGTCAACAGCGTCGGGCTCCGCCGCCTTTGTGGTCGCGGGAATCATCTCCGGATCACTAAGGACGTTGAATTCCGCGTCGTAGTCTGGCTTCGGCCCACTATTCCCAGACTGAATCTGCTCCAGCAATATCCTGACGGACGACTTCTGGTTCACGTCGATTTCCTGCTTCGGCTTTCCAAGTGCTCGATCTTGAATGGCTTGTGCCGCCATGAGCCTCGTACTTGGTTTTATTTTCTTGTCGCGCATAATTTCGGCTTGAGTCTGAATTGATTCAGGGACCAGCCTCATGCACGACATTTGGGCGCTTTCCCCCGAGATGCGGTAGGAGATCTTCGCCACTTCGGACCTCGACCGATCGCACGCAAGCAGGCGAGAAACACGGACAACGCTCATCTTCATCATCACTGAGATCTTCTCTTCAGAGAGCATATTCGCGGATAAATACAGGATATTCATAGTCTTCTGCCTGTATCGTCTCGGGCGCGGCGGAAGCTGAAGAGCTGCTGGCTCGGTGAAACTGGCGGTTTCCATCTCGTTCTTTTTAGCCATACTTCGATAGTTTAGTCTATATTTCACGAAATTTGGTGGCGGGGTTGAGAATCGAACTCATCTTCCTCGTCAAACGCTAGTGATAACGCAAATTGACCAAGATCCGCCAGTCCCGCCGCTTGCATCTGTACCGATCGGACGTTTGCTTGTATAGATTAAGACATGCCTTCAATCACTCGCGTAGAATCTTTCTCCGACTCTTCCAGATCGACCTTCTCGCCTGGGTCAGTCCGGGTTCAGGGTGGGGATGTCACTCTATTGACCCCGGAAACCTCCGGGTCTCTTTACATCAATGAAGTCTTCGAGATGGAGCTTCTGACTTCTTTCGCGGCCACAGTGACCGAACCCGCAAGCTGCTCGGTGAGATTCCAGCTTCTCGTTGACGATATTCTCTACTACTACAGCGGAGGTTGGGTAGCCTCAGACGGAACGGTAGCGCAAGGAAACACCGCCGCTCAGATCGACACGAATAAGGCGACTCTTGGAGTCTCTATAAATGGATCGAAAGTGAAGGTCCGCGCTGTCCTCACTGGAACCGTGACCGCGACACCAACACTTTCGAGCGTCACGCTCGCGTACGACTACGATGCAGTCGAGCCTACTGCTCCAGCAAAGTGCTACGTCCACATCACTCTTCGAGACCTTATCGGCGTGATATTCGACGGAGTTACTGAAAATGCAGGAGCTAAGTTCTGGTGCAAAGCCGAAAGCCCAATCGGTCACACCGGGCAGCTCATCCAGTCGGAGACTCAGGAAACGACGTTTAATGCCACCGGGCAAGCTGTTTTGCTTCTCAATGAAACCGAGACTCCAAATAAAAATGTGAGATTCTTCGTGTCTTATCCGGAGTCGGGAAGCTTGCGGCAGATCGCGTTTCATCCTTGCGTGATCCCGCTCGCTGGATCGGTGAACCTGCTCGATATTACTGATCCAATCACGGACCTGAGCTAATCGGAGCCTACTTAGGGCTTGTTCGGATAGGGCAAAAATAAAAGGGCCAGCAAGCTTTCGCCCACCGGCCCTTCCAACCAAGGAGGCAGTACGGAGGATCGAGAACCGCACTGCCAGTTCAGATTGTGGCTGTGCCCCTGGGAAACTTCAAGGCGCGCTGTTGATTAAATTGGCCCAGGACAGATGCTCCGGAAGGACGAGGCAGCTTTCTCCGCTGTACTTCGGCTCGTCCCCCGTCATGTCCGCGATCTTATACCTGACGAGAATTCCCTCGACATCCCATCCCGAGAGAATTCCTTGACCCCATGGCTCCCCTGGGACTCGAATCTCTAACTCACGGTCGATGTGGGCTTTCACGACGGCAAGGCCCTCGATCTCCCAAGGTAGCTCATCCCCGGCTTCGTCTGTTCGGTTAATCATTTTAATATTGTTCACTTTTCACCTCTTTTTGTTTTCGGTCTCCAAAGCTGCCACCAGTGGACACGCAATGGAATTTTCCTGATCTTCACTTCCCACACTGCGCCGTCGAACAAGATCTCTCCGCTCGAAGGCATGTCCTGTAAGACCCCGGCGCAGATCTTTCGCGTGAGAAAGCCGACCATGTTGTCCATCATACTCCGGTTTCTCCGAAGCTGGATGGACCCGACGAAGCCTTTCGGACGTGTCATTTGATGAATTTAATGACCACAGCCGGGTAGCAGGCAAGCCTGTAGAGGCTGACGGTCACGCCTTTTCTGCCGTGAAGCCGAAACTGGCGGGCAATATCGTCTTTTTGGTAGACGTACTGGAATCGGCGGCGCTTTTCTCGCTTCGTGTGAGTCGTAAAGACGAGAACTGCGTACGGCATGTCCTTCGGACGTGACTTCAAGAAGGTCTGGCGGCCTTTAGCTGGCATTTTGGGCTTCCTTCCTATTTGGCTTGTTCAACTGCATTCCAAGCGAACGCATTTTCTCGACCAGGGTCGTTCTATTGATCCCGAGAAGGAGCGCGGCAGCGGATCGGTTAGGCGTGCGTTGAAGGGCCTGCAAAATCAGACCCCGCTCGAACTCCCTCGTGATTGATTTTAGGTTTATCCCCTCTTCGGGGAGGTGCATCTCCATGGAGACGTCAGATTACCGTCATGGGTTGGTGGATGTCAATATTTTGAATTGGTTGCGCTGGGTGGATTTGAACCACCGACCTCCAGATTATGAATCTGTCGAGCTGCCGGGCTGCTCCACAGCGCGAGGACGAGCCTACGCGGGAAAAATAGCCGGTGTCAACTCAATGCAGGTTGCGATCGGTGCGCGGGAACGCCCAAGGCGGTATTGACACGTTGCAGAGACATGGGCACCCGGACCCGCACCCTGGGCCATCCTCGCAGTCAGGGTTTCCGTCGTTCCATTTTTGATCCCGATGAGTCAAGCAGACCCACCCCTCGCCACGGCAAACTTCGCATACGCGCCTTTGGTCGTCGCGGAGTATCCCCGTGTCTTCTTTGGTCATTTCTCTTTCCGGGGCACTGGCTTTCCACTCATTTTCAGTGGCTTTTTCAGTGGCTTAATGGTCGTGGCGCGGGTACTCGGCGGGGCCATGGCCGGAATATTACAAGACTCCTCGGTCAAGCAATCCCCGCAGATCTTCACAGGAAACACCGGCAACCGGAGCGTGTAAGTCGAATAAGAACGCCCGCACTTACAGGAATATCCTGACATATCAACCCCCTACGTTAACATTGCTCGGCAAATAGTGAGAAATAGCTCGTCTTTAAACCGCTGATCTCGCGGCAGATCGGCATAAGGCACCATGCAAGGGTGAGTCAGGAGAGTCGCGTCTTTCGTTGGCCCGTACTTCCAGCCGGAAGCGATCTTCCCAGCCGTCCAAAGCTCGTGCATTTTCTCGGGAGTTGCCTCCTGATCCTTCGCAAACGCCAAAATACCGTCCGCGCAAGAAATCTTCATCCAATCCGGCGCATATTTCCACTCGGGAGAAACCACGGTTTCCCCATTGAAGACGCAAAACGCACGATTTACCTCGTGGCAAATCCTCGCAATAGACTCAAGCTTCTGATCAAACGCAACCGACATCGCAAACCCCCTCCGTCTACGGCTCTCGCCTGAGACAATCAACCCATACGCCCGGCACCCCCAGAGCACCAAAACCTAACCGTACACACGCCACGGCCACCCTGGAGCTTACCCCCCCGCAATCCTCGCACGCCGAGCGCAGACAAGGCAGAACAATGTCCCGGCTAACCATTTTTTTTTCCATCCGACGAACACTCCGCCGAACTCTCCTGGAATTAGAAGACCCCATAGCCAATACAATCCCACCAGAAACAGGGGATGTCAATATTCTGTCCTCGAAACGAAAAATGCACAAAACCTGTGGGGGGGAGGGCCGTAGCCGACCCCGGGCCCGGCAGGTAAGGCAGGGGGCCGGGGGCAGGCATCAACTAAATCAATTGAATCCGCTTGGCATGATTCTAGCAAACAATCGCGCCGAATCTCGCTGAATCTCAGGGTCAAAGCTAAGGACAACGACTCGCCCTCCCTAGCGCGGAACATCCGGCTGGCCGCCAGAGACCCGAAGGCATCGTCCCTCCAAGAATGGGTCAGGATGGGAGCGGGGTTACTATCCCCACCAGTGCCGGTTTACTCGGGTCCGAGCGTCCTCGCCATCCTTAGCGAGGAACATCTAGCTAGAACGGCGCGGACTCTAGAACCTTGGCACGCTTGGCACGTTTGACCGGGGCCTTGGACATAGAGACCACCGGACCTGACAACTTCGCGCGGGCCTTGGCCGCACGGTCACCACGCATATGCGCCTGGTGAATCACTTCACCGACTGCGACCGCGATAGTTAGCGCGATAGCCCCGTATATCAAGAGGAACGTGAGAGGGCTCACACTTCACCCACGACAATCTTGTTAATCACGGCGTAAGCCACTGCGACCAAGATAAAACTTACCATTTTGAAAACCCTTCCTTCGCCAGCTGCCCGGAACCCGGCTCACCCGGAGACCATTGACCGACTTACAAACGGGTTATATCACGATATTACCTAACGTCAAGGGTCATTCGTACTTAATATCAAGATATTATTCAATCATGACCGGGCGCATGAAGTGACCTAAGTTGTTGTTGTTGCTGGGGAAACGCCCCCCCCTCCCCTAACCTGCCTGCCCGTTCCTTGACGTTCATGCTTAAAACCCTGTACTCTAGACCCTATGGACATGCCCAAGCGCCGACTGAACGCCACGCAGAGGCATCAACTCGATCAGTTGAAGATGGAAATAATCGCGCT
>Ga0163150_10002407_pt1 | contig 28641 bp, 21 predicted proteins | sample OliLakLV19P2IB_FD_148628 | JGI IMG/M metagenome (GOLD analysis project Ga0163150, IMG submission 148628) | Freshwater microbial mat bacterial communities from Lake Vanda, McMurdo Dry Valleys, Antarctica - Oligotrophic Lake LV.19.P2.IB | ecosystem: Environmental > Aquatic > Freshwater > Lake >...
GGGTGAATCCGAAGGCAGAGTCATGTGGCGTCGAATTGCTTTCCGACGGCCCGCCACTGACGTTCACCGAGAGCGATTGCCCCGCGATCGCGACGCGGTACCTGCTCTAGAGGTTCGGGGCCGAGCTTGGCGACGACGAGATCAAGGCGCTTGCGGCCTCGGTGGCGAAGCAGTGGAAAGAGCATGACGGCCACGCCTCCGTGTTCGCCGGCCCCCGTGAGGAGATTCGCCTCAGGATCACGACCCCGACAGACGGCCCGTGGAAGCTCGACATACAGATTCTTCCCGTCAAACTGGATACCCAACTGCCCGAGTACGGCGTGTCGTCCGGGGAGATTCCGCGGGTCATTGCCCAGTTCAATCTCGGCCGCCCGATCGAGTTACGCCCGGAGAAAGGGCCCCCTATCGGCTTTGGTATGACCCCAAGACCAACTGCCTCGAGACGACGCACCCGGCCGCGGTTCCATTTTCCGCGACCCCGCTTTCGGCTCCGTCGTCCTGCCCGAAATGCTGCGCGTTCCTGGCCTCGTCACGGACCGGGAAGAAACCGAAAACCTGTCCGCTCTGCGGGCACGTGCTGTAAGTGAGGGCCGGCGGGCCGTCCCGCGCCCCGCCGACACCTGAGAAAGCCATGCCGAAGCAGAAATTCGACTCCCGCACGCTGCGAGGCATGGCTGAAGACATCGTCGGTCAGATCGTCGACGACGGATTCTCCGTCGGAGAACGGGCGGATCTCGTCACGTCACTTGTCCGGCAGTGGGCTACCTACGATGGCCACGCGGCGATGTTGTTGGGTGAAAACGCCTTCTTTCTGGAGCTTGGTCACACGCCGCTTGGAAGACCCAGTGCCCACTCCGAGCCAGGACCGAAGCTGTGGCTAAGGCAGGTGGCCATTGAGTGGAATGTCGATCTCGATGATCTCGTGGATGTTCGGAACCAATTGAACCGGGGGCAGAGTGCTGAAGTTGTCACAAGCGATGGGCTCCCGTTGCGACTCTCGGTGAACCCCTCTGAGCGAAAGTTTTCGGTCGAACCGCTCGGCCCCTTGCCGCCACCGCTGGCCGGAGGCAGGGACTATCACAAAATTGCCCTGAACATCCTGGTGCCGCGGTTTGCCGCCGACCTCGGCCCTAAGGAAACTGAGGCCCTGGCTGCCTCGGTGGCACGACAGTGGCAGCGGTTCGACGGCCACGCCTGTCTTCTCGTCGGCGGCCGCGAGCAGATCCACTTCAAGCTCACGGAAGAGGCTGGGGGCGGCTGCCATGTCCAAGAATCGGTCTATTCGGTCAATGTCGGCGGGCTGCTGGGCCCGCTCGGCGTTGCGGCTGCCGATTTTCCGTCGGTGATTGCCCGGCTGAATCTCGGCGAAACGGTCGAATACCGAACCCCGGACGGCGTTCCTTCCCGTCTGTGGCAGGATCCGAGAGACCGCGCCATCCGCCGACAGCCGCTCGACGCCGTTCCAGCAGCAGCAATGCCGCTGGCCGTGACGTTATCCTGCCCGAAGTGCTCGGCGTTCGTGTCGCCGTTCCAGGACGGCAACAGGCCCCGCACCTGCCCCCTCTGCGGGCATGTGCTCTGAACGGAGGAGTGGTCGCTCGTCCACGGCTGCCGTGGGCCTGCGGATGGTCAAGGGTCGTGGGCGTGGCGACGAAGAAGGGTGCCAAAAGAGCTGTCGGCCGGGAGTTTTTCCATCCCGAGCATGTCAACATTTTTGGCGTGTCGCTCACGTTTCTGCGGCATGAGAACGAGGAAGTCGGCATTCCACATCTCCTGGCCCAACGGTATTCGGATCGCCACGGTGTACCGGCCACGGCGCGCGCTCGACATCGCGATGGTCAAGCCGCTGGGCCTGGGCGGTGTCAACGACGCCGGACGACGTCGAGGATCTGCTGGCGCAGCACGCCTCCGGCGGATCGGTGCCCCGTTGAGGTAGCCAGATCGCGGGCCATGTCGGTACGCTGCCGCCATGAAGATCTTTCGCTTCCGCATGCATCGCATGCCTAGGTTGGTCGCGGCGATTGGCGCCGGGCTGCTTCTTGTCACGGCCATGAGCCACGCAGCCCGCGCGGCCGATGATGCCCGCGACGGAGACTCACCGGCGCCTCCCGAAAACCCGCTCGTCGAACTGGCGACCATGGAGTATCGGCCCATCGCACCCGTGACGGGGCCGCTGCGGCTGGCAGGTTCCTCGACGCTCGATCAGGCTGCGGCCTTTTGGGCAGACGGCTTCATGAAGGTTCACCCGAAGGCCGTCGTGACAATCGATCGCACGAGTACCGATGGCGGCTGGCAGGCGCTCATGGACGGCAAGGTTGACGTGGCACTCCTGAGCCGCGTGATCACGGACGACGAAATCGCCGCCGCATCCAAGAATGGTCGCAACCCCGTCGTCATCGCCGTGGGCTTCGACCAGCTCGTGTGGATCGTCCATGAAAAAAACCCCGTGGCCGGGCTCCCATGGAACCCCGAGACAGGCATTGTCCCCGCCGGCGCGAAACGCGACGCGATTCGCTGGTCGGCCTGGACCGACGCGGGGGAGCAGGCTGCGGTGCCGGTGACGGTCCACGGGTCTGAAAAGGGATCGGGGACGCGCCGCTACCTCGAGCGACTCGTCGGCGGTGAGGCGGGCTGGCCCGGTTCGATTACGAGCCATGATTCGATCACGAAGGTGGCTGAGGCCGTCGCTGCGGATCGCGGTGGCCTAGGCCTCGTGGGCATAGCCGTGGCGGGCCGTCCGGGACTGCGTCAGCTCCCGCTCGACATCCAGCCGGGCGTGATCGGTGACGTTCCAGGATCGGAGCGAACGCCGGATTTCCGTCCGCTGTATGTCGCCGTCGTCCCGCCCGCAGAGGGCGACTGGCCGCCGGCTCTGCGTGAGCTCGTCTCGTACATTCTGAGCTTTCCGGGCCAGCTTGACCTGGCCAAAGACGCCCTTGTGCCGCTGTCCCGCGGCGAGATCCATGCCCAAAAGGAACGGCTCGGCTGGCCGGTAGAGCGATGAACATAGCCATGTGGCAGCGGAGCGTTGTGATCGGATGCGTCCTCATCGCGGGCGGTGTTGCCACTGCCGACGACATTCGCACACGGGATGACGCCGCATGGGGGTCGCAGGGAACCCAGATGGCGTATGCCCAGCCAGCTCCGCCCCGTCCAGGAGCGTACCGCCTCGGCATCAACGTGCAGAACTCACCCGTCGGTGTCGAGGTGATCGAGGTAGGAGCTTCCTCGCTCGCGAAGTCGGCCGGCCTCGAGGTCGGGGACACCATCGTGGCCGTGGCGGGCTACCAGGTGGGGTTCGTGGGTGAGCGACTCTTTGATCTGGGTGACGAGATTGCCCGACGGATCGACCCGTCGGAAAGTGTCACGCTTCTGGTTCGCAGTACTCGCTCCGGTGCCCTCGCAAACGTGCCGGTGCGGTTTGCCGCAGCCTCGCGGGCTGTGTCGGGCCGGCTGCTCTCCGACGGCAGCGCACGATTGCCGGCGTCAGGCGTCGTCGTCGTGCGGGTGCTCGATGTCACCTACCCGCAGTGGCAGGACGTGGCGGTCGTGCAGACACAGCTTCCCGCAGCCCCGTTTCCAATGAGCTACCGGCTGGAGCTCCCTGCCCTGACGGCGGGTCACCGATACGCGCTCGACGCCCGCGGCGAGCACGGCGGGCGGATCGTCATGCAGAGCGGCCAGCCGACACCGCTGGCTTCCATGGACCGTGATCAGAAGGTCGATCTTGTGCTCGCGGGCGCGGCATCGACTGCGGCCGCCCCCACGTCCACCAGCATCACCGGAATCGGCGGCCTCGTCCGTGTGAACGCCAGCCCGAGTCCGGCCCTTCAGCCCCGCGACCAGATCGACCAGTGGATCCGTAGCTATCTTGGCCGACCGCCACGGGCCTTCGAGACGGAAGTGTGGCAGGCGGAGCTCATGCGAGGCCGGTCGCTCACGAGCGTGCAGGCAGGGATTCTGAGTAGCTCCGAGCTCTTTGAGCGAACAAGCCGAAGCCCAGACCTCTATGTCGCTGAGGTTTTTCGGCTGTTGACGGGCAGTCAGCCCACGCCAACGCAGTTTGCCGACCTGCGGGTTCGCTATGAAAAAGCGCTCGGTGTTCGCCTGCAGTTCGTCGGAGGGCTTCTCCAACCGCCGCGGTAGCACCACCTCGGCTGGCGCCACCACGATTTCACATCGGGTTTGCGAACAAGGGATTTCGTGGAGACACTCGTGGTCGGTCGGGGGAGATGCTTGCTTCCCGTCCGCCCTTCCCGGTGCCGATTGACTCCACCTCCTGACATCGCCGATGTGAGTCTGCCTTCAGGCGGCCTGCCGATGACGGCGTTCGAGGAGCACATGCTCGTAGACGACAGGCCCTCGCATCCGATGGTCATCGTCGCGCGGTTGGATTTCACGGGGCAGGCCCCTGTGCCGGCGTTGGCTTCGGCCTTCGACCGGGTGATTCGCGGCGAGCCGCTTTTGACCGCCCGTGTCGCCCGGCCCCGCTTCCGACGGCGGCGCTGGCTGCCTGGCCCGCTGCCTCTCCTTCACACGTCGAACGCGGCAAGCCCTCCAGGGCCTGCCGACATGCCCATTCCGCGGCTCGATCCGCAGCACGGGCCGATGATGCATGCGGAAGTCATCGCGTATCCCGAGGGCTGGTCGATCGTGCTTGCGGTCCACCACGCCGCATGCGACGGCCTCGGCCTCGTCGGCTTTATCGAACGCTGGCTGCTTGCTGCGGCGGGCCAGGAGAGCCGACGTCCGCGCGAGGCGGCCAACGTCGTCGCATGCCTCCGGGCCCGGGGCCGCGTTGCGGGATCGTGGCGAGGCTTCCTTCGTATGCTGCCGGGCCTCCGCGTTGGCCTGGCGGGGGTGCGGCAATTCATCGCGAGGCGCGTGGTTGGGCTCGGGGGCCAAGCCGCCGCAACGGCAGCGACCGGTGCAGAACCCTGGAGACCGACGATTCTTGTCGCCGCCATCGACGCCGCGACGTATGCCGAGGTCGAGGCCCGCGCCAAGGCCGACGGTGTCACGGTGAATGACCTCCTCGCCGCCGCCTTCATCACGGCGATCGCCGACGCCGCTGATGATGCCAGGGATCCGGCGATCGGCGACGGGTGGGTCCGCCTGAGCGTCCCCACGAGCCTGCGGGCAAAGAGCGACTACCTGCTTCCGGCGGCGAACCGCGTAAGCATGGTCTTTCTCGACCGGCAGCGGGAGCAGTGCCATGATCGCCATGAGTTGGTTGCGGGCATCCATGCTGAGATGGAGCTCATTCGCGTTCACGCGCTGGGGCACATCCTGCCGATGAGCCTCGAGGTCGGGCGCCTGGCCCCCGGCGGCCTGGCCCGCGCGGCGAAGAACACAAAGCCCCAGGCTACGGCCGTGCTCTCGAATCTTGGCCGTTGTTTCCACAGGTCTCCACTGGCGGATGACGATGGAAGAATTCGAATCGGTGAAAGCCACATGACTGGCTGGTGGATCGTGCCCCCGGTGCGGCCCGGCACGCCGCTGGCCGTGGCCACCCACGAAACATCTGGCCGTCGCACGATCGCTGCCCATGTCGACACCGCGGCGTTCGAGCCCGCCGCCGCGGCCGTGACCCTCGCACGGTTTGCCGAACGACTGCGCGAATTCGCCAGGGCGTCACCCCCGTCGGTCAATGTCGCGCCGGAGATGCTGGCGTCATGAGTCTCACCGACACCCAGCTTGCATGGATCGTGGCGGCCGTCGTAGGGAGCTTGATCGTTCCCCAAGTCGTGCTGACGGTCTGGTTTGTCTGGATCGTCCGCAGCCGCACACGGGCATCGTGTGAGCGGCAGCGCGACCGCGAGACGGCAGCGACGGTGCCGGCGGAAGTCGTGCTCTGCCTGCGAGGCTGTGACGCCACGCTTGGCGAAGTCTTCGCCGCACTCGCCCGGCAATGCCACCGCGATTGGCGGCTGCGGGTGATCGTTGACTCCACGCGTGACCCGGCCTGGGAGGCCGCCCACGCTGCCGTCCGCGCGCTCGAGGGCCGCGGGGCAGCCTGGCGCCAGGCGACGATCGAGCCGCTGGCGGTCCGTCCCACGACAGGCTCGCTCAAATGCGCGTCGCTCAGGCAGGCCCTTGAGTCGCTCGATCCACGCACGCGCGTCATCGCGCTCATCGATGCCGATTCCGTCGTGCGTGAGGAATGGCTCGTGACGCTCGTGGACGAGTGCATGCGGCCAGGCGTGGGAGCCGTTTCTGGCAATCGCTGGTATGACCCCGTTCACAACTCGCTCACGGGCACCATCCGCATGCTGTGGAACGCGGGGGCGATCGTGCAGATGGCCGCGTTCGGCATCCCCTGGGGTGGCTCCCTCGCAGTTCGACGCGAAGCGATCGACGCCACCGGCTGGACAGAGATCATCCGCACGACGCTCTGCGAGGATACGTCGCTCGCCGCGCCGCTGGCCCGCGCGGGCTGGCAATATCGATTTGTGCCGGCGCTCGTGGCCGTGGACGAGGACGACGATGTGGCCCTCGGCCCGCTGACCCGCTGGATTGCCCGCCAGCTCCTGACGGCGCGGCTGCACCACCCATCCTGGCCCCTGGTCGCGATGCACGGTGTATCGACGTCCCTCTCCATCGGCGTTGCCTTGGCGTTCTGTGTCGTGGCCATTGCACGTGGCTCCTGGGGGGCAGCCGCGATTGCGGCGGGCGCCGTGGTCGCCTACGAGGGAGCCTCCGCCGTGCTCTTCCTGGCAATTGCATCTGCGGTTCAGCAGGCGGTCGTCGCCGCAGGTGGCCGAGTCCGGGCGGTGCTGCCCGGTCGGACCCTCTGCCGTATGGCGCTCATCCCCATGACCCAGGTCGTCTACGCCGTAGCCACGGTGGCCGCCCTCACGACCCGCTCGATCGAATGGCGCGGCATCATCTATGACATCGTGCAGATTGCGGGCCGCAAGGCGGTTCAGGTTCGTCCATCAAGTCACGCTGCCGATCAGGACACGGCCCGCGCCGGTGACACCGCCACCGGGTAGCCTCCGAGCTGCTGGGCCAAGGGCGACCCGGCGGCTGTTGCCGTTCGCGGCCCGGCGTGCACCGCCGCAGCAAGTTCGTCCACGGTAAGCGTGTAGCAGGGAAGCCTGTGATCCAGGCCGCGTTCCAGACACGCCGATGCCTTGCAGTCGCGTCGAATCGTCCAGCTTCCGCCGCCCGCGCCCACCACATCGATCCCGATCGTGGCCGGAGGGCTCGCTGCAGCACCTCCTGCGACCGCGCGGGCAACCGAGAGAAGCTCTGCCGGCTCGAGGCTGCCGAGAAGATCGGCGCACCAGGTTTCGATGACCGGCCCCCGATGCTTCCGTTTGCCCCATCGGTCGGCATCGCCATAGGCAAGGAAGCGGTGCAGCATCGGCTCGTCGATGATCGGACACGGCAGATCGGGAGTCAGTTCCGCGAGCGTGGTCGTCTCGAAGACCGGGTCGGTCTGTTCGTAGGGTTCATAGAGCGACTTCCCGCCGTAGGCAGCCGACTCAATGTCGTTAAGGTCGGACGGCTTCCGCGGTCCGCAGAACTCGACGCCCCCGGAATTGAGGTAGCTGCTTGTGAAATCGATGAGCTGCCGGATCGTGATGGGATTCTCAGGGGCGAGGTGGATCGTGCGGCCTCGCGCCTCAGGCATCCCCAATAGCCGTACCATCGCTTCGGCCACCCAGTCGACAGGGATGAAGTTGCGCTGCTCGTCGCCCGTCATGGCGAGCCGGAGCGACACCTTTCGGAAACCTGTCTCGTCCGCCGGAAGGCTCCGCACGATGACAGTCATGAGCTGGAGCATCGCCATCATCCCGTGGTAGGTGCTCGTGGCACCGGTCCGCGAGTCACCGACGATGACGGCAGGGCGGAAGAACGTGGGGCGATCGAGAAAGCGCGCGGAGCGGACAAGCGATTCAGCCTCAAACTTGCTGGCCTCGTAGTCGTTGCGAAACCCGTGGCTAGCGGTCGCCGGCGCTTCCGGGATCGGCCCTGGGGCCAAGCCGCAGACATAGGCTGTGGAGACATGATGAAACTCGCTGATTCCTGTCCGAGCCGCGAGGTCAAGCAGGTTCCGCGTGCCGCCAACGTTGGTCCTCCACGGCTCGGCCTCCCTGTCCTTTCCGATGAACTCCAGGGACGCCGCGTTGTGCAGGATCGAGTCGCAGGCCCGCCGCACCCACTCCACTTCGGCATCCGCGAGGCCGCATGAAGGACTCGTCAACTCCCCTTCGATCACGACCGGGCGAGGAAGGCGATGCCCGAAGGTCTCCTCCTCCCTGGCCAAAATCGCTTCGATCCGCTCGCGACCACTGGCTTTGGATGAGGGTCGAACGAGCACGGCAAGCTGCCTGCCCTGATCGAGGAGTCGGGCCATGAGCTGACCACCAAGGAGGCCCGAAACACCGGTCACAAAGAGGTGGGACATTCTCTATTTCCACGAGGAAAGATGGCGAGGAGGGCGAAAATGCAGGATTCTCACAATATAGACAAGCCGCACCGTAATTTCCGAGCCTTGGAGTGTCAATAACCGCGGCCCATCAGCCAAGACGCGAAGAATCGCGATCTCTTGGCAGGACCGCCACGATCGTCAGTCTCTGCCAAGGCGTGGTATGCCGACCATGCCAGCAATCCGCGGGTTCGACAGGAGGGCCACCATGCCCAGGTCGCAGCCCTGATGCGGTCACTTGGTATTCCGCACCGATGCGACCCTGGCCGCTACCGGGCCCACGGCTGGAACAGCGGCTGAGTGCCAGGCGGCGTCTCCTGGCTCGTGTCGGGAGGGCCGTCACGGGGGCAACGTGCGTTAGACTCTGCTCGGCTCTCACAAAGGGCTCGTTGTCCGTCATTCGGAAGCACCCCATGCATCGTCGCACGCTTTTCCTGGCAGCCATGGTGCTGGTCGCCGTGGGGGCCGCCGCGGCCCACGCCGCGGATGCGGGCCGGCCGAACATCATCATTATCATGTCGGACGACATGGGCTACACCGATCTCGGCTGCTACGGCGGCGAGATCGCCACTCCAAATCTGGATGCCCTCGCTGCCAAGGGGCTTCGCTTCACCCAGTTCTACAACACATCTCGCTGCTGCCCGACCCGGGCAAGCCTTCTGACAGGGCTCTATTCCCATCAGGCCGGGGTTGGCGACATGGTCAATGACTACGGGCATGATGCCTACCGTGGCGATTTGAATGATCGCTGCGTGACGCTTGCCGAGGCGGTTCGTCCGGCCGGTTATCGGACGTACATGGCTGGCAAGTGGCACGTCACGAAGCATGTCGGCCAAGACGGCCCGAAAGACAACTGGCCGCTCCAGCGCGGTTTCGATCGGTTCTACGGCACGATCTCCGGGGCCGGAAACTTTTTCGATCCTCAATCGCTCGTCCGAGACAACATGTTGATTTCGCCGTTCGATGACCCCGAGTATCAGCCCGACACCTTCTACTACACCCACGCCCTCAGTGACCACGCCGTGCGGTTTATCCGCGAGCATGCGACGGCGCAGGGAAGCACACCGTTCTTGATGTATGTCGCGTATACATCACCTCACTGGCCCCTCCACGCTCTCCCTGAAGACATCGCGAAGTACCAGGGGAAGTACGACGCTGGTTACGAACCCGTCCGCCGCGGTCGGCTGAAGAAGGCGATCGAAGCCGGCGTTCTCTCCAAGGATCAGTCCCTCTCGCCAACGGTCGGCAACTGGGATGCCATCCCCGACAAGGAATGGGAAGCGGCCGGCATGGAGGTCTATGCCGGGATGATCGACGCGATGGACCAGGGCATCGGCCGTCTCGTTGGCGAGCTTGAGAGGACCGGCCAATTCGAAAACACGCTCATCCTCTATCTGCAAGACAACGGAGCCTGCCACGAAACCAACGGCCGCACGGCCAAAAAAGATCATCCGGATGGCCCGCGGCCAGAGCAGCCGACTTTCCCGCCGGTCAGCCCAAAGGCGGTCCTCGAGCGGAACTTTTTTCCTGTTCAGACGCGGGATGGGTTTCCGATTCGGATGGGCCCGCACGTGATCCCGGGGCCCGGCGACACCTACCTCGCCTACGGCCGCAACTGGGCGAACGTGTCGAACACTCCCTTCCGCGAGTACAAGCATTGGGTGCATGAAGGGGGCATCAGCACGCCGCTGGTCGTCTCCTGGCCTGCAGGCATCAATTCGCACCATGATGGCGTGGTCGTCCACGAGGTCAGTCACGTGATCGATCTGATGGCGACGGTGGTCGACGTCACCGGAGCGACCTACCCGGATGCGGTCGACGGCGTGGCCATCCACCCGACGGAAGGCGTGAGCCTCCGGCCGACATTCGCGGAACAACCGCTCGAGCGTTCCGCCCCGCTTTTTTGGGAGCACGAGGGCAACAAAGCCATCCGCGACGGCCGCTGGAAGCTCGTGGCGAAGCACGGCCAGCCGTGGGAGCTCTATGAGATGACGGCCGATCGAGCGGAATCCCGCGACCTCGCGAAGCAGAAGCCAGACATTTCGAAGCGGCTCCAGCACGCATGGCAGGAGTGGGCAGATCGGGTCGGTGTGCAGCCATTCCCTGTCGCATCCAAAAGAACGCAGAAGAAACCGATCACGACACCGCCAGCGACTGGTTTGCAGAGACACCAATCATGAGCTCCTTGGGATACATTCTCGCGTTTGTCGCGGCCGTCCTCTGGGGTCTGACCTATTGCCTGGATGAGCGTGTGTTGGAGAGCCTCTCCGTCCCCAAGCTCTATTTCCTGCATTCACTCTGCGGAGTTCTGGTCGCAGGCGCGATCCTGCTGTGCCAGGGCAACTCGATCGGCAGCTTGCTCCACATCGACCGGGCCACCATCAGCCTGCCGCTGGTAGCCGTGACACTCGTGACCGCCACAGCAGCCGCATTTGCGATCCTGGGCTCGATCCAACTCCTGGGAGCGGGTACGTCGGCGGTTCTCGAAATCTCGTACCCGCTTTTCGTGGCCCTCTTTTCGGTCCTCCTTTTCCAGGGCCAACTGGAGCTCCCCCTCGTGATCGGTGGAATCTTCATCTTCATCGGATCGGCCATCATCGTGCTGGCCTAACGACAGCCTGACGACCAACGACGGTTCGGGCGCTCGTCTACCTGGAGCGATTCCGGCCTTCCTTGCCGAAGGCCCCTCCTGGTGGCGACAAGGCAGACCGCGACCAGCAGGTCACATGCTGGTCGATGGCCGGCAATGGCGCGGCGAGTCAGCGTCTCACGGAAGCGAGACACTTCTCACGAACCGACTGGTTGGCGCCACGCTACGAGCAACTCGGCATCCACCCGATGCCACGACGGCTCATGAATTGTCAGTCCACCTGTCGGTAGATTCCGAAGTTTGCGACGGCAAGTGCCTTCAGAAAGACTGTGAGCGACTCTCCAGGCATGATCCCGATGGTGTAAATAGAAAGCCTTCGGCTGCGATTGGCTTCGGCCAAGACCTTCACGATCGCATCCGGAGCGACCAGTTTGCCTGTCGTTGGCTCGCCGTCAGAGAGGAAATAGATTGCCTCTGTGTCGAACGTAAACGCTGCCTCGATCGCGTTGAAGGAGGCTGTCAGGCCACCCGGAACGAGCTCGGCGACAAACGACGACGCGGCCCGCTTGGCAGCCTCATCGGCCGGGACGAGCGTTGCCCGCCAGGCCACCGGAGCGTCGCTGAAGGCCACGACGGTGAAAGCGACAGTCTCCGGGAGCCCGCCGATCGCGGTCATCAACTCGCGCTTCGCGGAATCCATCCGCGATCCGGCCATGCTCCCCGAGGTGTCGATGACAAACACGACCCGGTCGGCATAGAGGGGAATACCGTAGTAGGACGTGACGTCATCGTCGGCGAGGATGCGGGCCGCCTGCACATCGATCGAGTCGTGAAACTGGAAGGTCGCGCTGCTGGTGCGCCACCATTCCGCCCAGCCGGCCGTATCGAGTCCGTGCCGTTTGCCACTGACTGCGGTGAGATAGGCCACGACGTCGGCCCGAACCTCGCCGGAGAGCGACGGGAGGATTTCCACGAGTGCTGCTACCGCGTCTGGACGTCGGATCGAGATCAAGGCCGCCAGGATCCCGCGACGAAACGAGAAATTTCGGGCGAAGGATTTGGTTTCGCTTATTCGAACGAGCAACCGCACCGCGTCGGCGTCGCCCCGTCGCGTCATCTCTGTGGCTGCAACCCAGAGCAGACCGGCGGCACGGCTGCCTTCAGCCGCCTTATCGTCAAGCCATTCGAGAGTCTCCGAGCCCGCTGGCGAATCAGGACGCGACAACAGGGTCACGGCCAGCGGCTCGGCGATGGCTGACGCCTGTTTGGCCGACTCCGATTTCACGATCACGAGCATCCGCCGAGCGGCCTCGTCATCAGCCCCCATGGCCATGAGCGCTTCGAGGGCCGCTTGCTGAATGGCGGGAGCCGCCTTGCTCCGGCCACCGATCGCGAGCACCTCATCAACGGCCTGCGCCGTCGGTGTGGCAGCGAGATCGTGGATGGTCGCCACACGCACCGCGACCGCCGAAAGTCGGCTTGGCTTGGTCGAATGCCGCGGCGCGGCGAGATCGGCCGCCACGGCCACGCTCGCAACACCCACGACCACGATTCCCGTCCAGGCTCCCCGCATCGTAGGATTCCTCCGAAGGGCACCAGCCATCGACTCGGTCGTACGACCAGACCTTCTATGAGCCTACCCAAGAAAGCGGGCCACTTCATGCCGCGGCGAGCTCGCTCACCCACCGGCCGCGGAATCGCGGGGCCGTCCCGACATGAGGCTGGCGGCATCCTGATGGCCGCGGTGATCCTGGCTTTGGCAACGGCGCTGCGTATGGATACCCACGCGGCCGAGAGTCACGTGATTGACCGCTCGTGGCCGGCAGACTCGGCTGCATGCCGTCCGGGTCGATTCCAGGTGCCCGGGGTCGCGCTGGCAGGCGACGGCAGCGTCCTTGTGCTCACCCGTGGCGTCAATCACTGGATGCCCGGCATGGCTCCCCCCCGACACAAGCTCGTCGCTTCCCCTGTGTTCGACGTTTCGGCCACGGGGGACCGCGCGCAGCCAGGTCCGGGCGCCCGCACCTTCGTGATGCCGCACCAGATCGCCGTGGATCGACAGGGCCATATCTGGATTGTCGACGCGGGCCTCCACCGAGTCGTCGAGTTCGATAAAGAGGGTCGGAAGGTCGGCGACCTTGGCGGTCCGAAGGTGCGGTTCAACATGCCGACCGATATCGCTTTCCTCTCCGATGGCACGTTCGTCGTCGCCGATGGCTACGGCAACAGTCGAGTGGTGAGGTTCACTTCCGATTACGAGGTGGTCGCGTCATGGGGGCGACGGGGCGGCGGTCGAATGGAGTTCCAGATACCACACAGCGTGGCCGTGGATGACCACGACCGAATCTACGTGGCCGACCGCGATAACGACCGCATCCAAGTACTCACGGCCGACGGCGTGTTCCTGGCGGAGTGGAACGACGTCGGCCGGCCCCTGACGGTCCGCTTCGCAGCAGGATCGGTGTGGGTCCTTTCAAACTTCGAGGCCGGCGCAGGGATCGTCCGTCGGTTGACGCCTGCTGGTGAGGAGCTTGAGTCCTTCCACACCCTTCCGCCGGGTGACGGGGGCGACTTCGAATGGCCACACGGTCTCGCCGTGTCGGCCGACGGCGCCGACGTGTACGTCGGCTTCGCGCTCACCGGGCGTCGCGTGCAGCGGTATCGCCGCGTCGCCTCTGGCCCAGGGAGCCCGTGACGTCGCGATGACCACGCGCGGCAAAACGCTCATGCTGGCAGTCATGGCGTTGGCCGCGCAGGCCCATGCCGCAAATGCGGACCGGCCGGCTACCGCTCGTACACCGCCGGCACATGGCACGTCACGAAGCATGTCGGCCAAGAAAGATCACCCTGATGGCCCGCGGCCAGAGCAGGCGAACCCCCCTTCGTCATCAGCGGCCTCTTCATCTTCCTTGGGTCGGCCATCATCGTGCTGGCGTGGGCTGACCTATCGGCCGTAATCGCATCTATCGCAGCCGCGACAGCCCGGCAGCGACTCGGAACCGATTGAGCGCGGTCCAGGCTGCGGGACATCGCTTGAAGAGCTTGAGGAGTTGGGTTGCGGTCACGCCAAGGACGGCCGCGGCCCGCGGCATGTCAAGGCGGTGGGTATGCAACTGGTCGAGCGCTTCGGCGATCATGATGGGAAAGTCGTCGTGGCTGGCGGCCACGACGACCTGCTGGCCACGAAGCCGCGACTTCCAGCGATCGGAGGGCCCTGGGCTGGGTGGAGTGCGATGCTCGATCGCTAGCGCGAGCCGAAGCCGAGCCAGCGCCACGCTGCGGTTCTCGGCCTGACTTCGCCGCTCGGAGGCCTCGGCGGAGATACCCGTCGCCCTATGAACGAGGATGACGGCCGTCTCGGTCTTGTTGCGATGCTGGCCACCGGGCCCCGACCGCCGTGTGCGAGTTTCGCTACACGCGTTGAGAATCGCCGCGGCCGTGAGGCTGGCTGGATGCTTCGCAATGAGCCGTGACACCGGAGCTCCCATCCCTCAGAAACCGGAGACTTTTGCATACCTCAGGATCGTACGAGAAAACCGATTCACACGGCAACGAAAACGAAAAGAGATCGCCGTGGCAACTCGAAGGGAACGGATATCATGGTCATTCACCACGGAGTCAATCCCATGCTCGCCCCCCTGCTTCACACCTGGACCATGAACCTTGGCTATGCGCAGCGGCTCGTCGCTGAAGTCCCAGACTCAGGCATGGCGGTTCAGCCCGCCCCTGGAATGAACCATGCGGCGTGGGTGCTTGGCCATCTCGCGTGTACGGCCGACATGCTCGGCGGCATGGTCGTCGCCAAGCCGGTATGTCCGCCCGAGTGGACCGTTCTCTTTGATTGGAATTCGACCCCATCGAACGACGCAAGCGCGTACCCGTCGAAGGCCACGCTCCTGAAGGCCCTTGAAGACGCGCACGCTTCAGTCGCCGCCGCGCTGCCTGCAGTCCCGGCTTCCCGTTGGGCTGAACCGACGCCACTCGAGGCCGTCCGTGGATTTCTTCCGACGCTTGGCGACTGCTTCGTGTTCGTCATGGCGGCCCATGAGAACATACATCTGGGCCAGATCTCGGCCTGGCGGCGAGTGCAAGGCATGGGTCGCGTGTAGCCAGCCATCTCGCGGCCAGGCGATTGGGCAGCCACCGCGGCGCGAACATCATCGCTCGAAGACGGCCTGCCCGGGTCCACGCCGGTCAGCAGCAGCCCGTGTCGCCGACCTTACACTTCTCGGGAGCCAGGCACGCGGTGTGCTTGGTGCCAAGGTAGAAGAGGAGCCCGGCCGGCGTGACCTCCATGCCACCAATCGGGTACTGCGAGATCACGCCCTCTTCGTACTCGACTTCCACGGGAAGATCGTCTGATTGCAGAAGCGGTCTTGCGACCCGCATGATCGCCGCCAGTTTCGTGGTCTCGAGCCGATGGTCGATGTCATTCGCGACCCACACCTGAAGGACGCATGCCTTTGTGGACCGCACGGTGCCACCACAGTCGATGAAGTCCTTCTGCACCCGGCCCACCTCGGTGATGTGGTAGTGCACCGGGACGAAAGACTTGTCCGGCAGCATCCAGTGCATCGTCTCGCCGGGGTGGCGGTCGAGGACACTCTGAAACTCATCGACGGTCATGGGCAGATCCTCACGCGAGAAATCCCCTGCAGCCAGCGTCCGTCACCGCATGCAGCACGCGCTCAAAACGGAGGGCACGGGAGTCGAACCCGCAACCGATTACTCGGCATCTGATTTCGAGTCAGACCGCTAGCCATTCGCTTACCCTCCGGGGACGATTCTAGAAGCGGGCGCCTGCGCCCTCAAGATCGGCCAGCTTTCAGCGGCCTCCTACAACGCTCGTACCGAAAACCCGTCCTGTGACGGCTGGTCGGAAGATGCCGGAGGCGCCGAGGGCCGCAGCCATAGCTCGCTGACACCCGCCCCGCTGTCGATAGATCCTGTGGATCGCGGGATTCCGATGCCTTGGCCGGCCGTCACCCCGCTCGGAGCATTTTATCAATGGCGAAAGAAACTTGGCGGCTGGTTACCCGAGGCGCCGACGGCGAACTGGTTATCCACGACTTCGACTCCCCCGAGCAGATCCTCCAGACCCACCTCCCGATCGGCATCGACGACTGCTCGACCGACCTCGACCTCCGTGGCGCGCCGGTCTTCCGTGGGCTTATCGGACCGATGCCCGAGGGCCGCACGATCGTTCGCTACGAGACGCCCGAGGTCTTCGAGGCCCTCACGAAAGAGTGGGCGGCGCCCAAGCCCCCACGGCGACGGCGGCGCAAGACCGACGCAGTGGCCGAGGTGCCTGCGACGGATGGCTGACACGATCTTCGGGAAGATCATCCGTGGCGAGGTGCCGGCGAAGATCGTCCATGACGACGATCAATGCTTGGCGTTTCACGACGTCGCCCCTCAGGCGCCCGTCCACGTGCTGGTGATCCCGAAGAAGCTTCTTACGTCACTCGCCGAAGCGACGGCCGCGGATGCTGACCTCCTCGGCCATCTCGTCGTCGTCGCCACGCAACTGGCCCGCAGCCTCGGCCTCACGGACGGGTACCGGCTGGTGGTGAACAGTGGTCGCGACGGTGGCCAGTCGGTGGATCACCTCCATGTCCACCTCCTCGGCGGCCGCCAGCTCGGCTGGCCGCCAGGCTGACACGGTACCGGCCGATGGGGAGGCAGCTTGTCGCGATCCCATTCGAGCGGCAAGCTGACGGCCATGATTCACGCGGATACGCCCCCCGATGGCATCGTCGTCGTCACCATCGACCGGCTGCCTGCCTGGATGCTGTCGGCATACGGCTGTGCCTGGGTGGCCATGCCCCACCTCGACGCGCTCGCCGGCCGCGGCCTCGTGCTCGACCGCCTGATCGCCACGAGCGATGATCCGCTCGCAACCCTTCGGCAGTTCGCCGGCGCGATCCCATCGTCACTCGAGGCGTGGTCGGTTATGGCCGCTGCTGCTGACCATCGCTGGCCCGTCGCGATCGTCACAGACGACGCGGCACTTGCAGCCGTACCCCAGGTGCCGGCCGACGTGCACCACGTTCCGACAGTCGCCGCGACCGAGCTGGCCCGTACGGAAAACGAAACGAGCCTCGGCAGACTCTTCACCGCTGCCAGTGATCTCATTGCCCAAGGCAAGCACCGCCTCGTCTGGTGCCACGCCTCGAGCCTCGGCATCACGTGGGACGCTCCAGTGGACCTCCGGGATCGCTACCTGGACCCAGACGACGCGCCGCCTCCACCGGGCGCGAACGTGCCCGACATCACCATCGGCCCCGAAACCGATCCCGATCTCGCCGTGAGCATTCGGCACGTGTTCGCCGGCCAACTCTCACTCCTCGATGACTGCATCGGCCAGCTTGCCGATGCCATCGCAGCCCGGCGTGGGGCGTGGACGATTCTGATCGCTGGCGTGCGCGGCCTTCCCCTCGGACTTCATGGCAGGATCGGCTGCGGCCCCCTCCCCCCGTACGGTGAGCTTGTCCACCTGCCAGCCGTCCTCGTCGATCATCGCGGCCGCATGGCAGCGCAGCGCTACGGTGGCCTGCTTGTGCCCGATGATCTTGGTACGACACTCCTTGACCTGCTCGGTCGGCACCCCGCGGCCCCCGCGCACCCCCAGCACGGCCAAAGCCTCACTGGCCTGCTCGATCGATGGCACGGCCCCAACCGCGACCGCGTCATCTCGACAGCCGCCACAGGCACGGGGGTGGCCACACCCGCATGGCACCTTGTGGTGCCAACCAACGCGGGCCCGACGGCCCACCCTGGCCACCTGTTCGCGAAGCCCGACGATGCCTTCGAGCTGTGTGATGTGGCCGACCGTTGCCCGGCGGTCGCCGAAGAGCTCGCTACGCTCGCCACAGGCGATCCTGCGCGGGCCTGGATAGCCTCGCTTTCGAGCGAATCGGTGCATGGCCTCTGACTCGCTGTTTTTCCAGGGGAAAAGCCCTTGGAAACACGCTTTGCCGGGGGGGCTGGCGGCCGCTATCATCCGCCCCCCCCGACGCGGCCCGACGTGCCCATGCCAGCACCGATTCACTTCCTCCGACTCGCCATCGTCCTGGTCGCTACCCAGGCGCTGGGAATGACGTCGGCGGCTTTCGCCGATGGGACGCGGCCCGTCAGTATCCGCATTCGCTGGGGCGGCGGTACACCCCAGACATGGGGCGGACGAATCGAGGTTCTCGCCAGCGATGCAGGGGCTCCACCGAAGTGGCAATGGCGCATGCTCTCGACCCAGCCGGATGCCGCGGCGTCGGTCCACGAAACGGACGGCCGCATCCTCGTGAGCCAGCCACGGCCAACGGCCAGTGATGGAGTCGAGCTCACGATCCACGAGTGGCATCGGGCTCGGCTTGCAATCACCTTCGGTTCTGCCGCGACGGGCAAGCCATCGGCGACGTTCGAGGTGCCTTTGGTCGAGATCCTCGCTGCCCCTTGGCAGCGGCCCCTCGATGGCGATGGCAATCGGCTCATGATCGAGCAGCCCCCGGGCGATGCGTTGCGCGTCCAACTCAGCAATCCCGTGGCATCCGCTGCGACCAGCGCCGGCGGCCTCTGGCGGCCCGGCGAACGTGTGCGAATTGCGATCGCGCCGCTCCTCCTCATGAAGCCGGGAGGTGGCGACGTGGAGGTGCGAGTGCGGCTGACTCCAGCCCGCGAAGAGAAAATCCTCGACTCCCGCATCCTCACGCTCGCGGCCGGCTCGCAGCCACCGGACACGGCGACACCATCCGGCCAAGTACCCACCCTGTTTGCCCCAATCGATTGCGAGCTCACCCTGCCGGCCGACGAGGGGGCTTTCGATATCGTCCTGGATGCGGTCGAACGCCGAGGCATGCGTTGGAACCGGCAACTCGCGAGCACGAAGGTGCAGGTAGTCGCGATCGCCAGCGAGCCGCTAGCGCGGGCCGTCGAAGAACCCTGGAAGATCATTCACGACCTCGACCCGGGCAGCCCACGCCTCCACGAACGGCTCCGCCGCCTGCCAGCCCTAGGCTTACAGGCGATGCCGCGGCCAGCCATCGCATTTCCGGCGGTGCCACTGCCGAGCTTTCCCAGGCCCTCGCTTCCGATGCCACGCATGCCCGAGATGCCGCTGCCGACTATGCCGTTGCCTGACGTCTCATCGCTCGTGCCCCGGCTCGGGGGGCTGCTCGCGAGCGGCCACTCCACGGTCTCGCCGCATCCGCTCGGCACAATGCTCCGTCTCCCGCAGGCTTCGGCGAAGAGCCCGGCGTGGGAAGGCATCGTGATCGCCACCGCGCGACCGGGCCTGCCGCACGTCGTGGAGATCGACTACCCGACGGATCAGCGCGCGACCGTCGCCGCATGCGTCCTCGAGGCGGACGCCGGAGGGATCGCGGTCATGGTTCGCCACGCTGGTGGATTCGACGTGGCTTCGGCAGTCCTTGATGGGCCTGCGAAACTCGGGACCCACCGCTTTGTGTTCTGGCCCACGACCCGTCAGCCCCTGCTCGTCATCGCCAACCCGCTCACGACCGGGCCCGCCCTTGTGGGCCGCATCCGCGTGCTCGCCGGTCCGACGCGGCTGCCGAAAGCGATCGCACCCCAGCGGCCGACGGCACATCGCCATACGCTCAGGCGCACGTTCGCGTTGCTTCCCGTGGCCGACCTCACGGAGGCCTACGGTGGCCCGGGCGTGGTCGCTCCCGACGTCGCACGCACGACCACCGACTGGGTATCGCACCTCACCGCGATTCGACACTCCGCCGATACGATCGCTGCGCAGGGCGTCGCCGGAGGCGTCGTGCCAATGTACGCAGGCGGCGCCGCGGCATGGCCCAGCACACACACGCGGACATTGCCACGGTGGGCACCTGCCGAAGCCGCCGACGGGCCCGAGCACGATCTCCTCGCGGCCACGGCACGTATCTACGCTCGCGAGGGCCTCGCGTTCGTTCCGGCCTTGTGCTTTGACGGCGGGATGCCAGATCTCGAATCGCTGCGATCGGGAATCGATGCGACCGGCATCGCCTGCGTGGGGGCCGACGGGCGTCCTCGAAAGATACCTGGCGGCATCCACTACAACATTCTCGACCCGCGGGTTCAGCGCGCGGTCGAGGATGTCGTGGGCGAGGCCGCTGATCGTCTGAGCGATCTCCCTGCCGTCGCAGGCATGGCGCTGCTTCTGCCCGACGACGGATGGCTCCACCTTCCTGGCATCGCGTGGGGGCTCGACGACGCTACGTTTGGCAGGTTCGTTGCCGCGATCGGTGGCGTGGAATCCGAGAAAGGCGGCGACCGCTTCGCGATCCGCGGCACGCTTGTCACAGGGACCTTGCGGAATGAGTGGCTTGCCTGGCGATCAGGCGAGCTGACCGCCTTCTACGCACGGCTCGCGGCACGGGTGGGCGCCCGTGACGGACGCACGCTCTTTGTGGTTCCGACGACACTGCTCGCGACCGGTGAGTTGGCCACGCGGTTCCGCCCAGCCGCCGGAACCCCTCCCCGGCACGACGATCTCATGCGGGAAATCGGACTCGTGCCGGCGCTTCCACAGGGACCTGCTGCCGGCGACATCGTCTTTGTGCCGCCCCACGTGTTCGCCGCCGGCACCGCCCTGACAGACCGCTCGACAGTCGCGGCCGCGAATCTTGCAGGCGGCGTGGCAATGGCGGCGTCGGGGGTGACGCCGCGGGCGGCCGCGGTCGTGCTGCAACCGCTGGAAGTCAATCTCACCGAGATCCTGCCGCACGGTCCCTTCCCCGCCGCAACGCTTCTCCATCCCTGCCGAGCGTGGATCGAACCTGTGTCCTCGTCGGGCGACCCTGCCCTGGCCCGTGCCCTGGTGACGGCCGACGCCGAAGTGGTGTTGGACATGCGGGCCCCACGCCTCACGACATCCCCTGAGCCGACGGCCCGCTTCGGGCTCGAGCCACTCCCAGCGGTGCCCTTCGAGATGCTGGCCACGGCGGCCGCTCCCCTCGTCGTTCGCACGCGGTCACTCGACGGAATCACATGGGTGCAACTCGTCAACGCGGGCCCCGCGCCTGTCGATGCTGTCCTGGGAATCGCTGGCACAGCGACGGCCGTGGTCGATGCCTCAGCCGGCGGTTCACTCCCGCTTGCCGATGGACGGGCGACCGTGCCGCTGGCCGCTTGGGACGTGCGATCGCTCGCAATCGACGGTCACGGACAGGTCGAGTCGGCCGCAGCTCTCTATACGCCAGCCACACGGGCCGTGGTGGCCACGTCGGTCGAACGACTTCGGCAGCGACTGGGCGTCCTGGCGGCACCGACACCGCTCGACGTTCTCGACAATCCTGGTTTTGAACTCGGCCTGGCGGAAGCGACCGCCCCCGGGGGCGATCCTGCGGTCACCGGCTGGGAGCTGCTCGAACCGCGACGCGGCGCGCTCGAACTGGTACCTGGCCGCGCGGGACCGAATGGTGGGGGGCGAGCCCTTCAGTTTTCATCCCGGAACGGGCTCTCCACCGTCCGAAGCAATCCGTTCGAGCCGCCTGCCACGGGCCGCATCAGCATCGCCGCCTGGCTCCGACTCGACCCCAACGAGCCCCAGCCGCCCCTCCGTATCGCGATCGAGGGTGTCGAGGGGAATCGTGAGTACTACCGGTTTGCCGCCGTGGGCGGTCTCGCCGGTGGGCGTCCCCTCGCGCCGGAGTGGGCGCTCTTCGTCCTCCAGGTCGATGACCTCCCGGCCACCTCGGTGGAATCGCTTCGTGTGCGATTCGACCTTCTCGGTCCGGGCGGCGTGCAGATCGATGAAGTCCGTGTATTCGATCTGGCCTTCGACGAGACTCAGCGCGGCGACATCGCACGGCAGGTGGCCCGTATCGACCATCGCATCAAGGCCGGCGACGTGGGCGGGGCACTTCTCGATCTCGAGGGCCACTGGCCAGCATTTCTCGAAGCCTTTGTGAGTGACGATGCCGTGGCCGCTCGGGCCCGTGCGGAAGATGAACCCCAAGCGGCTACGCCAGCTCCCCAGCCAGAAGCACGGCAGGGCATGTTTGATCGTCTCCGTGGCTGGTGGTAGCCGGGCTGCGATCATCTCCGGGTGACGAGGTCGCCCCGGCGCCCCGGGTTGTTGACCACTTCGAATGGCAGCGGCTACAGTTCCGCGTGCGTCGATCCAGCCATTCACGTTCCTCACCCGTCTCGAAGGTCCATGTCGCCCCTCCAATCACCGGCAGCCCAGACGGCTGCCCTCCCCCGCCTCGACCGGCTTGTTCGCATCGACGAGACCCATGTGGGCAAGGGCATATTCGCCCGCCGACGACTACCCGCCCAGCTCGTGCTCGACGAGATTCACGGCGAGATCCTCGACGATCACCCTGCAGACTCGAGCTATGTCATGGAGTTGCCGAGTAGCAAGCTTCTCGACCCCTCCGCACCCCTGCGGTTCGTAAACCACAGCTGCGACCCGAACTGCGAGATTTTCTACTGGGAAGCCGAGTCCGGCGAGATTCAGGAGGATCGCCTCTGGCTCACGACGATTCGCCCGATCGAGCCGGGCGAGGAGCTGCTGATCGATTACTCGTGGCCCGCCGACGCGGCGATCCCCTGCCGGTGCGGCACGGCCTCCTGCCGCGGTTGGATCTGCGACCCGGCCGAGCTTCATCTCGTTGGCCAAGATGCCGTGTCTTCGGAACCGGCCGCTGTGTCTTCGGAACCGGCCGCCGTGTCTTCAGAACCGGCCGCCGTGTCTTCAGAACCGGCCTCGGGGTGATGCTGCGTCGCTGACGAGTCTGATCACGCCGGGATCGCACCAGCCGCCACGGCCGCTGCCAGCTCCTGCACGGTCCGCACAATCTCCTCCTCCGAGTGTTCGCTCGTAATAAAGAACCGGATGCGAGCAGCCGATTCGCGAACCGCCGGATAGAGGATCGGACGGGCATTGATGCCACGCTCGAGCAGCCGCTGTGACACGGCAAGGGCGCGGTGTGAGCTTCCGACGATGATCGGGATGACCGGCGTATTGCCGCTGGGGCCGGTGTCGAGCCCGGCTTCGATTGCCAGCTTCAGAAAAAGCCCGGAGCGTTCCCGGAGCCGCGTCACCCGCCAGGGCTCGCGGCTGATCACGCGGACGGCCTCGAGCGCGGCGGCGGCATTCGCCGGCGAACAGGCAGTCGAGAACACAAACGAAGGCGTCGTGAATCCGAGATAGTCGATGAGCCTCCGAGCGCCGGCAAGGTAACCCCCTCCCGACCCGAGCGCCTTGCTGATGGTGCCCATCCAGAGGTCGCCCTCCGCGGGATCGACGCCGAAGAACTCGCAGATGCCACGACCTTCGCGGCCCATCGTGCCGATCGAATGCGCCTCGTCCACGTAGAGCATCGCGTCGTGCCGCCGCTTCACCTCGAGGAACCGCGGCAGGTCGGGATAGTCACCGTCCATGCTGTAGACGCCCTCGAGCGCCACGACCACACGGCGGTAGTTGCCCCGGAGATCTCGGAGGAGGCCATCGAGCTGATCGGCGTCGTTGTGGCGGAACGAACGCTTGCCTGCCCGCGATGCCGCCGCGCCTCGCACGATGCTGTCGTGGGCGAGCTCGTCATGGAGGATGAGGTCACCGGCGCCAAAGAGATGGGCGAAGACGGAAGCATTCGTGCCGTAGCCGCACGGAAACACCGTCGCCCGCTCCGTGCCGAGGAACGCCGCGAGCTCGGCATCGAGCGCGTCTAGCAGCGTCGTGTTGCCGCCCACCATGCGGCTGGCCGATGCGCTCGTGCCGAAGCGATCGATCGCATCCTTGGCCGCGCGCGTCACATCGGGGTGTCCAGCGAGACCGAGATAGTCGAAGCTCGCGAAGCTCACCACGTCGCGGCCAGCGATGGTGGCGGTGCGGCCATGCACTTCTTCGTTGGCCAGAAGGAATGGATTGGCGAGCCCGTTCTCGGCCAGCGCGGCGAGCCGCTCCTCGAGTGCGGCACACTCCGGGAACGGGTCCGATGACAAAGCCTCCATTCCGCGCCGCGGCGAGTCGATCACCGGCGGATCGCCCGCCACCATCGTCGGGCGGTCGGCGGCATCGAACATCCGTTCCGACACGCAGTCAATGAGATCGCCGCAGGTGTGAATGGATGCCAGCCACTCGGCGCGAAACCGCATCCCATAGAGCCCCTCGATCCGGACCAGCGCATCGCTCAGGCGGCCGGCATCGATCCCCGCGTCCACGAGGCTCGATTGCGTTGAAAGCGGGCCAGCGGCAGCAGGCAACATGACGCGTTCGAGCTCAGCCATTACCACGCAGGCCACGGCCTCGCGGGAACAGTCGTCGGGTCGATCACGACCAGTTCGACCGTGAGCCGGCGCCGAAACAGGTTCCGATGAGACGTGTTGCATCATCAATCGCTTCTCCCTCCGCAGCGCCTATTCAGCCCCTTCTTTATCGTCATTCTAGGATAGGCAAGGGCATGAAAACCGCCACAGGGGTCATTGGTCTTCCCGTGCATTGGGTCTCGAGAAGCCTGCCGTTTCCGCAGCCGATCGTCCTTCTTGGAAAAGCTTGCGGTCTACGGAGCACGGCGCGATCATGCCGAACACGCCGTAAAAACTCAATCTGCCAGCAGCCGCCGGAGTACAAACGGCAGGATCCCCCCGGCTTGGAACTGGTCGAGCTCGACCGGCGTGTCGATGCGCACGAGACAGGGAATCTCTGTGACGCTTCCATCCGTCGCGGTGGCCCGAACGGTGATCGTGGCCCGCGGCGCGAGGCCCTCGAACGGGATATCGAAGGTTTCCTCGCCGGTGAGACCGAGCGTCTGCCACGCGTCTGGGAGCACGAGCGGAAGGACACCCATCCCCACAAGGTTCGAGCGGTGAATTCGCTCGAAGCTCGCGGCGAGCACCGCCCGCACGCCAAGGAGCATCGTCCCCTTGGCAGCCCAGTCGCGCGAGCTCCCGGTGCCGTATTCGCTCCCGGCCAGGACCACGAGAGGCGTGCCCTGTTTCCGGTACGCGAGTGCGGCGTCGTACACCGGCATGACCGTGCTGCCGGGCAGGAGTCGCGTGACGCCTCCCTCGATGCCCGGAACGAGGAGGTTCCTGATGCGGATATTGGCAAACGTGCCGCGGGTCATCACACGGTCGTTGCCGCGGCGCGCGCCATAGCTGTTGAAGTCTTCGGGCGGGACGCCGTGCTCGACGAGATACGTCCCGGCAGGGCTCGCCTTTGCGATACTGCCAGCGGGTGAAATGTGGTCGGTGGTGACGCTGTCGCCGAGCGCAAGGAGCACCCTCGCCCCGCGCACGCTTGTTGGGGGCTCCGCCTCGTGGCCAATCTCGGCCAGGAACGGGGGCTCTTGGATATAGGTGCTCGTGGCGTCCCATTCGTAGAGCTCGCTGGAGCTCGTGGGCACGGCGTTCCACCGCTCGTTGGACTGCCACACGTTGTCATAGCGGTGGCGGAACTGGTCGGGTGAGACGCTCGCGGCGACCGTCTGGCGAACCTCTTCGCGGGTCGGCCAGATATCGCGGAGATAGACAGGCTGCCCATCGCGTCCCGTGCCGAGTGGTTCCGTCACGAGGTCGATGTCGGTCGTGCCAGCCAGGGCATAGGCGACGACGAGCGGCGGGCTTGCCAGCCAATTGGCCTTCACGAGCGGATTGACGCGGCCCTCGAAGTTGCGGTTGCCCGAAAGCACAGCGGCCGCCACGAGATCCCCCTCGCTCACGGCCTTGGCGACCGGCTCGGGGAGCGGCCCCGAGTTGCCGATGCAGGTGGTGCACCCATAGCCGACTGTTTGAAAGCCGAGCGCATTGAGATCCTTGTCGAGGCCCGACTTCTCGAGGTAGTCGGTCACGACGCGGCTGCCCGGCGCCAGGCTCGTCTTCACCCAGGGCCGTGTGGCAAGCCCCTTCGCAACGGCCTTCCTCGCGACGAGGCCCGCGGCCACCATCACGTCGGGGTTGCTCGTGTTCGTGCAACTCGTGATAGCGGCGATGACCACGGCCCCGTGGCCAATCGTGTCGGCATGCCCATTGGCCTCAACCTGGGCGGTCCGATGCAGAGCCTCACCCTCGAGCGCGAAACCTCGCTTCGCCGTCGGCGCAATCAGCGACTCGGCGAACGTCCGCTTCACGGCCGCCAGCGGCACGCGATCCTGCGGCCGCTTGGGGCCCGCGAGGCTCGGCTCGATACTGTCGAGGTCGAGCGACAGCCGCGTCGTGAACTCCGGCACGGGCGCCGTCGCGGTCCGAAACATCCCCTGCTCTTTCATGTACCGCTCGACGAGCGTGATCTGCTCCTCGGAGCGGCCTGTGAGCCGGAGGTAGCGCAGCGTTTCGTCGTCGATCGGGAAGAAGCCCATCGTCGCCCCATACTCGGGGGCCATATTGGCGATCGTGGCGCGGTCAGCCAGCGGCATGTGATTGAGCCCGGCTCCGTAGAACTCGACGAACTTCCCCACCACACCGGCCTTCCGAAGGATTTCGGTGACGGTGAGCACGAGGTCCGTGGCCGTCGCGCCAGCCGGCAACTCCCCTGTGAGTTCGAAGCCAACCACCTCGGGAAGCAAGAGCGACAGCGCCTGGCCGAGCATCACGGCCTCGGCTTCAATGCCGCCCACACCCCAGCCGACGACGCCGAGCCCGTTGATCATGGTCGTGTGACTGTCGGTGCCCACGAGGGTGTCGGGAACGGCGACCGGGAGGGTCCGACGTCCGCCCGCTTCGCGGCTCGCCGGGTCGCGCAGGAAGACGCAGCCCGCCAGGTATTCGAGGTTCACCTGATGGACGATGCCGATCGCCGGCGGCACGACGCGAAAATTTCGGAAGGCCTGCTGGCCCCACCGCAGGAACGCATACCGCTCCGCGTTTCGGGCAAACTCGATATCGACGTTCTTCTCGAGCGCAGTGCCAGAGCCGAAGAAGTCCACCTGCACAGAGTGATCGATAACGAGATCGACGGGGACGAGGGGATTGATCTTCCCAGGATCACCACCGAGCCGCCGCATCGCAGCTCGCATTGCGGCAAGGTCCACGACGCAGGGCACTCCCGTGAAATCTTGGAGCACGACCCGCGCCGGCTTGAACGGAATCTCGCGTTCGGCTGGCTTGGCGGCATTCCACGTCGCCAGCGCCCGCACGTCCTCTTCCGTCACCGCATAGCCGTCGCATGTCCTGAGAAGCGCCTCGAGGATCATCCGAAGCGAGTAGGGCAGACGGGCCGTGGTCGTCACGCCAGCGTCATCGAGGGCTTGGAGGCGAAAAAGGGTAGCAGGTCCGTTCCCGGTCTCGAAAGTTCCCCGGGAAGCAAACGGTTCGGCGGGCGTAGCTGTCATAGTGGAAAAGCGAAAATACGTCGGGAGAGGGGGTATGGATCCGACGACTGGGGGTACGGGTCGTCACGAATCTCCGTAGCCTAGCGGATGTTCCAGCGGGCGTAGAAGCGTCCGCCCATTTGGCACGGGTGAGCCGAAGACGGCGTTTGGAGGGGCAGTATCGTTGGTGACGGCGGCCCACGGCAAAAATCCGTCGCTTTCCGCTCGACACGCCAGCAAGGCGTGGTGTATAGTTGGCGTGTTCGGGTGAGAGCCATGGAGCTCCTCCGACATCTACCACACAAAAGAATCTCTTCAGCGGCTGTTCCCCCCCCCAAGACCCACACATCTAGAGCCGCTTCGGACCCGTGGTTTCCCCAAACCGCGGGTCCTTTTCTTTTGCCTGGCTCCCCTGCCTGGCACCCCTCTGCCTGGCTCCTCTGCGAGCGCCCGAAAGTTGCGGGTTCGGCCGATGCTCGGTAGCATCGTTGTGATTCCGGGTGCATTCTTGTTCCAGCTCTGGACATGATGCATTGCCAGAGCAGCCGGCTCATGCAGGGGAGTGATTCATCAATGGCGACGAATGTGCAACGGGGTCGGCGGTCCACTGGGTTGGCGTCGCGCCGTCGTCAAGGGCCCTTTATTGAGCAGCTCGAGAAGCGGGCATGCCCAGCCGCCGTCGCGATTACCGGCCCTGCCGAGATCGATGAAACCGCAGGCACCGCCCAGATTGTGGTTACGTTGACCGAGCGGTCACGTGCGCCGGTCACCGTCAGCTACTCGATCCAGTCGACGGCTTCGACCGCGACCTACGACAGAGATTTCAGGCTCTTCTCGGGGCGGACCCCGCTCAGGCCACCGGGCATTCTCACGTTTCGCGCAGGCCAGACCGCGCAGGTCATCACGATGCAGGTGCTCGACGACACGCTCCGTGAGGGAAACGAGTCGTTCACGTTTTCGCTTCAGCAGGCTCGCGGGGCCACTCTTAATCCCGCGGCCCGCAATCTGACCGTGACCATCAAGGACAACGACAACTACACCGTCTCGATCGTTGGCCCTCGGAATGTCAACGCCGGAGCCACGATTGAGTACTCGCTCCGACTCTCGTCACCAGCGACCCGTCACGAAACCTTCTACGTGAGCACGAGGGAGGGCACCGCCCGCGTGACCCAAGACTATCGCAAGATGTGGCGAGTGCCGGTCACGATCCTTCCTGGTCAGTCGTCCGCTTCATTCAGGATCACCACTGTTTCGGACCCAGTGCCCGACTACGATAGGACTCTCTTCATCGATGTCAGCCCGGCGATTCCGGGCTTCCCCCCGCCAACACCTTTTCAAGTCACGATTCGGGGAGT
>Ga0163150_10002408_pt1 | contig 28639 bp, 26 predicted proteins | sample OliLakLV19P2IB_FD_148628 | JGI IMG/M metagenome (GOLD analysis project Ga0163150, IMG submission 148628) | Freshwater microbial mat bacterial communities from Lake Vanda, McMurdo Dry Valleys, Antarctica - Oligotrophic Lake LV.19.P2.IB | ecosystem: Environmental > Aquatic > Freshwater > Lake >...
AGCAACGGCTGAATCTGCTGCAGTGCCAACTCCGTGTACGCCTTGATCGAGCGCAGCGGGTGCGTTGCCGGCACGCGCTCCTCGGGCGAGAAGTAACTGAACAGATGAGACTGGGGATCCACTTGGCCACGCATCGCTCTATCTCCCGTTCAACACACCCCATGGCAGGCATGCCAAGATCGGACAAGTTCAGACCTTTTTCAACGGCCTGCTAGGGCCGGCGCACGGCAAGCGCAACACCGAGCCCTGGGGAAATTTCGACGACCGCTCTCGGAATTCGCTGAAGTCCGTTTAGGGTCGCCAGCGCAAGTTCGCACATTCACTTTCACATGATCTTTCTCGACGGGGTGTATCTGCCGGTCGAAGACGCACCGCCGGTGTTTCGGCAGGTGTCCGCGCCGACGGCCACCGAGCTTGCGGCACTGATGCAGCAGATCGCCGCGCGCATCGGCAGGGTGCTGGAACAGCGCGGCCTGATCGAGCGCGACCTGGAGAACGCCTGGCTGGCCACGCAGGGGGAAGGCGGTCCGCTGGATGATCTGATCGGCCACTCCATCACTTACTGGATCGCGGTGGGTCCGCGCACAGGCCAGAAGCTGTTCACGCTGCAGACCGTCCCGGCCAGAGCAGAAGAGGCCGAGCAGCAAGGTGATCATCGCAGCGCTGCCAACGCCGGCGGGTTCTCGCTGCATGCCGGCCTCGACATCGAGCCGCATCAGCGCGCCAAGCTCGAACGGCTGTGCTGCTACGTGAGCCGGCCGCCGATGGCCGAGGAGCGACTGGCGCTGAGTGCATCGGGCCAGGTGCGCTACCAGCCGAAGACGCCGTACCGCGATGGCACCACGCACATCGTGCTGGAGCCGCTGGATCTGATGGCGCGGTTTGCCGCATTGGTGCCGCCACCGCGGATGCACCTGACGAGATACCACGGGGTATTCGCGCCGCACAGCCAGCTGCGCCTTGGTGACGCCGGCGCATCGGGGCATGGGTAGCCCAGGGCAGGGTGCGGATCAGGTAGGCGAAGCGAATAGGCCGATCGCCCCGCGGCATGTGGCGCTGCGCTGGGCGCAGCGCCTCAAGCGCGTGTTCGGGATCGAGATCAACAGCTGCACCGGCTGCGGCGGGAAGCTCAAGGTGATCGCCAGCATCGAGGAGCCCGAAGTCATCGCGAAGATCCTGGCGCAGCTGGAGAAGACTGCGCCGGATCGGCACCCACCCGAGCTGCCGCTCGGCGCGCGCGCACCGCCGACCCAAGCGCGGCTGATCTGACACCCCTCAAGCCAGGACCGAAGAGCGCCTGCAGCCGAGCAACCGGCGGTGGGGCTCGGAAGACTCGTGCCTCAATTCCGACGAGTACATCTCAGAATGTCGCTTCGAGATCGTTGCTCATCCGACTTGGCGCACTATCAGGGAACGAGCCCTCGAATCAACAGACACAATGCAGGACATTCGCCCCCACCTCCTCCGCCCCCTAAAAGGCGGTGCCCCAAGCCTGATCATCATCTTCGCGATCGGTCTTACGATTGCCGAGAGTGCTCACTTGTTCGGAATCGCGCTGGGTCTGATTCTTCTGTCCTGGTACTCGAAGTATGCCTTCATCCTGTTCGACCACGTGGTCAGCGGGGTCGAGGAGCCCCCGGCGCTGGATATTCAAATGGTCAACCCCGCCGACGAACAACGACCCTTGGCTATGCTGTGTATTTTGGCGGGAATGTATTGGGTCTGTCACGCGCTCTCGGCGCATGTCGCCGCCTGGGCGGGAGCGGTTGCGACGGGGGTGTTTCTCTTTTGTTTGCCGGCTTGCGCCGCGGTGTTGGGTTTGGAGTCCAACGTATTCAAGGCGCTCAATCCTGCGGCATGGTTTCGCATGGTGGCGGGCCTTCGCGGTTTGTACCTCGTGCTGATTGCCCTGATTGCCGTTTATGTCCTCCTAATCATAGAGATATCGCGGTTTGAGCTTTGGCGGCCGGTGCAACTGAGCTTGCTCCTGTTCTGTGGATTGTCGATCTTCAGCCTGCTGGCTGGCTTCTTATATGAGAGGCGTGACGAAATAGGAATGGAGGTGGTTCATTCCCCAGAAAAGACCGAAACGCGCAAGCTTGCTGAGGACATGACGGCGGCGGCGAAACTGCTCGACACGGCGTATGGTCAGATGCGCTCCAGCCAGCATGTCGTAGCCTGGAAGACCTTGTCCGACTGGCTGGACTCGCGTGGCCACAACCTGGATGACTATGGGTGGCTTGCGGGCCGGATCGACACCTGGGGTGACCCGCGATACCGCAACCGGATCGCGGAGGAATATATAGAGCGATTGATGGCAGCGAACCGCAACGACCTGGCCTTGGAAGTGGCGGCCCGCGCCCTCAAGCGCGATTCGCAATTCCGCCCAAAATCGTCGCAGGCGACGCTACGGCTTGCACACATTGCAGCGGGCGGCGGGGCGCCCGGGACTGCGCGTGCTCTGCTGGAAGACTTCGCAAAACGTTTCGCCGGGAGCCCTGAAATAGGCGCGGCCGAGATATTGGCCCAACGATTGGCATAACCCGACCGGAGTGCACCGGAAAAGTGCCTGGAGCGCCTCAAGTGCAGGATTTCCCGGTGCCGCGGGATCTGGATAGCTTTGAGTTCAAAGAATCGGTGGTCAATGAAACCCAGCTGCGCCAGCTGTATGCCGGAGATTACCTGACCACGGCCCGCAATATCGTCTTTGCGGGCGGGACCGGCACCGGCAAATCGCATCTGGCCACCGCCCTGGCGCGCAACGTCATCCTGCACGGACACCGCGCGCGCTTCTACGGTGTGGTGGATCTTGTGAACCAGCTCGATGCTGAAAAGCGCGCCGGGCGCGCCGGGAATCGGGCGGGCCGATTGCTCGACCAAAATGTCATCGTGCTCGATGAACTCGGCTACTTGCCGTTCTCGCAAGACGGCGGCGCACTGTTGTTCCATCTGATCAGCAAACTGTACGAGCGGGTATCGTTGATCGTCACGACCAACTTGTCCGTCGGCGAATGGAGCGCCGTGTTCGGCGATGCCAAGATGACCACCGCGTTGCTGGATCGGCTGACCCATCGATGCGACATCATCGAGACCGGCAACGATAGCTATCGCCTGAAGAAACGCCAATGATCGAAAAAAACCGGGGACCCAAGGTCAAGGTGTATCCCGCGATCGCCGCTCTGAAGCCATCCTACGTGCTCGAAATTCGGAAAACCTTGGCGCTTCTGCCGCTAACACGGCAGACCGCGCTTGTTCAAACCATTAAATGAAAAGCCCGGAACCGAATCCCTAAGATCAACCGAAAACCAGCGTTCTGCCCTGGTCAATTTTGCATGTCGGTCGACACTCCGGAGCGATCCATCGAGCGGAGCAGTCGACTATGCCAATACTTGCATTGATATGCAGGTATTGATATATTGCGCCGCGTGAAGCCAAAGAAACCCGCAGCACCGCCGATCAAGCGGCTGGAGTTTCTAGGTTCCAGCAAGGATGACTTGGCCGCTATGCCAGCGGGCGTCCGGCATGACATTGGTGTGGAACTGATGCGGGTGCAGTTCGGCGGCCAGCCCACGGACTTCAAGCCGATGTCCACGGTGGGAGCGGGCGCATACGAGATTCGGGTTCGCAACGCGTCTGGCGCCTATCGGGCCATTTATGTGGCCAAGTTCGAAGCCGCTGTCTACGTGCTGCATGCCTTCCAGAAGAAGACGCAGCAAACCGCGAAGACAGATATCGAATTGGCCAAAGTTCGCTACAGGATGATTGGAGAAAAGCGATGAGCAAGAAGACCGACCCTCGCCTGTCCGACACGCGCCGCATCAAGGGCAGCGGCAATGTGTTTATCGATCTTGGCTTCGATCCGGCTGAAGCCAAGGTCATGGCGCTGCGCGCCGAAGTGATGATCCGCATGGAACAGCACCTGAAGGCGCAGGGCTGGACCCAGGCCGAGGCAGCCAAGCGACTTGGCATTACACAGCCTCGCGTGTCGCGGTTGATCAAGGGCCGCTGGCAGGACTTCAGCCTGGATATGCTTTTGACGTTGGCGGCGCGTGCCGGACTGGAACCGCAGCTAAAGCTGGCCGCCTGAGCGCATTCGAGTCGCAGCAGCGCCGCGATCCCTCAAGCCGTCGCGACGACAATCCGTCCCGCCTTCGATGCGACGCGCTTGGGCGACTTGATTCGAATCTCGATATCGCTGCCGAGCGCCGTCAGATAGCTCATGAGCCGCTCGACCGAGAAGCCGTCCAGCTTGAAGTTCTTCAGGGCCGACACCTTGGGCTGATTGATGCCCAGCAGTGCCGCCCTGACCCGCAGGCGCCGGTTCTCCTCTTCCAGATCCTTCATCCGCCTCATCAGCGAGGCCTACATACCACCGTACTTGGCCCGCCACTTGTAGAACGTGGCGTTGCTGATGCCGTGCTCGCGGCACAGGTCCGGCACCGTCGTGCCCGCCTCGGCCTGCTTCAGAACCGCCAGGATCTGGCTGTCCGTAAATCTCGATCGCTTCATGTAGAACTCCTCCAACAGAGAAAACTCTACTTCTCACACCCCCAGTTGCTCGGGAGGATTACCTGCGAGTCCCGTCCCCACGCCGCAGCGCAGCGGTCCCGAGTCTTCGAGGGATGAGCGTGAAGCGAAGCAGGTCTTGCAGGTGGGAGGCGCGATCGCATGACAGGCGCGAAAGCTGACTTCCACCAGTCAGTGCCGGGAGGGCTCGTTCGCCTAAACTGCTGTGATCGGTCAGCGGTTGCGGCGCCCGCGATCAATGAGAAGCTACATAGGGCGGGGGAACGTCGCAATTCAGCCGCGCGCGCACCGGGCAGCAGCGCTGATGAAAGCTGCCCCAAACACTGACCTCGGAGTCGCCGCTGATGCCCTCACCTCGACTCCCCAGGACGATGCAGGTCTGGACCTGTCCTCGCTACGGCGGACCCGAAACCCTCACGCTCGAACAACTGCCGATACCGAAGCTCGCCGCGGACGCCGTGCTGATCCGCGTCCACGCAACCACCGTGTCTTCCGGCGACGCCCGGATCCGGGCGCTGCGCCTGCCAGAGGGCTTCGCGCTGATCGCGCCGCTGGTGCTGGGCTTTGGCGGTCCGCGCCGTGCGGTATTTGGCTCCGAGGTAGCCGGCGTGGTAGCGCGGGTCGGCGGCAACGTGTCGACCTTCAGTGAGGGCGATCCCGTGATCGCGTTTACCGATACCCAGTTGGGCGGACATGCCGAGTACGTGGTAATAAAGGAAAGCGGACTGATCGTTCCGAAGCCTGCCAACCTCACGATAGCCCAGGCGGCCAGTCTCTGCTTCGGCGGCATGACCGCGAGCGATTACCTGCGCCGGGCGATGCTCCAACGCGATGAGCGCCTGCTCGTCATCGGCGCGTCCGGCACCGTAGGCAGTGCCTGCGTGCAACTGGCCGTCGCGCAGGGCGCGCACGTCACGGCACTTACCAGCACGCCGAACATCGCGCTGGTTCGCTCGCTCGGCGCGCACGCGGTGATCGACTACACGCACCAGGCGTTCGCCACACTGGGCGAACGCTGGGACGTGATCGCCGATACCGTCGGTGCGAGCAGTTTTTCGGAGTGCGCACCCGCGCTCAACGAAGGCGGGCGATACCTCGCCATTGCCGGAGCGCTCCGGGATCTGTTCGCGCTCCGGCAAGGTACCAAGCGTTCCATCGCAGGCCCTGCAAGCGCGAGCCTCAAGGGTCTGCAGGCGCTGGCAGCACTCGCAGAGCGCGGCGCCTACTCGCCGCCGATCGATTCGGTCTTTCCGTTTGCCGACATGCCAGCGGCCCATGCGCGCGTGGACAGCCACCGCAAGCGCGGCTCCGTCGTGGTTCAGCTGATGCTGGACGGTCCGTAAACGCGCATGAAGAGCGCCGAGATCACGCAACGCCGTATCGCCCGCATCGACCGCGATTGACCGGTCACGCCGGAAACACCAGATGCCGCTCAGACCTCGGCGCGCAGGTCCAGGACGACGCTGCCATGACGCGCAACTTCGGCATCGTGCCCGGCTTCGCGCCAGGTCTCGCGCACTGCCGCAGCAGCCCACTCTTCCATCGATGGCTGCGCGCCGTGGTGACGCCGGCACATCGGGGCGTGGGGAGCAAGGGGCAGGGTGCGGATCAGTCCACTGACAAGCCGATCACTGCGCGCCACGTCGCACTGATGCTGCCGCTGTCGATGGGCAGCACGAACAAGGCCTTCTGCCGCCTTCGGCGGCAGACCGGCTTGAGGTAGATCGTTGAGAGAGGCCCGAGACCGGCAAGAATAGTTGACGCCACCGGCAGGAATAGTTGACGTCAGACAGTACGTCTCACGCGAGCGGCGATGGATCGCACAGATCTTGCCCGTCAGCTGCAGATCCCCTCGTCGCCGCAGGCACATCGGCCGTTCCGCCCAGGCGTAGAACCCGCTCCGCGACACGTCCAGCAATCGGCACATCATCCCCACCGAGTGGGTGGCCTGGTTCACCTTCACGAACCCGAAGAGCGCTTCAAGGGAGCGCTCTCCGTGGCGAACCAGGCTGCGGCTTTTCAGAGGATCTCGCGCTCCTCCTTCAGACGCCGGTTCTCGCGCCGCAGTCGCGTCAGTTCCTCGCGCTCGGCGCTCGTCAGCCCGCCGTCGCCCTTGCCGACATCACGCGATACCGTCGAAGGAGATCGACCGAGAAGTTTTGCGATCGATCGACAGGACAGCCTTGCTTGCATGCCTCTGGATATCTCTTCGCGCTCAACGGGCGACAACCGAAGCGCAGAGCGAGGCTTACTCCTCGACTTCAGGCCGCCAGATTGAGCAAGCAGCCGTTGCACGGACTTCGACGAACAGCCAATGACCAAAGCCGCTTCTCCGTGCGTGTGTCCAGAACGGATGAGGGCCTGTAGACGCCCTCGCTCTTCAGGCGTTAGTCGATGCGCAGCACCAGATCCATGACCCATAGTGAACTCCCGGAAAGGCGATAGGATGCTCCCCGTGCGCTGCGAGTGGTGCAACGACCGTCTGAATCCGCCGGGTCAACTCCAGTTCGCCCTCCCCATCAGACCCGTTCCACGAATCGGCTGAGCGCGGAGGGTGGTTTGAATTTCCTATCCGCGGTCAACAATTCCACGTGCCTCGGACTTGTTCGGGCCAAGAAAGTTGATTACGTGCCAAGCCGGCTGAGACCCACTGCTTCGCGAAATGAGAACCTTGGTCATGGTCTTGGCCCACGTGGCCGTTCTCTGAGCCCTTTGTGCGGCCAATACCGACTTTTCTGTCGACGGCGAGCTCGGCGCATCTGTCTTCCTGGTAGCCATACGTCCTCTATCGGCTGACGAACTCTGTAGCCAATTGAAAATTGAATGGCTGAGCTGAAACCAGCCAGCGATTGTGTTTTACCCTCGCGAAACAGCGAACCGTCGCACAAGGTCCAGCATTAATGGATCGGGGTTTGAGTAGCTGACGATTCGGACATCAAGGCCGGCGTCCCTACCGAAGGCGAGGGCTCTTTTTATCGCCGCAGCGATCCACCGAGCATCGTTGCCGAAGGCACCGCCTCCCACTCGCGTCAAATACACCACTGGGTTGCCGTGCTGCTGCATGTTGTGAACGGCTGACAACACTGTGGCCTCATAGGACGCCTCCAGCACGAGTGTCGCAAAGCGCGCCCAGTTCGCCGACCTCTGAATTCGGTTGTATCTCACCGGAAGCGCCGAACAGTAAGCCTGAGACACCCGATGGCCGCCGCCCTCGTCTGTCACCTCGACATCCCAGTGCACGCCAATGCGCAGGCGCCCTCGGAGTTCATCGAGCTGTGCCGGGTCCATCGATGACAACTGATCGTCGACTCTGGCAAGGCCCTCATCGGTCGTGAGGCAGTAGCCATTGCGCATTCGCCAGAGTCGACCGTTCGCGTTACCCAGAGCGGTGCCGATGTCGAAAAGACAGTCGATCTGCCGATCCTCGCGCTGGCCGGACTGACCATCCACAGACGCGAAGTAGTTTCGGTAGATGGTTCCGGCCCCCGCAGCGATGGCGCAGGCGGGCCCTTGGGTCGCGTCCCACTCGTACCGGGTCACCCCCTGTTCCGGCGTGTCAGTGTCCGAAACCATCTCCAGCAGGTTAAATTGGGAGGCCACCTGAAACAGCGCGCCCGCGTTGGCGCTGTCGGCGTGCATACGCCGCACATCGCCTTGTACGCACGAGACGCGCGTGGGCCCCTGGCCACTGATCAGACCGGCTGCCCGCAGTCGCAACTCCGCCAAACTGGGTGTCTCCAACTGCCCGACGGCGCAGGTTCGCGCGCTGTAGCGCGAGTGGAGTCGTCCGTCGACGACCGACAGCCGTGCGCGCGTCGCGTCGTAGCCGTCCTCCCTGAAACCCGTGATGCGTTCGAACCAGTCCATGCGGTGTACCTCGATTTCGATTTGGGTGGCGGTTCAGGCCTGTGTCGGCCGATAGCCCAGGGCGTATCGCTCCTGCGCCGCAGTCTCGATGGCATGTGGCCGAGCTGTGCGCACACGCCTGACGGGGCGTCCTGCGGCTCCACGCCGAGTTCCACCGGCAGACAGGCAGCCACCGTCCCGGCACGTCCCAGCCCGCCGCGGCTGCGTTTCGCGATGAGTACGAGAATTGGGCCGGATTTTGCGAGCAGCTGCTGACGCGCGAGGAAATGCAGGCGGCACTCGCGGACTGCAAAGAATGGAGTGGATCCAATCTATTGGAGGGGTCGTTTTCCAAAGCATCACTTGCGGGAACAGCTCGACCGTGCTCCCGGCGACCTCAGTCGTTGTGGCGTCGACGGTCACGAACGCTCTACTCGTCCGAGATCACGATGCCAGTCCCTCTGCGCGACCCGCCCGCCAAGCGCGGACGCGACTGAGGAACTCGAACAGGTGATCACGCAGATGCGTCACCGTCACACCGCCGCTGAAGTTCACGGACGTTGCGACGCCGATGCAAGGGTCGTGGCCTTCCGGATGCGTGGCGTGCCAGGCCTTGATGAGACCGATCCGACTATTGATGCGTTCGATCAGCGCCGACTGCTTCGACGCTTCACAGGCAATGCTCGTGCTGAAGTGCGCCTCCCAGTACTCATTGCCGGCGGGCTGTTTGCGCGCGGCGAGTTGCGCCTGGAACGGCAAGGACTCGCTCCAAACCGCCAAGTCGACTGGGTCTTCTTGAGCCGAGTGACAGGCGAAGCCCCAAGCCTTGAGCAGCTGTCGCAGACCCGCTGGAGTCATACCACTCATCACCGGCCTCGGCTTCAGACGCGTTCCCTGACGCAACTCGTACGCCAGATCCACCGTACCCTGATATGCGAAGAGATCGACCAGCGTGCCGAGCAACTCGTGAGCGATGCGCAGTGCATCGGTGTCGGGAGCGCCGGCCACCGTCTTGCGCCAGTTGGGAGACGCGTCGCTCCACTCGAATCCGCGGCTGCGGAGTTGGCGCTCGAGCGCCTCCGGAATCGCCGCCATCGGTCCGTTCTCGCGGGGTCCCGTGCTGACTTCCATCACGATGGGCTCATCGGGTTCCGACCAGATCTGCACGAAGGTCGCGGGTCCGTCCGTTAGTTCGGCGCTCAGGATCATGAAGCGATAGTCGCCGAAGCGCGCATCGGCCGATTCGCGCTGCACCGACCAACCAATCACTTGGCCGACTAGTGTCGTCAATGCGTCGAGGGCGATGTCGCAGAGAGCGGCGGCCGCACGAGGCCGCCTCTGACCGACGATCAGGATGCCGGTCAGTTCGACAGCGCGCTGCGGATCGAACTCAGCGGGGGTGAGTCGTGCGAGATCACGACGTTGGGCGTATTCGCTTTCGCACTGAAGCCGGATCTCGGGTTCACGAGTGGACATAAGGTACTCCGCAGTTTTGGATGGGAAGGAATCGCAGTACGCGCTCACGCATCTGCCCGGTCGTTAGCATCCCAACCAAGGGATCGTCGATGTGCGGGTCGGCACCGGCCTGATCGGGCACGACATCGAACGGGTCGAAGTCCGCAACGGTCTCACGCAGGGCGTCGAGACCCGCGGTCGCAGCATCGGGTGGATGAAGCCAGCGGCCGAACCTGGCGCGGGTGATTGCCTGCGCGAGTCGCAACTCGCCGATGATCCCGTCAGTGCCGTCGCCGTAGTGCATGTCGCAGTCGAGAATCGGCACGTGACGCAGGCGGACTGCCGTCGGCAACTTGCGGGCTGCGACGATCAGGTCGTTAAACGTGCAGAAGTCCGCTCCGTCACGGTAACCAGCGTGATCGAAGCCGCGGACCGGCGCGCAGGCGCAACCCGTGTCGAGCGCCGCGCGGGCGGACGCCATCTTCGCGCCGGTGGTGTCGGGCAGCGAGCGTGCCAAATCGGGCACGGTGTTGCCGACCCCGTTGGCCGCTGTGCCGGCGAGCGCGTCGCGGACGTGGACGGGGTGGCGGACGAGGCACAGATCGGCTTCGGTGGCAGGGACGACGTTGTGGATCTCGACGGGCAGACGCGCTTCGCGCCACGCTGCCAGTACCGTGCGCGGCTGGGTGGCACTCGGGCCGTACGAGTCGGCATCCGCGAGCATCTGCTCGAAATAGAACATCGGTTTGCAGCATGCCGAGCTCGGACTCGAATGGGCGGTGCGGCAGCTCTCCATGACGAAGAGATTCTAGCGGGTGATCCCGACAGAATACGTCAGGAGTGCCTGGAGTACTCAGGCGTACTGCGAAGCTGCCGCCTGTAGGCGCCGTGATACCAAGTCGCGCAGCGAGGCTGGCTGCTGTACACGAATGTTCTCGCCGTGACCGAGCAGCCAGCTGTGCAGCGACCAGGTGTCGCGCACGGTTGCCTGCAGCGCCCAGTCGTCTTCACTCGGTGTGAGCGTCATGTCCTCGCTGAGTGGCGAGTCGCGCAGGATCTTGGCCAGGGCGGTGGTGACTGTCGCCTTCAGGCGGATCGAACGCCCTTCACCGAACTGATTGGTGCCATCTGCCAGGAAGGCGTCGAGATCGAAAGCCGCTTTAGGGAACGGCTCCAGTTCGCGCAGGCGCAGGTGCGAAAATCGTTGGACCGCGTAGAAATGCGGCGCCTTGCCGCCGGCTTGTTCGGCGATCAGGTACAGCGAGGAGCCGCGCAGGATCAGCGCGCGCGGATACAGCAGGCGCTTGCGAGGCTCCGGGTCCTGCAGTGACTGGTACTGCGCTTCGATCGGAAGCTCGGCGAGAAGCGCCTGTTGCAGGGTCTGCAGAATCCCTGGGGCGATCGCCGGAGAATGCAGCACCAAGTGCCCCGGTACGATACGGATCTTGTCCGACCAGCGAGTCCGCGAGCGGCCGCGCGCCAGCGCATTGAGCGTACGGTTGGCTTCGGCGAAGCGGCTTTGCAATGCATCCAGGAAGCTGCGGGGCAAGTGAGCGCGCATCGCATCACGCATCATGATCAGTGCCATTGCCTCCGCGGCTTCCATGCCGGGGATGTCAAGCGTGCGCGCCTTGCGCCAGCGCCAGCGCAGCGGGCGGGTGGCGGGATCGGACTCGAGCGGCAGGCACTGCTGGAGGGACTCCAGGTCGCGCTCGACGGTCCGACGCGTGACCGGGTATCCCAGTTCCGCAAGAGTCGCACACAGTTCGGGAGCGGTCTTCCCGGGGCGATCGTGCGCGGGAATGAGACGTAACATTTCCCACTGACGGCGGATCACGTCCCCTTTCGGCTGGCTCGGCATCGGAATCCTCCGCGACGCATTCTGTCGGCGGGATGGTATAACGTCGATGACTCGGCGACGACAAGGAACAAGAATCTGTGCAACGGGTGAGGGTCGGTCTCGATCTGGATGGAGAACGAGGCTGGCATGCAATCGATGCGCTCGGGGTATCGACAGTAGGGCCGCTTGGGCTGCTCACGTTGCTGGAGACCCAACTGGGCTGGACTCGCGTGGCTCCTTCGCAGGCCGAACGCGTCGTGCAGATGCGCGAGTGCCTGGTGGCCGCGCGAACGGGTTCGCGGTTTTACGAGCGGAGCTTCGAGGCCGATGAAGTGGGCACTGCGGCGACGCTGCTGACGTGGCGCGATCAATGGCTCGAGCACGGCTGGGCCGGGAGTTTCCCGAGTGATGCCGGCACACGGTTGCAGGACATGGCCGCGATCGAATCGCTGGCTCGGGGCACGGTGTTCCCAGGGGTGGGGCAACGACTGAACGATCTCGTTGCGGCCTTGGCCATGCGCCGCCCGCAGATTGATGCTCTCGAGCTTATCGATCCGATCGAAGCGTTTCCGCTGGGCTGGCGTCGGGTGCTGGCACTTCTGCCGGTGCAGGCTTCGATCGATGGGGCGTCGGTCGCCAGTGCCCCGGAGGGGACGTTCCTCGGCGCGTTGCAGGGACTGCTGCGGGGCGTCGTGTCAACGACAGCGACGCCGAAGGTGCAATGGCGCGACGACGGCAGTGTGCGACTCCTGCGCGCCGCGTCACCGCTGGCGGCAGCGCAGTGGCTCGCCGCCGAGATCCGCGATACGCCCGGTGTTGATGGCGTTCTCGTGGTGGAGCAGGGGGGCGCCATGGTCGATGCGGCGCTGGCGGCGATGGATCAGCCGCTGCTCGGATTGTCGGAGCCTTCGGCGTTCCGACCGGCGCTGCAGTTGTTGCCGCTGGCGATGCGCTTGCTATGGGAGCCACTCGACTTCAAGGCGCTGATGCAGTTCCTGACGCATCCGGTGGGGCCACTCCAGCCATTCGCGCGGCGGCGACTCGCGGAGAAGATGGCGGCGACGCCCGGGGTCGGTGGAGAGGTGTGGCGCAGCGTGCTCGACGAGATTGTCGGGCACTTCGGCGATACGGGTGACACCGTGCGCGAGGAGACTCATTTCTGGCTCGAGGCACAACGCTTTGCGAGCACGCCGGGCGCACCGCTCGAGTTCGTGGCGGCGCGCGTCGGGCGATTGGCAGATCTGTTTCGCGCAGGACTGGCGGAAGACGATCCGGTACGCCGTGCGCCGGCGGCGGCGGGCTATCGCCAGACCCAGGCGCTGGCGCAAGCGCTGCAGGGCCTGCAGCAGCAGGGCGTGGAACGTCTGGCGCCAGAGGCGCTTGACCGTTTGGTGGGTCAGGCGACGGCCGCCGGCAGTGAGCATCCGCAGCTCGGCCCGCAGGCCGGTGCGCGCGCCGGTGTGCGATCAGCGAGTGCGGTCATCGACGCGTTCGATGAGGTGATCTGGTGGAACATGGCGAGCGTGCCGCTCGCGCGAGCCTATCCCTGGTCACCGCGCGAACTCGAGCAGCTGCACGCCGCGGCTGTGGAGCTGCCGACAACCGGCGTGTTGCTGGAGCGTCAGGCGCGCGGCTGGTTGCGGCCATTGCTGGCGGCGCGACGGCGACTAACGTTGATGTTGCCGCGTGAGGGCGAGGAAGCGCATCCGGTCTGGTTGATGCTGTCCTCTTTGATCGAGGCGCCCGAGGTGCAGGAGGTGGATAGCCTGCTTCATGATGAGTCGACTTCACGCAGGACGACGCCCGTTCCGCACCGGCCGCTACCGGCGGTGCGGCGCTGGTGGCAATTACCAGCCGGCGCGATCGGCGGCTGGGATCGCCCCGCGTCGTACTCGAGCCTTGAGCAGTTCTTCTTCAACCCCTACCAGTGGGTGCTGAACTATCCGGCACGCCTCAAGCCCTCGGTCCTGCTGGAGCTGCCCGGGGATTTTCGGTTGCTCGGTAGTCTCGCGCATCGCGTCGTGGAGCGGCTCTACGGGCAGCCCGAGGCGATCGGCTGGTCGGTCGAGCGCGTGACGGCGTGGTTCGAGGAAGCCGTTGAGTCCATTGTGCGTGAGGAAGGCGCGCTGCTGCTGATGAGTGGCCGGCGCGCGGATCTGGAGAGTTTCCGGCAGCGATTCCGCGAGTCACTGAGGATGCTGCATCAGATCCTGCGGACGGCGCGAACGCAGAAGATTGAACCGGAGAAATGGCTCGAAGGCGTAACGCCGCTCGGGGTGCTGCGCGGCAGCAGCGATCTGCTCATCACGCTCCCTGAAGGTCGTCAAGCGATCATCGACATGAAGTGGGCGGGCAACAAGAAGTACCGCGAGAAGCTTGAAGGCCAGAGCCATATTCAGCTTGCGATCTACGCGCGCCTCGTCGAGCACAACACCGGAGTCTGGCCGGCTGTGGCCTACTTCATATTGAAGCAGCCGGAGTTGCTGACGACGGCTGAGGACTTATTCCCGAACGTCAGTCCGATCCGCACCGAGGGCGCCTCGACGGCGCTGCTGTGGGAGCGGGTCACGGCAACCTGGGTTTGGCGGCGGGCGCAGCTTGAGGCGGGGGCGGTGGAGCTGGTCTTCGAGGACCTTGAACCGACGGACGCCTCGCAGACACCGGCCGGGGCGCTCGTGATCGAGCCGCTGGATCGGCGCTACAACCCGTTTGTGCCTCTGGCCGGCTGGGGGCGTGACGCGTGAGCCGTACGTTTCGCTTCATCAGTGCGGGCGCCGGCAGTGGCAAGACGTATCGTCTGACGGCGCTTCTGCACGAGATGCTCGCAGACAGTCGTGTGCGTCCATCGGGTGTGCTCGCCACGACGTTCACCAACAAGGCGGCGGCGGAGCTGCGCGAGCGGGTGCGCGCACACCTGCTCCAGCAAGGCCAGTACGGACTGGCGACCGCAATCGGCCAGGCGCGTATCGGCACGGTCAACAGCGTCTGCGGCAACTTGCTCGAGCGTTTTGCGTTCGAAGCGGGTCTGCCAACGGAACAGCGGGTCCTCGATGAGGCGCGCGCGAACCAGGTTTTGAAGGAAGTGACCGATGCCGTCGTTGAGGGGTCAACGCTCCGGGAGCTGCTTGTGGTGGCGCGCCGTCTGGGGCTCGATAGCGCGGGGTTAGGCGAGGGCGAGGATCCGTGGGAGTTGGCGCTCAGTGCGCTGGTGAGTCGGGCGCGCGCCAATTCGATCGGGCCAGAGGCGTTGCGCGGATTTGGTGATCGGAACGCTGATCATCTGCTCGGGTATTTTCCCATGGCCAGCACCCGTGATCTCAGTCATGACCTGAAGCAGGCGATCGCTGCGGTGCTCCCGGCCGTGCGAGCTGCGGCGAGGAAGGGCAACAAGAAGGCCACGAGCTTCTATCTCAAGAGGCTCGAGAGCGCCGAACGCTTGCTTAACTCGGGGCAACTGCCCTGGTCCGCATGGAATGGGCTCGTCAACATAGAGCCGGAAGCGGCGCTGCGTGATGTGGTGCAGCCGGTCAAGGAGGTCGCGGGCGAGCATGCCCGCCACCCGCAGCTCCAGCAAGATGTCCGGGACTATCTCGGCATGATGTTCTCGCTCGCCGCTGATGTGCTGGACGCCTACCGCGAGCGCAAGCGGCAGTTGGGCGCGATCGACTTCACGGACCAGGAGAGCGAACTGCTGCAGATTCTCGATCTGCCGGCGGTGGTGGAGACGCTGACGGCGGAGCTCGACCTGCTGATGGTCGATGAGTTCCAGGATACGAGCCCGATCCAGCTCGCGTTGTTCCTGAAGCTCGCCCAGTACGCGAAGCATGTCGTCTGGGTGGGCGATGTGAAGCAGGCAATCTACGGGTTCCGCGGTGGTGATGCTGCGCTGATGTCCGCGGTGCTTGATCGATTACCTGAGCTTGAGGCGGAGAAGGAGGTGCTGCCGTATTCATGGCGCTCTCGCCCGTCGCTGGTGGAGCTCGTCAATGACGTGTTTGGCGATGCGTTCCTTGGGATGCCGGCTTCGGACGTGCAGCTGTCAGCCAAGCGGCTGGAGTTCGAGGGCACTGCAGCGCTTGAGGACTGGTGGCTTGCGGGGAAGGTCGACGAGCAGCATCAGGGGATTGCATCCGGCATTGCTGCGCTGATGCAGGGCCACACTCAGATTATCGATCCGGCGACACAGCAGCCACGGTCGCTGCGGCTTGGTGACATCGTGGTCCTCGCGCGCTCGAACTCGTCGGTCAAGGCGATCGCTGGCGTGTTGCAGGCGCGGCAGATCATGGCCTCCACGGCGCAGCCGGGATTGTTGCGCCGGCCTGAAGTTGTACTCGCGCTCGCATGCCTGCGGCGTCTCAACGACGAGCGGGACACGATTGCGACGGCCGAAATCGTCTCGCTGGCCGACTGCGAGGATCCGGAGGTGTGGGTCGCTGACCGGTTGGCGTGGCTCGCGCGCGGCGAACCGGAATCGACCTGGAAGGAGCAGGCCGGAACGTCACATCCGATTTTCAGGGCCATCCAGACGCTGCGTGAGCAGAAGCCGTTGCTCGCGCCGCGCGAAGCGATGCAGATCTTGATCACGCGCTGCGATCTGAGCCGGCGCGTGCTGCAGTGGCGGCCGCAGGCCGACAAGGCGCGGTTGCGGCTCACCAATCTCAACCGGTTGATCGATGTCGCAGCGGAGTACGAGGACGAATGCCGCTCGGCCCGCGAGGCAGCGACGCTGTCAGGATTCCTGTTGTGGCTGAAGGTGCTGGAAGAGGACCAACGGGATGATCTGCCTCAGCCGGCAATCGATGCAGTACAGGTGATGACCCATCACGCCGCCAAGGGGCTCGAGTGGCCGGTCGTGATCCTCATGGATCTTGCGGGGAAGGTGAAGGACTCGATCTGGAATGCGGTGCGCGCGGAGTCACTCGGTACCTTCGATATACAGGCGCCGCTCGAGGATCGCTTCCTGCGGTATTGGCCGTGGCCCTATGGCGCGCAGGAGAAGGTCGCGGTCGGTGACGATGTCGAGACCTCCGCTGCTGGTCAGGTCATTCGTGCCGCAGCAGTTGAGGAGCACAAGCGTCTGCTCTACGTCAGCATGACCCGCGCCCGCGACCTGCTTGTGCTGGCTCGAACCGAGAAGAAGCTTACGGGCGAGTGGATGGACACGGTGGGCCTCGCGCGCCGGTTGCCCGCGGACGAGGTGAAGGCATTGGCGCTCGCCGGCGGTGGGCGCGTGCCGTTCAGGCGCCGTGTGGTGACGCCGGTAAGTGCCGAGATGGCCGCGCCACCGGCTGCGGGCGACCTGCGATGGTTTGAGATGCCGGCGACGCGGAGCGCGAAGCTACCGCTATACGTAAGTCCGTCCGTATCGTCCGCACCCGTCGCGATCGTCAGTCGCGTCGCGGAAAGCGTGCGCATCGGACGGCGTGTCACGACTGCGCGCGGCGTCGAGCCGACGGCGTTGGGGGAGGCGATCCATGCGTGTCTGGCCGCACAGCTCGTGGCCGGTGATCGGCCATTTGGTGCTGAGGACGTGCGCGGCATTCTTGCGCGCATGGGCGTCGGTGACGCGATGGCCGCGGAGGATCTGTGGCGTCAACTCGTCGCTGTCGTAGCTTGGATGGAGCAGCGCTGGCCCGCAGCGACGCCTTGGGTCGAGGTGCCCGTGACGCAGGGGCTGTCGAACGGCCAGCGCGTGAACGGGCGTATAGATCTGTTGCTGCAGACGCCGACAGGCTGGATATTGTTGGATCACAAGGCCAGCCCACAGGGCAGCCAAGGCTGGGAAGCGCTCGCGCAGAAGTACGGTGGGCAGCTCGCGCGCTATGCCGATGCGGTGACCGCGGTGACGGGGTTACCGGTGATCGAGCGCTGGCTCGTCCTGCCGGTGGCTGCGGCTGCGGTGAGGCTGGAAGCCGTTGCCGATTGAACGAGATTGATCCCAAGAGAGTGCATCGCGAGTAAGTCGGTAACGGTTGAGGAATCGAACTTTCCGCAAGCTCTCGATTCTTCTTTGCCTTGAAGCAACACAGGTAGCGCACATGCTGACGGCCCCAGTTTTGTCTGAATGGGACCCGCTCGAGCAAGGCGAGGGCAGCATTGATCCGCTCGGGCTGGCGCCCGCGTATGAGCGGCTCGCCGATCAGGTTTTCAAAAACGTGACCGTGCGCATGGGGCGCATCCGATTTGTAACCGCGATCGCGGTGGGCAGCTGGGTCTGCCAGCCGTGGGAACCCGACAAACGGGCTGCGGATGGGATTTCGAACCCGTGGCAGGTATTCGAGTGGACGGTGGTCATGGCCTTCGTCAAGGCCCAACCAGCGGACGGCAGCGCACGACCGCGTATCGCGGGAAGTCAGAAAGTACAGCGCGCGATGCGCGACCAGTTTGCAGTGTCCGCGAAGACGTACCTGAAGACGCCGACTGTTTTCGGATTTGGGGGTGTGTTCAGACGCTTCGCAATTGGAACACACGTGATTGGTAGGGACGGTCGCCTTGATGAAGCAGGGCTGAGTCTCGTTCGCGCCTGGGCCGAAGACCAGAACTTGACTGGTTTTCAGGACGGCACGGTCGAGGGGCCGGGGCAGACGTTGCTGACTCGGCTGCGCAGCGTGGTAGCGAAGGGTTTGACCCAGGGGTTCTTGAGGGAGGCCGACTTGTCGAAGGATCTTACGCAAGAGCTCGTTTCTCACCTTGATCCGGATGCGATCGGCGCGGGTCGTGAGTGCGAGATTCTCCGCGAACTGGTCGAAGCGCATTCGGGCGAGGGCGCGCCGTTTCTCACCGGAGAACTGCAGCAAAGAAAGGGCGCCCTTGAACCACGGGATGAGCCGGGAATTCTACGGCCCCTGGTTGCGCGGGCACCCGCGGTCTTGGCCGCGACGCTTCGTGACATCGACGCGTATGAGAGTCTGTGTCGTCCGCTCACGGATGCGTTTGACTGGATTCGTTTCAGCTCGTCAGAGAAGCGAGGTGTTCCGCTGAGTCCACAGGAGTATCGCGCAGCGTCCCAGAGCGCGGCTTTCGTTTCGGCGATCGCCGAGGGCGTTCGGCGCCTTCAGCTGCGCCCGGAGCTGCTGGCGAAGGATCGTTTGATCCAGGATCTGGTCGATCGCTTCGACCAGGTGAATGGACCTGTGGATCTATTTGATCGAATCCTGAAATTTCACGAGCAGATTCAGAGAGCCAAGCCACCGGAGGGAAAGAGTGCCTGGCTCGAGCGTCACAAGGATGGCGTGGTGATTCGCCCGGGATACGCTCTCAAGGATCCACCGGCGCCGGACTCCGAATACGTGCACGAGTATCGACTGCCCACGTTCAGTCGCTTCCTCGCGGATCTCGGGCGACTTCGATGAGTGCGGGAAGACGCAGTTACGAGGAGCGGGTGCGACGCAAGCTGCTCGACTTGTGGCAGGGTGAAGATCGATTCGGGAGTCCTGTCGGGTGTGTTGCGTCCACCTATACGTTCAGTGCCGAGCAGTTCGAAGAACAGTGTCTGGCGCGATTTCTCGACATGCAGTCGGATAGAACCGAGACGCCAGCCGCATACGCGATCGAAAGGGAAGAGAAGCTGGTGGAGTGTCCGGCATGGGTCTTTGTGGATCAGGCGTATGCGGGCAGCACGCGCAGCCTGCGCTGGAGTTTGCTGCCCGTCACCGTAGCTGGCGGAGGAATCCAGCACGCCAAAATCTCGCTGCTGGTGTGGGAGCGGACCGTACGCATCATCATCGCTTCGGCAAATCTTACCCAGCAGGGTTACCGCTCCAATCAGGAATGCGCGGCCATACTCGATTTCGGAACGGATAGTGAGTTGCCTGCCAGTCTTCTACAGGAGTGCCTGGCGTTCATTGAGCGTCTGCGCGACTTTGCGCCTGGCCGCGGTCGCGATGACGCGGGTCCTCAGCGCTCATTGGGTGTGTTTCTGCGCCGCGTTCGTACTTGGAGTGAGCAGCTGCCGGTGGCGGGACCCACATCAGCGGGCGTTGATCTCGTGGCCTTGTTTCCGAATTCCGATTCACTGTCGGTGCTGGCGCAACTCTCCAGACTCTGGCACAGGAGAAGTGGTGGCCAGGCGGCCAAATTGCCTGCGCCGGACGCGGCTCGGGTACTGAGTCCGTTTTACAACGAAGGAGATTTTGTCGTCGAAGTTGCCGACGAGCTGGAAGCAATCATGGCCGCGCGGGGACCGCGCAGCATCAACTTCCAGGGGCCCGGTTCACTGCGGCCGGATGGCGTGATCGAGATCGGCGTTCCGGAGCCGCTCAAGTCGGCGACTGATCGAACCATGACCCATGCGTTCGATTGGATCTCGGAGCAGCCTATGGTCAACGGGCGGCCCGAGAACCGGCCATTGCATGCGAAGAGCCTCTGGCTGCAAAGGGGTGCGCGAGCGCTATATATGTTGGGATCCAGCAACTTCACGCTTGCGGGTCTTGGTTTGCGTCCCGGGCACAACATCGAGTTAAACGTGGCCTATGACCTCAGAGACACGGCCAGTCCCTTCGCGAGAATGTGTGCACGCGCGATGCCGGACGCGCAGCCTATTGCGGATCTTGCGATGGCTCAGTTCAAGGCGGGCCAGGCGCAGGATGAGGATCTGCCCTCGTCGTCGCGCGCGCTGCCAACGGCATTCGGACTGGCGCTGTACCGCCGGCGCGATGGGCAGGCTTCCCTTGAAATGGAGATCGCCGCTGACGCGCCGGTACCTTTCGTCGTTCAAAGTGCAACCGGTCGCGAGATCACGGATGCCACGCGTTGGAGAGTCGCGGGGGCTCCGCCGCGGTGGGTCTGTGAGTGGGGCGATCCAATGCCACCCAGCACACTGCGGCTGCGCTGGCAGGGCGCCGATGGAGAATTCCTGAAGGCGCACTGGATCGTCAACGTCGCGAACGCGATGGATCTGCCGCCTCCGCATGAACTTCACAACCTGTCGCTCGATGAGCTGCTTGAAGTGCTATCGAGTTCTCGGCCGCTGCACCAGATCATCGCTGCGATGTTGACCCGTCGGACCGAGTCGACGGAGGATCACCGGGGCATCGATGATCCGCTGTTAAAGGTCGATAGCAGTCAGTTTCTGTTGCAGCGGATGCGACGTGTTTCAAGAGCCCTGGAGGGTCTGCGCGCTCGGCTGTCGCGTCCGATTTCGACGCGCGACGCACTCGACTGGCGACTCGACGGACCAGTCGGGCCCTTGGCACTCGCGCGTCAGTTACTTGCCGCTGAGCAGCACGCCGCGGGATTCATGATTGCGGAGATTGCGACGCTCCTGCGTGATACTCCGATCACCACAACCGGGGAACTGCAAACCGAGGAGATAAGGATCAAGATTAGAAGCGTGCTGGTCGAGCTTCGACAGCTGGCCGAGGCGGCGCCCGCTCCGGCGAATCTTGCGCGTTATGTCGATCAGACGTTTATGGAGTGCCTCACGTGACGTGGCCGGTGGCGTCGACGGACTGCGCGGCGCGGCTCGCGCTCGCTAACAAACGCATTCCGCGGCGCGACGGCGAGCGACAGCTGCGGACGGTTGAGGCAGTGCTCGAGAGACTCGCGCACCAGCCGGGGATGATCTTGGCAGATGAAGTTGGGATGGGAAAGACGTTCGTCGCGCTCGGCGTCGGATTCATGGCGGCACTCGCCGATCAGCAACGGCGACCAGTGATCGTAATGGTCCCATCAGCTTTGGCCGACAAATGGCCCCGCGATTTTGAGGTGTTTCGTCATCAGGTCTTGAAAGATCCTGACGATCGCAGAGTCCTCGTCGGGTACGCCGCGACGGCGCTTGATTTTTATCGCCTGCTGGACGACGGCGACAAGCGCATCATCTTTCTGAAGCATGGGGCGTTTCATGTTCAGCAGATCGATCCTTGGACGCGGCTCGCGCTGATTCAGCGCGCGCTGCGCGGACTGCACCTGAGGGAGCGTCGCTCCGCGTTGCCGCGGTTCGCGGCTGACTTGATTCGCATCAAGAGCAAGTACAGCGACCCAAAGCTCTTCGAAAGGCTACTGAAGACTGGTTCATCCGATTGGAAGCGGATCATCAATCAGCATCTCGGCCCGGAGTCCGACCTGTTGCTGACAGACGATCCGGTGCCGGTGGCTGTGCAGTCGGTGCTGGATTCTGGGGAACTTGACGTGTCGATGTTGAGCGATGCACTGCGCGATTTGCCGGCCAGAGCCTCCAAGACACTCGATGAACGCCTCGCAGGCCTGCGACATTCCATCAACGTCATCCTGCGAACGCTATGGCCACTCACCCTTCGGAAGGTCAAGTTCAAGTCCCCGCTTCTGATCCTCGACGAAGCCCACCACCTCAAGAATCCGGCGACGCGACTCGCCTCCTTGTTCGTCACCGATGAGCACGAGAAGGAGATGCGCGAGGTCGACGGCGCACTCGAGGGAACGTTCGAGCGGATGTTGCTGCTGACGGCTACGCCGTTTCAGTTGGGACACGAGGAGTTGCTGAAGGTGATGAGTCGTTTTAGGGGCGTGGACTGGGACACGATCGCGCCTGGTGGGCGAGAGTCCTTTGATATCCAGATGAACGCGCTCCGGGGCGACCTTGATCGCGCCCAGAGCAGCGCCAATGAGCTGGATATAAGATGGAAGAACATCAGGCAGGATGACTTGAACGGGCTGGATCCGGAATCCTGGTGGGAACGTGTTCGCGCGCAGCCGGCTGTTCAACCCGAGCATCTTCAGGAGACGCTGCGGGCGTACGATCTGACGCGCGAGTCCATGCGACGTGCCCAGAATGGGCTATCCACCTGGGTGATCCGTCATCTGCGCGATCGGCAATTGCCGGAGTCTGATCAGAGCCGGCGAGTCCGGCGGGTGGGTGCGGCGATCGCGTTGAACAGCCCTGAAGACACTGCGCACGGTCTGCCGGTCGAGGGTGAAGCCTTGCTGCCTTTTCTGTTGGCGACGCGGGCCCAGGCGGCCATTGTCTATGGACAAGAACATGCACGACGGGCGACGTTTGCCGACGGGCTGGCGTCGAGTTACGAGGCGTTCAGGGAAACACGAGCCGGGATGGCTTTCGTCGAGGACCGGCCAACGGTTGAGGCAGTGCCCGCTGCTTCGGATGCCCGCGTTGAACACTACCTGTCGCGCCTTGAGGAGGCTTTGCCGGGCGAGGCGGCGACGGGTCGTCATCCGAAAGTCGCACCTGTCGTTGAACGCGTGGTCGATCTGTGGCAGCGCGGTGAGAAGGTCGTCGTGTTCTGTCACTATCGGAAGACCGGCAGCGCCCTGGTTCGCCACATCTCGGCTGCCGTGGAACGCGCGCTCTGGCAGCAGGCCTGCAGCCGGTCGGGCCTTACGGAAGGTGAGGCGCGAGCTGCCGTCCAGCAGATCGGGGATCGATTCGACTCCGATGGAGACCTCGGTCGACGGCTCGATAAGGAGATTCAGCGACAGGCTTCGATGGAGGAGTCTCTGCGCAGCACGGATATGGAGTCAATCCAAAACATCGTTCGCCGCTTTGTTCGGACACCGCTATTCGTGGCTCGCTATTTCGACCTGCACCACTCCCGCGATGACGGGGCGCTCGCGACTGCGCTGAGCGCCAAAGACCACTCCGAAAAGTCGCTACGCAGCAAGCTCGAGGATTTCATCTCGTTCGTTGCCACCCGGACGGCCGACAAGGTGGACTCCGAACGCGATGCCTACTTGAGCGCACTGTCGCGGATTCAACCCGGCATGCGGGGTGAGCGTCCCGAGGACGATGCCGTGGATTCGTCTGGATCGCAGGTGCTGCCCAACGTGAGGCTCGCGAACGGTGAGACGGATATGCAGGTCCGACAGCGTCTCATGCTTAGCTTCAACACACCGTTCTACCCGGAGATTCTTGTGGCCTCGAGTGTCCTGGCGGAAGGTGTCGATCTTCATTTGAACTGTCGATATGTGATCCATCATGACCTCGACTGGAATCCGAGCACGATCGAGCAGCGAACGGGACGCGTAGACCGACTTGGTGCCAAAGCCGAGAAGGTGAAGCGCTCGATAGAGATCTTCATGCCGTTTGTGGCGGCCACGCAGGACGAAAAGCAATTTCGCGTTGTGACGGATCGCGAGCGTTGGTTTCAGGTTTTGATGGGCGAGAAGTACGAGACGGACGATGCCAGCACCGATGCTGCGGCAGAGCGAGTCCCGCTTCCGCAGGCTGCTGCGGAGGCCTTGCGGTATGACCTCGCGGTCTATCGTGAACCGCCGGAAGATGTTGCGGGCGCGACAGCCGGCTCGCCACTTCGAGGTCCCCTGACTGGCGGCTGAACGCCTGGCGGCGATCTGCGCGCCTCGTCTGAGCGCGCAGCGATAGCGCTGATTCTCGTGGCTGTGGCCGCTGCGGAAGACGACTCCCCCGGAATAGACATGCAACACGTCAAGAGTTGCCGGGCGATTCCACGGACCGTCTGAGCCGCGTTCAGTTTGCCGTAGCTCGCCAGCGAACGCGGTTCGTTGAGACCCAGTTTGCTGGATCGAAGCGCCTCTTGGCGCGTGTTCGGTTGATGCCCTTGATCAATGGCGAGCCGCGATCCGAGATTCTCGGCTTGGGCCCCGCTGTCTTCGCAGCGCCGGGCTGCTGCGGTGTCAACCGGCGTGCAATTCTGACCAGAGGGGGGTGCGGATAAATACTTGGACTGGTTTTATGCCGTAAGTCCAAGACTCTCTCGGTATTCGATGGGGCTGAGAGAGCCGAGGTTTCGCGCCCGATCGCCCGGGAAAACCCGGAGACGGTCGCCACGGATGACGCTCTTTTAGGTTGCGGTCGATCCTCAACAGGCCGCTGCCGAACCCAAGGACCGCATCAGTGGGTGTTCAAGAGCATTACCGGGGGTCCTTTGGGAGAAAAAAGTGCGTTTGAATTTCCTATACTCAGGCGGCTCATGCGGACCGCCTGCGGCGGCAGCTCGCGGCGATCGAGTTTGCCAAACGCGCGGGTGAGATGAATGCAGCCGGCTGGCTACTGCAGGCGCTCAAAGGTGAGTGGCGCGGTTTCCATGCCGTGACCGTCAATGGCAACTGGCGGCTCATCTTCCGGTTCGAGCATGCGGACGCGGATCAGGTCGACTATCTGGACTATCACTAGAGGCAAGTCATGGTACGTATGCATAACCCGGCGCACCCCGGGGAGGTCCTGCGGGACTATCTGCCCGCAGGGCTGGCGATCGGCGAGGCGGCGCGGCGGTTGGAGGTCACGCGTCAGGCGCTGTCGGCGCTGTTGAACGGTCGCGCGGGCGTCAGCGCGGAAATGGCGCTGCGACTCGAGGCGGCGCTCGGCACGAGCGCGAAAATGTGGATCGAGATCCAGGCCGGCTACGCGCTGTGGCAGGCGCGGCAGCGGCCGAAACCTAAGGTGTCACGGCTTGCCGCGTGACGTGATCCGAGCGGAGCCGAACAGCGCGGCGCGGAGCGGGACCGCGCCCGGAAGCAGGATGCGGGAGGGAGCGGCGGGATGAATGAAGCGTGTTCGCGCGTCAGGATTGAGGCGCAGCTCAAGGATCAGGGCTGGGAGGTCGGGCATCTGAATGCGGTGCCGGCCTGGACATGCTCGTGAGTGGGAGTGCCGCCGATCTTGGGCTGCTGTTGGGTGCGGCGCTGGTTGGGGCAGTGGTCGCGGCGTTTGTCGTGTATGTCGTGCAGGAGCGGAAGCGGGCGGCAGTGCGCGAGGCGCTGGAGGACTCCCGGAGAGCGTTGGCGGTCGAGCAGCAGCGGCTTGGCGATCTGACGAGGCGGTTCGGCGAGGTGTCGGAGGCGCTGGCCACGGAAGGGCGGTTGCGCACGGATGCGGAGAAGGCGGGCACGCAACTCGAGGCTAAACTCGGCGTGACGGGCGAGCGGCTCGAGGGAGTGACGACGTCGGAACAGATTGCGCGTGACGCGCTGGCGTGCGCGGATGCGGAGCGACGCGCGCTCGGCGAGCAGGTCACGCGGGTGCAGGCGTTTTCGGCGGCGCTGGAGAAGGAGCGCGACGGACTCCAGGCGCAGCTGGTCGAGCAGAAGACATGGGTGGCGGAGCAGACGACATTGTTGGGCGAGCGCGTGCTGGCGACGGCGGCGCAGTTGATGGAGGAGCGCGGCAAGGCGTTTACGGAGACGAACAAGAAAGAGGTCGATGCGGTCGTCGCCCCGTTCAAGGAACGGTTGGCGGAGTTTCGGCAGCGAGTCGATGAGATCTATGCGGCGGATACGCGGGAGCGCAGCTCGCTTGCGCAGCAGATTGTGCAGCTGACGGATCTGAACAAGCTCGTGTCCGTGGAAGCGGGCCGGCTCGTCAATGCGCTTACGATCACCTCGAAGTCGGCGGGGACCTGGGGGGAAACCATCCTGGCGCGGATTCTCGAGGACTCGGGATTGCGCGAGGGTCACGAATACGCGTTGCAGGTGTCGATCAAGGGGCGGAGTGGCGAGACGTTGCAGCCGGACGCGGTGCTGACCTTGCCGGAGTCGCGTCAGCTGGTCGTCGATTCGAAGGTGTCGAACAAGGCGTGGACCGAGTACTGCGCGGCGAGCGATGACGAGGCGCGGCAGACGCATCTGGCGGCGCATCTGCTGTCGCTGCGCGCGCACATCAAGAACCTGTCCGGGAAGGACTATGCGTCGTCGCCGGATCTGCGGACCGTCGACTTCGTGATCCTGTTCGTGCCGATCGAGGCCGCGCTGCTGGCCGCGCTCGCGGCGGATCCGCATCTGTATTCGGAGGCGTATCGGGCGAGGATCATTCTGGTCACTCCGAGCACGTTGATGGCCGTGGTCAAGCTGTCCGAAGGACTCTGGACGCTGCAGAAGCGCAAGGAGTCGGCGGATCAGATCGCCGAGGCGGGGCGCAAGCTGTACGAGAAGCTCGCGAATTTTGCGCAGACGTTCGTCGATGTGGGTTCGGCGATCGAGGATTCGCAGCGCGCGTACGAGAAGGCGCGCGGGCAGCTGGCGACGGGTAAGGGGAATGCGATCGGGTTGGCGGAGAAGTTGAAGGAGCTCGGCGTCACGCCTGCGGCGGGGAAGGGGATGCCGGGGGGGTTGCTTGAAAAGGAATCAGACGAGGGCGCAGCGATGGCACCGTCGAATGAATCTATGGAGCAGACTGTGGTAACCGGGTCCGAGGTGATTGGCAGCAAGCATGCGGATGCTTAGCGCCCTGTGGGTGTGGCTTGAACTGAGTCTCGAGCTTGAACAATAGAATCGGCGGGGAGGCGGACTATGGAGGTACTCGACCTTAGGCAGAGACTCGTCGAGGACTACTCGCGATATACGCGCAGCTTCATCAAGATCTCCGATCCGCGCATCGCGGCGCGGGTGGACTCTGCGTTGGACGATGGGGCGCTTTGGCCGGAGTCGTTGCTGCAATTGAATCCGACTTTCCTGCCGGGCGGGACGATCGATGACCTGGTCAAGGAGGGGGTCCTGCATTCGGAGTGCTCCCGAATTTTTCGCGTGGACAAGACTGCGTCCGATTCGATCGGACAGCCGCTCATTCTGCACACGCATCAGGTGCAAGCGATTCGGCTGGCCAAGGAGGGGAAGTCGTACGTTCTGACGAGCGGTACGGGTTCCGGAAAGAGCCTCGCATACATCGTGCCGGCTGTGGATCACGTTTTGCGTCGTGGGGCTGGCCGTGGGGTGCAGGCCATTGTGGTCTATCCCATGAACGCCCTCGCGAATAGTCAGAACGAGGAGCTGCGCAAGTTTCTCGAAGTGGGGTATCCCGAGGGGCAGCCACCGGTCCGGTTCGCGCGGTACACGGGTCAGGAGAAGGGCGACGAGCGCGAGGCGATCCGCAGCAACCCGCCGGATATCTTACTGACGAATTACATGATGCTCGAGTTGCTGCTCACGCGCAGCGAGGATCGGGCGCTGGTCAGAGCGGCGCAGGATCTGCGCTTCCTGGTATTCGACGAGATGCATACCTATCGAGGCAGGCAGGGCGCGGATGTAGCGCTTCTCATTCGCCGCTGTCGGATGGCGAACATCGAGCAACCTGTCGAGATAAAGTGCATTCGGATGGCGTCACGGCGCGCGCCCGTCGCTGAGCTTGGGCGTTAGCCCGCCGCATCGAGCGCCGCTGACACCCGCGATGGGCGGTGCATCTCCTCGACGCCTATGCCTAGAAGCGGGCCAATAAAAGCAACGGAGCACCCCCGATAGTGGACCAAGCGACTCACAACAAGATCGTCTCCTTCATCTGGGGCATCGCCGACGATGTCCTGCGCGACCTGTTCAAGCGCGGCAAGTACCCGGACGTCATCCTGCCCATGTGCGTCATCCGGCGCATGGACGCGGTGCTCGAGCCGACGAAGCAGCAGGTGCTCGCCACCAAGAAGATGCTCGATGACGCCCGCATCACCGAGCAGCGCGCCGCCCTGTGCGATGCCGCCGGCCAGGCGTTCTACAACACCTCCCAGTTCACCCTGCGCGACCTCAAGTCGCGCGGCAGCCAGCAGCGGTTGCTCGCGGACTTCGAGGACTACCTGAACGGCTTCTCGCCCAACGTCCTGGACATCCTCGAGAACTTCAAGTTCCGCAACCAGCTCACCACGCTCTCCAAGGCCGACGCCATCGGCACGCTGATCGGCAAGTTCCTCGATCCCACGATCGACCTGTCGCCCGCAGGCATCGACAACCACGCCATGGGCACTGTCTTCGAGGAACTGGTCCGCAAGTTCAACGAGGAGAACAACGAGGAGGCGGGCGAGCACTGGACGCCGCGTGACGCCGTTCGCCTGATGGCGAACCTTGTCTTCCTGCCCATCGAGAAGGAGATCAAGTCGGGCACCTACCTGCTCTACGACTGCGCCTGCGGAACGGGCGGTATGCTCACAGTTGCCGAGGACACGCTGACGAGCATTGCGGCGAAGCGCCAGCAGCAGGTAAAGGCCCTGCTCTACGGCCAGGAGATCAACCCCGAGACCTACGCCGTCTGCAAGGCCGACATGCTGCTCAAGGGCGAGGGCGAGAGCGCCGACCACATCGTCGGCG
>Ga0163150_10002410_pt1 | contig 28635 bp, 21 predicted proteins | sample OliLakLV19P2IB_FD_148628 | JGI IMG/M metagenome (GOLD analysis project Ga0163150, IMG submission 148628) | Freshwater microbial mat bacterial communities from Lake Vanda, McMurdo Dry Valleys, Antarctica - Oligotrophic Lake LV.19.P2.IB | ecosystem: Environmental > Aquatic > Freshwater > Lake >...
AGCAACTCCGGGCGCCGGGCCAGACGGACTTCGAGACTCCGGCGCGTGGCCGACCAATTTACCGAGGGTTCATCATTCATGAACCCCTCTATTAAACACTAAAACCCCTTCGTACCAGGCCAAAATGGCACACTTTTTCCACCACCTTGACCGCCACTTCTAATCACACCCACTGTTTCAACGGTTACGCTGTCTCAACCAGCTCGGGGATGGATTTTATTTGGAACTCAGGAACTCAAGAATTGTCTTCCTCCGTTCTTGAGTTCCTGTGTTCCAAATAAAATCGCCCGTTCTGTGGCCAAGAATTCATACGTGACAGCCGGAAAGTTCTGTGGAACATCTCGGCCATGAAACAATTTCTGCTCGTATGCGCGGCGGCTTTGAGTCTCGGTCTGGTGGTCAGTTGCCAGGCCCAGGACAAAAAGCCCGACGCCAAGAACAACCAAGAAACCAAAAAGGAAACGCAGCCTGTGACCAACAAAGAAGTGAAGGAAGTCGCCATCATCAAGACCAGCGCCGGTGAAATGGTCGTCGAATTCTGGCCCGAGGTGGCCCCGAAGACGGTCGAGAATTTCAAAAAGCTCGCCCGCACGAATTTTTATGACGGCACCGCGTTTCATCGCGTGATCAAGGGCTTCATGATTCAGGGCGGCGATCCGCTCACGAAGGACGCCTCGAAAGAAGCCGCGTGGGGCACGGGCGATCCGGGCTACAAGATCAAGGCCGAGTTCAACGAACGCTCGCACACGCGAGGCGTCCTCTCGATGGCCCGCTCGCAAAGCCCGGACTCCGCCGGCAGCCAGTTCTTCATCTGCCACGGCGACCCCACGTTCCTTGACCGCCAGTACACGACGTTCGGCAAAGTGATCAAGGGTGACGACGTGCTGGAGAAGATCGGCACCACCCCCACGCACTCGCCGGACCGGCCCAACACCGTCCAGCGCGTGGAGAGCATCCGCATCGTCCCGGCGGATTCGATCAAGTAACGCGCATCGTTTTGCGAGCGCGGATGAGGCTCTGTCTCATCCGCGCTTTGTTTTTATGGACTTGGAACAACTCGCCGCGGCGCTGGCCGCCATCGGCTGCCCCGCTGCGAAGACACGCGAGATGGCCGCGCAACTCGACAAGCGTGCCCATCAACTCGCGGCGCAGAAAGGCCGGACGTACGAGGAGGCGCTGCTGCATTTGCTCAAGCTGATGCGCGAGGGCATGAGCGGAAACCCGGTATCGCCAGCCGCGCCGCCCGGTGGTAATGACGCGGCATGATGGTTCGCGCTCTGTCCTTTTGCGTCGCTTGTGTCCTCTCACTCAGCGCCGCTGACTTCGATCTCGTCCTCCGCAATGGTCGCGTCATCGACGGCACCGGCAATCCCGCCCGCTTCGCGGACGTCGCGGTGAAGGATGGGCGCATTGTGGCCGTCGGTCGCGTCACCGGCAGTGCGACGAACGAAGCTGACGCGCGCGGACTTGTCATCGCGCCCGGCTTCATCGACGTGCATACGCACGCGGAGGAGATTGATGATCTGCCCCGTGGGGAAAACTTTCTCCGCATGGGCGTGACCACGCTGGTGCTGGGCAACTGCGGCAGTTCGGTGCAGAACATCGGCACTTTTTTCCGCCGCTGTGAAGCAACGAACATTTCCCCGAACATCGCCACGCTCATCGGCCACGGCACGGTGCGCGAGCGCGCGATGGGCGGGGAGTTTGACCGTCCACCCACGCCCGAGGAACTCGCCAAGATGAAAGCCGCCGTCGAGCAAGGAATGAAGGACGGCGCGGTCGGGCTTTCCACCGGATTGATTTACCTGCCCGGCACGTTTGCGAGGACGGACGAGATTATCGAACTGTCCAAAGTCGTCGGCCAATACGGCGGCATTTACGCCAGCCACATGCGCAACGAAGGCGCGGAGATTTTTCAATCGCTCGATGAACTGTTCCGCATCTCGCGCGAAGGCGGACTGCGCGCCCACGTTTCGCATCTCAAACTTTCCGGCGAAGCCAACTGGGGTCAGCCCGACAAAGTCATCGCCGCCCTCGAACGCGCGCGCGCCACGGGACTCGACATCACGCAGGACCAGTATGCCTACCCCGCGTCGAGCACGAGCATCTCGACGTTGATTCCCAAGAAGTATCGCGAAGGCGGAAAATTCGCCGAGCATTACACGAACGAGACGACGCGCGCACAGATGGCGGAGCAAATGAAGTCCGTGCGCGAGCGCGGCGGGGCGAAGGATTATTCGTATGCCGTCATCGCCTCGTATCGCCACGACCGCTCGTGCAACGGGCTGAACATTGCGCAGGCGGCGAAGAAGCTGCGCGGCTCGGATGCGCTCGACGACCAGATTCAAACCATCCTGGAGATTCAGAAGAACGGCGGCGCGGGCGCGGTCTTTCACGGCATGAGCGAGGACGACGTGCAGCAGTTCATGCGGCATCCGAACACGATGTTCGCCTCGGACAGCGGCGTGCGGCGCTTCAACGAAGGCGTGCCGCATCCGCGCGGCTACGGGAACAGCGCGCGCTTCCTCGCCCGCTACGTGCGCGAGTTAAACGTGCTGAAACTGGAGGACGCCGTGCGCCGCATGACGTCGCTGCCGGCTACGACCTTCGCGCTGAAGAATCGCGGCCTCCTCCGCGAAGGCTGCTGGGCAGATCTCGTGGTGTTCGATCCCGCGAAGGTGCAGGACCACGCGACGTTCGAGAAACCGCACCAGTACGCCACCGGCTTTGCACACGTCTTCGTGAATGGTGTGGAAGTGGTGAAGACTGATCGACACACCGGCGCGAAACCGGGGCGGGCATTGCGGCGGGATGTGGACTGAAGGGTGGGAGCGCACTCCGCCCGTAGCGGCGTCTCGGCAGAGCGCCGCCAATTGATCCCGATTGAACGGCGGCGCTCTACCGAGACGCCGTTACGCAGACGGCCGCTGCCGCGTTGCCTCGTACAGAAACACCGCCGTGGCGCTGGCCACGTTCAGAGAATTCATGTGCGACGGCATGGGTATTTCAACAGTGTCATCACACGCGGCGATGGCCTCGGTGGAAAGTCCCGGGCCTTCCGCGCCGAAGACGAGGCAGCAATCACCACGCAAATCCACGGCCGACAACTTCATCGCGCCAGGTCGCGGATGCGCGGCCAGACACCGCACGCCGCGCGCGCGCAAGGTCGTCAGCGTTTCCACCAGATTTTCCACCTGCGCCACGGGTTGCTCGAAGATGGTGCCCATTGAACCCGACACCGCCCGGCGCTGGAACGGACTGCCGCACGTCTCGCCCACGATCAGGAAATGTGCGCCGAACGCGGCGCAGTTCCGCACCACCGCGCCGAGATTCTCCGCGCTGGCGATGCCCTCCACAGCCGTGAGCAGCAGAGGGCGCGGCGACGTTTCGAGCAGCGAGGCAAAGCCGGGCTGCGGCGGAATTTTCGCCACGGCCAGCGCGCCCTGGTGCATCTGGTAGCCGGTGATCGTTTCCAACAGTTTTTGTTCCGCGAGGAAGACGGTGATCTCCTCCGGTCGCGCGCGGAGTGACGGTTCGAGCTTTTCCAGCCACGCCGACGTGAGCAGCGCGGAGGTGACGGTGAAGCGGCTCGCGAGCAGGCGTTGCACGACCTTGGCGTTGGTCGCCACGAGCACGCCAGCCCGCTCGTGTTCCTCCACGCGCTTGAGCGTGAGATACCAGGCCAGTTCCGGAGCATCGAGGGTCTCAACAGGGGTGATATGCAAGGTCGCCACGCGCGAAGTAAAGCGGGGCGGAGGACAAAATCCAAAAACCAAAAACCAAATCCCAAACAAATTCCAACGCGCCTAAATTCTAAAACACGCGCCGGTGGGGCGTCGCCGAGCGCGATTCCCGCCACGCGCGCGATGAGGAAGCGGACGGCTGCCCCACTACGCCCTGCCATCCGACCGCTCCACCACGCTGACGATCTCGCCGTGTTGCAGGCGCGTTTTCAGTTTGCGCCCGGCGGGCACTCGGCGCGCGTCGCGAATCACCGCGCCGGTCTCCGCATCGCGGGTGATCGAGTAGCCGCGCTCCAGCACCTGGTCCGGCGAGAGCAGGCGCAGGCGCGTTTCCAATTCGCGGAACTGGCGCCGCTTCGATTCCAGTTCGCGCCGAGCCGTTTCGGCCAAACGTCGCACCTGTTCGGTGAGCAACTGTCGGCTCGAAGCGATCACCCTGGAAGGCTTCACGCGCACGAGCCGTTGCGAGAGGCTTCGCGCGGCCAGTTGATGCCGGCGCAAATCCTGAACCACACTGCGCACGAGGGAGCGCTGCCAGTCATCCAGTTGTTGCCGGTGCTGGTTCATTTGCCGGCGCGGATGCGCGCGAAGCAGACGCGCTGTCAGCGATTCAAGTTGTTCCCCCCCGGCTTCGACCCGTTCGCGCGCGAGGGTGAACATCTGCAATGCTGACTGCGCCACCCATTCGCGGCGGCGCATCATGCCCTCGGTCAACAACTCCGCTGCCGCGCTCGGGGTGGCGGCGCGCAGGTCCGCGACAAAATCCGCGATGGTGAAATCGATCTCATGGCCGACGGCGGACACCACCGGCACGCGCGATTCAAAAATCGCGCGCGCCACAACTTCCTCGTTGAAGGCCCACAAGTCTTCGAGACTGCCGCCGCCGCGCGTGACGAGAATGGCCTCCAGCGCATGGCCCGCTGCGGCCCATTCGTTGAGCAGCCGAATGGCGCGCGCGATTTCCTCCGCGGCCCCCTGCCCTTGCACGCGGCTCGGCGTGAAAATGATTTCCAGCCCCGGATAACGCCGCTCGATGACATGCAGCACGTCGCTCAAGGCCGCGCCGGTCGGCGAGGTCACGAGGCCGAGACGCTGCACGAGCGCAGGAATAGGACGCTTGCGCTCGGGGGCGAACCATCCTTCCGCCGCGAGGCGCGCCTTCATCTTCTCGAATGCCACTTGCAGCGCGCCCACGCCTTCCAGTTCCACGCTGGTGACGATCAGTTGATACTGACCGCGCGCCTCATAAACCGTGGCGTCGCCTTGCAGCACGACCTTGCGGCCATCCTGCAAGAACTGTCGCGACCCGCGCGCCGCGTCGCGAAAGCACACGCAGGCAAGCTGCGCGTTCGCGTCCTTGAGCGAGAAGTAGATGTGCCCGGAACTCTGCGCGCGCAGGTTGGAAATCTCTCCCGTGACCCACACCGTGCCCACGCGCTCCTCGATGAGCCGCCGCACGTTGTTGGTAATTTCGCTCACCGTCAGCACGCGGCGCAGCTCCTGCGTGGGGAACAGTTCCCCGCTGAAGTCCCATTGCGATTTGGCTTTCGGCGGCATGGACAATTACGCGGGTTCGGGAGGCAGCGGTTCGGAGACGCGCTGGATGCTTTCCGCTCGGCCCGTGGTGTTGTTGATTTCGATGATCGCGCCTTGCAGCCGCACGCGCTCCTTCGCCACGGCGAAACGTTGCGGCGTGTTGGTGAGAAAGCGTCTGATCACCGGCTCGATCTCGCGGCCCAGCACGCTCTCATGCGGGCCGGTGAATCCCGCGTCGCAAAGGAACGCCGTGCCGCCGGGAAAAATCTGCTCGTCCGCCGTCTGCACATGCGTGTGCGTGCCGACCACGGCGCTCACGCGGCCGTCGAGCATCCGGGCCAGCGCGATTTTCTCGGACGTGGCCTCGGCGTGCATGTCGATGAAGATGAGGTTCGTGCGCTGGCGCAGACGCTCGACTTCGGCCAGCGCGGCGGTGAAAGGATTTTCCAGTTCGCCCATGAAGACGCGCCCTTGCAAGTTCATCACCGCGAGCATGGGCAGACCTTCGCGCTCCAGCACCGCGCTGCCGTGGCCCGGCGTGCCGGAGGGATAATTGCGCGGGCGCAAAAAGCGCGGCTCATTTTCCAGCAGCCCCATGACTTCCTTCTGATCCCAGAGATGATCGCCGGTGGTGATGAGGTCCACGCCCGCGCTGAACAGTTCGCTGGCCGTGGCGGGCGTGATGCCCGAACCGCCCGCCGAGTTCTCGCCGTTCGCGATGACGTAATGAAGGCCATGCCGCGCGCGCAAGACCGGCACGAGCAAGGCCACCGCGCGCCGCCCCGGCGCACCGACCACGTCCCCGATGAAAAGCATTTTCACGGGCGGAACTAAAGCAGCGCGGCACGCGGATGGGAATGGGGAAAGACAAATGCAAAAACTCCAAACTCCAAATCCAAAGCCAACTCGCGGCCTTCCAATCCGGGATGGCCAGTGCGATTGGGGCCGTGGCGACCGCGCTGGCCCGTCTCTCTAATCCCACCCTGCCCACCCTGCCCCGCCGTTCCGGTGCTGCCGGCCGCCGGCGGGCTGTCGTTCTGAACATCGACCTTTACCCGGGAGGCTTCTTGGGCATAGTCGCTGCATGGAACCCACGCCCGAAGAAGATGAGGAAGACGACGAGATGGAGATGGCGCTGGAAATTGCGCTCGATGGTCTCGCCCCGCCGAAGAACGCCGCGCAGGGCATGGAGGCCATGACCACGCGCCTCGCCTCCCTGAACCGGACGAAGGCGGCGCTGCTCGCGCGGGACGAAATGCCGGATGAACAGTTGCGCCAAGAGATCACCGGGGCGCAGGCGCAACTCGAGGCCTACACCCGTCTGCACGAAGGGCGGAACTGAGCGCCATGCAACTCGCATTCAGCGTCTTGGGCGCATGTTTTTGTTTTGGGCTGGGAGGTTGGCTGTTTTTGGACGGAGTATCGAGCTACTCGGAGGGGCATTACCTGACCGGATTGCTGCTCGTCGGACTGGGCTGGGTGGTTACCCTGGCCGGGTCAGCAGTGGAGGGACGTGCGGCCTCGGCCAAACGCGAGAAAGCCATTCAGGAACAAATGCAAAAGATGAACCAGTGGCAGGAACGGGCGGACGCACTGCTGGTCGCCATCGAACGCAACACCCGCCCCGACCGGCAATAAAAAGTTGCTGCCATAAAAACTGGCAGTCACCAAACAAATTTTAAGCTCCAAACTCAAACGGGTGCGTCTCGCAATTGTTCTTGAAGCACCAAGGGCGCAGGTAGGGCGCTCAAGAACTTTTAACGCTTCACCACTGCGCGCTGAGGAAAGCGTTGCCATACCCCTGCTCTGGCTCTGCAAAAACTTCGTCTAGATGCACCCGCTCCCGCTGTTCGAAAGTTCAATCGCAGCGCCAGCGAACTTGAGGCGCTTTGGATTTGAAACTGGGGGGTTGGAATTTGTTTGGGATGTGGAATTTGGGATGTGGAATTTTTCCGCGCTACGGCCCGCTGCGCGCCAGCACGCGCGGACGGCTCGCCTGGCCGAACGCATCGACCGCACGAACCGCCACGGCGTCGGGCGGACTGGTAAATTCACGCGACAAACTTTTCCCCGAAAGAATCTCCGTCTGCCACGCCGCTCCGCGCCGGGTCTGCACGATCCAGAAGCGCGCGGTCCCGCCCGCCGCAGCGGACCACTGGAAGCGCACGCCTTCACGGCGGCTGACTGCGGCCAGCGCGGGCTGGCCCAAAGCCGGGGCACCGCCGCGCGCGGACGGCGCGAGCGCCGGCTGTTTGTATTCCTCGCGAGCGAGCAACGTCGCCACGCCGCCCTTGTTCTTCATCAGCGCGCCCACGTTCCAGTGAATGTGCCCGGCAATGCCGCTCTGTTGGCGCGTGAGTTGAACCTGCCGGCTGATTTCGCTGGCGGGCCAGCCCTTGTTCCCCGCGTCGCTCACCGTGTAATTCGCCTGCGTGCCGACGGCGGTGGTGTTGATCCCCGCGACGATCTGCTTCTGCTTTGGATTGTTCTCCGTCCACCATTTCAGCAGCACCGGAAAACTTTGCGCAGGCGGATCGATGCGCCAGTAGAGCTGCGGCACGATGTAGTCGAGCCAGCCGTTCGCCAGCCACGCGCGCGGGTCAGCGTAAATGGATTCGTATTGATCGAAGCCCTTGATCTGCGGCGGGTGGCCAGGGCGATAAATGCCGAACGGGCTGATGCCCAGTTCGACCCACGGCTTCGCGGCCTTCACTTCGCGATACATCCGCGCGATGAAACGGTTCACGTTGTCGCGCCGCCAGTCGTTCCGCGAAAGTTTGCCGCCGGACTTCTGGTAGGCGCTCCAACTCGCGTCGTCGGGAAATGGAATCTCCACTTTCTGCGCGTCCTTCTCCCGATACGGATAGAAGTAGTCGTCCACATGCACGCCATCGATGTCGTAGCGCCGCACCACGTCGAGGATGACGCGCATCGAGTGGTCGTGAACTTCCTGAAGGCCGGGATCGAGCCAGAGGTGCGTGCCGTAGGTTTTCACCAGTTCGGGACGGGTGCGACTGAGATGGGTGGCGGCGGAAACTTTCTTGTTGCCGGTAGAATGTCTGGCGCGGAAGGGATTGAACCACGCGTGCAATTCCAATCCGCGCTGATGGGCCTCGCGCACGGCGAACTCCAGCGGATCCCAAAATGGATTTGGGGCGAGTCCCGGCGTGCCGGTGAGATATTCCGACCACGGCTCCAGCTTCGAGGCGTAGAGCGCATCGCAGGCGGGGCGCACCTGGAGCACGACGACGTTCAGCTTGAGCGCGGCGCATTTGTCGAGGATGGCGAGTAGTTCCGACTTCTGTTGTGCGGTGGTGAGCGTCTTCTTCGAGGGCCAATCGATGTTGTTGACCGACGCGACCCACGCGCCACGGAACTCGCGCGCGACGGGTGGCGGCTCAGCGGTGGATGTGGAGTAACTCGTCGCGGCCCGCGCGAACGCGAGCATCAGGAGAACCAGCAGCGGGGGGCGAAACACGCATGGATTGACGGGGAAACGGGGCGGGTGTTCAAGGCCGCATTTCCCCGGCGATGCAAAAGCGCGTCAGGCCTTCCGCCGCCGCCACTCGCGCCAGATTTCGATCACGGCGGGCAGGATGGAGAGAATGATGATGCCGATGATCACGAGGCCGAAGTTCTTCTTCACGATGGGCTGGTTGCCGAAGAAAAAGCCGAGCAGCAAAAAGGACACGACCCAGACCACGCCACCCACGACGTTGTAAGCCATGAAGCGCGGATAAGTCATCTTGCCCATGCCCGCAACGAACGGCGCGAAGGTGCGGACGATGGGCATGAAGCGCGCGAGGATGATGGTCTTGCCGCCATAGCGTTCGTAGAACTCGTGGGCGCGTTCGAGGTGCTTGCGGTTCAGAAAGCGCACGTTCTCGCCGCGAAAAATCTTCGGTCCCAGCCGCGCTCCAATCCAGTAGTTCACGGTGTCTCCGAGGATGGCGGCGATGGTGAGCAGCACCATCAGCGTCGTGAGATCGAGATTGTGCGGCGGCGCGAGCGCGCAGACCGCGCCAAGGGCGAAGAGCAGCGAGTCGCCCGGCAGGAACGGCGTCACCACCAGCCCCGTCTCGCAGAAAATCACGAGAAACATCAGCGCATACATCCACGGCCCGAACTGCTCCACGAGCGGCCCGAGGTAGCGGTCGATGTGCAGCACCACGTCAATAAATTTGAGCAACAGTTCCATGCGAAGCGCGCGCAACTTGCGTGAAAGCAGCGCGGGAGAACAAGAAAGATGTGCGCGGTTCTCTGCCCTGGGGTGCAACATGTCACTGTTTCTGAATAGTGGGACCGGCGCCCCCGCCTGTCGAACTGCGGGCGGGGGGCGCCCGCGAGACTAACGACAGCCGCAGGCGGCTGTCCCACTCCCATTAACCACGGCCATGGCAAACGCATCTAAATGCTTTGCTAGTTCTGGGTTTTCATTCGTCTGCCCCAATTCGTTTGCCAGCTTTCATTCCGGCAGCGGAGCGGCAGACGAATTGGGGCAGACGAATAGAAAAACATCGGGGCTGATCCTCGGTTCCTCGCGCAGCCCGATGAGTTTTGATGCGTTTGCCCTGAACCGCGGCAAGATGCCCCCCTGCCCTGCGTGGACGCATCACGCCATGCCCGGACGCATCGGCGACAGATGATGCCACCTTGCCCTGAAGCAAAGTTCTTTCCACAGATTCAGAGCGACCGCGGATGTTCTCCAATCCGTGGTCGCTCTGAATCTGTGGGAAGGGTCTGGAGAGAGAGACAGACACTCAGGTTTCGTCACTGAAGTGCGTGCTGCTTGGTCTGCCGGTTGGATGACGATACTCCTTCCCCCAGCGGCTGAGGACTGGGGCGAGGGAATGATGCGCCATTCACCGCCCCGTTCGCCACGTCACCAACACCACCGACGGACCGCGCATCGCAAACTCCACCACGCCATCGCGGACAGTAGCTTCACGCGATTCGGTGAACGAGTGCGCGCCATCCACCACGCGCACCGAGACACGCACGTTTCCGCTCCATGGCAGATTTGTGCCGGTCAACCGCAGCGCGGTTTCCTGCTGCGCCAGATTACTGACCAACACGCTCGCTTCGGTGGCCGCGTCGTTGACTCCGGCGACCGCCGTCAGCTTTCCCGATGGCGCACTCAACACGACGCGACGAGGCGTGCGCAGCAACGTGTTGAACGCCAGCACCGCGAAGTAATTCTTCTGCCGCACGCCATGTTCGTTGAACAAGCCGAACGGACCGTTGGCGCCGTGAAAGAAATTCGCCATGTCGAGCGGCGCGTCCTGAAGTTGCATCAGGGCCGCCGCCGTGAACGCCGCACCCGCCGGGCCGGCCATCTCCTCGTAGAAACGCTGGCGTGATTCCGGCGTGCCGCTCGTTTTGCCAATCGGCTTCCAGGTATTGCCGGGCAGAAAGTTCCATTCGTTCAAATGGCTTTCCGTGTTCGTGAAACCGTGGCGGTCGAGCAACTGGCGAATGGCGCGGGCACGCTGCACCAGCTCCGCCGGACCGTCCGTGTAGCAATGCCACGAGAAGAAATCGAGCGGCAGCGACTCCCGGCGGCAGAGCGTGAGGAAGTTCGTCACGAACTCGGAGGCGCGGAACTCGCCGTTCACGAAGTGGCCGGAGTGGCCGACCCCGGGGCCACCGAGCTTGAGTTGCGGAAACTCCTTCTGAATCGCACGCGACGTCACGCCGTAGAGGCGGAAGTAATCTTCATCCGTGCCGCTCCACATCACGGGACGGTTCTCCGGCTCGTTCCAGATTTCCCAGTAGCGAATGCCGTGGCGCGAGCCATTGGCCCAGCCTTCGTTGTAATGGCGGATGACGCCGAGGCAGATGCGCGCCCACTTCTCCAAGTCGCGCGGCGGATGCACATGCTTCTTGATCGTCTCGTGCTCGATGCTTTCGCCGAGGCGATAAACCATCTGCGCGCCGGTGCGCCGAATCGAAGCCAGATACTCGTCGGTGCGCAGGAAATCGTAGTTCTCCGGCTGCTCCGGATCGCGCGCGAAGTCCCGGAACACCGCATGAATGTCCACCACGTCCCCGCCCGGCCATTGCGAATCATGCAGGCGCGTGAAAGGAATCCCGAGCGCGCGATGCTCGTTGGTCAGGTCGATGAACCCGCCCGCAACGCGCGGCCCGCGATTGATGCCGTGCAGCGCGCGCAACGTGCCGTTGGTCTTGGAGAAGTCGATGCGCAGTTCGAGAGGCTGGGCTGTCAGGCCGGCGACGGCCGGGAGCAAGGTCAGCAAAATTAAATAGAACCGCGGGTGCTTCATGGCATGTCTTGATAATTTACCGGATCAAAGCGGCGCTCAAGCGACCGCACTCCAAACGCTGGCGCGCAGCACCAAACGCCTCGTCACTCGCGGAGCGTTTGGAGTGCGGTCGCTTGAGCGCCGCTTTTGCCTCGATGAATCTCAACGCCACAGTCATGGCGGCGGAGCGTAGCGAAATGTTTTTTTGCGTCACTCTCATTCGACTTTGGTTTTGGGTTCCGACGACTTCCCCGTATTGTCCGCCCGTGCCGACGCAGGCTGAACCATTTGAAAGAACTCCGGGCCTGAACCAGGTCACCATCCCTGATCTCTGGCAGCAGCAGGCCGTCAGCTTTTTGCGGGAAGGAAAAGACGTCGTCGTCCACGCGCCGACGGGCGCGGGCAAGACGCTCATCTTCGAACTGTGGTCCAACGGCGGGAAGAATCGCGGGCAGGCGATTTACACCGTGCCGACGCGCGCGCTGGCGAATGACAAGCTCGCCGAATGGCGCGCGCGCGGCTGGAACGTCGGCATTGCCACCGGCGATCTCGCGGAGAATCTCGACGCGCCCGTCATCGTCGCCACGCTGGAGACGCAGAAGAACCGGCTCATCGCCGGCGACGGCCCCACGCTGCTGGTCATTGATGAGTATCAAATGATCGCCGATGCGGATCGCGGGCTGAACTACGAACTCGCCATTGCGCTCGCGCCGCCGCAGACGCGCCTGCTCATGCTCAGCGGCAGCGTGGGCAATCCCAACGACATCGCGAAGTGGCTGCGCCGCCTCGGGCGTCAGGCCGAAGTCGTGCGTACGGATGAACGCCCCGTGCCGCTCGAAGAGGTCTTCGCCGACAGTCTCAGTTACCATGTGCCGAGCGAAGTGCGCGGTTACTGGCCGCGCTTTTGCGCCAAGGCGCTGGCGGAAAATCTCGGCCCCGTGCTCGTGTTCGCGCCGCGCCGCAAAGGAGCCGAGGCGCTCGCGGCGGAGATCGCGCGTTACTTGCCCAACCCCAATCCACTCGTTCTCTCTTACGACCAGAAGCAAATCGTGGGGCCGCAAATGGAGCGCATGTTGAAGTCACGCGTCGCGTATCATCACAGCGGACTCAGCTACGCGGTGCGCGCAGGCGTGATTGAACCACTGGCGAAAGCCGGGCAGTTGCGCGTCGTCGTCGCCACGATGGGGCTGGCGGCGGGCATCAATTTCTCGCTGCGCAGCGTCACGCTCGCGGCGGATTCGTATCGCCGCGATTTCGTCGAGCATCCGCTCAAGGCCGATGAAATTCTCCAGATGTTCGGGCGCGCAGGCCGACGCGGCATTGATGAGGTTGGTTACGTGCTCGTGAACCAGAACGAGGTGCGCTTGATCCACGGCTACCCGGCGCATCTCGCGCGCAGCGGCATGGTCGATTGGAACGCGCTGCTCGGCCTCATGGCCGGCGCGGCGGAGCAAGGGCGCGATCCGTTCGAGGAAGCGGTGAAAGTTCAGCAGCGTCTGTTCACCACCAAACCAATTCTCCTCGGCGTCGAGGAGTCGATGAAGAATCCGGTGGTGCCCTGTGGCTTGAAGACCGATGCCGAGCGCTCGCGTCATGTGCGCCAGCGCGTGAAGCAAATCCTCAACTCGCGCGGCGAATGGGAAATGATGCCAGCGCTGCGCGAGGTGAAGCTGCGCGACATCCGCGTGATGGAACCGCTGGCGGAGAGCGTGGTGAACTTGTTGAAGCTGCGCGGAGCGGCGGGGGAAGTAATCAGTGAGACAGTGAACAGTGAATCAGTGGGCTCAGATAATCCCCCATCTCCAATCTCCCTGCGCCCAGCCCTGTCCTCGCCTGAAGCATTGGAGAAAGTCGGACAAGGTTTGCTCTGCGTGATCGAGCGTGCCCCCGGCGTCCCGCCGGGCGGGGACTCAGGGCATTCTGAGATCGCTCCCGACAAGACCACGCCCACCCGGCGGGACGCCGGGGGCACGATTTACGGTCGCGCCTCGACGGTGGCGGAGCGCGCGGCGAATGACCAAATCATCCTCGTGAAATGGGTGCGCCGGCTGATCAACTGGCACGGACGCGACATCACCAGTGCGCTGTGGAAGGAGAAAGTCGCGCCGCTCGTCGAGAAGCAACTCGCGGCGAAGCACACGCCCGTCGTGCGCTTTGAAGATGATGATTACAAAATTCTCGCGGTGCTCAGTCTCGCGGATTTGACGCTGCGCGTGCCGGTCGATGCCCACGGCGTCGCTCTCTGGCACCCCGTTGAGCGCGAGGTGGCACCCGCCGACTGCGCGCGCTGCTCGCTCGTGCCCGTCTGCCAGAAACTTCCCTCCACCACGGGCGTCGCCATGCTCTGGCGTCGGCTGGGCCTCGTGGACGCGGCGGGCGTGCCGACGCGGCGCGGGCGCATCGTGAGTTTCTTTTCGCAAGGCGATGGACTGGCGGTGGCCGCGTCGCTCGAAGAGATGAGTTACCCGCTCGACGAAATGATTTACGACCTAGCGAATCTCGACGCGGGCTTTCGTTTCGCGAAGGACGAGAACCGCTGGGGCGGGCGGCTCGCGCTGAACTGCCAGCGCGTCTTCGGCGTGCAGAACATTCCCGGCTACCTGGAGAACGGCGTGCCGTCGAGCTACGGCTGGGGCGCGGCGGAAGTGGTGCAGAGCGTTCACAAAGACCCGTTGAGCAAATCGCGCTGGGTCACGGAATTTCTCGGCACGGGCGACATTGATCGCGTCATCATCGAATGGCGCTCGACGCTGCGCCGCATTGCGAACTCGCCGACGCTGGAGTGGGCGCGCTGGACGTCGCTGCAAAAACTCGCGCAGACCATTCTCCACGAAACCGAGTCGCCGACCGACACGGACCTGCCGCCGCTGGAATACGCGCAGAGGAAACGCATCGAGCACAAGCTGGTGTTCCGAAGGCATTGAACGACGGGCACGAAGTTTGGAGCGCCGGCTTCCAGCACGCCGCGTTGAGAAAACCTGAAGTTTCGTCGTGCCGTGCTGGAAGCCGGCGCTCCACACTCTCCCCCAGAAAACATAAGGGGCCGGATTGCTCCGGCCCCTTTTCACTGAGTTGGACTGCTTATTCTGATTTAGCTGCCCATAGCGAAATTATTGCGCGCGCACGCGGTAGAATTTGATCCCGCCCGTCGTGTCGATCTGCTCGCCGGGGAGTCCCGTGCCGTTGTGCGTGCCAAACGTGGTCCACGGCCCGGACGGCGACGGAGCCGACTCGATGACGTAGGTGCGGCCGGGGCTGGTCGGGAAGTTGATCTTCAATCCGCCCGCCGTCGGATGCACCGAGAGGCGGAGCAGCGAAGAAGCGTTCAGCGGATTCGTGCCGGCGCGGAACTCATGCAGATTGTTCACGCCGTCGTGATCCGCGTCGCCATTCGCCGGCGACAGGGCCGACGACGCGCTGCCGAAGAAGCGCAAACGCCAGAGGTCGGAGATGCCGTCGCCCGCTGTGGAGCCCGTGCGCGAGGTGGTGGAAACCACGCCCGCGCGCAGATGCGTGCGGAAGAGTGCGAGACCGTTTTCCGAGGCGGAGAAATGTTTGATGACCACGCGATACGCGGCGTTTGGGCCGGCGGCGGCGGGGATTTGCACGCTGACCGTGGCGAGCACCGCATCACCGGACACACCGGCCGCACTGGCATCGAGCCAGGCTGCGCCCGCGCTGTTCGTGTCGGGAGAGCTTTGCATGGCCGGTGAACCGAGGCCGGCCGCGCCGAGGAGCGAAACCTGGCTGGTCAGCGCCGGAGCGCCGTCGAGCGGTTCCACGGACACGCCGAGCATGGCGACGCGAATGGGCAGCCCGCCGACGATGTGGACCCGCACCGGCACCTGCACCGTGGTGCCCGCCGTGCCGACCACGTCATCCACGGAGAGGGCGACGGTGGGCGTGCTGGTGGGCGTGACGAGAGCTTTCGGCTTCGGCGCGGCGGAAGGGCCGGCGAAGGGCGAGCCGTTCGGAACTTCCACGGACTGCCGCACCCCGCCCTGCCAGAAGCGGGCGAACCATTTGAGCGAAGGATCGAGTGAGCGGCGGAAGGTGACGTAGATGTCGTCCACGTTCAGCACGCCGTCGCCGAGCGTCACGTTGTCGATGGAGTTGGTGTTGCCATTCAGGTTGCCGCTGCCGTCCGAGGAATCCATGCCGTCAAACAGGTCGCTGCCGACCGGCGGCAGGTTGATTCCATAGACCGCGGACTGGAAAACCTGGACCACGTCATTGTTGAGCAAATTCGTGTTGCCGAAGTCACCGGCGTTGAACCAGCGGAACGGGGCGACATCGCCGACCACGTAGCGGCGGCTGCCCACGGTCACGCGCTTGGTGCCGTTGATGGGGCCGGCGGTGAGCGAGCCGTTGGTGGGAATGTTGATGAACACATCGCGGCTCACGCCATCGGAGGTGGCGGAGGCGCGACCGAGTTGGATCTGGTAGGTGTCATTTTCGGCGGCGGCGGCGGGCACGACGAAAGAGTATCCGCCCAGCACCACTTTGCCGGCCGCAGCCTCAAACACGGTGTCATGCGCCTGCGAGAAACGGATGAGGTCCTGCTTGTCGGCGGGATAAAGACCGCCAATCGCCCCGCGCCGCTCCACCCAGCCTACGCCGAGGAGATTGATCGCCTCGTTGGTGATGATGAGCGAGGTCAGATTTGTGTAGCCCGGCACTTCGACGTACTGGATTACGTCGGAGCGAATCATGGCGGGCGGGATGAGCAGATAGGGCTGGCCGGCCGGCCCGACCTGGTCGCCGCTGAACGCCACCGGATACTCAAGGGAGGAACGGAACGAATTGGAGGCCACGCCGTTCAGCGAAGGCCCGGTCTCATTCGTCACCACCACGTTGAACTGGAAGGAATAAATTTCCTGGCCCGGCAGCACCGAGAGCGTGACCGGCGCGTAGAACCGCTGGCCGGGCGCGGCCACGAAATCGCTGGAGGCCTCGCCATTCTCGAAACCGAAGCTGATGGCGTTCGCCTCGAAATTCGTCGGCGAGAACACCTTGGTGACGATGTCGCTCGGGCGGAAATTATCGCGGAAGGCGCGAATCTTGAAGCTCCGGTTCGTGTTCTTCAGGTTGAACGAGATGTTGTCTCCGTCGGCGAGCGGGCCGAGCACGTTCGGATTTCCACCCACGCCATCTGTCGGCTCCGAGCCGTCCCAAGTGTACCACATGCGCGCGCCGGTGGTGATGTTGTTGACGATGAACGACGCGGCGTTGTCCCCGACGATGGCAGGATTGCCGGTCTTGAAGATGAAGCGCGCCTGCACGATGGCGCTGGAGCGGCGGCCGTCTGCGACCCCAATGGCCTTGATAGTCACGTCCGGCTGGGCGGAGATCATCGAGGGCGGAATGCTGGAAGCCGACAGGCCGTCGCGATACGGCGGGGGGTTGTCGCCGATGCCCGCACCGGGATCGGGAATGTTGTCTTCAAACGGATTCGCCGGCGTTGGACCGTAGGTGAAATAAATCTGCGCGCCCGGTTCCGTGGGCGTGGCGATGGTCACTTCATTGTTGAAGATGCCGGAGATGACGGGTCGGAGCTGCGTCACGAACTGGCCGAACTCATCCTTCACCAAATCCACCCAGCCGATGACCGGATCAGGAACCGGCGGCTGCACCGCGCCGGTGTTGATGCGGCGCACGAGATTGTTGCCCTTGTCCACGACGATGAAACCGCCGCCGAAGGAGTCCGACGCGATGCCGACGGGCGAATTGAACGTCGCGCTCAAGGCCGGACCGTTGGCCGCGCCGGACACGCCCGCCGTGCCCGCGTAGGTCGTGACCGCGTAGGAACCGTTGACGGCGTTGGTGGTCACCCGGCGCACCGTGTGGTTGCCGGAATCCACGACCAGCAGACCGGTCGCGCCCCCGAGCCAGAGCAAACCGCGCGGCAGGGTGAAACGGGCGTTGCTGCCGAGGCTGGAATCCGTGGTGCCGCTGATGTTCGGCGCGCCCGCGATCAGAGTGACGACACCGTTGGTGCTGATGCGCTTGATGCAGTGGCGGCCCGTGTCCGTGACCCAGACCTCGCCATTGTCGCCGACGGCAACCGCCGACGGCTGATACAAGCCAGACGCCAGCGTCGTCACGACGTTGTTCACGTCGAGCTTGCGCACGCAGTTGTTCTGCGAGTCCGCGATGTAGATGTTGCCGTTCGTGTCCGCCGCGAGACCGAGCGGGTAACTGAAGCGCGCCGAGGCCGCCGGCCCGTTGACCAGGCCATAAATATCCGCGCCGCCCGCGAGATTCGTGACCACGCCGCTCGTGCTGACGAAACGAAGCGTCTGGCTTTCCGAATCGGCGACAATCAAACCGCCGCGCGCAAAGACGATACCCTGCGGGATGTTGAAGTGTGCGGCCTCGCCCACGCCCTCGTTCGAGCCGGCCACGCCGGTTTCACCCGCGAGCAGCGTGAAGGTGGACAGACCCGTCGCCACGCGGAGGATGCGATGGTTCGCGCCGTCCGTGATGTAGAGCGCGCCATCAGGACCGACCGCCACCGAGTGCGGCTCGAAAAGGCCGCTCGTAATCACGGTATCGACCGTGATGGTGGCCGCGCCCAGTCCGAGGACCGAACCAGCGAGGCAGAGCGCTGTTTTCAGCGCGCGAAGAGAAAAGTAGTTCTTCATAGATTTCGTTCCGGTTGAAAATTACGGGGTCGTGGGGTTGGTGCCGTTCAAGTACTCCTGCGCGTTCGACGTGCCGTCCCCGTCGGGGTCGGCGCTGTCGGCGGCGTTCACAGCGGAGACGCTGCCGAAGTGATGCACGCGCCATTCATCCGAGGTCTGCTGGCCTCCTTCGGTCGGAGTCCAGTAAGCCCAAGCCGAACCAGGAACACTCTCGAAGGTCAGAGGGGTGTCCAAATCCGGACCGCCCGCCGCATGGCTGAAACGAATCGTGTAACGCGAGCCTGCTCCAACACTTTGAGGAATCGTGAAGCGCAGGACACCCAGCGCCTGGTTGCCCTGCACCTTGGGCGAGAATGGAGTGGACGGAACCATCGACCACGCGCACACGAGGTCGTTCGCCGCCGCACCACGGGTGCTGATGAAACCGTCAGTGCCCAGGAACGGTTCAAAGGAAACGTCCGTGGCCATCGCGACGCCGCTGGCATTTTCCACCGTGAGACGGAAACCCAACCCGCCGACACTGAGGCCGGAAGCCACGTTGATCGACACCGGCACTTCACAAACGCCATGTGGCTGGTTGTAGATATTGCCCGCGCTCAGTTTCACTTCCCGCGACCAACCGGCGGGCGCGACCTTGGCAGGGGCAGACTTGGCCGCCGCTGCGAACGAAGGCGCGAGCGGAACAAGGTCAGACTGGCGGAGACCGCCGTTCCAGACTCGGGTTACATTCGTACTGTTCAGGCGCAGCGAGCGCGCGAGCACGACCTGCCAGTCAAAGAAGTTCACTTCGAGGTTGCCTTGGAAGCGCGGTTCCGTGGGATGCACGTCCATGGCGTTGAAGGCATCCGAGAAGGCGAAGGGCACGCGGATGCCGAACGAGGCGAACATGACCGCGTTCACATCGTTATTCCGCAGGTCGCCGTCGCCGAATTCACCGGCGTTGTAGCCCGGCCCGACCGCAAGATCACCGACCAGATACGGAATGCCTTGCACCGTGATGGTGCGCGCCGGAGCGGCGGCGACCGAAATTGGCTGCTGGTAGCCGTCGGACGTGGCGGAAACTTCCAGCACGCGGATGCTGTAGGTGTCGCCTTCCAAGGCGGCTCCGCTGATGGGGACCATCAACAAAGCAGTGGTGGCGAAGTTCTGGATGTCGATGAAGGCATTCGTGCCGAAAGCCGTGACGACCACGCCGATGGTGTCACCGATGAAATACGGCTGCGACACCGTGTAGCGGGCGGTCTTGCCCGACGCGGCGCTGGTCACGATGGGCACGAAGTCGTTCGTGGACATGGGCACGCCCGAGACGTACGGCTCGATGGCCGGCGCGCCGTTCTGCGGGGTGATTTCGACGCGATACTGGAAGGACTGCACGCGGGCGCTGGCCCGCAGGTTCGCAACAATCGGCACCAGGATGCGCGCACCGCTGCCGGCGATGAAGTCGCGCGGGATGCCAATTTCATTTGCGGAAGCGGCTTGGCCGCCGACCGTCACGCTCGCGCCGTTGGCGGCGATTGCTTTGAGGCGCAGCGAGGTCAGGTCGCGCAAATTCTCCGTGAAGCGGAACGAACCCACGTTGTTAGACACCACCACTAAAGTGCTGTTCGTCGTCGGTTCCGTGCCGTCGGTGGTGTAATAGACCGGCGCGGTGCTGGTCACGGTGATGGTCGCGCCGAAAGGAAAGTAACCGGAGGTCGGACCGAACGCGGGCGCGGCAAGCAGGTTCGTGTTGATGGGGCCGCCGCCGCCGTTGGTGTTGGAGCCGCCATCGGTGACGCCCAGTCCGGTGTCGGAAGCCTGCCGGAGCAAGTCCCAGAAAATTTCTCCGACATACACGGTGCCGTCGCGGCCGACCGTGACGCCGACGGGATCACGCGAAGCGGCCAGACCATCTTCGCCACCCGCGCCGTCCACCCACCCGGCGAAACTTCTCGCCCACTGGTTTTTCGGAACGCCGTAGAGAGAAGTGACGGCGAAGTTCGTGTCGAGGACGCGGACCCGGTGGTTCAAACGATCCGCGACCACAATCGAGCCGTTGGGCGCGAGGGCGAGGCTGTGCGGTGAGTTGAAGCGGGCTTCGAGGCCGGTGCCGTCGAGCAGGCCCTTGGGATTGCGCGTCTGGTCGCTGCCACCCGCGACGATGGCCTTGTTGTAGTTGAGGCCGTTCGTCGTGGAGAGACGCCACAGGGCGTGGCCCGTCGATTCCGCCACCACGACCGAGCCATCCGCCAGCGCCACCAGTCCGCGCGGGCGCAGGAAACCGGAGGCGATGATGCTGCCATCCTTGTAAATGTTGCCCTTCAGTTCGGCGACGAACACGGCGCCATCCGCCCCGAGCGCGAGCGCGGTGGGGGATTTGTAACCGGCGGTCGTTTCCAGCAAGGCACCCGCGCCGTTAAACTTGCGCAGCTTGCCGTCCCGCTGGGAGACGACATAGACGAAGTTGGACGAATCCACTGCGACACCGGAAGCCCCCGGCAGGCGGGAAGCAAAGGTGCTGGTCAAGCTGTCGGCTTCACCGGGTTTCGACACCTTGCGGATCTTGTGGTTGCCCTGGTCGGCGACCAGGAGGTTGCCGTTCGTGTCCAGCGCGAGGCTGAAGGGGTTGCGGAATTTCGCGTAGGCGAAGGTGTCGCCATCCGTCGCCCCCGCGCTGGCCGGGCTGGTCTGGTTCGGCCCGCCGCCGAGCGTGATGACGTCCGCTGCGGCCTGGGCCGCGAGCGTCGAGGCGGCGAGCAGGAGAGCTGTCCCCCGTCCGCGCCATGTGAGAAACAAGTTTTTCATAGGGTTGTGGCTTGAAGTTGATCCTCGCGATCAGTTCTTCGCGGCGGTGGTGGTTTCGGACTTGGGCTTCGTCCAGTCGTAGGGCTTGGCGCTGTCGTAGAACGCATCTTTGGTCACGCGCTCCTCCTGCTTTTTCGTCTGGAGGAAATCGGTGCTGGAAGGCTGGTAATCATCCTCGCCCACGATGGTCGGGGTGATGAAGACGACGAGGTTCGCCTTGTCGCGGCTCTTGTCCTCGTGGCGGAACAGGCGGCCCAAGACGGGCACGTCGCCGAGGAACGGCACCTTCTTCTGCTGGTTGCCGAGGCGGTCGCTGATCAGGCCGCCGAGGACCAGGGTGTTGCCGTTCGGGACATTGACGTGCGTCTCCATGCGACGGATGGCGTAGATGTTCGCGGTGTTGCGGAAGCCATTCAGGATTTGCTCGTCCTGGCCCTGGATGTTCGAGACCTCGGGGATGACGTGCATGGTGATGTTGCTGTTGGCCGCGATGTGCGGCGTCACGTAGAGGATGGTGCCGAGGTTCGTGTAGGTGACTTCACCGCCCGCCGGGCTGTTCGCCGAGCCGGGGGTGACTTTGAAAATCGGGAAGGCGCGGGTCACGGAGAGCGTCGCGGACTGGTTGTCCAGCGTGACCGCGCGGGGCGTGGCCACCACTTCGGTGTCATTGTCCGTGTTGAAAAGCGAGATGACCGCGCTCAGGCCGTCGGCATTCAGGAAGGCCGTGGAGGGATGAAATCCGCGGGCCGTGTCGAGCGAGAGGCCGTTGCCGGGAATGTAGCTGTACTTTTCCGTGGTCGAGGAGCCGGGCGTGACAGTGGTGGAACCGCCACCGGGCGTCGCCACCGTGCGCGGCGTGCCCGGCACCAAGGTCGTCACGTCCGAATTCTCGCGGTTGAGCGTGCCGTTGCCGAAGCCGACTTTCTGCGCGGCAAACGTGCCGCCCCAATCAATGCCCTTGACCGTGCGCGGGTTCTTGGACATTTCCCAGATTTGCGCCTCGATGAGCACCTGCCGCGTGGCCGTGTCGAGCTTGGCGATCAGTTCTTCAATGGCGGGAAATTCTTTCTCCGTGGCGACCACGATCAACTGGCTGGTGCGCAGGTCACCCATCACGTTGCCGTTCGGCGAGAGCGTGCGCTTCACGATCTCGACCACGTTCGAAGGGTGCGTGTGCTTGAGCTGGATGATCTTGGTGAAGAGCGGGTCGGCGGCCTTGGGGTCTTTGACCGTGATGCGCGACACTTTGATGCGCGGGTCGTGGACGATTTGCAATTTGTAGGTGTCGAGCACGGCGGTCAGCGCATCCATCGCGGAAACATTTTCCAAACGCAGGGTGACGTTCGGCTGGTTGGTGATGGTGGAGAGGCTCGGGTCGGGCAGGTAATTCAAACCGGCTTGGCGCGCGAGATTCTTCACGGCGTCGAGCAGCGGCACGTCATCAATCACGATGAGCGGTACGAGTTCGGCCCCGGCGGCATTGGTCTGCACCTGGTCTTCGGCGGCGGTCGCAGCGGCGACGTTGAGGGCGTTGGTGGTCAGGCGGCTCGCGGGCAGCACGCCGTTGGCGGGTGCGGCAGGCACCTTTTCCACGACGGGTGTCGCAGGCGTGGCCGGGGTGGCGGGCGTCTGTTCCACGGCGGGCGTAGCGGGCGCAGCCGGCGTCTGCTCGGCGGCCGGCGCAGGCGCGGCGGGAGTCACCGGCGCTTCGGGCGCCGCAGGCGTGGCGGGCGCCGGTTCATTTTGACCCAGGGCCAGGTTCGCGAGGGCGAGAGAGGCGGCTAGGAGCAGGACGTGTGTTTTCATATTGGTTGGTAAGTTGTCGGTTCTAAATGGGTGGAGATTAAATGCCGGAGCGGAGTTTGAGTTCCCGGACTTCGCTGCCGCCTTCGAGTTCGATGAGCACCGAACCGTCGCGGATTTCCCGGCAGCGAATTTTGATGAACTGCGAGCCGGCGCGGACATCCGCGCGCTCGCCCACGGCGAGGGTGGAGGAATTGATGAGCGCGAGCCGCTGGCCCCGGAGGCCGGAGATGCCCTTCAAAGTCAGCTTGCTGAACAGTTCGCTGGACGGCGGCGCGACGTTGGTCAGGCCGGATACTTCCACCGCCGCCTGCCGGCGCGCGGAATTGGGGAAGAACGGATCCTTGCCCACGCGCGGGTCATCCACGAACACGGACCGCACCACGACCAGCGGCGTCACGCGGGAGACGGAAGAGACGGCGTTGCTGGCGCTGCCCGCCTGCGCGAGCGCACCGTGGCCGCACAGGAGGACCAGGGCGGCGCACTTGATGACGAAGGGGAGAGCGAACTTTTTCATAGAGCGTTGGGTCGGACCAAGGTCAGAAGTTCCATCTTGAAACTCAGTTTCTCGCGCGCCTCGACGGTGGCGAAGTTGTCACCCGCCACCGGCTCCAGGGTGATGTTCTGCACGCGGACGCAGGGATGCGCGTTCTCGAAGTCGGCGAGAAATTTTCCGAACTCATGGAAATGCGCGGTGCCCCGCACATTGAAGATGGCGGCGGCGTACGGAAACTTCGGCAGCACGCCCACGTCGGCCATCAGCTCGCGTCCGAACTGGGGAATCTCCACTTTGTAGCCGGTGCGGAACTGGTTCAGCGTCTCAATGTGCCAGAGATACATGTCGTTCGGCGGGGCCATGACCAGCTCGCGCTGCCGCAAGGCCTGCGACGCCTGCTCGAACTCCTGCTTCACCAGCGCCTGGCTCGTCACGGTGCGCTGGCCGGCTTCCAGTTGCTCGCGATTCTTTTTCGCCTCGGTCTGGGCCTTGACGAGCAGCCCGCGCTGCGCGTTGAGCAGCAGGAACCACAAGGCTCCCGCCACCACCAGCGTGCTCACGCCGATGAGGATGATTTTGTTCCGCTTGTCGTTGGTAATCTTACTCATGCAGTTGGCGCTCCTTTTCCTCGAAATGCAGTTTGAATCCAAAACCGACGTAGGCCCGGCCCGCCTCGCTCTGCGGCGCCGTCTGGCTCATCAGTTGAATGCTGTTGGTCTTTTGCAGGGCGCTCTCGAAATAAGGCGACGCGGCCAGAGCCTGCTTGAAGCGGGGCACCTGGCTGCCCGATTGCGGACTGTAATCCCGTCCGTCCAGCGTCAGCACCGTGCGCTCCGTGGCGGTCGCGGGCTTCGTCATGCCCTTGCCGTCCGCGTTCGGGCGCGTGCCTTCGAACTGCACGAAGGTCTGCTCGGTCTGGACACGCACCAGTTCCACGCCGTCCACCGGCGTGCGCTGCAACGCATCCAGCGCCCCGGCCCAAAGCATCCGGTTGGTGGTGAACTGATTGAGGGCGGCCAGTTTCGATTCCAGTTCGCGAGCGCGCGCGCGGTGGTCGGTCACTTCCTGAACCTGCTTCTCGATCTGCTTCCAGCTCGATTGCAGGCTCGAGGCCTCCGACTTCGCGACGATGATTTTGAATTGCAGCGTGGCCGAGCCCAGCAGCACGAGGAAGATGACAAAGCCGCCCATCCAGATGGCGCGCTTGACCGGATCTTTCCGGCGCATTTCCTCCGCCTCCTGGGCTTCGGCGAGCAAGTTGATGCGAATAGGCATAAAATCAGAGTGCGCTGATGGCCGCGCCCACGGCGACGGCCAGTTGAGGGGAAACCGCCGCGAACTCCGCCGACTGCTCGGGCGAAAGCGACAGGTCAAACGACTTGGCCGGATTCCACACCCGGCACGGCACGAGCAGCTCCATTTGCAGCGCCTGCACGAGCAGCTCGCCGCGCGCTGAACCGCCCGAGACAAAAATCTGCGACACCGCCACGTCCTGCTGATGCTCGAAGAAATCCAGAAATGCGCGCAGCTCCCGGCCCAGTCCGCCGACCAGCGGCTCCAGCGCCGCCTGCACCTCCGTGGGCATGCCCACCTTGATGCCTTCGGCCTCCGCGTAGCTGATGCCCATCGTCTCCGCCAGGCCGTGCGTCAGCCGGTCTCCGCCGAGATTCACCACGCGGTGCATCAACAGTTCGCCGCGCTGCAAAATGGCTATGGTGGTGTTCCGAAACCCCAGCTCCACGAGCGCGACCGCCTCGTTCGCAAAAATTTCCGGCTCGCTGCTTTCAAACGCGTTGACCGGCCCGATGAGACCCGGCACCACCTGCACCGCCGTCAGGCCCGCCTCGCGAATCGCTGCAGCCACGTCCTCGATCATCTGCCGCTTGCCCGCGCCCACGATGAGCTGCTGCTTCTGGCCCGCCCCGGGTTTGGAAGCTTCGGCGGGCGTCGCGCCTTCGGCCAGACGCGCCAGCACCACGGAGCAATCGAAAACGTGATCCGGCAAATCCTGCTGGAGATAAGTCTTGGTGTTGAACTTGAGGAGCTGCCGCAGGTCATCCATCGGCATCGGCGGCATCTCCGCGCGGCGCACCACCGTGTCCGCCACGCTCAGTGACACCACGACGGATTTCGTCCCCTCGCCCAGCGCGCGCGTCACGCTCTTCAAATGTTCGGCCAGCACCTCGACCGAAGGCGTGGAGCCATCTTCGCTCGGCGCATCCTGGACCGTGTAATTCACCAGCTTCAGGCGGTCGCCCTGGCTCTGGACGTGGACGGCCTTGGTGTGACGACCGCCAAGGTCGATGGCGATCACCTCATCGCGTCTTTTGACGCGCGAATTTATAAAGGGCAGCGGCATACTCCGGCGGACTTAGCAGCCGAAATGCCACGGAGCTTTTCTGACAAACAGGCCGGGTGCGTTCTCACGCCCTTGTCCCAACATCAGGCACCCGCGTCCCGTTTCGTGGAAAAGTGTCCCACGCGTAAAGCAGCCCAGGCGAAAGCAGAAAGCAGAAAGGACACACCTTGAAACGACTGGTGGAAAACGGGACGGCGCGCAGGTGGAAAGCCTCCCGCGCTGAGGCCAGGTCAACGACCCAGATCTGGCCCTCGCCGACGGACTTCCCTTTCCATCCCGGCCCCGCTACAACTCGCCGCCATGAACCCGATGCGACTCTTCACCCGCGTGCTGTGCTGCGCCCTGCTGCTGCTCAACGGCTGCAATAAAAACGAACCCGCGCCCGCCGGTGGTGCATCCACCAAGCCTGGCAAGAAGCCGCGCATCGCCTTCATCACCAACGCCGTCGATCCGTTCTGGAACATCGCCGCCGCCGGCGTGCGGGCCGCCGCGAAGGAATTCGACGTGGACGCGGAAGTTCACATGCCGGCCAAGGGCCTCGCGGATCAGGTGCGCATCATTGAATCGCAACTCGCCTCCGGCGTGGACGGCATCGCGCTCAGTCCGATTGATGCAAAGAACCAGGTCGGCTTGATCAATCAGGCGTGCAGCGTGACCAAAGTCATCACGCACGACTCGGACGCGCCCGATTCGAAGCGCCTCTGCTTCGTGGGCATGAACAATTACCACGCCGGTCGCGCCGCCGGAAAGCTCGTCAAGGAAGTGATTCCTAAAGGCGGCAAGGTGATGCTGTTCGTCGGCCGGCTCGAAACGCTGAACGCGCAGCAGCGCCGCCAGGGCATCATTGATGAATTGCTCGACCGGCCCGAGCAGGCGCTGGGCAAGATGGTAGTTTCTCCGCCCGGCTCCCCGCTGGTCGGCCCGCTCTACACCGTGGTCGATACGCGCACGGACAACGATGACCGCGTGCGTGCGCAGGCCAACGCCGAGGACGCCATCACCGCCTTCCCCGATCTCGCGTGCATGGTCGGCCTCTACGCCTACAACCCGCCCGCCTGCCTCCAAGCCCTCAAAGCCGCCAAGAAGAACGGCCAGATCAAGCTCGTGGCCTTTGATGAGGACAAAACCACGCTGCAAGGCATCATCGACGGCGACATTCACGGCACGGTGAGCCAGCAGCCCTATCTCTATGGCTACCACTCGGTGAAAATTCTCGCCGGACTCGCGCGCGGCGATCAGTCGGTGCTGCCGAAGGACAATTTCTACGAAGTCCCCATCGTGGAGGTGCGGAAGGACAACGCGGCGAAGTTCCGGGAGGAGCTGAGGAAGTTGCAGTCCGGAGAATGAGTTTTCACGCCCCGCCGGAATGGCTAATAGAAAGGAGCTGCGGACAGCTTTGTCCGCAGTTTTCCCGTGGGGTGATTTCGGCCTGGTGGTACCGGGCGCAACCACGGCGGACCTGGTTGTCCGCCGCTCCGACGATTTGGGCCCCACACCCTCAAGCGGTGCCCCGGAGCCGCCAGGAAGAGGGAGGGAATGGAATTATTTTGGCGATTATGCGCCCTGGCACCGTGGTCTTCCGTCCTGCTTTTGACCAAAGACGAAACCGTCCGAGGATAATTTGGCCCGATGCGCAGGGAATTGGCTTGCTCCAACGCGGGGGTTTTTCTTCAATGATGGCGCACATTGAACGCCGGACTCCTCTCACCAGGGTCAGACGTCGTCGGAAATGAAACTCAAACAACCTTCGAACCGCAACGGCGTCCTCGCCGGGGGCAACTGGATCATTGATCAGGTCAAGATGATTGACGTGTTCCCGCAGCGCGAATCGCTCGCGAACATCCACGGCCCCGTGTCTTACGGCACCGGCGGTGCGCCCTACAACGTCCTCATCGACCTCGCCAAAATCGGCGCGAAATTTCCGCTCACCGCCGCCGGTCTCGTGGGCAAGGACGCGTTCGGCGAACAGATTCTCGCGGACTGCAAGAAGCTGAAGATCGACGCGAAGTTTCTCAAGGCCACCCCCGCCGCCACCACTTCTTACACCGACGTGATGACGGAGCGCGCGGGAGGACGCCGCACCTTCTTCCACAATCGCGGCGCGAACGCCCTGTGGACGGGCGAGGATCTCGATTTCACGAAGACGAAAGCGAAGATTTTTCACCTCGGCTATCTGCTCCTGCTGGACACGCTGGACCTGGCCGATGTGAAGCACGGCACCAAGGGCGCGCGTTTGCTCGCCGCCGCGCAAGCCGCCGGTCTCAAGACCAGCGTGGATGTGGTGAGCGAGGACAGCGACCGCTTCGGCAAGATCGTCACGCCCGCACTGAAGTTTTGCGACTACTGCATCTTGAATGAGATCGAAGCAGGCAAGACCACCGGCTTCAAGATTCGTCTCCCCGACGGCACGCTCGACACCGTGGCGTTGCGCCACGCGGCGGGCGCGCTCCTGCAAATGGGCGTGAAGGAAGTCGTGGTCGTGCATTTCCCTGAAGGTGCGTTTGCGCGCACGCGCAAAGGCGACGACGTGTGGCAATCTTCGCTCAAGCTCACGGACAAGAACATCGCGGGCACCGCAGGCGCTGGCGATGCGTTCTGCGCCGGCGTGTTGTACGGACTGCACGAAGGCTGGGAACTGGATCAGTGTTTGCAAACCGCCGTGTGCATGGCCGCCGCGTCGCTCTCCGAGCCGACTTGCACGGGCGGCTTGAGGCCGCTCGCGGCGTGTCTCGCGCTGGGGAAGAAATTTGGCTACCGGCCCGCGCTAGAATCGCACGAGCACTGAAGTGCCCCCGGCGTCCCGCCGGGTCGGCGCGTACCCAGTCAGCAGACCACTCCCGTGTCGAGCAGCGTTCGCCGTCAGTGAGTCTCCACCCGGCAGGAAGGCGCTGTTGGGAATGTACCATCTCTTCAGAAGTAGGGAGATAGGAGAGGGTTAGCTCAATCGCGTCGCTTGGTCCAATGATGACTTTCTCCAAGATTCCTTCGACCACCTTGCGCTTGTCCT
>Ga0163150_10002411_pt1 | contig 28629 bp, 24 predicted proteins | sample OliLakLV19P2IB_FD_148628 | JGI IMG/M metagenome (GOLD analysis project Ga0163150, IMG submission 148628) | Freshwater microbial mat bacterial communities from Lake Vanda, McMurdo Dry Valleys, Antarctica - Oligotrophic Lake LV.19.P2.IB | ecosystem: Environmental > Aquatic > Freshwater > Lake >...
CGGTGTATCCGGAACTGTACTGGCCTCTGACGCTCTGGTTTGCGTCGCAGTTGTGCGCTGCCGAGCGGCGGGATGCGGTGCTGCTGGGGGTGACGAGCCTGCCGTGGCTGCGGCATGGGCGGATGCCGGACTGGCTGCGGACGCGGCTGGTGTCGGCGCTTTCGCCGGCGGTGGATGCGCAGGTGAGGAGAGTGCTCGACCAGTTTCTGCTGCCGAGGGGTGAGGGTCATGGTCTGCAGTTTGCTCGGCCGAAGCCGGGGGCGAGTGGGGAGCAGGAGCCGGAGGCGACGTCGCTGAAGGACTATGTGATGCTCGAGTTCCTGGCGGGTCGGACGCCGGATGAGACGCTTGCGGTGCGTCCGCCGTCGATGCTGCGCCGCATGCTGTTTGAGCGGGGGTTTGTGTCGCTCGCTCCACGGTGGCGCGTGATGGCGGGAGCGGCTGTGTTGGCCTCTGTGTTGGTGGGCGGCGGCACGCGGTGGCTTGCAGGCGCGGGCGGCAGAGAAGTGTACGTGCTGACGGTGACACGTCATCGCCTTCCCGGGGCGGCGACGCCGGTGCCGGTTCAGCGCCTGGAACTGGCCGGTATTGCCAGTCCACGTGAGCGCACGATGGTGCAGGTGGCGGCATCGCAGATGGAGCCGTATCTCAATTCGGGCAGTGTGTCGCTGGGTGGTGGGACTTCGTTCGTGGATGCGGTGGTGCTGACGTCCACTCAGATTGCGGACGGCACCGAGTTCCTTCCGCAGGCGAAGCAGGAGTCGGTGTTGCGTCCTGGTCTGGCGTTCCGGTCTGCGGGTGTAGAGGGGTTTATCGAATCGGTGGACGCGGGCAGGCGGGTAATGGCGATCCAGAGGCCGGCTGGTGGTGGGCCGGTGACTCGCATTGTGGCGGCGGCGGCTCCAAAGGGCCCTTATCTGGATTATTCCGGTGGGGATGCTCCGGCTGCTGTTGCTGCTTCGCCGGTGGTGGTGAGCGACGCGGCTGCCAACGGCAAGGTGGGGTACGATCCGTGCTTCGTCACTCCGAATTCGAGGCTCTGCGTGGAAGAGCCGACGTACAGTCCGCCACCGATGCGCGATCCCAAAATCAATGCGGCAAACGCGGAGACTCGCGGGCTGGATTATCTGCATTTCCGAGTGGTGATGAGTGTGGCCCGGAAGTTCGCGCTGTACGCAGTGTCGAATGTGGACGGGGCTACCTTGCAGCGAGTCTCGCGGGGCAAGGATGTGTGGCGGTACGATCCGCGTTTGCCGCGAGTGGGTCAGGTGGGTGAGGACGTGTACACCGGTAACGATCTGGACAGAGGACATCTTGTGTCTCGTGGGGAGGTGGCGTGGGGCGATGCTGCGAGTGCTTCGAAGGCTGCGCAGGACGTGTTCGTTTACACGAACGCTGTGCCGCAACCAGCGAAGATCAACCAGGGAGTGATGGCTCAGATTGAGAATTTTGTGACCGACATCGCCTCAAAGCGCAAGGTCAGGGCGACGGTATTCACGGGTCCGGTGCTGCAACGGGACGACCCGGTGTACCGCGGCGTGCAGATCCCGCAACGGTTCTGGAAGATCGCCATATTTCCCATGCAGCCGGGGACTCGGGACCTGAGTGAAGATCAGCCCCGGCCGTTTATTGTGCCGGTCAACGAGATCGAGAAGCTCACAGGCCTGGCTTTCCCTTCGCTGAAGTCGCTGGTGGACCGTAAGGCCGTCAGTGTGGTGGCGTTCGTGATTGACGCTTCTGAGGCCCTGCGCGACGCCGGGGTGGCCGACACAAAGGAGGCGGCTCCGTACAGCAACCAGCCGCCGCAACAGCAACAAATGCAGCAACAGCAGCGGGGCCCGACGAAGAAGTAGCTTACTGGCCGCCGCGTACCGGGGGTTGACCTCGCGACTCGGCCAGCGGCTGAGTGGCGTCGTACTGCGGATTTTTCGTGGGCAGCCTGTTCCCTGTGGAGTCGATCCAGACGCGGAGTTTGCGACGCATGGCCGCTACTTTGTCGGGCATCTGTTTGCTGATATCGTGCTGCTCGCCAACGTCTTTGACGAGATTGTACAGCTCGATCTTCGGTTCGGTGCGGTAGACGGAGTCGGCCTCACTGATGTGGTCTCCGAAGAATTCCACCAGCTTGTAGTCGCCTTCCCGAATGACTGCTGATGGTGTCGAAGAGTATTCGATCAAGCTGTCCAGGGGAGACCGGCTGTATTTCTGTACGGACGGCATCCTGGAGGCGGAGAATCTTGCCGAAGAGGAGTTCGGCGTCGACCGGCTGCTGGGGACCCTGACGCGGACCCTCGAGTTGCCGCTCGACGAGAGTCTGGCAGTGCTGATTCGGTGTGTAGAAGAGTGGTCGGCGCCTGCAGGCCCAGCCGATGATGCGTCGCTGCTTACTGTCGAATGTTCCGGTTAGTCAAGGGTAGCCGCGGTTCCTGAACCTACCCGTTTCATGCGTGTGTACGGATCCCGCGCAGCGCTTTCAGAGAGCGGCTCCCCGGCAGCCGCATAACCCTCGGTGATTCACGCCCTGAGGTGCACGATCTCAGCCGAGAGCTGTTTCCTCAGTTGCTGCCGCCATGGCGTACATAACGCAACGCGTGGGTACCTGAAACATCACCTGCCGGCGGAAGCATGGCCTCGCGCGAGTCGTGAGCTACGCCGGTCTCGCAGCAGCTAAAAAAACGCTTGACGATACCCCCTCCCCGTATTATAATACCCCTGGAGGGTATGAAAAAGACCACCCCGGTTCCCAACCCGAAACACAAGGATGACCACGCTCGTGGCTGCGATGTCCCGACGACAGATGCATCCGACCGAAAGGCCGTGGCTGTCGATCCCGAAATCAAGGCTGCCAATGTCAGGCGCCTGCGGCGCATTGAAGGTCAGGTGCGCGGGTTGCAAAAAATGGTTGAGGAAGACAGGTACTGCCCCGACATCATGGTGCAGTTGTCTGCCGTCCACGAGGCCCTCCGCACAGTCGGGAGAGGGTTATTGCGCAACCATCTCAAGCACTGTACCAGTCATGCCGTAGCCCACGGCACGCCCGAGCAGACCGAAGCCGTGTATGACGAGCTGATCGAGCTCATGTACAAACACTCGCGTTAAAGATCGAAATACCGTAGCGCTGTTGGCGCCGGCGGAGTCCAGTAACCAGGGACCATTTGCTCCGCTCAAACCGAGCGACGGGGGAGTTGTTCCATTCAGCAGAGGAAAGCGATGTCCGGAAGTACTTTTCTAATCTCAACATTTCTTGTGGCCGCGCTCGGGATACCCGCAGTCGCTCAGCAAGAGGACCAACACGCCCAGCATCCACAGGAAGGGCATGCGATGGAAGGACCGGACCATGAGTCAATGGATCACTCAGGGTTGAACCCGGCTGGCCGTTTCCTCATGCTTCAGAGTTCTGGCACTGCGCTGCAGCCGGCAGCCTGGCCCATGCCAATGCTGATGAACAAGGCGGGCGGCTGGAACCTCCTGTGGATGGGACAGGCCTTCGTAGTAGCGACGCAGCAAAGCGGGCCGCGCGGTGGGGACAAGGTTTACTCCGCCAACTGGGGCATGCTCGGGGCCGTTCACACGCTGGGGCGCGGATCCATCATGCTGCGGTCCATGGTGAGTCTCGACCCCCTGACAGTTACGGACCGCCAGTATCCGCTCCTGTTCCAGACGGGAGAAAGTGCGTTCGGCCGGCCCATCGTCGATGGCCAGCATCCTCACGAACTGCTGATGGAACTGTCCGTCCAGTATGCGCGGCCGATTGGTGAGCGCGGCATGTTCAATGTGTATTACGCTCCGGCCGGCGATGCCGCACTGGGCCCGGTCGCTTTCCCGCATCGGGCAAGCGCGATGGAACTGCCGCAGGCGACGCTGGCCCACCACTGGCAGGACTCAACGCATATCGCCAACAATGTGCTGACCGCGGGTGTGTCGTGGGACAAGGTGCGGCTGGAAGCCTCAGGGTTTCGTGGTAAGGAACCGAATGAGAACCGCTGGAACATCGATATGGCCGCCATGGACTCGTGGTCTTCGCGACTGTCGGTCTTCCCAACAAAAAATTGGATGGCGCAGGTATCCGGCGGCCGGCTCAAACGCCCGGAGGAGTTTCACCCGGATGACGTGGACCGCATCACCGCCTCCATCCATCACATTCGACCGAGAACCAACGGCAATTATTGGGCGACCAGCCTGATCTGGGCCCGCAATTACAAGACGGTCGAGCAGCAGGCAACGAACGCAATCGTCGCAGAAAGCGTGGTCCCAGTCGGACGAAAGAACTTCGTCACCGGCCGGTTCGAGTGGTCGCAGCGCGATGAGCTCTTTGAGAACGACCACCGGCTGGCACATGAGGTGGAAGAACGCACGGGCAAGAACGCGTTCAACGTGTCTGCCTTCACCGCCGGCTATACCCGTGACGTCGAGCTGGTGAAGAACCTGCAGTCTGGCGTCGGTCTGAACGTTAGTGCCTACGCCATTGACTCCGCACTAAAGCCTTACTATGGCTCGCGTCCGTGGGGAGTGAACGTATTCATTCGGTTCCGCCTAAAACCCGGAGAGTAACAACGAGAGGAGGTGAAAAACAATGGAAACAGATCCCGTATGCGGCATGCAAGTTGATCCCGCCACAGCGGCCGGCAAATCGGAGTACAAGGGCAAGACCTTCTACTTCTGCAATCCTGGCTGCAAACGCAAGTTCGACCAGAACCCTGAACAGTACATATCCAAACAGTAGGCCAGAAGCGGGCGGTTCGCCGCCCGCCGTATCTCACGAGGCAGTCAGATGAAACACGAGCACCACACTGTGACCGAAGTTGTCGACCCCGTTTGCGGCATGACCATCGCGCCTGAGGACGCCGTCGGTCACCTCGAACACAAAGGCATCACGTATCACTTCTGCAATCAGTCCTGCCTGGACAAGTTCAAGGCGGATCCCGGCCGTTATCTGGCGCCCACTCCCGGTCGCACAGACGCAGGGTCGGCGAACGTCGAGTACACGTGTCCTATGGATCCGGAAGTGCGCCAGATGGGACCGGGCGCCTGTCCAAAGTGTGGAATGGCGCTCGAGCCAGCGACCATTACGCTGCCTCAGACGCGCACCACCTTCACCTGCCCGATGCATCCCGAGATCGTACGTGATGAACCGGGAAACTGCCCCATCTGCGGCATGGCGCTGGAACCCACAACTGTGGTGCTCGAAGAGAACAATCCGGAGTTGCGGGATATGACGAGGCGACTCGTCATATCCTCGATTCTGACCGCGCCGATGCTCGCCTTCATGGCGTCGGAGATGCTGCCCGGAAAGCCGCTGCAGTTGCTGCTCGGTCCAACGCTGGTGATCTGGGTCCAACTCCTGCTCGCCGCCCCTGTTGTGCTGTGGTGTGGATGGCCGTTCTTTCAGCGAGGGTGGCAGTCGGTGTTGAACCGGCACCTGAACATGTTCACGCTGATCAGCCTTGGAACTGGCGCCGCATTCTTGTACAGCATTGCAGCAGCGCTGTTTCCGCAGCTCTTCCCCGAGTCGTTCAGGGACCACCACACCGGTGCCATTGCGGTGTACTTCGAGCCCGCGGCAGTAATCATTACCCTGGTCCTGCTGGGGCAGGTGCTGGAGCTGCGAGCTCGCAGCCGCACGTCGAGTGCTTTAAAGTCGCTCCTTGGTTTGGCGCCGAAAACAGCGCGCATCATCAGGTCCGAAGGCAGCGAAGAGGACATCGGCATCGATCAGGTCAAGCCCGGAGACCTGCTGCGGGTGCGCCCCGGCGAAAAGGTGCCTGTCGATGGTCTCGTCAAAGAGGGCATCAGTTCGCTGGACGAGTCGATGGTCACGGGCGAGAGCATTCCTGTCAGCAAAGAGCCCGGCAGTCAAGTGACCGGCGGTACGGTAAACGGCACCGGAAGTCTGGTTATGCAGGCCGAGCGAGTTGGAGCCGACACTCTCTTGTCGCAGATCGTGCGACTCGTTGGTGAAGCGCAACGCTCCCGTGCTCCGATTCAACGGCTTGCTGACAGCGTCGCGGGATGGTTCGTTCCGGCCGTGATTGCGGTTGCGGTCATCACGTTCGTCTTGTGGGCTGTGTTCGGCCCGGAGCCGCGGATGGCGTACGCGCTGGTCAATGCTGTTGCGGTTCTGATCATTGCATGTCCCTGTGCGTTGGGTCTCGCCACGCCAATGTCGATCATGGTCGGCACTGGACGTGGTGCTCAGGCCGGCGTACTCGTCCGAAAAGCTGAGGCGCTGGAAATGCTGGAGCAGGTCAAGACGCTTGTGGTGGACAAAACCGGCACACTTACCGAGGGCAAGCCCAAACTGACCACTGTGCGCCCGGTCGAAGGGTTCACGGAAAACGAGTTGCTCCGTCTGGCAGCCAGCCTCGAACAGAGCAGCGAACATCCGCTTGCGGCAGCCATCGTTAAAGGTACGAAGGAACGTGGACTGACGCTCGCCCCGGCTAAGGACTTTCAGTCCGTCACCGGCAAGGGCGCGACAGCCACGGTGGACGGGCGCAGTGTGGCAATCGGCAATCTCCGGTTGATGGAAGAGGTGGCGAAAACACCCGGTACCCTCGCAAGCGAGGCGGATTCACTTCGGAGGGAAGGCCAAACGGTCATGTTCGTGGCGGTCGATGGGGAAATCGCCGGCCTGATCGGAGTTGCCGACCCAATCAGGGAGACCACACCGGAGGCCATCCATGCTCTGCACGCCGCGGGCATTCGAGTGGTGATGCTGACCGGTGATAACAAGACAACGGCTGAAGCCGTCGCCCGCAAACTTGGTATCGAAGAGGTGCATGCCGATGTCCTTCCGGAGGATAAGGCGCGGATCGTTCAGCAACTGCAGGCGGCGCACCAGAAAGTTGGAATGGCGGGTGACGGCGTGAATGATGCGCCGGCTCTGGCGCAGGCGGACGTCGGCATCGCGATGGGGACAGGGACCGACGTGGCCATGGAAAGCGCCGGCATCACCCTTGTGCATGGCGATCTTCGGGCGTTGGTACGTGCACGAAACCTGAGTCGCCTGACCATGGGCAATATCAGACAGAACCTGGTGTTCGCTTTCGGCTATAACGTACTGGGCGTGCCGGTCGCCGCAGGCATTCTGTATCCGTTCTTCGGAGTGTTGCTAAGCCCGATGATCGCCAGCGCAGCCATGACGTTTAGCTCGGTTTCAGTGATTGCGAACGCCCTCAGACTCCGCAACGCGAAACTATGACGTCAGTACGCGAATGGCGGACTTACACGTCCCCGAACTGGCTCACGGAGCCTGACTCGCAAGGTCTCTTCTGGCGCGGGTTAACCACTACCTCAATGGGCGCAACCGGATGTTCTTCCGGTACTCGCAAAGCCAGCGCACCGAGATCGACGAGAACTCAGCAGGGGTTAACAATGGCGTCCGCAATCAACGGACGCGTCGGATATCGTGGGAACGAAGGCGGAGTGTTCGACTACGTGTATGTCCCGTCGGTACGACGATTCTGAACATACGGGCGGGAATGACGCTCATGGCGGCTGAGCAGTTCGGCGTCAACTCACTCGCCCGAGCCATGGCCATCATCCTGCCCACCGACACCATCGGCCAGACTACGAACAACGTTGAATGCAGACTCGGGCATGACGCTGCCGAGGTACGTGAGGAAATCCCGATACAACTCCGAATTTCCGGCGAACATCCGACCGAGCAGTGCCGATACGAATATCAAAAGGGGAAAACAACGACAGCAGGAAATAATAGGAAAGCTGAGCGGCCCTTCCGGGAATATCATCCTTGCCGATCTCGTCCCAGGCATTTGCCGCGAGAGTGCGGACGGAGAGCCCGCCGAGGTGCCAAACCCAGTTCATTTCGGCTCGCCACTTGCCGGGCAACCGTGGAGCAGTTGTCTCCATACATCAGGGACGCCGGAGCCACGTCATTCGCACCACAGATTCGCCGTTCAGTACGGCCGCCTGCTCGAGGATCCGGCGTGCGTGAGCCGCTGCTCTGTTTACGCCCGCGCCATACCGCAGGTTCGGGCGAGCGGGCCCGCCGTTGTAGGCCGAAACAGCAAGCGTCACATCACCGTCGAAACGATCGAGCAGATCACGCAACAACGCGCCGGCATAAGTGGTGAGAACCTGCGGACTGACCTCATTAATGCGTAGTTGTTTGGGTGGCCTCAGATGTTCCGGCAGAGTTGTGTAGTCGCGCCCGTCTCGCTGCACAAGGGTGTGGGCGAAGCGGAGAGTCTCGCGAGTGATTTGCCACACTCCCGCCGAATCGTTGAGGATTCGCACGCGGCCGCCTCGCTTCTCCAGAACTACATCGTCCGGCGCAGGACGACGTTTCCACACCGAGTGCTTCAGGTCTCCCCGTACGTCCATGTAGTTGTTTTCCATCGCGCCAATTCCGAGGAGAAACTCCAGTGGAAGGGAATAGAATTCAGCAATGGTGATAATGTCACCGGCCAGTTGCAGCGCTTCCTTGCTCGACAGCGGGGTCGGCACTGGCTCTATACGCCTGCGGACGCGGGGATCGGTGTTGGATTTGAATTGAATGAATCGCCGCAGGTAAGACCTGAGCGCTGGCTGGGGCAGTTCCTCCAGTTTCTGTTTGACGGGCAGAGTGTACGCTGCGTCGAACAGGTGAGTCTGTTTCTCGAACCCAGCCACCCGGCTCGCCGGCGCAAGCGCCCACCTGCGCGGAGCCTCGCCTGTCGGTATCGCAAGTGCAGCCACGTCGGGAAATGCCAGCAGCAGATCAGGCTGTCCTGTTACCACCAGTGTGTACGGTGCATCAACCGCTTGAGGATCAAACGTCAACAGCAACTCCGCTCCTCCGAGCGCGGGGCTGTGACGAAGATAATCGAACATGAGATACGCAAATAACTCGTCGTGATAGGAAATCAAGTCAGCCGTCAGTGTGTACCCGGGTGTGATCAGAGCCACACGCCCATTCACCCAAACCGGCCGTGGGAACAGCGCAACCTGCGTGGCATGGAGTGGTTCGGGCGTCAGCCACGTTCCCACCCAGACGCCTGCAGAGGCAACAAGAAGGCAAACCAGGATTACCCGCCTGACTCGCCGCCGTCTAGAGTTCGGCGGTTTCGCCGCAGTCTCGTCACCAGGGTCGAGTTCGCCCGGTGAAACCACCTCCGGTTGCGGGGGCATAAGACTGGTCGATACGCTGCGCCACGCGCCGAAAATGTTATCCAGGTGCATCCGAAGGCACTCCGCAGTATGTTGGACGTTGCAGTGTCAATGTCGCTACAACATCGGGTCGGTAATTTTCAAAATGACTGCACCAACAACCACAACGCAAATTGATCCGGTCTGCGGAATGCAGGTAGACCCCAGCCGGGCTGTCGGCTCTTCGGAACACACCGGGAAGACGTACTACTTCTGCTCGCCGGGATGCAAGGCGAAGTTCGATAAGAACCCGACTGAGTTCGCGGGATCGAAGCAGCCGAAGGGCTGCGGTTGCTGCGGGTAAAGACCGATCCCGACAGGCGCCGGGTAGACAATCTCCGGCCGTGGTGCAGTTCGGCGGCCAGGCTGCATCCGCCAGCTTAGATCGACCATCATTCAGTCGCTCACAACTCTATCCGCCAGGTTGAGCAGGCTGCTGCTTGGCGTGAACTATGTCGGCTCGGGCGGTATTGGTCCTTTGTTCAGTCGACGGTGTAACACTTCGGGGCGATCCGCGAGGGTAAGTCGTAGTGATTCCGTGCTGACAGCGTGGGATACGCGGCGGCGCCGGATCCGAGGAAGAACTCATAAGTAACCAAGCCCGTTTCAGCCGCCCGATTTACAGGCCGCTTCCATGAAGACACCCATGGCCGGCAACACCGCCGAGCATTGCAAGTACTTCGCTCAGCATTGCCGCAAGGCGGCGGAAGAAATGCGCGCCATGGCTAAAATGCACGGGCAGATGGCAGCGGCGCCAAAGTAGTTCACGTCAGTAAAGAATCGAGAAAGTCTCGTTGCGGTTTACAAATGGTGCGGCAAAGCTCCACACGGGAACTCCCGGAACAGTCCCGGAGTCGTTGGTGACTTTGCCGGAGCGGTCATAAACCTGCCAGGCCAGGGAACCGCCGCGCTGCCATGCGGTTCCCTCGGTCCACACCAGGAGCAATTCCCCTCTGGAGTTAATGGCCACTCGCGGGTGCTTTCTCCCTTTTCCGTCACCGGGCGCGCCAGCCGGCTCGGTGGAATGGCCGCCCTTGCCGGAGACCTCAGCCCAGTAGATCTGTCCACCGGTTTCCCACGCCGCGATGACGCCGTCCGGGCCCTCGGAGAAATCCATACTGCTCATCGGACACGCGTTGATGTCCCACTTGTGTAAGAGACGCCCTGTGAACGACGCACCCTGATCGGCGGAATGAAGCAGGTAGATGTCTCGATGAATCTCTTCTGTCGCCGACCGGTACATAGCCAGCACATCGCCCTTTCGCGTGGTGAAGGCCTTCATTCCACAGCAGCCGCAGGCGCCAGTGGGTTTCGTCCATGCCTTTGATTCCGTCGAGAACGTCTTGCCGTGGTCATGGGACGTCGCTGTCCAAACCTGCCGGCGCGCCTCTCCCTTCGCCGGCCCCGCCGCTTCTTTTACTCCGATCCCATGCCACAGCACGTGAACGTTGCCGCGCCCGTCTGCCGTGAGTGAGCCACCACCGTCGAGCCCGAAGGACGCCCCCATTACATTACGCTCCGCTTCGAAGCCGCTGCCATCATCCTTCAGCCTCGAATACAGCATCGGCTCACCCGGCTTACCCGAGTCCGGGTTTATCGGTCCTCGAGGCTGCGCGCCAGGTGATCCGTTCCACGCGACATGCGGACGGTGATTGCCGTCGACCGCAAGTTGGGCGCCGCGGATTGTCCCTGCCGCGATGGCGCTGCCGGAGTGGTTGACCGGCATGTGAGGTGCAAACGTCGCGCCGTTGTCTTTGGAGCGCGTGTAAAACAGACTGCCCGCTCGCGGATCGCCGGTGTAGTAGACAAGATGGAGAGTTCCTGCCTCGTCTCGAACCACCTGTGGCTGAATGCCACCTTCAGGAACGCGAACTGGCTTGACCCGGTCGGAGTTCGTCGGCTGAAACGCCGAAGCAAACCGCGGGATCAAGCCTGCCAGGCCTGCTCCGGCCAACACGGCCTTACGTCTTGTCCAGTTTTGATCGGGCACAGCGTCATTTTACTCCCCCCAGGTCTCGGGCGCAGCCAGTTGTGCGTGTTGTCACCCAGGGGCTAGAGCGATCCCGGGGTGAGAGGGTCGAATCTAAAGGCCTTATCGTTTGGTTGTCGACATGCACGTGGAGTGAATGGAAGCGCGATGAATACACGGCTCCATCTCGGCTCTTCGCTGGCACTCGTCGCCCTGCTTCTGTTGAATGCCTCCGGCCTCTGCGCGACATGGCAGGCACCCCTGGTTGCGCACCACAAATGCTGTCCCACGGAGCCAGTCCGGACGCAGAACGCCTCTGTTCCGCAATGTTGTTCAATCTCTGGCGTTCCAGCCGGCCCGGTGTCGCTCGCCACGTCCTCTGCCGTTGACGCGGAGCTTCTTGCCACCTCACCCAAGGCGAATGTTGTCGCTCCCATCCGTCCGGTCGATCTGGCCCGACACCTTTCGGATCGTCCCACAGGCGACCTCGTAGTTCGTTTCCACCAACTCCTGATCTGACACTCGACACCCGCCCCCTCCAGTGGTCGCGGCCGTGTCTGAGAGACACTCCGAACGCGAATCGGAGCCCCCTTGCCTGTGCGTAGAACGCGTTCACGCACGCATCACCCATCAGGAGAACTCAAATGACAACTTTACTGACTGTTATCGTTGCCGGAGCCTTGCTTGCAACCGGGACGCTTGCCACCGCCACGGATGCCGCGTTCGAAGAGAGATTCCGGGCGAAGACCGGCCGCTACACGCAGGCGGAAGAGGCTCGCCGGCAGAGAATTGCCGATACCTCAGAGAATCGCGAGTGCGCCATGCCCACGATCTCCTGCTGTACGCGGAACGCGCACACCCAGAACACGGTGGCTCCAAATCCGCCATGGCTGAATGTAAAACAGGGCCGCACGTCGACGACTCCGGCCACCTGCACTCGTGACAACAACAAAGCGGCCGCCGCTGTCAGCGAAGCGGAGACCTGGCATCGCGCCAAATACGGGCATGCAACCAACGCCGCCACGGCGGTCAACACGGCCGGATCCGCCACCTGCTGTGACTGATCCCGCTCCAGAACAACCAACGTGCACGCGCAACTGAAACAGGAGATTCTGCAATGAACAGACGGAACTTTGTGTGGACCGGTTGTGCGGCACTGACCGCACAGAGAGTGCGGGCGGAGTCTGAAGCTGCCGCCATAGTGCTTGTAGCGGGCAAGCGTTGGGTTACAGTCGCAGGACGGTCAGTAGAACTCCTGACCTACAACGGCCAACTTCCGGGACCGCAACTGGAGTTGCGGCCCGGACAGGATGTGACGATCCGGCTCATCAACGATCTCCCGGAACCGACCAACCTCCATTTCCACGGGCTGCACCTTCCTCCGAGCCCCGGCGTTGACGATGCTCTCCTCCAGATCCCGCCTGGTGAGCAGCACGAGTATCGGTTTACGCTTCCTGCGGACCATCCGGCGGGAACGTTCTGGTATCACCCACATGTTCATGGCATGACGGCGAATCAGGTCGGCGGTGGTCTGGCGGGCGCGATCATTGTCCGCGCGGAGTTCGAGGAACGACTGGAACTGACCAGAGTGCCCGAACGAGTACTGATCCTGCAGGACTTCGACCTGCTGGCGGACGGCACGCTCGCCCGTCCGACACAGATGGACCGGATGATCGGCCGTGAAGGAGCTCTGATCACAGTATCCGGCGAGGTGGTGCCCAACCTCCCCGTCTCTGCGTCGGGTGTCGCCCGGCTGCGATTCATCAACGCCTGCAGTTCTCGTTTCTTCAATCTCGCCCTCGGAAAGCAAGCGCTCGTGGTAATCGGAGTTGACGGCGGTCTGATCGCCGCTCCGAACGCGGCGCGGAGTACACTGCTCGCGCCCGGCGAACGCATCGACACGATTGTTTCGGGTGCCGCTCTGGCTGAGGGTCCAGACCTGCTCTGGAACCTTTCTTATCAGAGGACGTTCGCCATGATGGGCGGAATGATGGGCGGACAACGACAAGCGGCCGGAAACGCTGTGATTGCGCACATCATTCCGACAGCAGGCGAAGGTGCAGGGTGGACAATGCCGACTAAACTGGCTGACGTCAGCCCCTTGCCGGCCGCCGCGCGACTCCGGACGTTCGTCCTCGGTGAGGGCACGGGTCGAATGGGCATGGGCATGGGGTCTCAGCAAGCCATGGCCTTCACCATTAACGGTCGAACGTTTGACATGCGACGCGTGGATACGGATGTCAGGCTCGGAACTGTTGAGGACTGGGAGTTCGTCAACAACACGTCAATGGACCACCCGATGCATATCCACACAAATGCCTTCCAGGTAATCGGCTCGAACGGCAGCCCGCTGCCCGCGTGGAAGGACACGGTACTGGTGAAGGCCGGTCAACGTGTGCGAGTCCGCACGCGCTTCGACGACTTCACCGGACTCGCCGTCTATCACTGCCACATCCTCGATCACGAGGACATGGGAATGATGGGCACGCTGCGCATCACCAACTAAACTGCCAGCTACCCTGGGTGCGGCGCAATGCTCACCCTTCCGTGCAGTCGGCAACGCGGTCAAAAATGGCATAAGTGAACTGCTGCGGAGTTCCCCAGGGCGTCACGTGCGTTTCCTGTATCTCGCGCCTGAGGGCGAACCCCGAACCGAGAACCGTGCTGAGCTTGCAGCCGTCATACCGCTCAATCTCCAGTCCGCTGCACTTCTCTGGGCCATTGAGGGCGAAGGTCCCGATAATGAGCTCACCACCTACGGGCACAGTTCGCCGGGCAAGACCGGCATAGGCATCCCGCGCCTCAGGAGTGACCAAAAAATGAAACACAGCGCGGTCGTGCCAAACGTCGAACGTTCCCAGATCGTCCGGGGCGTTAGTAATATCAGCGAGAATCCACTTGATTTGGCATGCATTACTTCCAATGCGCGCCCTGGCACGACCTAGCGCCGCCTCAGAGATGTCGAGGACAGCACATCCCCTGAACCCTCGTTCCACAAGACGTCCGATCAGAACCGATGATCCGCCTCCAATATCGATGACGCTTGCACCCGGACGACTGAAGGCGCAAACGAGCGCGAGCGAAAGCTCAGGCTCATCCTGATGCCAACTCACCTCAGACTCTTGTTTCGTTCTGTAGATTCGTTCCCAGTGCGCGCGATTTTCCGGCTTTGGGAAGAGAGAATCGGTTGCAGACGGCTGCCTCATACAATGGCCCTCCGGGGGACTGCTGCTCACAGGTCGTCCTTAAATTCAAATGACAAGGCAATGTCAGCGTGGAGTGAACGGCGCACCGGACAATCCTGCGCGGCTTTCTCAAGTACTTCGCGTTGACGGCTGGACAGGGTTTTCGGCAGCCGCACCAAAATCCCCATCCTCCTGTGCGCCTCGGCTTTTCAAACAATGCGCTGATTTCTTACACAGACCGCAGTTAATGTCGCGCTCACGGCTTCTCACCTCGCTGGGGCAGGAACGGTGCGACGGCCTGACTGATCGGATTCTTTGGATACCACTCCACTCCTGTGAAGCCCAGTCTTGCGGGATCCCCCTGAGGGCAATACGCGGTTCCGAACAGCCAGTCCCAAACGCTCAGCATGATGCCAAAGTTACGGTCTGCGGGACCAGACAACGGATGCGCATGGTGCCAAATGTGCATTTCCGGACTGTTCACAAAATACTTCAGCGGCCCCAGCCGGAGGCTAAGATTCGCGTGCGCAAAATGTCCCACCACCGTGTTCAGAACGCCGTACCAAAACATCGCAACGGGGCTGAATCCAAAGAACGCAGCCGGCACATACAGAAGCGTGCGATAAAAGACGACCTCAAACCAATGGAAGCGCCAGTTCCCTACCCAGTCCATCTCCTGTATGCTGTGATGAACTTTGTGGAACTCCCACAGCCACGGAACGCGGTGCAAGGCATTGTGGATAAGCCACTGAGCAAAATCAAAGATGAGAATAAGTGCCGGTAACTGTAGCCAGAGTGGCTGTCCCGAAATTGCGCCGAGACAGAAATAATCGCGGAGGTTTGTCAGGTCAAGCGAACGGTCCAGCACCGCAATGGTGTGAGCTGCAACAACGCCGAGGAGAACTCCCAGGTACTCGCTGTTGAAGATGAGGTAGAACACGTCAGTGCCGATTCCCGCGCGAAGCGTTCGTTGAGCCCGCTGCGGCCAGAACCGCTCGGCCACAAGAAACAGGACTGAGAATCCAAAGAGCCAGAGGGAATAAACCATGCCGCACGACCCTCGACGCTTTACGCCCGGGCCCCTGATGCCATCGGCAGGCCCATGATCTTCCAGTCGGGGAACCCTTCCTCGAGGCGAACCACCTTGTAGCCCTGAGCGGAAAGCAGTTTCACTGCCTCATCCGTCAGTACGCAATACGGTCCGCGACAATAGGCGACAATCATCTTTCCCTTCGGGATCTCCTTCAGTCGGCGCTTCAACTCAGCCACCGGTATTGACCGAGCCCCTGCGATGTGGCCAGCCTCGTACTCTTCGACCGGTCTGACGTCCAGAACCGTGACCGTACCCTTCCTGAGTCTTTGATTCAGCTCGGCACACGAAATTGCCTCTAACGATTTCCGGTCGGTAAGGAACGTGTCGACTACGCGCGTGATATCAGCCAGCCGGGACTCGCCTACGCTTCGCATGGACAACCATAATCGGAGGACGCTTTCATCAGAGAGGCCGTAGTGCGCGTAAAGTCCCTCTCGTCGGACGCTCACGAGCGCCGCGTTCCGCAAGACCTGGAGGTGCTGTGAGCAGTTCGCAACCGACATTCCGGTCGCCCGCGCAAGTTCCTCAACCGTACGCTCTCGCTGAGCCAGAAGTTCGATTAGCTCCAGCCTCCGCCCGCTGGACAGAGCCTTGCCGATCCGGGCAAACTGCCCGAACAGTTCGTCCTTGAACTGGCGCTTGATGAGGCGGTCCATAATCAACTATTTAAGCAAGTAGTTGAATAACACGTCAAGAGCCTGCTATAAAAGGTTGGAATGAATGACACACTGCCTCTTCTGGAGCATGCGCTCAGGGAGCCAACTGCCTTTACACCGGAAGCCCTGCTTGAGGCCGTACGGATGGACAAGGGTCTTCCGGCTCATCCAGTCCCGCCCGTGTGCATTCTCGATTTCGACGGTGACATCACGGACTGGCTCGTCGCCTCAGGCAAGGCAGTCCGGTACACGCCGTGGGCCTGCTTTCACACTCCTATGTACTCCCTGCACGTCGACGGAGGCACCTTCGGAATCGTGCCGCGAACGATTGGCGGTCCCTATGCGGTACTGGTTGCCGAGCAGCTCGCCGCCTCAGGGGTTCAGTTGATTTTAGGCCTTACCTCTGCCGGTCGCGTCAGCCCTCGATTGCCCCTGCCCAGCTTTGTGATTGCAACGGCCGCCCTTCGTGACGAAGGCACTTCCTACCACTATCTGCCGCCGACCCGGCTGGTTGCCGCGCCGGCAGGCGTCTCTGCCCCTCTGCTCGAGGAGCTCAAGACGCTCGGGCGGGCTGTGCAGGAAGGCGTTGTGTGGACTACGGACGCCCCGTATCGGGAAACCTGGTCCCAGCTTCAGCGTCATGCGGACGCGGGGATTCTTGCGGTCGAAATGCAGGCAGCATCACTCTTCGCCTTCGCGGAGGCCCGCTGTGTACCAGTGGGCGTTATCGCTCAGGTGACTAACGCCGTTGACCAGTCCGGCGAACCCTTCGACAAAGGGACGCATGAGGACGAGTTCCGTCTTGTTCACGCCGTCTGTCGTGCGGGCCGGCGCTACCTGCTAACCACCGCACCTTAGCAGGGCCAAAGGCCTCTGACTGTGTGAGCGTATGCCAAAGGATCCCGCTTTCGGAGTTTTGATTCGGGGTGGACACGATTGTCTCTGTACGGCGTCGGTCAACAAGTCCTGTGCCATTGACGCCGAGCTTTTTACCACGTCACCAAAGGCGAATGGTGTTCCTCCCAGCCGTACGGTTCATCTGGCCGGACGCCTCTCGGATCGTCCAGCGAGCGACCTCGTGGTTCGTTTCCACCAACTCCTGATCTGACACGCAGCACCCGCTCCCTTCAGTGGTCGCGGCCTGTCTGTGCGAGACACTCCGAACGGGAATCGGAGCCCCTTTTCTGTGCGTGGTATGCGTTCACGCACGCATAACCCATCAGTAGACTCAAATGAAAACTTTACTGACTGTTATCGTTGACAGAGCCTTGCTTGCAACCTGGACGCTTGCCACCGCCACGGATGCCGCGTTCGAAGAAAGATTCCGGGCGAAGACCGGCCTCTATACTCCGCCGGAAGAAGCTCGCAGGATGAGTATCGCCAATAACGCAGAGAATCGCGACTGCCCTATGCCTAAGATGTCCTGCTGTACGCGGAACGCGCACACTCAGACCAAGGTCGCTCCAAATCCATGGCTGAATGTAAAACAGGGCCGCAGCCGGTCGCCGCTGTCAGCGCTGCTGAGACCTGGCATCGAGCCAAATACGGGCATGCAACCAACGGCACCGCGGCGAACCACACGATCAGCTCGCCCACTTGCTGCGACTGATGCTGCCAGGGGCGCAACCCGTCCCCCTGCATCACTCCACAATCTCGTTAACATCGGCATGATGTGCTCGTAGCTTCGGCGTCGTCAATGCTCCATCATGGAGAGGCCGCCGCCGTCTTCGAACATCGGCAGACCGTGCTCGACCGGGCCTATGCCCTGCACCCAGAACGCTTTGTCAAGAAGCCGCCTTCGTCTCGTCCGGCGCCTCAACACGTCTGGATCAACAAACCACCCGAACCGCGGACTAATACTCCGTAAATTATCCCCTGAACTGTCTCAGACTCGTTGACACGTTGCGGAGTACAGAACACCTGTGCCCGCACATGAGCTTGTGCGAGTGCCGGTTCGATCTCTACTGGCCAGATGCGAAATTGTGGTCGTAGCGACCAAAGACGGTGGCGCCGATGTCCAGCGTCAGGAATACGTGGTCTGTCTTTCCGAGGAGCGAGTAAACGTTTTTGGTGTATTCGTATGCGGCTGGGATGTGGCCGTAGAAGTTCAGGCGGCGGGGGGCGAGGAGGGCGGCTGCTTCGGGCAGGTCCGTGTAGCGCAGGATGTTGAGGAACAGCGGTCCCTCTGTGTGACTGGAGGGTGGATCCTGCAACAGGACCTGGGCGATTGCCGGATCTACTATGGCCGCATACAGCGCCAGTGCCGCGGAGATTCCACGTCCCATTACGGTGATCCGTGCCGGATCGACGTCCGGCATCTCGCGAACCTGGCGAACGGCGGCGAGCACATCCTGCAGCCGCATTGAGTCGACGGTCTGTCCCGTGTGCATTGCGTTGCGGAGCATGTGGGTCCACGTGGTCTTCGGCCATGGAGCCTCGCCGACGCCTCGGGGCCATACGGTGGCCCGCACTGCCGCACCGCGCCGCTGCACCGGAGCGAGCGTCTGGGCGATGTAGGCGGCGTCCTCGCCATCGGAGGCGACATACACGACCGCGGGTAGTTTGCCAGTGATCTCTTTCGGTTTCTGGACTTCGAGCCGAATCGGGAATGGTTCGCCGGTATCGCGGAGAATCTTGCGGATGGCGGGGAGCAGTTCGGCGCGGCGGCGTTCCCAGTCGGCTGCCGATTTGTATGTCGATGAGGGCGCGTGAGCCGTAAAGGTCTCGTGCACCCGATAGTTCAACGCATCTTTGGGCGGGTTGTCAGCGAAGACGGCGAGTTGTTCGGGCGGAGCGTTGCTGTAGTCCATGTCGAGCTTTCGATTTTCGACGTGCATGAGGTGTTTGTCGAACCAGCGGATCGCTTTTTCGCGGAGGAAGTCCGAGTCCTCATGGCCCGTGTCGACGACGATATTTCCGAAGCTCTCGCGCGCGCCGTAGCTGTTGTAGAGGTTGCCGACGGTGCGCTCGAACTCTTCGTAGCCTTTGACAGGAAAGAGAGTGTCCTTCTTGCCATGCATCATCAGCAGGGGGCGTGGCGCTATGAGGGCGCCCTGATGCATCATGTCGTGCAGTTCGGAGTTGATGGCGAACATGCAGTCGCAGTGGCCCTTCTGGGTGTTGTCCTCGACGTTTGCGGCGTAGGTGCTGATGCCCATGACAGGCGCAACCACCTTCACGCGCGGATCTACGGCGGCTGTAAACCAGCTCATTGCCGCGCCGCCGGAGCGTCCAGTCATGCCGATGCGTGCGGCGTCCACCTCGGGCCGTGTGACGAGATAGTCAATGGCACGCATGGCGTTCCACACCTCGACCCCGGCGGGCGTATAGCCTCGGGCGTACCAGTCGTAAAGGTTCTGAGAGTGCACGCCGTGGTGGAGGGCGAAGGTCTCGGCGATCTGGATGGAGTCGAGGATAAAGGCCGCGTAGCCGTTCCTGGCGAGCGAGATGCCGTGCCGCTGGTACTGCACCTTGTCCCCCTGCGGCGAGTAGGAGTGCCCGCAGACGTACACGATGGCTGGCACGCGTCCCTGCCGCTGCTTTGGGAGGTAGAGGTTGCCGGTGACGTATACCTTTGGCATGCTCTCAAAGGCGATGTTTTCGATTGTGTATGAACCTTTATCGAGTACGCGCGTGACCTTTATGTTGAGCGGTGTGCGGGCAGGCCACGGCAGCAGGCCGAGCATGTCTCGCATTTCTTCGAGACGCTTTGCGCGCACGGCTTCCCACGTGTCTTTGGAGCTTAGTTCTCTGGCCGCGTTGTCGGTGATGCGGCGAGCGCAGCGGATCAGGTATTGCTGGACGTTCTTTTGCGAGTCCAGCATCTGCTCCCACGGGGTTGACTGCGAGAAGGCGAGTGCGGTGGCGAGCCACAGAATCCGGTGCATGCCGGGTATTTTGTCATGGGCTGGGTCGGCGTGTTGAGTTGGGGCTCGGAAGGGGTGGGCGGAGCGGCGTCTGCCGGCTGGATATCCCGAATTTAATCCCGGAGGCGCAGCGCGTTCGGCCGGGCGATCCGGCAGAGAATCGATTGCGGTGCTTCAGCCCGGACGCGGGTAATCCAAGCCACGCCAAATATCGGCCCGGCACGTTCCTTGCAACCCCGGACCGGAATGGGGACTGGCCAGCCCTGCATCAGCCCGCTGTGACAGGCTGCCAAAGCTCGACACGATTTCCTTCCGGGGCGGTGAACCAGCCGAACTTTCCAAAACTGTAGCTGTCGCGTTTGGGATCGACCGTGACGCCTTCGTCAATAAGACGGTCCAGCACTCCATCGAGGTCATCCACCTGGAGGTTGATCATAGCTTTCTGTGCCGGAGGAAAGTAGTCATTATCCCGCCCAAAGAAGGCGAATACGACCTGAGCGCGTTGCGCCGAGGCGGGAAACGCGAAAAACCCTTTGGACCTCGTTAGACCGAGATGCCTCTCGTACCAGCTATAAAGGGCCTCCGGATCATTCGATCGGACAAAGGCACCGCCAAAACCAGTGATTGAAGCCATGCAGTCCTGTTGATTTCGATGCTCCGGCGCGACCTCATTTACCGCTTACTTTGGTCCCACCGGAGCAGGTTATAGTTTGCCCCATTTTCACGGGAGATGCACAAGGTGGCCTCGGCGGGGAGTGGGGCAATGGCGGCGCCCGAAAGGGCGGTGCGTTTCATGCGGAACGGAGGCCGGGGTCGACTTTGTCACCGCCGGATCTCTTTGAATCACTCATCGAAATCACGTGGTTGCCAGGCCAAAGCAAATCGGCTCAAGCCTTTCCAACGGGTCTCGGCCAGCCTTGAATATCCTTCGTTTCGCGGGCGATGCGTCACCGCCCGGCATGCGCTGACAGAAGCAGGATTTCACGCCGTGGCTGCTGAATCGTCACGCGCGGAAGCACACTGATACTTGAAAGGGCGCGACTGCCGCCCCTGTCCCAGAGAGTGCCATGTCAACTCGCTCCAAACCAGCCGTTGCCTCTCATCAAAACTACGCTGGGCCGTTGTGAGGCAGCAGATTCCTCCGTCAGGCTGCTAAACTCTGCGGGGGATGCGCATTTTCAGTAAGAGCGGCGAGCAGATCCTATCCATTGAAGATTGGTTTGCGACGGCACCGCCGAAACAAGGTACCAGGCATTGGAAGGACTACAGGAGTGCAAAGGAGTTGGCCAGGTCGTGGCTTAGAACGCCGAAGCCAGCGCCGCCCGAAGAACTGTTATCCTTCCTGCAGCGATCATTTCCTGCCACGCTTGCGGGGTTGGCGGGCATGACCTGGCCGACGACAAGCCAGTCGAACAGCATTCGGATGGCGGCAAGCTGTAGCTTGACGGTGGGCGCGGTCACGCGGCTCTGAAGCTCTTCGACATAGGCGGCGACGTGGACGGGCTGTACGTCCCGGAGCTGGTCGAGGCCGTTATCCTCGCACCAGGCCGCGAAAGCGGCTGCCGCCTTCGCATAGGCGCGGCGGGTGTGCGGGTTGCGGATGTTGGCCGTGAAGAACTCGAAGACGCGCTTGGCGGTCGCCGCGTCGGAGGCGAATAGGGCAGGGAGGGGAATTGCCCCGCGTGACTGGATTCCGGTGCTGCCGATTATGACCAGCTCTTGCGCCATGTGGTGCGCCTCCTGTTATGAATGATAACGTCCTTTACCATTCATAACAATATTCTAGCCGGACTTTTTTAACAGTCGTCAGATATAGGGCGGTTGAAAGATGTAGTATCTTGAGCAGAGGCTTACCTTTAGGCCGTTTCCTTTTAAGCGGCGCAAAGATGCCGAGCGCCAGGGTACGGAACCAATTGAACCCGTAAGTGGTTTGTGCATCTGGCATTTCCAAATCAATAATAAATGGGAGAACAAAGCATGAAGAGGGATTCCGAAAGGACAACTTCCGTTTGGATGGCGACAGCGGAAATACAGTCTCGACCCGCGCTCACCAGGGACATTACAGTGGACGTATGCGTGGTCGGTGCGGGCATAGCAGGGCTCATGACTGCTTATCTCCTCGCGAACGAAGGGCGGTCAGTCGTTGTTCTTGATGATGGACCGATAGCAGGTGGTGAAACATCCCGAACAACCGCGCACCTGGTCAACGCACTCGATGACCGCTATTTCGAACTCGAAACCATGCATGGGGAGAAGGGGGCGAGGCTTGCGGCGGAAAGTCATACGGCGGCCATCGACAGAATCGAGGCGATCGTGGTCAAAGAGAACATCGCTTGTGACTTCGAAAGACTGGATGGTTATCTTTTTGCGCCCCCCGGTGACTCGACGGAAGTTCTCGATAAGGAACTCGAAGCGACACATCGTGCCGGACTGGTAAACGTGGAGCGGAGTGGGCGCGCTCCATTGGAGGGCTTTGATACGGGACCTTGCCTGCGGTTTCCTCGGCAGGCGCAGTTTCATCCACTAAAGTATCTGGATGCCCTGTCGCAGGCGATTGAAAAAAAAGGCGGGCTTATCTTCAACAAAACCCATGTAGAAGAATTCAAAGACGGCGCTCCCGGCCACGTCAAAACCAGCAATGGCCAGGTTGTTACGGCTGGCGCGATCGTCGTTGCGACAAACACGCCGGTTAATGATTGGGTGACCATCCACACCAAACAAGCAGCCTATCGCACCTATGTGATTGGCATGCGTGTTCCGAAAGGATCGGTCACAAAAGCGCTCTTCTGGGACACGCCCGACCCCTATCACTACATCCGGTTGACGGATGCAGCAGGACATGACGTCCTTATCGTCGGCGGAGAGGACCACAAGACGGGACAGGCCGATGACACGGAGGAAAGATTGGAGCGGCTGGAAGCCTGGGCGCGTGAGCGGTTCCCTTTTGCCGGAGATGTCGAGTTCCGCTGGTCCGGACAGGTCATGGAGCCCATTGACGGTCTCGCTTTTATTGGACGCAATCCCGGTGACGACAACGTTTACGTGGTCACGGGTGACTCCGGAAACGGCATGACGCACGGTACGATCGCGGGCATTCTCATCACCGATCTTGTCTTGGGACGGAAGAACGAATGGGAGAGCCTTTACGACCCTTCTCGCATTTCCCTGCGGGCTGCGCCGGAATTCGTGAAAGAGAACCTGAATGTCGCGGCGCAATTCGGCGATTATGCGACGGCTGGTGATGTCGATCAGATGGTTGAAATTACAGCGGGAACGGGAGCGCTGGTCCGGGAGGGCCTTAAAAAGATGGCTGTCTACCGGGATAGCCACGGCGAGCTGCACAAGTGTTCTGCCATATGCCCCCATCTCGGATGCATTGTGGACTGGAACTCCACGGAAAAAACCTGGGACTGCCCCTGCCATGGATCGCGCTTTGACCCCTATGGGAAAGTTCTTAATGGTCCAGCAAATAAAGGCTTGGAGCCTGCGGGCTAAGAAGCTTTGTTTGCGGGAGCCGGTGCCCCTCGCCGCCACTTGGAGAACATGCGCTCCGCCAAATGGTTGACCACAAGCCAGAGCGCTGAGAAGAATTCCGCAAGCGGCATAACGTGGGGAAAGGCATGACAGCAACAGCCGAAGAAGAGCGCGTCCGCCGCTCGCGGCAATCAGTGCTCACTCTTGCCGTGTCGGCTGCGTGCTGGATCGCGGCGTTCGGCTTGTTCGAGATCGTGTACGGCCCGATACTGGTGACATCGCAACCCACTCGCTCAGGCCCGTCGCCATGAGCATACATCCTCCGCCGCAAGAAGCACACTGGCCGGAAGGCGCTATTTTCACTCTCGGCCATTCCACGCTGGCAATCGAGCGCTTTATCACCTTATTGAAAACCTATGGCATCGAACGCCTCGTGGACATCCGCACGATCCCGCGTTCGCGTCATAATCCGCAATTCAACGGAGACACCTTGGCTGGCAGCCTGAGAGAAGTGCACCTTGAATATGTGCATGTTCAAGCGCTGGGCGGTCTGCGCCGCGCCCGGAAAGATTCTCCCAACACCGGCTGGCGCAACGGCGGCTTCCGCGGCTATGCCGATTACATGCAGACCGAGGCGTTTCAGGACGCACTCGAAGCACTCATCCAGATGAGCCACCAAAAACGCGTTGCGATCATGTGCGCCGAAGCGGTTCCGTGGCGATGCCACCGTTCGCTCGTGGCCGACGCGCTCTGTGTGCGCGGCGTGCCTGTAATTGAGATTTTATCGGAGAGCAGCTACCGCAACCATAAGCTCACGCCCTTCGCGCAGGTGGAAGCGATGAGTATTACTTATCCGCCTGAGCAAGCTACCTTACTGTAGTCGCTCATGCTGTTTGACCTCGACAGAAAATACTGAAAACACTCCCGCAACTGCTTGGGAATATCCGTGCGTGCACACATTGTGCCGATGCCCTGCCATGCGGTCCTCGCCCCGTTGTGCAGGCGCATAGAGCGGCGCGGCTACGTATAGTTGGTCAGGCACCCGGTCGAAAGGTGCACGAAAGCGGCATTCCCTGGAACGATCCGTCCGGCCACCGGCTGCGCGACTGGCTTGGCCTGACGGCAGAGCAATTCTACGACCCGCGTAAGGTAGCAATCATTCCTATGGGCTTGTGCTATCCGGGCAAGGCCGACTCCGGTGATAATCCACCACGTCCGGAATGTGCCCCCCGCTGGCATGGACAGCTGAATGCTTATTTGCCTGACATCACCCTTACCTTGCTTATAGGGCAATATGCTCAAGTTTATTATTTGGGGAATCGCCGCAAAGCCACGCTTGGAGATACCGTCAAAGCATGGAAGGAGTATTTCCCGCTGGGTTATCTTCCGCTGGTGCATCCCTCTCCGCGCAACCAGCCATGGCTTGTTAAAAACCCGTGGTTCGAAGAGGAGCTGGTGCGGGAGCTTCAGAACGTAATCCAGGGTCTGAAGCTATAGATTTGCTCGTTTTCGGCTGAGCTTCTTCAAGGCCGATCCTTTATGCATGGCGATATGGTCCGTTTTATCGCTTTTGATTTCATATTGCGGCTCATCTTGATCGGCGTGATGCCCCTAATCCGCCGGTAAGGATTTTGGGACGACCGGTAGCGCTGGAAAGAGGGCGATCAGATGTTCGAATTGGCGGTCATTGTGCAAAAACCGGAGAGGTCAGGCAAGTAAAAGCAAAAAGAGCGGCAGGGCGAAGATTTTGCGGACGGGATTCTGATCCGACAATGGATTTCGGGCATGGCTCCGCCGGAAGTGCTCTGGAAATCCGCCGGTAAGGAATCGCGCGAGGGTAGTTTACGTTCGGAGTGGAAGCAATCGCAGGGCGGAAAGAAAATCCGCCAGCCGCATCGCGCTCATGGCCAGGCGCAACATCGTTCTGCGGGCGTGCTCCACGAACCGGCCCGCAGTATTGAAAAACAGAAACCGCAGCCGTTTCGGTCGGGCCTGCAACAGCTCGGCGGGAAGAGCCAGACGCTTCAGTGCGGTCAGCACGTTGTACGTCAGCACCGCCAGGCGCAGCCATGCCGCATTGGCCCCGAATCTTCCGCACGGCAGCACTCCCGCCGCCAGTTCATTCTTGAGGACGTCATGCACAGCCTCTATCGTCCCGGCTTTCTCCCGATGCCACTGCAACAGCCGCGCCGCCTTCCAGTCCGGAATGTTGGTGACAACCGCGAAGTGCTTCACCTGTGTGCCGTCGTTCAGCAACTCGCCTTGTCGCGGGCGAATCCGTATGGCGATGTAACGCAACGGCTGCGTATCTTTGTGTTCGCTGCGCTCGTTGGGAACAAACGTCACCTCTGCATATTCGCGGGTTACGTCCGCCTCAGGCTTGCCGTAAGGATACGTTTCCCATTGCGCTTCCGGCACTGCCACCACTGCCGCGCGCAGCGCCCCGCTCATGCGCGCGCTGACGCCAAAGCCGATGAAGCCCTGTGGACCGTCCAGCCGTTTCTCATCGCGCAGCCAATCGATCAATTCGTGTTCATGACACGCCGAGTCGCCACGAAAGTAATATTCGTTCACGGTGGAAGGCAGGGATGAGAAGGCAGCTTTCGCTGCGTTGAGACCCTGATACGCCGCAGGGACATTGCCATCACGGAATTCGTCGGCCAGCACCAGGTTCATTTCTGCCCAGACGGCAAGCATAGGTTGGTAACAGCGGTCCCCTTCATATCCACGCCGCGCTTCCTGTTTGCTGCTCTCGATGATGGTGGCATCCTGATCCACGGTAGCGATCTTCTGTTCCGGGCAACGCCGTCCCACTTCCTGCACCACATCGCGATTCACCAGCCCCAACCCGCTCAGCGCCTCGTTCTCGCCAGGAATATACGCCTTCATTCCCAGCAGGTCGCACTGTTGTTTTGCGTCTTCAATGCGGCTCTCATCGTGGAACTCATACAGAAAATTCCGAGCCGCTCCCGGCGAAGGCAGGTCATGTCCCAGCAGCGATGCCAGGCCCCCGTCGGCGCGCAACTGTTCAAAGTCGTCCAGACAGTCTCCGCCTACGCCGTTTAACACTACGAAGCTCTCCACGAAGGTCGCTTCGTCGTAGCCGCGGTCTCGCTTTTTGATGTGAATGTTGCGCGCCACGCTTTCGGCTACGCCGAGTGATCGAAGTGTCCGGATCAGCACTGCCGCTCCGCCGTAAGAGGTTAACCGCTCAGGTGCCGGTTCCGGGTCGAACTCAAAGAGAAAATCGCCTTCAGCAGGGGAGGGTTTTGAACGCTTCAGCACTTATTTAAGTATGCAGTGCTGAAACACCAACGGGTGATTTTGTTTTCGTTATCAGTTGTTCCGCATCAACCCTTCAACTACCTGCCAGACGGCATCTTCATTCACAATCATCCTCCCCCTTTCCCACATCACTTCCCCTTACCGGCGGATTAGGGCCTTCACGAATGCCTTTACTCTCGGATCGCGAAGCAACTCCCGAAATGCGGCTTTGTCCCGCGCGAAAATCTGAACGATTGCCGACTGCTTGTCGTCAGCCATTCTCCACGTAAATGATTCAAAGGCTGCCCGATCTCGTGGATTCTGCCGGGTAATGGGCAGATACATCGGCCGGATTGGATTCGCCGAAGTGCCCTTTCCTGTAAGCGGAACAACGGCAATGCACTGCTCCCGCAGATTGGTAGCTCCGTATTATGCGAGCAAACAGGAAGAACTGCACACCAATACCGCCAAAATCAGGCGTTTCATAGAATCCATGGCAAGTTGTAGTTGGACCACAGTCCCCGTAAAGTAGCAGGGCTTTTCAGTCAATGCAAGTTATTTTTCATATTATGATGGAGTATTATTGCGTATCTCGTTGCATTAAAACGCGATGGGCATACGTTCCCAGGGGATTTTTCCAGCCGGTAGGATGTTCACCCTGGAAGATCAGGCATAGGCTGCCCGGCATTGCGACCGCGGACGCGTTATTTGCTGCGGGAACGACATCGTGGCGTGGTGAGTGTCAAATCTCGCCAAAGTGGATTCGGTGATCCCCATAACCAATGAAGCGCCGCGTTCGGAAAGTCCACGTGGAGCGGTCCACCGCGCGAAAGCCGTATTGCCGCACGGCCTCCCACCGGTAAACCCTGGCTCCCCATATCCAGCCCTCTCCGCAATGTCGGTCGCTGAAAAACCAGGTCGCTGCCGGAGCGAACGGATCCGGTCCCGAAGAACAAGCCACCCAGCACTGTTCAGACTGGCTCGGGCCGAACCTGCGCGGTCACTGAACTTACTCCGCGGAACGCTCGTTATGTCCCCGGGCATCCGGGAAACGGACACCAGAAACCGCACCTCAATGGGGAGCCGAAGCCTCACGCGGACCCGGACAATTGATTGACTGGCCAGTACATGACCGTCGAGGGGATCAACAAAGCGGATGACCACGCTGTTCCGCCCGACGCCGTGTCCGAAATCCGGACAATCGCGTCAGCACCGCCAGATTCCGTTCCTGTGACTGCTTCAGGCCCGCCGCCGCTCGTTAGAGCCTGGCGTCCGCCGGTAAATTCCGCCCCCGGCCGAAGAGCCCGTTGCAGCCCCACGCGAATATTTATAACCCCATCCCGAACAGCAACTTACACCCGCCGAGCCCGCAACGCCACACCCCGTTTTTCCCACCTCCGCTGCTAATCTGTCCCCCGGAGAAAGGAAGGTCCCCAAAATGGCAACCCTCAGTCAGATCAACGCATCGCGAATCAACGGAGCCCGGTCGAAAGGCCCAGTCACCGCCGAAGGCAAAGCCCGTGTCTCACAGAACGGGGCAAAGCACGGCATCTATTCCCAACTCGTAGTCCTCCATAATGAGGACCACTCCCTCTACCTCGAATCGCGCGAAGCCCATCTCGCCGAATGGTCCCCTGGCACCGAGACCGAGCACAACCTCGTCATCGACATCGTCGACGCCCGCTGGCGACTCCGCCGCTATTCCACCCTCGAAACTGCCGGAATAGATTTCGAAGTCGAGCGATCCCGCGCCGAAATCAACGAGGCATTTACCGAAATCGACGAAGGAACCAGAACCGTCCTCGCCTTCAACGCGCTCCTCGTCTCGAACCGTACGTTCGAGGTCCTCCAGACCGCCATCCGGGCCCAGCACCGCATCATCGAACGCGCCACCAGCCAGCTAATCCGCCTCAGCAAATTCCGCCAGGGCAGCCGCCCATCGCCAATCACCGAAAATCAGGGGACCAAACCC
>Ga0163150_10002413_pt1 | contig 28622 bp, 19 predicted proteins | sample OliLakLV19P2IB_FD_148628 | JGI IMG/M metagenome (GOLD analysis project Ga0163150, IMG submission 148628) | Freshwater microbial mat bacterial communities from Lake Vanda, McMurdo Dry Valleys, Antarctica - Oligotrophic Lake LV.19.P2.IB | ecosystem: Environmental > Aquatic > Freshwater > Lake >...
CCTCCTGACCTTTTAGAAGGTAAGGTAGGGCACGGACTCCGCTCCGCGCCGGGACTCGCCACCCTACCCATTGTGACCAGTGAACAAGGCGGCGAAGGGACTCACCGCCCTACCCCTCCTGACCTTTTAGAAGGTAGGGCGCGGACTCCGCTCCGCGCCGGAGTCGGAACCGCCAACCGGCAGATCCGCCCGGCCAGGTTGGACGTTCCGCATAATCCTTGTCGGGTGGTGCCGCTTCAGGCGAGACTCCCCGGCTTCCCATGAAGTTTTTCACGGTCACCGCCTTGCTCGCGGCTGCGCTGCTCAGCGCCGGACTGGCCGTGCCGTTCCTTCCCGCGGCGAAGCTGCAATCGAATGCTTTCAAACTCGAGGCTCGGATAAAGTCGGACGTAAGCGGACGGTTTCAAATATTCTACGACGACGGCTCAGGTCCGCGCGAAGAGCTCTCGGGCACCGCGCAACTCACCGGGTCCAACGAAACCACCACCCACATCCTTCCGCTGGCGCCCGGCCGTTATCACTCGCTCCGACTCGATCCCCTCGATCGGCCGGGGCGCGTGGTCATCGAATCACTCCGGGTGATTTCGCAGTCCGGTGACCAGCTGGCGGATCTCCCGCTGCGCGACTTCAAACCCGTCCAACAGGTTCAGGCGCTGACCAATCAGGGCGCCTCCGCGATCGAAATCGCGATCGCAAACGGCAACGACGATCCCCAGCTCACGCTCGCGTTGGCTCCGGCGTTAGTGATCACGAGCTCGTGGCTTCACGTGGTTCGCGACGCTTTGCCGTTGGTACTTCCGTTCTTCGCCGCGTTCGCGCTGGGCCTGTTCACGCTCGATCGCACGCCGCGATTTCGGGCGGCGTTCGGTGCCCGGTGGCGGCAACTCGGAACCCGCCCGCAACGCGCCATCGGTGCGGCCGCCCTGCTGGCGGTCATCGTGAGCGCGTATCCGGTCGTTTTCCTCGGCAAGAGTCACGTTTCGCCGAACCTCGGCACCACCCTGTTGTACGACAACTTTCCGACGCTGCCCGGTTATAATTCCGGCGAGGTCGTCGACGTGAAACTCTCCGACGTAGGCGCGGTGATGTGGCAGCATGTCCCGTTTTCGATGATCCAGCACCGCGCGCTCATGGGCGGCGAGCTGCCCTTGTGGAACCGCTACAACGCCGCCGGCGTTCCACTGCTGGCCCAAGGTCAATCGATGGCCGGCGATCCCCTGCACCTGCTGGTCGTACTCGCCAATGGCGCGGCGTGGGCCTGGGACCTGAAATACCTCATCGCAAAATGGCTGTTCGCCACGGGCCTCGGGTTAACGGTGCTCACGTTAACCACGCCGAGATACGACCGTGAAAGAGGTGTCGAGGCCAAGCCCGCCGGCGCAGCGTCCCGTCCTCCGGGCACATTAACCGCCGCCCTCGCCGTCGCGATCTCGGCCCCGTTTGTCGGCTTCTTTCTTTACCGGATTAATCACCCGGCGTTTTTCAGCCTCTGCTACGCGCCTTGGCCCCTGTATTGCCTCACGCGTATTGCGAATTCCACTACGCGCAAGAGCGTCGCGTGGTGGGTGGCCGGACTCATGATCGCGAATCTCGCGCTGATGAACAGCGGTACCGTCAAGGAAGCATACATGCTGCTCCTCTGCGTGAATTTTTCCGGCGCCTGCGTGCTCCTCGCGACGGCCGCGCCGTGGCGTGAGCGCCTCGGTAAAGTTGCGGCCGTGGCGTGGGGCGGCGTGCTGTTTGGCCTCATCACGCTGCCCATTTGGGCAACATTTCTCCATACGCTGAAAAGCTCCTACACCGGATACAACACCGCGAGCGCCTTTCAAATCCAACCGACCCTCCTGCTCGGCGCGTTCGACGAGATTTTTTACCGCCCGCTCATGGCGCAGGATCGAGTTTTCAGCCCCTCGCTCAATTTCGTGCTCCTGCTGGGAGTCCTCTACTTTCTCGCGACCCTGCGGACCCAGTTTGCCAACCGCGCCGTCACCGCGCTGGCCGCGAGTTCGCTCGTGCCACTCTCGCTCGCCTTCGGACTGATTCCGCCGCACTGGATCGTAACCCTGCCGTTTCTCAGCAACATTGCCCACCTCGACAATACGTTTTCTTGTGTGCTGATCGTACTGTGGTCCGTGATCGCCGGGGTCGGATTTGCCACGGCGGCGCGGCGACTGGGCTCCGCGGAAGGACGAAATGATCTCATTATTGCCGGACTGCTGCTGGGCGCACTGGTGTTTGGCTGGATTGCTTTCCGGCAGGCGGCCCACCGTCCGATTTTCGGCCCGATCTTCACCGTCCATGCACCCGACCAAGTCTTGCCGATCACTCCTTTCATCTGGAACTACCTCGCGGTTTTGCTGATTGCTGCCTGCGCGCTGGCCGTCATCACGCGGGGCGCCCTGCGGACGCGCGTTTGCAGCCCCGCCCGCGGCTTCTTGCTCACGCTCTGCCTGTTCGCGCTCCTCTGGCGCCACGGTTTGCACGCCAGTACCGTCGGCTTCGAAAGCTTCACCGCCCGGCCGACTTTGCGCGTCGATTTCCACGCCCGCTCTGGCGCGATGGAATTCGCCCGCACCGCCCACGCGCGTGAACCGGGCCGCGGGTTTGGCCTCCTCGGCAATTTCTTTCCCGGCTGGACCGGCGTCTATGGGCTCGAAACGGTCCATGGCCCCGACGCCCTCGTGAACCCGTGGCTGCGCGAATTGGCCGGCGTCTCCGGCGTCGAACGGCTGTGGGATTGGCGGCTCTACGTCGAGGCGGGGACGCTGGCGAAAGCGCAGCCTTTCCTGGACGCGTTGAACGTGCGGTTCTACTTCGACCTGCTGACCAAAGATCCGGCGCTCGCGCAGAGTCTCACGTTCGTGAAAGGGGCCGACCTCGATGTTTACGAAAGCCCCACCGCGTGGCCCCGCGCCTTTTTCACCAACCGCGTTGAAACCTATGCGGCGCCCGCTGATTTGGTGGGCATGTTCCGCGCGGCCGTGGGTTCGCCGTTTGCCGGATTTCAGCAAAGTGACGCCACCGCGATGGCCGCCGTCGCGCGTCTGCCTAAAGCGGCGGCGACAAAAACGGCGACACCGGCGACGGGTTATCGCCTGAAGGAAAACTCGACGTCGTTTCGCGTCCGCGCGGAGGGCCCGGGGGTGATCGTTCTGACGGAATCGTATTGGCCCGGAGATTTTCGCGCTGAGGTCAACGGCCGCACGCAACCCGTGTTGCGCGCCAACCACGCGTTCCGCGGCGTACTCGTCGACCAGGCTGGCGACTACGACGTGACCATCCGTTATGTGCCGGCCCATTTTCCGCGCGCGATGGCGCTCAGCCTGGCCGGCGTAGGCCTGCTGGGACTCTCCCTCTTTTTCGCCGGTCGGCGAACTCAACTGACATGAGTAACTCTGTACCTGCCTGCCGCTGTTGCGGGTCGGCCAACACCGCCATCCGCGGCCGGAAATCCGGCACCTTCATTCGCCGGGAATTCGAGTTCCAGCAGTGCGAAGATTGCGGCTTCATGAGCGTGGAGCCCTTCTCCGGATTCGGGATCTACGACGATGCCTATTACCGCGGCAAAGGCCCGGATCCTTTCGTCGATTACGAGGCGGAATACCGCGACTGGGAGCAAAGCGACCGTCGCCATGAATTCACCGATCTCGCGCGGATTGCGGAACGCTTCCTGACCGGCTTGGCCCAGCCGTCGGTCAATCCAAGTGCACCCGTCGAGTGGCTCGATTTCGGGTGCGGCGCGGGCGGTTTCCTGAAGTTTTTGCGTAAACGCGGCACCCTGGCCGAACGGCCTCTCGCGATCACTGGACACGACGTGGGTTCGTACGCCACGTTGCTCAAAAGCGCCGACGGCTTTCGTATCCTGGACTTGGATGCAGTCACGGCCGAACCGACCGGACGCTACGACGTCATCAGCATGATCGAGGTCATCGAGCATCTGCCCTCGCCGCTCGAGCCGATGCAACTCGTCGCGCGACTGCTCAAGCCCGGCGGACTCCTGTTGCTCACCACCGGCAACCTGGACTCGCCCATCGCCCGACGCGACGGACTCGACTTCCGCTATTGCGTACCGGAAATCCACGTGAGCCTGTTCAATCCACGTTGTCTCAGCGCCCTGTACCGCCGGGTCGGACTCGCCTCGCACGCCGTGCACTATCAAGGGGCTTTGCGCTTCAAGATCCTGAAGAATCTTCGTTATCGTCCCGTCGCGCGCGCTATCGCCCAAGTCGCCCTCATCCTCCCCGGCGTCCGCCAGACGGCTGACTCTCTTTATGGTGTGTCCGCCATGCCGTGCGCGATCAAGCCGACGACCGCAGTTGCAGCATCCTGATTGATCTTGTGACCTCGCTGACCGACAACTGCGCTCGACCTGACGTTCTACTGACCATGCCGCAGCTTCCTTTTGCGCCGATTCGCCAAGGCGTTCTCTCCGTCGTTGTGCCGATCTACAACGAAGCTGCCACCGTGCGGACCGCGCTCGATGCGATCCTGGCGAAGGAAGTTTCCGACTGGCGCCTCGAGATCATCCTGGTCGAGAGCAACTCCAGTGATGGTACCCGCGATATTGTGCAGACGTACCGGTCGCATCCGCGCGTCAAACTGATCCTCGAAGACAAGGCCCGAGGCAAGGGCCATGCGGTCCGCGCCGGGTTTGCTCAAGCCACGGGCGACGTCGTCCTGATTCAGGACGCCGATCTCGAATACGACCTCAATGATTACGACGTGTTACTGGCCCCGATTTCCTCGGGCCGTCAGTCATTTGTCCTGGGGTCGCGTCACGGTGCTGGCGGCTGGGCCATCCGCAAGTTTTCCGACCAACCGGTTCAAGCGCTGATTCTCAATCTCGCGCACTGGGGATTCACGCTGATGATCAACGTCTCGCTCGGCATCTGGCTGCGGGATCCCTTCACGATGTACAAGGTCTTCCGCCGCGATTGCCTCGACGGGCTAACGTTCGAGTGTAACCGCTTCGACTTCGACTGGGAGCTCCTGATCAAGCTCATCCGCACAGGGCACCGGCCCATCGAGATTCCGATCAGCTACCAGTCGCGTTCGTTCAAGGAAGGGAAAAAGATTTCCATGCTCCGCGATCCCATCACATGGATCTGGGCGCTCGCCAAGTTCCGTTTTAAACGCCTGTAGAGGCCCGTGATCGCCCGCCGGATCCAGCTCCTCCTTTTGCTCGCGCTCTGCGCTGCGCTTTACCTCGGAAGCAGGTACGCAGTCCGGATCACGCCGGTTCATCAGGGACTCGAAACGCGGATCGAAGGAGATTTCACGGAAGGCGGCGGGTGGTATGAGGGAGAACCTTTCGTCACGGCCTCACCGGTGCGCGCCTGGGGCTCCTGGTCGGGCGGAGACGAAAAGACCGGCACGCTCCAAATCGGTCCTTTTCCCGCACCGCTCCGGCTGCGCATCGCCGTCGGGGGTTATCCCGGTCGGGCGGATGAAATTCAGGTATCCGCAGTCCGGTTACAGGATGGCGCGCGGGTTCAGCTCAAGCTGAGCGACGTCGGCGAACGCTGGCGCATCACCGAGCACGATTTGCCCGGGGAGTGGCGTGGTCAGCCGATCACGCTCCAGGCGACCGATCGGGCGCAAGGCCTCGGCGGCTGGGTCAGCCTCACGGAACCGATCAACGGAGGTCGCGGCGAGGGACCGGCCGGGCTGTTGGAAACCCTGGCCGCCTGGTCGATCAACGGAGTGCTGCTGGGCCTGCTTTGGCTCGCCGCCGTGCGACTGTTGCGAAAGAGCGGGCGCGTCGCTGAATCTTGGATACCGCTGGCCGGCGTCGCGGTGGTGGCCACGGGCGGTTACCTTTTATTTTGGGCCTATTTCGCGCATCCGACGCTGGGGCAGGCGCTATCGTGGGGCCTGGTGGCGGCGGGTCCGGTGATCCTGTGCCTCACGCGCGAGCCCAAGCCGGGCAAGCGCGAATCCGAACCCGATGAGGCCCGGCGCGTGGCCCGGCTGACGATCACGATTGGGCTGCTTTATCTGGCCATCCTGCACCTTTTTCCAACCTCGCTGGACTTCTATTCGCTGGCGGCCAACCGCTTCCGGCCTGGTCTGCCCAGTGATAACCAACTGCCCTTCGAGGCGGCCGAGCGGCTGGTGGCGGGCGTGCCGTTGCGCCAGGCCAAATCCGACTGGATCTCGAGTGATCGGCCGCCGCTCCAGTGCGGCTGGGAGCTGATCACATGGCCGGTGCTGGCGCAGCTGGGCGTCGACCCGCGCGCGGCGAGCGGAACCGCCGCCGTGTGGTTCCAACTATCGTGGGTGGCCGCGGCGTTTGGCTTGCTGCGCGCTTTGGGACTCTCGTCGCGGCGAACCGCCGGCTGGGTGGCGGTGATCGCGCTGGCCGGCTTCTTCCTCCAGAACACCACGTTCACCTGGCCGAAGCTTTCGGCGGCTGCGTTCGCCTGCGCCGCATTCGTCTTGTGGATCCACGTGCGACCCGGCACGCAGCGGCGGGATGACGTGCTGGTCGGCGCGGGATTCGCCGCCCTGGCGTGGTTGTCCCATGGCGGCGTGGCGTTCTCCTATCTGGCCCTGGCGCCGTGGCTGATCTGGCGCTGCTGCCGGGGCGAATGGCGGCTTTGGATTTTGGGCGCGCTCGTCTTCGCCCTCTTCGCCGCGCCTTGGATCGCGTATCAGAAATATTCTGACCCGCCGGGTAATCGCCTGCTGAAATGGCATCTGGCTGGCCATGTTCCCAAAGACCCCCGCGGCACGCTCGAAACGCTTCGCGACAGCTACCGGGCGGTGAGCTGGGCGGAAATCTGGGGTCACAAGCGACTCAATCTGGCAACCCAGATCCAGGGGAACTGGGCGGGCCTGCTCACCGTTTCACCCGCCACCGCCGTGCATCGGCGCAACCAGGAATTCTTCTTTACCGCGCGGGCGCTGACGTGGTGGCCGCTCGCGCTGCTGCTGCTGCCGCTCGCCTGGCGGCCGCACTTGCACGGGCCTGGTCAGGCGAGATATCGGCGGCTCCAGCTCGGACTGCTCGCCTGGACATTAGCCACTCTGCTCGTCTGGTGCGGGCTCATGTTTACCGGCGGTTCCGCCGTGATTCATCAAGGGTCGTACGCGGTGATGCTCGCCGCCTTCGTTCTCTGTTCGGCGTGGTTCGAAGCCGCGGGCCGGCGCTGGCTGGCGGTGATCGGGACGCTCCAGGCGGTGACGCTGGCATCCACGTGGGTGCCACCCACCCACGTCGTTTTCGGCGAACTCAGCCTGCCCGCGTTCCTCCTGGGAATTGCCGCCACGGCGGCACTCGCCGGCTGGATAATCCAGGCGTATCGGGGATCATGGTGACGCTCAGTCCGGCGACGGCAGGATCGCGGCGTCAGCAACTGACCAAGCGCCTGAACAAGTGGATGTGGAGTCCCCGACGTCGGACGGGACCAGCAGTCGGCTAGCGCTGATAATTGCCCTTGGCCTCGCCGCGCTGTCTGCCCTGAGCGCGCTCACCTTTGCGCGCGGCGTGCTCACCGGAGCCGCGATTGCAGGGGTCATTATACTGGGAACGCTCCGGACGCCCCTCTCCTGGGCGCAGCGGACGCGGGTGATTCTCGCCTGCCTCGGGCCGGCGATGGCAATGGCGATGATCACTTTTCTGGTTTCCGCCGGTAATCATCGGGCGTTGGGCGGACACGGCGCGGAGATGGTGGCTTTCGCGCTTTCATATTGGGCCGCGGCGGCGCTGCAGCGCCTGCTCGAACCGGGTCCGTGGGAGTTGCAGCCGGTTATCGCGCTGGGATTGCTTAAGCTCGCGCTCATCGTCTGGGCCATGCGTACGGCGCGCGCCAGGGAATTGGTGGTGCGGTACAACCTGCATTGACGCTCCAGTGAACAAGCCCGCAGCCTCCTTCTGGGCCTCGCGCCCCGCGCCTGCGGCCGGTTCCGCGGGCAGTTGGCCGCGAAGCGCCCTAGGGTGGACCGCACTCGTTGCCGTCTGCGCCCTCCTCTTGTTTCTCCGTAAACCGTGGGCGCTGCACACGCCCCAGCTCTGGGCGGAGGACGGCAGCATTTTTCTGGTGCAGGACGAGCAGATGGGCCTGCGGGCCTGGTGGGAGCCATACAACGGCTACCTGCACCTGCTGCCCCGGCTGATCGCGTGGACCGCGAGTCACACCGCAGACGCCGCGTGGTGGCCGGCGATCTACAACGGATTCGCGTTCGCGTTGAATGTCGCGGTCTTCGTCCGGCTCGCCTCCCGTCGGGTCGAATTGCCGCACAAGGCCGGGCTCATGCTGGCGTTCGTGCTGGTTGTCGGTACCGGCGAGGTGCTGATCAACGTGACCAACCTGCAGTGGATCACGTCGTTCTTTTTGCTGCTGCAGCTCTTCACAGCGCGGGCGGAAACCCCGGTGCAGCGCTGGACCGATCTCGCGATCCTGGGCGTGGTGGGCTTGAACGGACCGTTCCCCATTTTGTTTTGGCCGCTGTTCGCCGTGCGCGCGTGGCGTGAGCGAAACCCGGACACCTGGCTCGCGCTCGGGATCGTGACACTCTGCGCCGCCGCGCAAGGCTGGTTTTTGTCGAGCGCCGCCTTGAACCTGCAAAGCGGAGCGGAACCGTTTCGGCCGCTCATGTTCTTTTCGATCCTGGGCAGCCGCCTGGTGACGTGGCCGTTGTTCGGACCCGCGGCGGTACGAGCCTGGCCGATTTGGGTCCATGCTGCCCTGGCCACAATCTTCCTGGGCGCGCTCCTCGGATGGTCGCTGCGCCGGGATGCGCGGCGGCCGGTGCGCACCCTTGTGGTCGCGACGTTTCTCCTGGTGACCGGAGCGTGCGCGTACCGCGTCCGCGCCGACACGTGGAGTGACGACAGCCTCGTCAACGGCGACCGCTATTTCTATATTTCGCGGGTACTCGTTGCCTGGTTGCTCGTGCTCGAACTGGACGCAAAGCCTCGCTGGGTGGCTTGGTCGGCGCGCGGACTTTGTCTCTTGGGCGTGCTGATGCACGTGCCCTATTTTAGCGTGCCGGCGCTGCCAGATTACAAATGGGCGCAACACTGCGACCCGATTCGCCGGGGCACGCCAGCCAACATCAACACGCTACCGGAGGGCTGGTGGATCGAGTATCCGGGAAGGAAGCACGACCCGGGGAGCGCCGACGCACCGCGTTGAGAGCGACCGTTTCGGGATCGGCTGAATCGGGCGCATTTGCCGGTTGGCGGTTCCGGCTCCGGCGCGGAGCGGAGTCCGCGCCCTACCTTTTTCAAAGGCCACGGATAGGTAGGGCGGCGAGTCCCTTCGCCGCCTTTTTAAAGGTCACATAGGTAGGGCGGCGAGTCCCTTCGCCGCCTTTTTGAAAGGTCACATGGGTAGGGCGACGAGTCCCTTCGCCGCCTTTTTCAAAGGTCACATGGGTAGGGCGGCGAGTCCCTTCGCCGCCGCGGTGGCTGCCACCGCCAACCGGCAGATGCGCCCGGCTGAATCCGACGGCTGCACGAAAGCTTGCGCACGTTCCGCAGTTGCGACTCCTCTGTTCACCTTAACGCGCTGCTCTGTATGGCAAAAACGCTCCTCGTAACCGGTTCCTCCGGCCTCATCGGCTCCGAAGTCTGCGCCTATTTTGCGCGCGAACTCGGTTACACGATTCATGGCGTGGACAACAATCAGCGCGCCGTCTTTTTCGGTCCGCAAGGCGACACCCGTTGGAACCAGCAACGCCTCACTCAGGAACTGCGCGGGTTCGTTCACCACGAGCTCGATATCCGCGATCGGGCTGGGGTGCTGGCGCTGGTCCGGGACCTCAAGCCCAGTGTCATCGTCCACACCGCCGCGCAACCGAGCCACGATCGGGCGGCGGCAATCCCGTTCGACGATTTCGACACGAACGCGGTCGGCACGCTCAACCTGCTCGAAGCGGCGCGACAGGCGTGCCCGGAATCTCCGTTCGTGCACATGAGCACCAACAAGGTCTACGGCGACGCCCCCAATCGCATCGCGTTGCGGGAACTCGAGACCCGCTGGGATTACGCCGATGCGACGTACCAACACGGGATCCCGGAAACCTTTACGATCGATCAGTCGAAACACTCGCTCTTCGGCGCGTCGAAGGTCGCCGCCGACGTGATGGTGCAAGAGTACGGACGTTATTTCAATCTACCCACGTGTGCCTTGCGCGGCGGTTGCCTCACCGGCCCGAATCACACCGGGGTCGAGTTACACGGCTTTCTGAGCTACCTCGTGAAGTGCAACCTCGAAGGGCGCGAATATAAGATTTTCGGGTACAAGGGCAAACAGGTGCGTGACAACATCCATTCGCTGGACGTCGCGCGTTTCATGGCAGCGTTTGTGGCCGCACCCAAGGCGGGAGAAGTCTACAACTTGGGCGGTGGCAAGGAGAACTCCTGCTCCATCCTGGAAGCATTCACGATTGCCGAGAGCTTCTCCGGACGCGCCCAAGTTCATACGTATCTGGAGCAGGCTCGCGCGGGCGACCACATGTGTTACTACAGCGACCTGCGCAAGATGCGTGCGGATTACCCATCGTGGGACCTCACGCAATCGCTGGAGTCCACCATCGGCCAGATCGTGGATTCCTGGCGGCGGCGAAAGAATAGCTGAAACACCGGGCGGAATTACGCGTCGAACCAACCCGGATGCTTGCGGAGATCTCCGCTCCGGATCCGGTGCTGAATGCGTGTAAGATTCCTCTCGTGGTTGGTCCTGGTCGCGCTGGTCGCGACTCCCAGCGCGCACGCCACGAGCGTGGTGCCGCCGAGTTTCCGTGAACTGGTCGCTGAGGCAGAAGCTATCTACCGGGGAACGGTCACGTCGATTGAGGCCCGGCGCGTGGCGCGGCCCGATGGCGGCAATGTCATCAAGACGTTCGTCACCTTCGCCGTGGATCGCGTGCTTAAAGGAGCGACCCAGCGCGTCGTGGTTTTGGAATTCCTGGGCGGCACGGTGGGCGACGAGAACCTCGAAGTAACCGGCATGCCGAAATTTGCGGTCGGCCAGCGCGAATTCGTTTTCGTGCAAAAGAACGGAACGCAGTTGTGTCCGTTGGTCGGCTTCATGCATGGCCGTTATCGTGTCCTCCGCGATGCGGATGGCGCCCGTGACTATGTGGCGCGCGACAATGGTGCGCCGCTGACTGACACCGCCGACGTCGAGTTGCCGATGACGTCCCTGCCCGCGCCCATGCGCACGGCCCGGGCGGCAACCGCGGCGGCGGACGCGCTGACACCCGCCGCCTTTGAGGCGCAGGTTCGAGCCGAAGTGAGCAGCGGCGCCGCCCCGCCGGCGCAGAAGTAATCCGTCATGTCCCTCGCGCGATTTATTTCTGCTGCGCCGGACCGCAGCCGCCCGCGCCCGCAACGGGTCTGGCGTATCCTCATGCTGGTTACGCTGCTCACCGGCAGCGCGAAAGCCTTCGACTCGCTTGGACCCACGTGGGCCAGCGGCGACATCGTCATGCACCTGCAACTCGGTGAGCTGCCGAGTCCGCTGCTCGACGCATCGCCGGATTGGGCGACGGTGGCCCAATCCGCCTTGGAGGAATGGAACGGCCAGCTGGGCCGAAGCCGGTTTACATGGATTCGAAATTCCACCGCGGAGGTGCGCCGCGGGAATCGCGTCAACAACGTCGCGTTTCGGCCGGATGTTTATGGCAGCGCGTTCGGCGATCGCACGCTCGCAGTGACGTTGGGCTCGTCGAATACCGGCAGTGGCCGCTACATCGAACAGGACGTGCTCTTCAATTCGACGCTGACGTGGAACTCGTATCGGGGCCCGCTGCGGAACAGCGCTCGCGATTTACGGCGCGTCGCGCTGCACGAGTTTGGTCACGTGCTCGGCCTCGACCACCCGGACCAGGCTCAGCCGGCGCAAACGGTTGCGGCCGTGATGAACAGCATCGTCAGCAATTTGGAGGTGCTTCAGTTCGACGACATCCTGGGCGCCCAGTCCCTGTATGGCGCCAACGCCAGCTCGCCGCCGACGATCGCGGCCCAACCCCAGAGTCGAGCGGTGCGTGTCGGCGAGCCTTACACGATGGCGGTGACGGTTGGTGGCGCCGGCGATTACACGTACACGTGGTCCTTTCTTCCTCTCGGCTCGAGTCGGACGGAGCCGTTTCGACTCGCGACTGGACCCGGCTACACGATTGGCGCGGTGCAACTCGCGGACGCCGGTACGTATTCGGTGAGAGTGAACAACGCGGTAAGCGGCAACGCTGTCACCAGCAACGCCGCGCAACTCAGTGTGGGTGCGATCGCAACCTCGGTTGACACGACCCTCGCCAACATCTCAACCCGCGGGGTGGTTGGGCGCGGTAATGACGTGCTCATCGCTGGACTGGTGATTGGCGGCACCACGTCGAAGGACGTGTTGATCCGGGCGGCGGGACCTGCACTGGGCGACTTCGGAGTTGGCGGAACGTTGACCGATCCGATGCTGCGCATCGTGAACAGCCGGGGCGAAACGGTGATGGCGAACGACGACTGGGAGACGGGCGGAAACGCCGCCGCGATCAGTGCCGCCGCGCAACGCTTGGGCGCGTTTGAGTTCAAATCCAGCAGCCGCGATTCCGCGCTGCTCGCGACGTTGCCGCCGGGCAGCTATACGGCGGTGGTGAGCGGCGCGGACGATCAAACCGGCATTGCGCTCGTGGAAGCCTACGATGCGGATCCCAATGCGGCCGTGGCGCGGACCCGCAAGCTCGTTAACATCGCAACGCGCGGGCAAGTCGACCGCGGTGATAATGTGTTGATCGCCGGGCTGGTCGTGAGCGGGCCGGGACCGCGCACGTTTCTCATTCGCGCGATCGGACCCACGTTGCTGAAGCCGCCGTTCAATGTCGGGGACGCGTTGCGCGATCCGTTCCTCCAAATCTACCGGGGCGAAACGCTCCTGCGCGAAAACGATGACTGGGATGCGCCGTTGGCCGCACAAGCGGCCGTGCGCGAAGCCGCGGTTCGCGTGGGTGCGTTCCCGCTGCAGGAGATTCGGGACGGTACGGGGCTCGATGCGGCGATGTTGATCACGCTTCAGCCCGGCAGCTACACCGCGAAAGTCAGCGGCTTTCAAGGCGGCACCGGGGTGGCCCTGGTGGAGGTGTATGAGTTGCCTTGAGGTCGATTGAGGTTCGCGTGGGCGACTGCCGCGGCACTGCCATCGACGGAATTACGGAATGCGGGGGGCGGCCGCGGTCGCAGGGGAAGGAAACCGGTTGTAATTGAAAGTGAGGTCGGTCCGCGGTGGCTCGGACATTCCTGTCGATGGCTTGGCCTCGGGCCCGGCGCTCAATCCACCCAGGCAGGAATGCCTGTGCCACCACGCCGGCCTGCTCTCATCTGACTTCGCTTTCAACCTAAATTCCTCAGAGGAAATAACCACTGATGAGCACTCATAAACACTGATCAAATAGATCCAGATCGGCAGGATAGAACTTTTCCTTCTTTACCGGGTGAACGGCCTCCATCCCACAACTCTGTTTGCATCAGTGGTCATCAGTGAAAATCAGTGGTTCAACTGCGTTTTTTAGGTTCAATTACACCCGAGGAAAACAGGAACTTCATTCCGCTATCGCCACGAGCCGCGCCGGGGCTTTGGTTGGCGGCGATGTCCGACTTCAAGAACTTCTTCGGCGTGGCCCCGACCGATCAAAACGCGCTGGATATTTTTACTGGCGAATGGTCCTCGCAGCCACCGGCGGCACGTCCCGAATTGAAGGCCGGAGTAACGCCGCTCTTCGACGATCCGCGCATTGCGTGGGCCCACCATCGCCTGATGGAGATGGGGCTCGAGCGGGGCTTCGAGGGGCGCGAGGTGCTTGAGCTGGGACCGCTTGAGGGCGCGCACACGTACTTGGTCGATCGCCTGAATGTGAAGTCCGTCACGGCCATCGAGGCCAACTCCCGCGCTTACTTGAAGTGCCTGATCGCGAAGGAAATTTTCGGCATGCCGCGGGCGCGCTTTCTCCTCGGCGACTGTATTTCCTTTCTCACTACGACGGAGCGTCACTTCGACATCGGGATCGCGTGTGGAATCCTGTACCACCTCACCAATCCGGTCCAACTGCTCGAGTTGCTCGCCCAGCGTTGTGACGCGTTGTACCTGTGGACCGTGTTCTATGATCCGGAGTTTATCGCCCGGAACCCGGTGCCGGGCGCCAAATTTTCGGAGGCGCTGCAGATGGAACACGCCGGCTACAAGCACACGGTCCACCGCTTCAACTATGGGCCGTCGTTGGATTGGAAGGGCTTCTGCGGCGGCGGCGAAATTTACAGTTACTGGATGGAAAAAGCGGAGATTATCGGCGCGTTGGAGCGGTTTGGGTTCACGGATTTCCGCACTGAGGTACACCCGAATATTCACGGCAGCGCGTTGATGGTGGCTGCCCGCAAGCGGTAAGGTAAGACGGCGAACGTGGATTTGACGTAGCCGGTTCCGCAGGTCATCGTCTTAAACGTCATCATGCCCGACATCCTGATTCCGCGCCGCCGCCTTTTTTTCACGTTTGCGCTGTTAGTTTCGGCGAACGCCGGTTCGATCGGAGAGCTCTCCGCCGCCGAGACGTCCGGTGCGCCCAAGAACTCTCCCTTCATGCCGGCGTCAACGGGAGGAGCCGCCGTGGTATCGGCCGCTGAGACGATAGAGTTTGCGGGCATCAGTTCGGTCGGAAAACGCACCGACTTAATTTTCCACGACAAGACGGCAAAGAAGAGCCGGTGGGTCGGCGTCGGTGAAACGGTTGAGGGAATCTCGGTCGTAAGTTTTGACCCCCGCCGGGACGAGGCCGTGGTAAAAATCAACGGTGTTCAGAAAACGTTGGCGTTGCGCAAGAGCTCGAGGAATGCGAGCGGGCAGGCTCCGGCTCCGGTGGCCGTATTGCCGCCCGCTGCGGGATTCGCGGCGCCAACGCCCTTGCCGTTACCTGGCGCCGAGCCTCTCGCAGGAACCAACTCCGCACCCGGCCAGATGACCGCCGCACCCGCGCCGGCCGCGCCGCCGGTGGCTCCCGCCGTACCGGCTGGTCCCGTTACTCCCGCGCTGGTGGCCAAGCAGGAATCCGAGGCGCGGATGCTCGTCAGCGACCTTCTGGAAATTGGCATGGCGCAGCGCAAAGCGTATGAGGAAGCGCACCGTCGGGCGGCTCAGGGAGAAACGGCGCCAGCGGCAGGAACGACGCCAGCGCCCGGTCAGCCGGGGAGCGCCCCGGCGACTCCGGGCCAGCCTTAATCCAGGCAAGCGCGTTGGGACAACCCGCTCCATCTCTGAACCTTAATTCCGCCGAAGACGTAACCACTGATGAGCACGAATAAAAACGGATCAAATAGATCCGGATCGATGGGATAGAGCGTTCCCTTCATACCAAGCGGACTTTGCTTTTACACCGCCCGCTGAAAGTTACGTGAGCCAATTGACCGGGAAGATCGCTGACGGCGCGCCTCATCCGCGGTTAAAAAGGATTGGGGTTTGCGTCATGCCGTAACTCGGATGGAAGGCCCCGATTCAGACCTCGATCCATCGCGGATAGCGCGGATGGAGCGGATGCCCGGGGCGTTCGTGAGCGATGCAGGCAAAGGTGACTTTTGATTCGCTGAATGACTGAAATTATCCGCGCTTTCCGCTTCATCCGCGTAATCCGCGGTTGGGTGGAAAAGCTTGGGGCGATTGGTATCACTTACCGGTTGAACGGCCTCATCGCGAAACTCTGTTTGCATCCGTGGTCATCAGTGAAAATCAGTGGTTCAACTGCGTTTTTAAAGCTGAATCGAGCCTCACGCGGCGGGCTTCTGGCCCCAGCCGTAGACCCAGAAATTCAGTCGACCGGCTACCTTCACATCGACGAATCCGGCGCGTTTGAGGAACGTCTCGATCTCCGGTTGCGTTGAACACTTCGAGATCTGCGACGGACGCGCGGTGGCCATGAACCGACGGCTCTCCTCAAAAACCGCCCAACCCGCCTCGGACGCAAGATCCACGTTGTCGCAATAGAATCGGCCTCCGGGCTTCAACACGCGCATGGCTTCAAGGATGTAGTTGTAACGGTCCCACTCCTCGAGGTGCATGAAAACCACCGTCGTGTACACGACATCGACCGAGGCGTCAGCTACGGGCTGCAGGTCGTATCCAGAAACCTCTTGCAGGCGGGTGTTGGGCAAACCGAGCAGCCGGCGCCCCGCGAGACGGAGCATGTTGTTGGACACATCACAGCCAATCCACTCTTTCACGAACGGCGACAACACCCGCCCCACGCGCCCGACGCCGCAACCGATCTCGAGAAACACATCCGTCGGCCGGATGCCAACCGTTTCACCCAGGATCTCCATCGTGTCCTCGGCGTCGGCGTGAAACTTGTTTTCATCGGTATACCCGGACACCACGAGATAGGCGGCCTCCTTTGAACCCGAGAGGGAATTCCAGACCGATTTGTAGTCGCCGCGCAGTTCGCTCATGCAGCGACAATCAGGCCCGGCCTTTGTCGGGGTCAAAACAATCCCCGTATCCAAGCCCAGGCGGACGCTGGTCCGCTCCTCCGCTATGACACCGACGCAAAAAATCGCGCTTCACGCTTGGGTGGTTCTTCGCATGCTCGGGCGATGCGCATCTTAATCACGGGCGTTTGTGGCTTTGTGGGAAGCACACTCGCCCATGCTTGGACCGAAACGGGATCCGGCCACGAATTACTCGGGCTCGACAACTTCAGCCGTCCGGGCAGCGAGACCAACCGCGCCGAACTCAAACGCCGGGGCGTGAAACTCTTCCACGGCGACCTCCGGGTCAGCAGCGATCTGGAAACGCTTCCGGGGGTGGACTGGGTCATCGATGCGGCGGCCAATCCCAGCGTCCTTGCCGGAGTCGACGGCAAAACGAGTTCGCGTCAGCTCGTGGATCACAACCTCGGCGGCACGGTCAACATGCTGGAGTTTTGCAAGGCCCACCGCGCCGGCTTCATCCTCCTGAGCACCAGTCGCGTTTACTCGATCGCCCCGTTGGCACAGTTGGAGACGTCGGTCAGCGACGGCGCCTTCGTTCCAGCATTGCACGGCCGCTACCCGGCGGGACTGAGCGCCGCGGGAGTGGACGAGACTTTTTCGACCCAGGCGCCCATATCACTTTACGGTGCGACCAAATTGACGAGCGAGGCGCTGGCGCTCGAGTACGGCGAGACCTTTAACCTGCCGGTGTTCGTGAACCGCTGCGGGGTGCTGGCGGGAGCGGGCCAATTCGGACGAGCCGACCAGGGGATATTCGCGTATTGGCTCAACGCGTGGCGGCAGCGGCGGCCGCTGAAGTACATCGGCTTTGGCGGCAGCGGGCATCAGGTCCGCGACTGTTTGCATCCGCGGGATCTCGTACCCGTTTTAGATCTGCAGCTGGCCCCTTCGCGCAACCTGAGCGTGGCCGATCGCGTAACGAATTTCGCGGGCGGCGTCGCCTCCGCGCTGTCGTTGCGCCAAATGAGCGCGTGGTGCACCGGCCGATTCGGCGCGCACCCGGTCGATCGTGATCTCACGCCGCGGCCCTTTGACATCCCGTGGATGGTGCTCGATTGCGCCAAGGCGCAACGACTCTGGAACTGGCAGCCTACGATTTCTACGGCCGCCATCCTTGAGGAGATTGCGGCCCACGCCGACGCGCATCCCGAGTGGTTGGAGGTTTCGGCTCCGTTGTAACTAAAGCCGTGCTTCAAACCGGGTTTATGCGTAAACCAAGGCTGATTATCTAAATTCCGCAGAAGGAGTAACCACTGATGGGCACTAATAAACACTGATCAAATAGATTCAGATCGATGGGATAGAACTTTCCCTTCACGTACCGGGTGAACCGCCGCGATCTCGCAACTCTGTTTGTATCAGTGGTCATCAGTGAAAATCAGTGGTTCAACTCCGTTTTTTTAAAATTATGTCGTTTTTCCGCGCGCCTTTCCCAGCCGACTCCGACCGACCGGTCGCCCTGATGGCTCGCCGCCAGTTCACCTGCTCAAGGACCACAGCCGTTGGCGTCTCCCCTTCTGAGCGCGTTCCCACGTCGCGTTGAGCCTTTCCCGCATGTCGACCGCCGCCCTTCCACTCCGGTTGTTTTCCGTCGTGATTCCGGCGCGTGACGAAGAGGAATCCTTGCCGTCAACGATCGAGGATATCGTCGCCACGTTCACGCGAGAGGGCATTTCACACGAAATCGTGGTGGTCGATGACGGCAGCCGGGACCGCACGTGGGCGGTACTCCAAGAGCTCAAGCAGCGGTTTCCCACTCTGGTACCCACGCAGAATACCGGCGCGCATGGATTCGGTCGCGCGGTCGTTTGGGGCTTGGACCATAGCCGCGGCGATGCCGTGGTTATCATGATGGCGGATGCGTCGGACTCGCCGCGGGACGCCGTGAAGTATTGGCAGCTGCTGAATGAAGGGTACGACTGTGCCTTCGGCAGTCGGTTTGTCGCGGGCGGTGAAGTGATCGACTACCCCCGGGTGAAATTGATCGTCAACCGGATCGCGAATGCTCTCGTGCGCCTCGGATTCAACATTCCGCTCAACGATACGACGAACGCGTTCAAAGCGTACCGCCGAACGGTGATCGACGGGTGCCGGCCGTTTCTGGCACCGCATTTCAATCTCACGGTAGAATTGCCGCTCAAGGCGATCGTACGGGGATACAGCTATGCGATTACTCCCATTTCGTGGCGAAACCGCCGCTTCGGCGTGGCAAAATTAAAGATTAAGGAGATGGGCAGTCGGTATTTTTTCATTTGCGCGTACGTGTGGCTCGAGAAGTACTTCAGCCGCGGCGACTATCGCCGAAAGTAACCGTTCGGGGACTTTCCGTGGGATTCGGCACAAGGATTTAACACTTAAATCCACAGTCGGCACTAGACCTGCGTCTGTTTCCATAGGAGAATCGCGCAGCTTCATTGTCTAAATCATGATACTTCAACCCAAGTACAATTCACCCATCGCGCTGGCTCGGTTTCTCCGATGCCTGTTGGCGTTTGTCGGAATCGCCTGTAGCTCAGTGGCGTTTGCCCAGGGCGTCGTTTCGTCCGGCCTCACGGGCGTGGTGCGGGATACCTCCGGCGCTCCCGTCCCTGGGGCCACCTTGACTGCGACGCATGTGCCCACCGGAACGACTTATTCCGCCGTCGCCAGCGCTTCGGGACGTTACAATTTTCGCGGCTTGGTCGTCGGCGGTCCGTTCACCCTCGTGACCACCGCTCCGGGCAAAAAGACCAGTGAGGTCACCGACGTCGTCACCCAGCTTGGCCAGGAGGTCGATGTGAACGTGACTCTCGCCGCAGCCGACGTGGTGGTCATGGAGAAATATTCAGTCGTCGGACAATCGAGTGAACTCGACTCCAACGCGAATGGCGCGGGCTCGGTTTTGACGCGGGATCGCCTGGCGACGCAGCCAACGTCGCAACGCTCGTTTGCCGACATGGCCCGCACCAATTCCCAAGTGACGCTGCGCAACGTTTTCGGCGATCGCCAGGAAGCCATGCTCACGGCGGTGGGTCAGAACAACCGGTTCAATTCGATCACCCTCGATGGCGCGCGCATTAACGACCAATTCGGTTTGAATGCGTCGGGTCTGCAGTCGTTCTTCAATCCGCTGTCATTGGAGACTGCAGAGCAAGTTTCGATCGCCGTCTCCCCCTATGATGTCCGCCTCAGTGGCTTCACCGGCGCGAGCATCAATGTTGTCACCCGCTCCGGCACAAATCGTTTCCAAGGTAGCGTCTACGGCTATTTCACCGACGAAGAATATGCGGATGCCGATGTGATCGGAGCCAATGCCGGCAAACGGCCCAAGGACGAACGCAAGACCTGGGGCGCCACGCTCGGTGGCCCGATTCTGAAGAACCGGCTCTTTTTCTTTGGCAACTACGAGAAGCTGCAACGCACGCAGGTCGCTTCTGACCCAACCATGGTCCCGGCCGCGGCGGACCTGGCGACAATCGATCGGGCGATCGGCATCATCCGCACCGCCTCCGGCAAGGCGTTCGACGTGGGCTCGTTTGGCGGCGGCGGCGAGCTTGTCACGGACGAAGAGAAGAAGCTCTACAAGATCGATTGGAATATCACGCGTGATCACCGCTTGGCGGTGCGCTTCAACGAAACCATCGGCACGCTCCCGCAGTTTGGACGCTCCAATAGCATAGGCGGCGCCTTCACCGGCATTGCGGGCGCAGCCGGGCCGGCCGCCACGCGCGGCACCGCGCTTAGCTCGAACTTCTACAGGCAAACCCGGACGGAGGATGTCTGGGCGGCCACGCTAAACAGCCAATGGACGTCGCAGTTGAAGAGCGAGTTCAAGTGGTCGAAAACCTCGTACGAACAGCTCACCTCATCTCCCACGATTTTCCCCGAAGTGCGGATCTTCGGAGTGGCGGGCGTGGGCAGCGACGGTCGGCCCGTCACCAACGCCGCCGGCGCACCGAGCGGCGTGCTGGTCCTCGGCACCGAGCAGTTCCGGCACGGCAATCTCATCCAGGTCAAGACCACCGGCTACAGCGGCAACGCAGATTACTTCTGGAGGAACTTCACCTTCAGCGGCGGCTTCGACCGCGAAGAGAGTGATTTCTTCAATCTGTTTCGCCAAGGCTCGTATGGACTTTTCGATTACGCGAGCCTCGCGGACTTCTTGGCGGACCGTCCCGCCGTTTTTGCCCGCGCGATTTACGTGCAAGGCACACCGGCCGCGGACATCTCGGGCTTCTCCATCACCGGCCTCTTTGGTCAGGCGAAATGGGATGTGAATTCCCGCCTGAATCTCACCGCCGGCGCTCGATTCGACATGGTGGCGTCAGACACGCGTCCTCCGGTCAATCCCGCCTTTGTGAATGCGTTCGGCATCAGCAACACGGGCAACGTCGACGGCACTCAAATCGTTTCACCGCGCGTGGGTTTCAACTGGTCGATGGATGAAGCGCGGACCACGCAGTTCCGTGGCGGCTTCGGCTACTTCACCGGCCGCGCGCCCTGGGTTTTCATTTCCAACGCCTATGGCAACACGGGGGTCGGTCGTTTCAACCAGCTGCAAATCGGCGCCGGTGCCCCCCAGCTCAGCACCTATCTCCGCAACAGCTTCGACTTCGCCAATCCGATTGGCGTCGCGGCGACCGACGGCGATCCGAACGCCCGACGCGAAATCAGCCTGCTGCAAAACAAACTCAAACTGCCCGCCGTCTGGCGCGGCAATTTTGCCCTGGAGCGGAAGCTACCTTTCCTGGATTCCGTGCTCACGGCCGAGGTGATTCACACGATCAACGACAAGGCGCTGTATACCGACAATCTGAACATCTCCCCGCTGACGGTAACCGCGACCAGCGGCCCGGCCGTTGGGCTTGATGGCCGGCAGCGCTTCAACGGAGGCGCCGCCACCGCTGGAGCCCGAAATCTCGCGTTCACCAACGTCATCCGGGTGCGGAACATCAGCGAAGGCGAGAGCACCTATTTCACGCTCGGCGTCGCCCGCCCCATGAAGAACAATTGGTCGTACAGCGCGAGTTACACCTTGGGTAAATCCAAGGAAGCGCAGTCGTTCGGCCAAACCGTCGCGGTCGACGGTTGGAGCCGCAACGCGGTGTTCAACCAGAACACCATCGAGGTCCAGCGTTCCGACTTCGAAGTTCGGGACCGCGTGCAGATCAGCCTGGCCCGTCGCATTGAGCTCCGCAAAGGCTGGCGAACCTCCGCGTCGCTTTACTACGAAGGCCACACCGGCAATCCGTTCTCGTACACCTATGCGAACGACGTGAACGGCGATGGGGTAGTTTCGAACGACTTGGTTTACGTCCCCAATGGTGCGAGCGATTCCAAGGTCGATTACTCCGGCCTGAATCCAGCGCAGCAGGCTGAGTTTCTGAGCTTCATCCAGCGCAGCGGCCTGGCCAAATACGCCGGGTCGTACGCGCCGCGGAATGCCTTCGTGCAGCCGTGGATCAACCAACTCGATCTGCGGATCACGCAGCGCCTGCCGATCTATCAGCCGTTGGAAGTCGAACTCTTTTTCGATTTCATCAATTTTGGGTACTGGCTGAGTCGGAAAACCTTCGGCTACACCGAACTGCTCACGAGCACCAACAACGCAGTATTCTATCGTCGGACGATGGGCAACGCGACGTACAACGCCGCTGGCCAGGTTCGTCCCACGTACACCACGGAGCCCGGCACGTGGACCATCGACAATATCGCGAGCCGCTGGCGCATGCAGTTCGGCGCGACCGTTCGGTTCTGACCCGGATATATCACACTCTGATTTGTCATCGCGAGCCCGAGGAACGAGGGCGTGGCGATCCAGCTAGATGGATTGCTTCGTCGCTGCGCTCCTCGCAACGACAAGGTAGTAATAGACGTACACCACAGGTAGTGCATTCACGCCAGCGTGTGAAATATACCGACTAGGCAACTCACCCACGTAAGTTTTGACGGCGCTGCGGGCCCCTTGGCCTCAGCGCCGTTTTTTGTGCAAAGGAGGCGAGTCTCGCGCGCGGCCGGTCGAATTATATGTCCGACTGATGTGATTTCGACTTTGGCGCGGCAGCGCCGGTAGGGCCCGATCTCCGGGCGGGCCGCTCAGAAATTGCGACTGCCAACGGCCCGCCCGGAGGTCGGGCCCTACCCTCGGAAAGTCCAAAAAATCCAGGGTGATTGGTATTACCCTTGTCTCCCCGGGTCACACCTCGTTTCCCTAACCTGCTAACATGATCTACCTGCTCGGCGGTTCCGGATACGTTGGTCACGCCTATCAAGCGCTGCTTACGCGCAAGGGCATTCCGTTTCGCAACGTGCGACGGGCAGAGCTCGACTACTCGAAACGCGAAGTGCTGCGCGAGGCGTTGCTCAAAGACCGGCCGGACTTCGTGATCAACGCCGCCGGCTACACCGGGAAACCCAACGTCGACGCCTGCGAACTCCACCAGCACGAGTGTCTCTTCGGGAACGCCGTGCTCCCCGGCATCATCGCTGAGGCTTGCGCGGAAGCCGGCGTGCCCTGGGGACACGTCTCGTCCGGATGTATCTACACCGGCGCGCGGGCTGACGGGCGGGGCTTCACCGAAACGGATATGCCGAACTTCACCTTCCGGACCAACAATTGCTCGTTCTACAGTGGTACCAAAGCGCTCGGGGAAGAGGTTTTGGCGGGCAAGCCCAGTGTCTACATCTGGCGCCTGCGCATCCCGTTCGATAACGTCGACAGTCCCCGCAATTATCTTACCAAGATGATGCGGTATCAGCGACTGCTCGATGCCACCAACTCGATCTCGCAGCTCGAAGAGTTTTGCGCCGCGACCTTCGCCTGCTGGGAAAAGCGCGTGCCCTTCGGCACCTATAACGTCACGAATCCCGGTGAAGTCACGACCCGTGAGGTCGTGGGTTTGATCAAGCAAAGCGGGGTTTCGAATCAGGACTTCGAGTTCTTCAAAGACGAGAGCGAGTTCATGCGCACCGCCGCCAAGACGCCTCGATCCAATTGCACGATGGACGCCAGCAAGCTCGCGAGTGTCGGCATTCGCATGACCGACGTTCGGGAAGCTCTCGCGCGCGACCTGCACAACTGGCGCAAAGCCGCCGTTTGATCAGGCCCCGGAGGCAACTCCGCTGAACCTAAAAAATGCCGTTGAACCACTGATTTTCACTGATGATCACTGATGCAAACAGAGTTGCGCGCTGGAGGCCGTTCATCCGGTAATTGAAGGGAGAATTCTATCCCATCGATCTGGATCTATTCGATCCGTGTTTATGAGTGCTCATCCGTGGTTGCTTCTTCTGCGGAATTTAAGATGAACCCCGGCGATCTCTGCGAGAGCCGACGATCGGGGGCCGGCCATCCCGGTTCCGCCGGATTCAGGTTTCGCTGCTCTTTCGACTTTTCCAACCTCTCAACGCTCCTCTTTCTCCCTTGAATCTCCTCGTTACCGGCGGCTGCGGCTTCATCGGCAGCAACTTCATTCGCCAACGTCTGCTCGAGAAAAATTCGCCTCTGCAGCGGATCGTTAATCTCGACGCCCTCACGTACGCGGGCAACCCCGCCAACCTCGCCGACCTCGCGGGCGATCCCCGTTACGTTTTTGCCCACGGCAGTATCGGTGACGCCGATCTGGTTACGCGCCTGTTCGCCGAGCATCAGATCGACGCGGTCGTCAACTTCGCGGCTGAGTCGCACGTCGATCGCTCCATCGATTCTCCCGAGCCGTTCGTGCAAACCAACGTGGTCGGCACGCTGCGCCTCTTGAATTGCGCCCGCCTTTATTGGAGCAAACTCGCCGAGCCGAAGAAAAGTGCGTTTCGATTCCTGCACGTTTCTACCGACGAAGTTTACGGCACGCTCGGGCCTGACGATCCGGCTTTCACGGAAGAGACGCCCTTTGCGCCCAACTCCCCGTACGCCGCCTCCAAAGCCGCCAGCGACCATCTCGTCCGCTCGTATCAACATACGTTCAAGCTGCCGACGCTGACGACGAACTGCTCCAACAACTACGGGCAGTATCACTTTCCCGAGAAGTTGATCCCGCTCGTGATTTTGAATGCCCTCGAGGGCAAACCGCTGCCCGTTTACGGCGACGGCCGTCAGATTCGTGACTGGCTCTATGTTGAGGACCATGCCGCAGCGATCTGGCAGGTGCTGCAGCGCGGTCGCGTCGGTGAGACGTACAATATCGGCGGGCTGAATGAGCAGCCCAATATCGACATCGTGACCACCATTTGCGCCCTTCTCGATCGCAAGAATCCTCGCGCTGACGGGAAGCCCTACACGAGTCAAATCACCTACGTCGCCGATCGCCCCGGCCACGATCGCCGCTATGCGATCAATTGCGCCAAGATCCAGGGCGAGCTCGGTTGGAATCCGCGTGAGTCTTTCGCCACCGGCATCGAGAAGACCGTCGACTGGTATCTGACCCATCGCGAATGGGCGCAGGAAATCACGACCAAGAAATATCAACGCGAGCGCTTGGGCGTGGCTTGATTCCCTCCCGCCAACACGCGCTGCACGACTAACGCGACGTTCCGTCCCTTCCTTCCCTCTTCATGGCTTCCAGCGTATCGCCCCTGCCAACCAGCCTCGCGTCCTCTCCTGCCGTCAACCGGCGGGGCATCATTCTTGCCGGCGGCTCCGGCACCCGGCTATATCCACTGACCGTCGCTGTATCCAAACAGCTGATGCCGGTGTACGACAAGCCGATGATCTATTACCCGCTGTCAGTGCTGATGCTCGCGGGCATTCGCGAGGTGCTCGTGATTTCCACGCCGCAGGATCTGCCCCTGTTTCGCCGACTCCTGGGCGACGGCAGTAACCTCGGGCTCAAACTCAGTTATGCCGAGCAACCGAGCCCGGACGGCCTGGCGCAGGCCTTTCATATCGCCGCCGACGTCGGTTTCCTTCAAGGCCAGCCGGCGGCCCTGGTCCTCGGTGATAATCTTTTCTACGGCCACGATCTCGTGAAATCACTCGAAGCCGCCAGTGCGCGTACGTCGGGCGCGACCATCTTTGGTTACCATGTGGCCGATCCCACAAGCTACGGCGTAGTCGAGTTCGCCGCCGATGGCCGGGTGCTTTCGCTGGAAGAAAAGCCCGTACAGCCCAAATCGAATTACGCGATTCCGGGAATCTACTTCTATGACACCCAGGTGGTGTCACTCGCCCGTTCCTTGAAGCCATCCAAGCGGGGCGAACTCGAGATCACGGATCTTAACCGGCTGTACCTCGAGTCCAACCAGCTGCACGTTGAGCTCCTTGGCCGAGGTACCGCTTGGCTGGATACCGGCACTCACGACTCGCTGCTGGAGGCCGCGCAATTCGTGCATGTGATCGAGAATCGCCAAGGGCTGAAAATTGCTTGTCTGGAAGAAATCGCCTGGCGCAAAGGCTGGATCGATCGCGCGGGCCTCGACGCGAACATCGCACGTCTCGGCAAATCCGCGTACGGCGCTTATCTGCGCCGGATTGCGTGCGAAGACCGCTGAGCGGCCGTTCACCTTTGGCGTTGCGGCGCAGGCCCCGACCCCGCATCCAGCTGAATCTAAAAAACGCAGTTGAACCACTGATTTTCACTGATGATCACTGATGCAAACAGAGATGCGCCAAGGAGGCCGTTCACCCGCCTAAGTGAACGGAAAGTTCCATCCCGTCGATCTGGATCTATTTGATCAGTGTCTATTAGTGCTCATCAGTGGTTACTTCTTCTGCGGAATTTAGGCTGAATCTTCCCGTTATGCCGCGCGAGGGCGCGACGAAACCTCGTGGTCCGGATATCGTTTATCATCCCGCTCTATAATTGCCTGCCCTTGACGCAGGCGATGCTGACCAGCCTGCGCGCCACCCTGCCGGCCGGATTGGAGCACGAGATTTTGTTGGTGGACGACGGCAGCACCGATGCCACCCGTGAATGGCTGGCAACACTCAGCGCTCCACCGTTTCGCGTCCTGCTGAACGAACGCAACCTCGGGTACGCCGTCGGCAACAACCGAGGCGCGGCCGTCGCCCAGGGCGAGTTGCTCGCGCTGCTCAACAACGACTTGATCCTTCAGCCCGGCTGGCTCAAGCCCATGCTCGAGGCCCACGGCTCACTCGGCACCCGCGCGGGGGTGATCGGCAATGTGCAACGCGAGGCCCGCACCGGCTTGGTCGATCACGCCGGCTTGGAAATCGATGAGACCGGCAAACCCACGCACGTCCGCGCCCTGCCCTCCGCCATTTCCCGCTGGCGCCGACCCGTCCGTCCGGTTCCAGCGATCACGGGCGCGTGCATGCTGGTCGCACGCTCGCTCTGGCGGCAACTGGGCGGCTTCGACGAGGGCTTTCATAACGGCGGCGAAGATATCGACCTTTGCTTCCGCGCCCGCGCCGCCGGTCGCATGAACGCGGTCGCCTTGCGCAGTGTGATCCGCCACCACGTCAGCTCCTCTCCCGGTCGAAAAGCTCGCGACGAAGAAAACTCCTACCGTCTCGCCCGGAAGTGGCGGGACGAATTCTTTGCCGACGCCGTCCGCACCTGGTGCCGCAATTACCTGGCATCAACCTTTCGCGAAGCCCACTCGGGGGAATATTACACCGTGCTGGCCGCCGCCGCGTTCGTCGCGCGCGCGCGTGATGATCCACCTCCCCGTGCGCTCGCGGCCGTTGAAGCCGGAATGGCGCGCGAGTTTGCCCGATGGGAAAGCATGTTTCCAGGGGCCGTCGATCGCCCGTGAGCGGTCGAGGGCGAGGCCGACAATTCTGCCCCTACCGACTCGTTGGAAAGTTTATCACTCCCGATGAGTGACTTCGCGTCACATCGCGCACCACGGACTGCGGCCGCTGATTAATCGCCAGGAACATCCGGCCCACGTACTCGCCAATCAGTCCCAGCATTACGAGCTGCGTACCGGAAAAGATCAGCAGCGCGGCCATCAGCCAACCGAAGCCATATTCCGGACCCTCACTGCGGAGCCAGAGCAGGAAGATCCAGATCAAGGCCAAAATTCCCGCGACGGCAATCAGCAGCCCGACCACCGTGGCGACCCGCAAGGGGAGAACGGAAAAGTTAATCCACGCGCTCAGCCAGAGGCGGACCAAGCGGCGAAAGGTGTAGGTACTAGCTCCCGCTTTGCGCGCCTCGTGCTGCACCCGAATGGAGCCGATCCGTTGAGTCACCTGCAGCAGCAGCCCGTCGATGTAGGGATACGGCCCCGCGTATCCAACGACCTGTTGCGCCGCAAACGCACTCACGCAGCGGAAGCTGGAAAGATAAAAACCGTGCGGCTTGTCCAGCGCCCAGTCGGTCATCCGATTGGTGAACCAGCTGCCAAAATTTCTCCAGGCAGAGTGTTGCTTCTCCTCGTAATGCCCGAACACCACATCGAGCCCGCTCTCTACCGCGTGCTGCCACAGCCGCACGGCCTCCCCCGGCGGATGCTGGCCATCATCATCGAGATTCACGATATACGCCCCGCGCGCATGGCGCCAGCCGGTCAGGACCGCGTTATGCTCGCCGTAATTGCGGGCATGCTCGATCAGGGTAATCGGCACCTTCGCCGTGCGCAGCAATTCACGGCAAACCCGACTGGTGGCCTCCCCGCTGCCATCATGCACCAGGATGATTTCGTGCCCACCGGGCACCGTGACGGCCTCGATCTCACGCACGACCGCACCAATCGTCTCAGCACTGCGGTAAAGGGGGATGACGAAGCTCAGTGCCGGACCAGACATTGCCCCGATTACCCACGAAAACCCCGCTCAAGCGCAAGTCCTTCGTTCGGCAAATGAGCCCACCATAATTCTGTACCTGAGACCGCGGCCCCCCCGGCCTGCATTCTGGAGACGGCGGAAGGAAACCCCCTCCTCGCGACGTTACCCGAAAAAACGCAGTTGAACCACTGATTTCACTGATGACCACTGATTCAAAAATGAGTTGTGCCATGGAGCTTTTCGTAATTCGGATCGATTCGCGTAATTCGCGGGCTCTCTGCCTTGGCAAACTCGGAGAGGGCCCACGGAATCCACGGAAAACGATCAGGCCAAATGGGGTGCCCGCGAATCACGCGAATCGAACCGAATTTCAGGTAGGGCTCTACCGGCGAGATTCGCGTGATTTGCGGGCAACGGTTTTAAGGTAGGGGCCGATCTCCGAGCGGCCCTTGCACAATTGGACCTTACGCTCCTGCCGAGCCTCCT
>Ga0163150_10002414_pt1 | contig 28604 bp, 33 predicted proteins | sample OliLakLV19P2IB_FD_148628 | JGI IMG/M metagenome (GOLD analysis project Ga0163150, IMG submission 148628) | Freshwater microbial mat bacterial communities from Lake Vanda, McMurdo Dry Valleys, Antarctica - Oligotrophic Lake LV.19.P2.IB | ecosystem: Environmental > Aquatic > Freshwater > Lake >...
AGATTAATTATAAAACTAGAAAATTGCAATGATTGCAATAATATTAATATAGTATGGCTACACAAGGCATAACATTCGAGTTAACAGATAAGGAAAAAGAAATGGCTGTTAAGTACTGTGAGGAAAGTGGTTTATACATGAATAGACTTGCAGACTTTCTTGGGATAAGTAGACCAACAGTCTATAAGTTACTTGAGGAAGATACAGACTTTTTTACACGCATTAAGCGTGCAGATGCAGTTTTTTGTAAAAACTTAATAATGTCAGCAGAGAAAAAAGACCCCATTTACCTGCTAAGAAAGAAATTTAGAGAAGAATTCTAAGGAAAATGACTTAAACGTTTGGTGCTTCTACCCTCTGCACTACGTCGCTTAACACGTAGTGTACAAATTCTTTCCCTAGGTCTGTCAGGACGTATGGTTTTGTATCTTCAAAAGCTGACTCCATTATTCTACTTCCAGTACCCTTGTTGTGATGAACAGGTTTATTCTTTACAAATTGACCATCATAAGTAGTTTCTCTCTCTTGCCGAACTACTCCACCAGTACTTAAATCACGAATTAAATATCTAAACAAGTCAGCTTGAGCAGAGTCTTCTCGAGGTCTGGATGAATTTGAACTATCCCATATTCGTCCTCGAGTTATGCTTGGATTCTTATAAATTTCTTTAATGACTGAGAAATGCGATTCATGGTATTCGTCAATCCATTTTATAAATAATCTTACGAGGTCGTCCGTGCAAAGAGCACTCGCCCCTGCGTTCATTATGAGTCTTTTTAACATTTGGCGTTTGTCTTCCGTATCTGCCTCGTCCCATGAACGAAAGGTACGTCTTACTAATGCAAGGTACTCTGGTGACTCAATTCTCTGTTGTACTTCATCTCCAAAATTGTTTAAGCGAGAAAAAATCTCATCTAGCGTTCTACTTAATTCTTCCAATTTTGGTTTGTGTTCTTCAATCCATAACTTTAATAAACTATTCACTTTATCTTGTTCGAATTCTGCATTTAAGCCTGCAACTGCTCCAAGAATACTAAGATAACTACCAATCCAAGGGATACTTCCAAGAGCAGCCATCACAAAGCGGATATATTTCTTTCCCCTTCCTTTACTTAGTTCGTCAATCAGTGATTCTTCTGCACCCCTAGAATGTGTGAGAACTTGCTGTAATACTTCTGCAGGCACGGTGTTGGTATCAGTTTTTTGTATATCGTCATCCATTTGTATTTTGGAAAATCTTCAAATGCTGAAGTGAGCTAATTATAGCAAAAATCCGTAGAAAACCTGATATACTAAAAATAGGAACAAAAAAAATAATATGCAACATTTGTTGATAAATAATTTATATGTATTGTAATAAATGCGGTAAACATATTGATGCAGATAGTATATTTTGCCAGCATTGCGGAAATAACGTTGCAGATGTGAATTCGGAGATTCCCCCCACTGAAAGCTCCTCAAAAGACGAAAATCCAAAATCAGAACAAGTAAAGAAATCTAAGAATGATTTGCTTTGGGAAAAATTCGTAGAAGTTTATGATGCTGATGCTAAAGAGAGGGAAAAATTTGATGCTCTTTCTTCACCCTACATTTTAGAGCTATTGGAAAGATTGTCAGTAAATAGATTTGAAAGCTTTATTCAAGAAAATAAAGACGAACTGAATAAACAGCCTTATAAAACAGTCGAGGCTTTAAAGAACGTTTATACTTGGACAGGTCTTGGGGGTTACAGATTATGGTTATCTGAAGCCTTACTAGATGAGAAAGAAGAACTAAATAAGTTTAAGTCTTTTTCAATAGATAAATTTGTTGATGAATGGAAAGAATATGATTTTGACAAGGCATTTAAGGAGCTTTCAGAAGAAATGGGTATCTGTATAACAAAATACTCTAACTTTAGACTGAACACTTTCATGGAAAATGCCCCTGAAGCGAAAGATTTGCCAAATGCCACTGTTGAGGAATTGAGAGCCTCACTACTTCTACATACAGTCAACGGTTATCATGCAGGAAAAATAGAAAATAGTTTTAGAAAATAACTATGATTTGTAACAAATGTAATGAGAAAAATAATAATGACGCTAAATTTTGTGCTAAATGTGGTGCCGAAGTAAGTCATGATACTGTCAATGGGTCAGTCGATACCTACTTTGCTAAGCAAGAACGAGGCTGTCAAATATGTGGAAGTTTAGCCCGCACAAAGCAAGTAGAATTTAATCAGAACGTTGGCTATCTCTTAGCTCGCTCTTACTCATCAATTAAAGGAAGACTATGCAAGGAATGCATCAACAAGGAATTTAGAAAGAGAACTTTAATTACTCTAGTTTTTGGATGGTGGGGAACAATTTCATTTTTTGTAACACCAGTTTATTTAATAGGGAATATTTTTAGTTTTATCCCAACAATAGGATTAGAGAAGGGGAATAAGTAAATGTATTGTCATAAGTGTGGAAAACAAAACAATAAAGAGAGTAAATTCTGTAAGCATTGTGGAAGTGGGATTGATGGTATAGATGAGAAAAAAGAGTTAGAACAAGCAGAACTTCCAGCATCACATAAAACAGAGGAGAAAAAATCCTCCATCTGGGGAAAAGTTATTACAGCAATTGTAATCCTCTTTATTCTGGGTGGTGGAATATATGGAAGTGTCGATAAAGAACCTATTGCAACAAATAATGAGGCATTAACAAACTTTGACTCAGGAGATAGCAGCACTGCAATTCAAAAGCTCCTTCAAGCAGCAAATGAAGCCACAACGGATGAAATAAAAGTTGCAGCACTAAAAAATCTCGGTTATGTATATTCTACGGAAGGGCAAACAGTTCAGGCACTGGGCGCATTCAATGAAGCACTTCCGTTAACCACACAGGACACTTTTGACTATTATTTAATTTCAGGAGAAGTTGCTTTACTTAATGAAAATGATAATGATGCGTTAACCAATTACAATAACGCATATCGACTTAACCCCGAAGATTTTCAAATTAATAATGCTCTTGCGTTATTTCATTTAGACTTGGAAGGCGTTGCTCCAAAATATGTAGACTACAGCAAGGCACTTCTCTATGCTAAAAAGGCCAATGAATTGAGTCCTTCAGAAATATCAAAGCAAAACCTTGCAATAGCTTATTACTACAATGAAAACTACAGTGAAACTATAACTTTACTTTCAACATCGAACTTTACTCAACATCCTTACGCAGCATACTGGCTTGGTCTTGCTTATCTGGGAAATAAAGATGATGCAAATGCAAAAACCTATTTACAAATGGCACTAGACAATGGGGCAGAAGTGCCTCAAGAAGTTCGCGATTATTTAAACTCAAATTAATATGTATTGTAAACACTGTGGAAAGAAAAACCCTGAAAGTAGTATATTTTGTCAGCATTGCGGTCTAGGAATGAATAGCGTAGTAAAAACTGACGAAGCTCAAAATGAAGAAAAATATTCTTCAAATAAATATACAGACCAAAATACAGCTCCTTATCCTTATGTAATCTCAACTTGGAAGCTAATTATAATGTGCTTAGCAACTTTTGGAATTTATGAGATTTATTGGTTCTATAGACAGTGGAAATCTTTTAATGAAGAAAATAAACTCAAGCATGGAGGCTTTACACTTTGGATGCAGGCACTTTTTTCTCCGTTAACTTCTTACTCACTGTTTAAGAACGTTTCAAGAAATGTAAAAGAAATAAACAATGGAAAAGGTGTGGAAGCAGGAGCACTTGCAATAGTTTACTTTTTCCTAACCCGACTCTGGCTTGGATTTTTACCGCTTATACCAGTTCAGAACAAGATAAGCCTATACTGGGAGAAGAAGTACAAGGAGAAGCTTGTAAGGTCTAATTTTGGTGTATGGAATTGGATTATAGTCATTATTGTCGCAGTAATTATGTTACTCGCATTTTACTCAGGTGACACTACAACCGACAGCTCCTCAACCTCAAACATACCAGAAACTGCCGTCGTTGAAAAAGATAGTAAAGAAGAAATTGCATCTTCAGTTGTTAACATTTTTTGCCCAAGTACCTCCAGAAACGTTACTTCAAGTGGGGGCTCGGGCATAATCCTGTCAGATGATGGCATGGTGTTAACGAACTCACATATTATTCCGCAAAATAAAACAAATATGCTAGTAGATGATACAGGATGTCTAGTGGTACTTCCCGACTCAGTTACAGGACAGCCTTCTGAAGTTTACCTAGCACATCCAATTGTTATTCCTGGAATTAGTGATGATTATGACCTAGCTTATATGCAAATATATGAAGCTTATTATGATGAAGAAGCAGGAGAATACAGAGGAACTTATCCTAAAAAGTTTCCTGCGTTTGACGATACAAATAGATGTAAAAATGAGAATGTTAAGCTTGGTGAGCCAGTAAGAATTTATGGATATCCCGCAATTAGTGGAGGATATTCACTAACAATAACGGATGGAGTTGTTAGTAGCTTTCCCGGGGAAGGGCTAATAGTTACATCAGCTAAAATTAGCCATGGGAATTCTGGTGGTTTAGCAGTAGATAAGGATGGATGTATGCTTGGAGTGCCTTCCCTTGTAAGCTCTGATGATAGTGAGAGTTTAGGAGTGGTTTATTCCATGGAATTAGTAAATAAATTTTCCGCAGAAGTCACGACTTACTTGAATAAAGAATAGCGTCCGCAAACCGACTGTAGTGCGTTCTAAGGCACAAGAGATAACACAGCAAGGGGCTTATATCTTTTTTATCTAAAATCTCAAAAAACCATACTCCTGTTCCTTAAATGATAACCAACGGTTTTCATCGGATTTAGCCGCACATTTTAACAAAAGCCTATTGACAACAGTTGTTTAATTTATTATAAATTGAACAGCGAGGTATAAATTATGTTACAAATCTCAGACGAGTTGATTTTAAAATATAATGAAGTAAAGGAAACGTTAAAGCTTGAAGAATTTATTAATAGGAAAGTTTATACGGTTTCAGATACTCTTTTAAGCTATCGTCAGATTAACTCTTTAGGTACGGATAGTTTGTTATCCGAGGATAGAGAAAATGAAAAAGGCTGGAGAAAATTTAGCTTTAAAGAATTAATTTATTTGCAAATTATCACAGAGTTAAAAAAATTTGGTTTGAAACACGAGCAATTAAAAGAATTGCATAATGATTTCTTTTATTATGGGGAAATTGTCATAGGCGTTGTCTTCGCACAAGTTGAAATACTTGTTACAGTGGATAGTATTGGTAAAATAGTATTCTACGACCCATACAATTACGCTTTACTCGACCCTTCAAAAACTCATTTACAAATTAAACTTAACAATTTTGTTAATGACTTGCTTAAAAAGATAGGTAAATCCCCAATCCCGATTAAATGGTCAATAAGACAATCCGTTCTTGATTTGTATAGGGTAAATATAAACTCAAAGGAGGAGGAATTGTTGGGAATAATTAGAAATGAAAATTACGATATGGTAAGGGTACAGAAGAAAAATGGTGTAGTGGCTATTATTCACGCAGAAAGAAATAAGGATAAACATGAAATTAAGCCTAAAGATTTAATAAATATATTAGAAACTAACGATTATATGAATTTAACAATAGTGAAAAGAGATGGAAAAATTGTCGGTTACAATTTAGCAGAAACAATAAAACTTTAAGTTGAGCAAAAAAATCTTGCAGACTTAAAGTAGAAAATTTTATTTTGCTTTAGTATCAAGGAGCACTTGGGCTAAGGAAGGCGAAAGCCACCTTATCCTATGATTGATAACGAGATACTAAAGAAAAAAATAGAAAATGAGCTTAGAAAATTAAAGCTGACTGAACAACAAGAAGAAATTGTTGTTAAAGAAATTAATTATTTAGCAAACCTCCTAATCGAAATTTATCTCGATAAGACGAAAGGAGGTGAAAATAAAAATGAAAAAAGCAATTATTTACACTAGAGTCGCATCTAGAGCGCAACTTGATGGTAGTAGTCTTGAAGTTCAGAAAAGAATTTGCTCTGAATTTGCATTAAAGAATGGCTATGAAATCGTAAAAGTTTTTGTTGAAAAAGGTGAAAGTGCAATAACAACAAATAGAACTCAATTACAGGCATTACTTGCTTACATTGCCAAGAGCTCAAACGAGGTAGATGGCTTAATTATCTATAAGATAGATAGGCTGACTAGAAACGCTGTTGACTATGCTTTATTAAAAGCCCAGTTGAGCAAATATGGAGTAATACTTATAACTGCTAGAGAAAATTTAGAAGATACTCCTGTCGGAAGACTTATGGAAACCATGATAGCTTCATGTGCACAATATGAGAGTGAAATGAGAAGCGAGAAAATTAAGCAGGGAATGAGAGCAGCAAAGTTGCAAAGGCAAGAAGTATTAACAAAGCAGAAAGTACGTTAATTTCTGATAGTAGGAATTACAGTTAAGTAGTTCCTACAAATGAGATATTAACTCAGAAAACCTATGAAGCAAGTAATTATTTATATCAGAGTGTCTTCTAAAGAGCAATTAGAGGGCACAAGTTTAGAAGTACAAGAGAGAATTTGCAGAGATTATGCACAGCGAGAAGATTACGAAGTAGTACGAGTGTTTTCGGAAAAGGGAGAAAGTGCAAAAACTACTAATAGAACGGAATTAAAACTTCTTCTCGACTATGTAGCAAAAAATCATAAATATTTCTATGGTGTTCTCGTCTATCGAATAGATAGACTTGCAAGAAATTCTCTTGACCATGCTCAGCTTAAAATGTTCTTTAACAAATATGGAATTAAGCTCATTTCAGCATCAGAAAATTTGGAAGATACGCCAGTTGGAAGATATTTAGAAACTATCTTAGCAGGCACAGCCCAGCTAGATAATGAAGTAAGAACTGAACGTAGTGTAAATGGCATGATAGGTGCAGTAAAACAAGGAAGGTATGTTTGGGGAGCAGGAATTGGGTTTATAAACACTGGTGGTAGAGGAGCTTCTAATTTAGCACATGATAAACCAGAAATAGTAAAACTAGTTCGAAAGTGCTGGGAATATATTGATACCGGCTACACTCAAGAGGAAGCACGAAAAGCCGTAACAAAAGATGGACTAAAGGGGAAGTCAGGTAAGCCTATTAGTAAAAGCCATTTCCCAAGAATGCTTAGGAATAAAAAATATATGGGTGTAATTGAACAATTTGGTTTAACAAATTTGGGTTCAGGTTCTTTTAAGCCAATAGTAGAACCAGAACTTTTTTTAAGAGTACTGGATAAATTGGATGGAAAGTCAAAAAACATTCCAATATACAAAAAAGACAATGAAGACTTCCCGATTAGGGGTTTAGCCTTATGTCATCAATGTGGGCGTAAATTAACTGCTAGTTGGTCAAGAGGAAATGGTGGTAAATTTGCCTATTATCGCTGTATCTTTTGTAAAAAAGTTAACTATAAAAGAGATGACGATAAAAAAGGCAATGAGGGTGTTGAAACTAAGTTTATAAACTTTTTAAAAAACTATCATTACAAGCAGGAATTAAAGGATGCTTTGATTAAAGCTATTGAGCTTAATTTAAACTTTAGAAATCAAAACAATAAAAAAAGAGCTACAGAGATTGAAAAAGAAGTGTTAACGCTAAAAGCTAAAGAAAAGCAAATTGCAGAGAAAAATTTTAAGGGTGTCCTTAATGACTCGCTAGCCAAAGAAATGCTAGATGAAAATGACGAAAAAAAAGCAACTTTAGAACTAGAGCTACATGGTTATCAAGAAAATCAAGAAGATCTAATGAACGTGGCTAAGCATAGTATCTCAATTTTAGAAGATATTAGTGGTGTTTGGATGAGGGCTGATTTGGATATTAAAAAAAGGTTCCAAAAATTCCTTTTTCCTCAAGGGCTATTATTTAACGGACAAAAATTTGCAACCATACAATTAGCCTATTGTATCAGTCCAAATTTAACTAACACTTCTCAAAATTCCCTTGATGTGACCCGTATGGGAGTCGAACCCATGATTTCGGGGATGAAAACCCCGCGTCCTAGGCCACTAGACGAACGGGCCAAGCCTAGAATTGTAGTATTTTGAGCTTACTACATCCCCATTATACTGGATTTACGCTTGTCAGGGCAAGTGAGGGTGGGCTCCGAGTTCATACCGAAAGTCCCGCTGATGCGGGACTCTGGTATAAAGGAAAACGCAAAACCCTTTATTTCAATTTTTTTCGGATGTTATCTAAAATGTCAGATGCTGTAGTTTGACCTCCCAGGCCAAAAGCAATTCCTCCCGCAATAGCTATCATTGCAACGAATCCTGTAAAGAGAATTCGTATGAGATCAGATGCGACGCCTAATTGAGTGAGTACTGCAAGCAGTACAAAAACAATAATTGCCCATCTGGTAACTGATGCAATTGAAGTTGACATATCAGGTGACAATCCGTGAGTTGATGCCAAAACTACATCATGTGCAAGTCTTGCAAATACAAATCCAACCAAAGCAATAATTGCTCCTACAAACACATTTGGTAAGTAGAGTAAGAATGTATTTAAGACTGTTACTATTTGTGGAAGTCCCCAAACGTCAGCTGTTGGTATTAAGAAAAGTACAACAACAAACCATCTAACGATTTCAGCTAAAATATTTGTCCAGTTAAAATCTTTTCGTGCTTCAGGTACTCCATATCTTTTCAGCAAATTTTCTATTTGCAAAGCTTTAAAGATCTCGATGACTACTTGTTTTAAAATTGATGCGAGAATGATACCAACAAGAAGTATAATGGTACCTGCGACAAATTTAGGGATAAAATTTACAACTGCATATAATCCGCTGTTTAATGAGGCCACCAATGTTTGTCCAATATCTTGTGTCATATATTCACCTCCTTTCATAGGAATGAAGTTTCTAATATTCGAAAGGTAAGGGTACTGAATAATGGCAGAGTCAAATCACCATAAGTTTATTAGGTTCTCTTACCCTTGTCAAGCGTGTGTTTAGACTGATATAATCAAAGCTACATATGTTCTACACATATGTATTAAGAAGTAAACGAGACAAAAAACTATATACAGGTTTTACAGACGATCTCAGAAGAAGATTAGTCAAACATAATAAGGGTTTGGTTCTGGCGACAAAAGATCGATTACCTGTTGAACTCGTTTACTATGAAGCTTGTTTAGATAAATATAAGGCTCTTAAAAGAGAAAAATATTTTAAGACAGGCTTTGGAAGAAATTTTCTTAAAAATAGAATTTAACGCAATTGAGACGTATTCAGGAGTAGGCTCGCCCGCTAACGCCTGAGCGTAGCGATGGCGAGCGGGGCCGGTAGCTCAGCGGTAGAGCAGGAGCCTTTTAAGCTCTTGGTCACAGGTTCGAATCCTGTCCGGCTCACTCATGAAAAAAGCGGAGGTTTATCTCTGCTTTTTTTGTGAATAGTCAGGATGAGAACCGGTGAGAATCTCTAGATCCTAAGCGAAGCGCAGGGCTGTCCGGCTCAGTCTCAAATTTGCCACCGTGAAGCGGTTCAAACATCTGATATAATCGCTTCATGTCATTCGAAGCAAAATCAGAAGTTCCTGGAGAACATGTAATTAAACTCAATGAGCCAGTTTCAGCGTTCATATTTCCATTAAAACGATGGCATGGACAGAGTGGGCATCTATCATCATCTCCTGGACTGTATTCATCAATCGTACTTCAGTCAGATCACACGCCGGATTTACGATTACACACAATAGTGCAAAATAAATTTCCTCTGATCAGAAATGCAGCTGCATGGCAGTTTCGTATTGAGGCAGATAAACGGTATTTACAACAACATGATTTGCTTGAAGAAAATCCAAATGATTTATCTGCTGGAGCCTTTGTTTCTGGAAGATCTCCACTTGAATCTTTTCTACTAACACCTAATGTCTGGTTGCAAGTTGCGCATCTGAGAGCTATGGTTACCACTCCTGATGGTATATACGAAGCACAACCTTTTTTAGCGGCGTTAGATGAGGGTGAAATATTGTTCGACTACTTTAGAGACAGACAAAAACCAGAAGAAAAACTGCATATTATTACTGTTAATCCTAACGATGAAGATTATCTCAAGACTATCCAAGTAGAATTTTCCTATGATATTACAAATAAAGGAAAACTGCCAAAAAATTTACAATATCCAGGAATGGATCCGAATGCTAATCTAGAATCTTGGGTAGCATTAGAAGCTAAAGACAATGTAGCAAAAGCCGAACAATTACGACAGCGAGCTTTTCGCGATCCAGTGTTTCGAAGAAACTTTTTATACCCTCCAGCTTCTCTCACTTACTGAAATTATTTATAGAAACATATATTCGTAATAAATTGGTGATAATAGTCAGGGCTGTCCGGCTCACTAGATCTTAATCTTTCCTGTCAAAACTAAATACACCAAGTATATTGCTGCGGCTACGATTGCTAAAGCAACGAGTACTCCCAAAACTGGCAGGATATAAGTTAAAGATAATAGGATGACTCCAAGAAGTATTACAAGTGCTGCGGCTTTAAATAATTTGTTTGGGTCTATTGGCATAATATTAAAATACTTCGTCTGATCCTGTTTCAAAAATTGTATTCAATTTTGCAATTTCCGTATCTTTTTTTGCCTGTTCTGCATCCTTTAATTCCAGGATTTTTTGATTCGCCAAACGTGTCATTATTTCATTTCCTTCAAAACTTTCGTACATATGTAATGCTGTTCTCCTCAAAATATCAATCATCTCTGCAGTAATGCCAACATTTATAGGCTTTCCCTGGGTATCCATCGCTTTTACTTTTACTTCGTCTTTCGATTCCCCATCCTTATATTCAAATACAAAAAAATGCCAATTTTCTCCTTCATCTGTTTTTCTTCCAAAGTCATTGATCACTTCTGCCATCTTGAAAAAGCTTTGAAGCCGTGATTGTTGCCTAGGAGATAATGAAGTATCTATTAATCCAGATGTTCCTACAAAATCCATTGGTTGTTTGACTGTCTCTTGAGGAACTCCAGGCGGTAGCAATGCTCTTGGAAAGCTTTGAAGATTATCAGGATTATTGGAAGGGAAACCATGCTCAGCGGACATGATGAGCTTACTATAAAATAGTTTAAATAAATTGTCAATTAGATTTTTTACTTAGTAACTGTTCACGGTTCCGACACGATTTTGTCATTGCGAGCATAGCGAAGCAATCTTATGAGATCGCCACGGCTACTTCGTAGCCTCGCGATGACAGGGTTTTGTTAGAAGTGTGAACTCGTTCTTTACTTACCGTAGTGATGATCGGAAAAATAAATCTTTGAAGGTAAAATAAATTGTATTACAAATAAAGGTAAATACGAGGACATAAAACATAAGCTCTACTGATGTTGCGGTGGCAATTACGTCATTCACAACGGTAAGTGGTTCACTCACTACGTACCATGAGTTTGTTCGTTGTACCCGCCCCATAACCACTCCAAAGCTAATTAAAAAATTAAGGAAGAAAATGCTTAAGATTATATATTTTTTCTTGTGTTTCCACCTGGTTTCTAATAACTCCATTTCAAACGGGTAAATCGAATAAATAAATACTATTACTCCACCCACAGCCAATAGTATATATTCGGCTATCAACAACAAACCAGCAAGCCCGGTTACTTCAAAATATTGCTTTGGCAGATGAATCATGTCTGTTATTACATAAATTGAATTCGGTATAAAAAGAAGCCAGACAATTCCGCAAGCAACCCGAGCAGCTATATTTGTAAACTTCAACATAAGCCACCCAAAAATAACGCTAATTATTGCTAAGAAAAAGTTATACAACATCCATGACAGATTAAAAACCAAAAGTTCCATATATTTAGTGTAGGAAAATTTTACAGATTATGCAATTTTTATTACTGTATAAGTTGTAGAACCAGAAGGGGTTTTCATTACCACATTCTCGTCAAGTCTTTTTCCAAGAAGCATGCTTCCCAAAGGGGAAACATGAGAAATTCGGCCTTTAGACGGGTTCGCTTCGTATTCCCCAACAATTTCATATGTTACGTCTCTCTTATCAGACTTTAAAGACACGGTCGAACCAAGAGTAATAAAATTTACCTGAAACTTCTGTATTGTTTGAGAGGTTTGAAGCATTCTTGTTATTTCTCGTACTTTCCTATCAAGATTGACAAGTTCAGATTTTGCTGCTTTATAAAATCCGTTTTCTGACAAATCCCCCATATCCCGAGCTTTTTTGAGCGTCGCAACAACAACAGGTCTTTTCTGAATAAGATCTTCTTTTTCTTTCTTTAATGAATCCACTCCGTCTTTTGTAAGAAAGCTCTTCATAGTAGTGATACTTCTGATTTATAAAACGTTTATGAGGAATAGTTTTAATATTTTCTATTCTCTATAAAACAATTGTGGTGAAAATGCTGCAATCAAACGAGACATTGTTGTTGCCCCACTGACAAGAGCAGTACTATCCTGAGCGTAAGGGAGAACACTTTCAATACAAAATTGTAAATTAGGTTGTGTGGCAAGATCACGCTCAATTCTACTATTTCGTACAACTACCAATGCTTCTTCGGGACGTTTCCGTGCATCTTCATCCAACTTTTTTTTAACTGCTTTAGAATCTAATCTTACGAATTCATCTAAAAAGTTGCTCCCATCTGGATCAGACTGCAGACTATTGATGTGATACCCTTTTACTACAAGTCCCATACCAAAAGAAACAAAATTTGCAGTAACCATATTTTTATTATTTTTTACTATCCATTTTGTTAGTTCTCCAAAAAGAGCGGGCGCATTATCTTCAATATGGGTAAATACTTCTTGAGTCACGCCTAATACGTTTTGCATAGGATTTCCAGTAGTAGCTGTAGCAATCCTTTTTTCGCATGGAATTTTTTCTGATAAATTTAAATCCGAAAGGAGTACATCACGAGTAGTCTCGGTAATAATCGGCGGACCATGACGCCTATAATCAGGCGTCTTACGTATATCCGGATATGCTTGATACATATCCATTATTCGTCCTCGGTCAGGGCTCACATGCTGATTCTATCACAATAATAGAAGAGGTCAAGCAGCAAATTAAAAACAAAAAACTTCAAAATTCGTGCTTAAATTATATCATTAAAGCCTTTTTTGATGTACAATAGAAAACTAATGGTTTTGTATGACTCCTTAACGCGGAAAAAACAAGAACTCTCCCCTATAAATAAAAATAAGGTCACTCTGTATGTCTGCGGAATTACCCCCTATGACACAACACATATTGGACATGCATTTACCTATGTGGTTTTTGATGTATTAGTCCGATATCTAAATTACAAAAATATATTAGTTGAATACACACAAAATGTTACCGATATAGATGATGATATTTTAAAACGTGCAGAAGAAGAAAAAAAAGACTGGAAAGAACTAGGAGATTATTGGACCAATCGTTATTTAGCGGATCTTGTCTCACTCAATGTTAAAATGCCAACTCATTTTGTCAAAGCGACTGATTCAATTCCTAGTATTGTCAAAATCACAAAAGTACTTCTTGAAAAAAATTATGCATATATACAAGGCGGAAATATATATTTTGACACCGCAAAATTTCCGGACTACGGGAAGCTATCACATTACAATAAAAATCAGATGATTCTTATTTCTAAAGAACGGGGAGCAGATCCAAATGACCCTCATAAAAAAAATCCCCTCGATTTTATCTTGTGGCAGAAAACTCATAAAGGACCTTCATGGGAGAGCCCATGGGGAAAAGGGAGACCAGGTTGGCATATTGAATGCTCTGCCATGATCCATGACACATTAGGCGATCATATTGATATTCATGGAGGAGGACGTGATCTTATTTATCCTCATCATGAGAGCGAAATAGCTCAGTCAGAAAGTTATACAGGAAATGCCCCGTTTGTTAACAATTGGATGCATATTTCTATGCTTATGTATCAAGGAGAAAAAATGTCAAAATCTTTGGGTAATTTAATAATGGTTTCTGATCTTTTGAAGTCTTACTCTGCCAATGCAGTGAGACTTGCATTACTATTCCACCATTATAGAATGCCATGGGAATTTGATGAAGCAGAACTTGAATCTTCTGAAAGCGCACTCCTCCTTTTTAATGATGCACTTCGAATTAAATCCAATCGATCTACCAAACATCAAAAAAATAGATATTTAAAATTATTTGAGGAGGCATTACTTGATGATTTAGATACTCCACTAGCAATCGATCATCTTGTAACATTGGCAAACCGTATTCTAAAAGAAAAAAATAAGTCAGTTATTCATAATCTCCAACAAGCCCTCCATACAGGGTTATCTATTTTGGGAATACCATTTTAACTATGAAATATATAACTGCTCTCATTTTTTTCTTATTTTTTTTCCCTTCTCAAGCTCTGGCATTAGAAAATCCGTTGAGCGTTCCAAATAATAAATTTGGAATTCATATCCTTTTTCCCGAAGAAATTCCGCAAGCGTCAGCACTTGTAAATTCAAATGGTGGTTCATGGGGGTATATAACAATTCCAGTCCAGTCAACAGACAGAGATTTAGTGAAATGGCAAAAGTTTATGGATCAAGCGAATACGTACAAAGTAATACCAATTGTGAGAATTGCAACTGAAAATTATTATTTCAACACAAAAGTCTGGAGGAGGCCAAACGAATCGGATATTGTTGATTTTGCTAACTTTTTGTCATCTCTTGAGTGGCCGACAAAAAACAGATATGTTACGGTATTTAACGAAGTAAACCGCGGTGACGAATGGGGAGGCGATCCGAACCCAGAAGAATATGCGAAAATTTTGAGTGTTACGGCAATTGAATTTAAAGCAAGATCTGATGATTTTTTTATTATATCGGCCGGTCTTGATAATGCCTCAGTAACAATTCCGGGACAATCCATTAATCAATTTGAATATTTAAGACGTATGCACCAGGCGGTTCCTGAAGTTTTTTCACAAATTGACGGACTATCCAGCCATTCGTATCCTAACCCCGCATTCGCAAAACCCCCAACAATACAAGATCAGATGAGTATTGCAAGCTTTCGTTTTGAAAAAGACTTAGTCAAAAGATTATCGGGCAAAGACTTACCAATCTTTATCACCGAGACCGGATGGTCGACCAATAAAGTGTCCGAGAACCTTCTCACTTCATACTATGAATATGCGTTTACACACGTATGGAATGACGAAAAAGTGGTTGCAGTTACTCCCTTTATTCTTTTTGCCGGCGGAGAACCATTTGGTCAATTTTCATTCTTGAAAAATGGCACAGAACCCACAGAAAACCACAAAGCATTCAGCAGACTTCCCAAATCAAAAGGAGCTCCAATTTTTCCTAAAACAGTCTTAAGTCAAAGAGTTATTCCCACACCGAAAGATTCAGTAAAAAGTTTTGAGACAAAAAATAACAAAGAAAAAGATAAATCCTCACAACCAGCCGCAACGATCCTAAAATGGCTTCTAAAAATTTGAAATCGTGTGATAAAATACATGACAGCCTTATGAAGGATCAAAAAGGTGAAGAGATACTAATTTCAGACGTATTGTTCCATAGTGCTACTCATGGAGAAGTTGATCTATCACAAATTATAGTAATTATAAAAACGTTTTTAGAAGAAGACCCAAAATCAGAATATAGTCTTGTTATCGGCACTGATTCTCAGGAACGAATTGATAACAGCCTGAAAACTCTTAACATTATTTCGGCAATTATAGTTCATAGAAAAGGCGCAGGAGGAAAATACTTCTGGCAAAGGAAAAAAGTGGGCACTATCCATACCCTTCGACAAAAAATATATGCAGAAACACTTACTTCGCTTGATCTGGCAACCAAATTCGTACCACTTCTCAAAAAAACCCTCAACGGCAATAGCCCAAAATATTTCCTGGAGATTCATGTGGATGTCGGAGAACATGGAGCAACACGAGATATGATCAAAGAAGTAGTTGGGATGGTAACTGGAAATGGGTTCATTGCAAAAACCAAACCTGAGGCTTATGGGGCTTCTTACATTGCAGACAAACATACATAATTCCTATGCCCAAAAAGAAAAAAACTACACTTGAATGGGAAGAAGCGGCGGACATAAAAACCGACCTAAAAGAAATTTTATCTGTTATTGATCTCCCGTACATAGATCTTTCAAAAATACACTGTTTTAGAACTGAAGGATCTACTTCCCGTTCATATGCACGCATCTGGGCATTTCCCAAAATTTTCCAGAGAGCTCTTAGCATTGAACCAGCATATGTGATTGAAATTTTGTCGAAATATTATGATCCTTTATCAGCAGATGAACAAAAAAAAGTTTTGATCCATGAACTCCTCCATATCCCAAAAAATTTCTCGGGAGCACTCCTTGCTCATCGGACAAAAGGGCGGCATTTAGGTAAAATGGTAAACCAATTATTCAAAGAATACAAATCAGCAAATGGTAAATAGTTCATTGTTCATAGTTATTTAGATTCTGTCCATGAACCATTAACCGTTACCCATTCACTATGATTACTATCATTCACGGTGACGATATCGCAGCATCAAGAAATTTTTTCCTTGAAGAAAAACAGAAAGCAAAAGATCCTATTTCATTTGAAGGGAAAAAAATGGACATTACTTCATTAACTCAAGCCATCGATGGGGACGGGCTTTTTACAACTGAAAAGAAAATTTTTATTGAAGAGTTGTTATCAATAAAAAATCAAAGCTCTGAAATCGAAGCAATTATTTCATTTGTTCTCAAACGAGGAAAAGAAGCTGAAATTGTAGTCTGGGAAGGACAAGCACTTCTTCCACGAAGCCTAATGAAGTTCAAACAAGCCGCTATTCGCCCATTTAACCTGCCAAAAGACCTTTTTTTATTCTTGGACTCCCTTGTACCCCACTCCTCAACCTCCTTATCGTTGTTCCATAAAACATTACAAACTGTTGCGGCAGAACTTATTTTTTACATGATTGTCCGGCATATGAGAATTCTTTTGGCTATTGCCACACAGGCCGATATTGACGAAATTAAACGGATATCTCCGTGGCAGGCGGCAAAACTCAACAAACAATCTCGACTCTTTCAAACTACACATCTTAAAAAAATCTCCCAGCAATTGTTTGAGATCGAATATGGAGCAAAAACTGGAACCTCACCTCAAAATTTGATACAATCCATTGACTTGTTTTTATTAAATTTGTAAGATAATACTATGAATGTAAATCCAGAAATTTTTAAAGCATACGACATTCGGGGAATTGTTCCAACGGATTTTAATCCAGAAATTGCCAGAAAGATTATTCAAGCATATATAAAGCTTTTTAATCCTAAAAAAGTAGTTGTTGGGAAAGACGTTCGAGAGTCAGGACCAGCTCTTTTTGAGGCAGTTGTTGCTGCATTCACTGATGCCGGAATAAATGTTGTAGATATAGGTACTGTATCGACTGATGCATTTTATTTTGCAGTTGGAGAGCTCCCTGTAGATGGAGGACTAACAATCTCGGCATCTCATAATCCAAGAGAATATAATGGATTTAATTTCTGCAAAAAGGGTGCCGACCCTCTTTCCTCACAAAACGGACTCTATGACATCCGGGATATGGTTATAAAAGGAGTAGATGACATTGTATCTGACAAAAAAGGTACAGTTGAGAAAGTCGATGTAACCGACCAATTCTTAAAACGTGTGTTTTCATTTGTAAATTCTGAAGATATAAAACCTTTTAAAGTCGTTGCCAATGGAAACTTCGGTGTTGACGTCAAACTTTTACAACGATCAAAGGAATTATTTAATCTTCCTATCACAATAGTTCCTCTGAACGGTGAACCCGATGGAACATTTCCAAAAGGTCCCCCTAATCCCCTTCTTCCTGAGAACAGAAAAGAAACTTTAGAGCTCATTACAAAAGAAAAGGCGGATATTGGGGTATCCTGGGATGCAGATGGCGATCGATGTTTTTTTGCAGATGAGACAGGTACATTTATTGAAGGATATTTCATTACCGCAATTTTAGCCACTGAAATTTTGAAAAAAACGCCAGGTGCTACCATTCTTATTGACCCGCGGCTAGTCTGGGCAACAACAGACGCCATAACTGAAGCAGGAGGAAAAGTTGTTGTTACCAAACCAGGAATGACCATAATTCCAGAAAATATGAAAAAACATGAAGCTGTTTTTGCTGGCGAAATGTCTTCTCATTTTTACTTCAAAGAAAATTACTACCGCGATAACGGGTTGCTCCCCCTCTTTCTTATTTTAGAAATGATGACAAAATATGATAAAAAACTGTCAGAATTAGCTGCACCTTATACAACCAAATACTTTATCTCTGGCGAAATCAATTTTGAGACTGAGAAAAAAGATGAAATTATAGAATTAATTACACAAAAATATTCAGACGGTAAACATGAATTCATTGATGGACTTTCCGTGGAATACCCAGATTGGAGATTTAATCTGAGAAAATCAAATACAGAACCACTCCTCCGAATTAATGTTGAGGCCAGATCAAAAGAAAAGATGGAAGAAAAAAGAGACGAATTAGTAAACCTCATAAAATCAAATTCTTAACTATGTTTGATCCAAATCAATTTGATAAATCAACCTTCAAAAATGAATCCTTTGTAAAGAGAATTGATAAGCCATGGGGATATGAGCTGCATTGGGTGCCAGAAGACAAACCATATATGGGAAAAGTTTTGCATGTTGATGCAGGAAAACGATTGAGTCTTCAAGTTCATGATCAAAAACAAGAAAGCTGGATGATTCTCAACGGAAGAGCCAAAGTTATTTGGGAAGATTCTAATGGTGATCTTATAGAGACAGTACTTGAGCCAGGAAAAGGATATACATGCGCTTTGGGACAAAAACATAGACTTATGGGAGTTACTGATTGTGATATAGTTGAGGTATCAACTCCTGAACTTGGCACTACTCTACGCTTGGAAGATGATTACAAACGCCCAGATGAAACACCGCAGCAGCGAAAAAAAGAAAGAGGAGAAGAATAATGCCTACAGATATTCCATTTTTAGATGATATAGTTATCCAAACTCTTGATTTTTTTGTGAAAAATCAACCCCCCTCTTTTGATTCAAATCAATTTACTTTTCCATTTGTTGTGGGATCAGGAAATGCATACAATACGGGTACTATTATTTTTTCAGGCAAAGCAGCAGTATTTGCAGATGAAAGTAATTTCAGACAATTATTACCTGCATACAAAAAAGCCATTGATGAAAAACTCATTACAGAAGCAGTTATTATCTCAGCTTCAGGTGGAAAAGATTCCGTATGGGAAATTGAAGAAGCAAAAAAATATGGTCTAACGACTACCCTTTTAACCACCAAAGAAGATGCCCCTGCAACAAAACTTTCTGACAAAAAATATGTTTTTCAGTCAATTGCTGAACCATATACGTATAATACCTCAACCTATATGGGCATGATACTTGCTGAAACAAAAGAAAATCCACATGAAATTAAAAACTACATTGATCAAATAAAGCTCCCAAATAATTTTTCAGAGTATAAAGCATATGCATTTGTGCTGCCTGATGAATTCCTCAATATTTGCCCTATGCTTGTGATTAAAAAAGATGAATTATTTGGGCCACATGTATCGCTTCGAGCATTTAGTCAGGGACATGCAAGACACGCGAAATTTGTCAATCGATCAAAAGATGAATTAGTTATTACCATAAATGCAAAAAATCAATATTTTGGAGAACCACAAAGTCGCTTAGATATATCTGTACCGGATACATTTTCATTCGGGGGTATTATAGCTGCTACCTATTACATCGTTGGAAAAATACAGCAATCAAAACCTCAATATTTTAAAGAAAATGTATCAAACTATGTGAATGATTACGGACCAAAAGCATATGGGTCTGACACACCATTTGATCTTATCGTCCCCGGTACAAATAAAAAGTAAACCTTCAAAACTGAGAAATAGCTTCTTCTAATAGGGACTTGATTATAGTTCCTGTTTATCGGCATAATAGATATATGAGTCGTTCCCTGCCCTTTGTAGTGTGGTTTAAAGATGTTGATAAAGATGATGTAAATATTGTTGGGGGAAAAGGTGCAAATTTAGGAGAAATGGTTCAAGCAGGATTCCCCGTACCCAATGGTTTTATTGTAACGGCCAGTGCTTATTTTCACTTTATTAAAGAAAACAATTTAGCTCAAAAAATTAAACATCTTCTTGCTACCGCAAATTTCAACAAACCCGATTCTTTAGTTCAAGTTTCCAACCACATTAAACGATTTATTATTCAAGGTGAAGTTTCAGAACAATTGACCAAAGAAATCTTTGCCGCATATCGTACACTTGGGGGGCTTAGAGATGCACTTGTTGCTGTCCGGTCGTCAGCCACTGCTGAAGATTTACCGGGAGCATCTTTTGCAGGCCAGCAGGAAACGTATTTAAACGTAAAGGGTGAAGCAAATGTGTTGCTGTATGTGAAAGAAGCATGGGCATCACTTTTTAATGCACGGGCAATTTTTTACAGACACGAACAAAAATTTGATCACTTCAAAGTAGGCATTGCCATACCAGTACAAAAAATGGTGTCAAGCGAAAAATCAGGAATCATGTTCACAATCGATCCAGTCACCAATGATAAATCAAAAGTTGTCATTGAAGCTATTTTTGGGCTTGGAGAAATGATTGTTCAGGGACAAGTAACTCCTGATCATTACGAAGTATCCAAGTCAGATCATAAAATTTTATTAAAAGACATTGCGGTACAGGAAAAAATGCTCAATCTCTCAGCTGGTAAAAATAAAGAATCCAATATTCCTCACTCAAAAGGCAAACTTCAAAAGCTAAAAGAATCAGAAATTATAGAATTAACAAAGCTTGCGATAAAACTAGAAAAACATTATTATTTTCCACAAGATTCTGAATGGGCAATTGAAGATAATAAAGTATATATTGTCCAAACCCGTCCTGTTACGACCGTTGGTACTAAAAAACCACTTACCAAAGCACAGCAGCCAGTTATCAAAAATGAATTGATATTGCGAGGCGCGCCGGCCAGTCCAGGAATTTCATCAGGACCAGTGAGACTTATTCACTCTGCCAAAGAAATTGATAAAGTTTTGAAAGGCGAAGTATTAGTTGCACCCCAAACGAATCCAGATTATGTTCCTGCTATGAAAAAAGCAGTAGCAATCGTTACAGAAATGGGTGGACGCACTTCTCATGCCGCAATTGTTTCAAGAGAACTCGGAATTCCCGCAGTCGTAGGGACAGAAAAGGCAACAACACTTCTAAAAACAGGTCAAATAATTACCGTCAACGGGACAACAGGAGAAGTTTTCAAGGGAGGATTTGTGGGCGCAAATGCGACTTCCACTCAAACCTTCCAAAATATCAAAACTCATACCAAAGTATATGTAAATCTTGCCGAACCAGAACTGGCTGCAAAGATTTCATCATATCCAGTGGACGGAATCGGTTTGTTACGAGCAGAATTTATGATGGCGCAAATTGGCACACATCCTAAAAAACTTATTAAGTCAGGTAAAAAACAGCAGTTTGTAAAAAAATTAGCTGAAGGACTTGAAGAATTCTGCAAATCATTCTCGCCTCGTCCTGTTGTATACCGGGCATCAGACTTTAAAACAAATGAATATCGTAATTTAATTGGAGGAAAAGAATTTGAACCAGTCGAACCCAACCCAATGCTTGGATACAGAGGTGCATATCGATATATTCATGATCCAGAAGTATTTGATCTAGAACTCGATGCAATCAAAATGGTACGAAAAAAGTATAAAAATTTGTGGTTGATGGTACCATTTGTGCGAACCGTTAAAGAACTCGTGCTTGTAAAAAAGATTATTTCAACAGCAGGTTTATATAGAAGTGAAAATTTTAAAATATGGATGATGGTTGAAATTCCATCAAACGTCATACTGCTTGAGAAATTTATCTATGTTGGCATTGATGGTGTCTCTATTGGTTCAAATGATTTAACAATGCTCATGCTAGGGACTGACCGAGATAATAGCGAAGTAGCCCCTGAATTTGATGAACGAAATGAAGCTGTTTTGTGGGCACTAGAACATGTCATTAAAACGTGTCAAAAACACAAAATCACTGCGTCAATTTGTGGCCAAGCTCCATCTTTGTATCCGTCTTTAACTGAAAAGTTAGTTGAATGGGGCATCACAAGTGTTTCAGTATCCCCCGATGCAGTAGAGAGTACTCGAGAAACAATACAACGAATAGAACAACACCTATTGCACTCAAAATCATAAAAGCTTTATACTAAAAATACATGTCAACATTTAAAACAATCAAAAAATCAGAAGTAATTAAAAAATCATCAAATCTTCCTGACTATGAAAAGGCTTACAAAACGTTTTCGCTTAAAACTGTTGAGAAAGATTTGGCCCGGCTATCTCTTCACAAATTAAATGCCGCATATATCGCAGTTGATAGACACGTTGAGACTTACCGAAAAAATAAAGTTGCTCTGTATTACGAAGGAGAGTTAGGAACAAAAGAACAATATACATTCACTAATCTTTCAGAACTTTCTAACAAATTTGCAAATGTTTTAACCCACCATGATGTCAATCGTGGAGACAGAGTGTTTATTTTCCTTCCTCGAATTCCAGAACTATATGTCGCATTTTTGGGAATTCTTAAGGCTGGAAGCATAGCAGGAACCATGTTCTCGGCGTTTCAAGAACAAGCCCTTCTTGACAGACTTTCCAACAGTGGAGCTAAAGTAGTCATTACCAATGCTGCGCTCTATCCTCGAATGCAAAAAGTTATGAAAGATCTTCCTGATCTGAAAAAAATAATTATCGTTGAACGTGATTCAAAAGAGCTTCCAAAGTCGCCTAAAATTCTTTACTACAACAAAGAAATGGAAAAAGCATCAAATGAATTTAAGATCAGAACTATGGATAAAGACGATTCTGCTTTTATGCTCTATACCTCAGGAACAACTGGCAAACCTAAAGGTGTAGTTCATAGACATTTAGCAATCGTCCAAGAATATATCACTGCCCAATATGTTTTGGACTTAAAAGATACAGATGTATATTGGTGTACTGCTGATCCTGGATGGGTTACGGGAATTGTCTATGGTATTTTAGGCTCTTGGGCAAATGGTGTTTCATCGGTTGTTTTTGACGGACGGTTTGATCCAGATCGTTGGTATAAGATCATACAAGATTACAAAATAAATGTTTGGTATACAGCACCTACTGCAATTCGAATGCTGATGGCAGAAGGACTCGAAACTGTTAAAAAATATGATCTAACCTCACTCCGTCATTTAGGAAGCGTTGGAGAACCACTCAATCCAGAAGCAGTAGTATGGGGTGAAAAAGCATTTGGACTCGGCTTTCATGACAATTGGTGGCAGACAGAACTTGGCGCAATTAGCATAGCAAATTACCCCAGCATGGATATAAAACCAGGAAGTATGGGTAAGCCTTTTCCCGGTGTAACGGCTGCAATTATTGATGATAAAGGAAAAGAATTGCCAATTGGCAAAGAGGGCAGCTTAGCATTACGGCCCAATTTTCCATCAATTATGAAAGCAATCTTCAAACGACCTTCAAAGTATAAATCATATTTTGAGCATGGATGGTATATTTCTGGAGATAAGGCTTGGAAAGACAAAGATGGATACTTTTGGTTTGTTGGCCGGGCTGATGATGTCATCAAAACAGCAGGAGAACGAGTTGGCCCATTTGAAGTTGAAAGTGCACTTGTTGAGCATCCTGCAGTCATTGAAGCAGGAGTCATAGGCAAACCAGACAAAATGCGTGGAGAAATTATTAAAGCTTTTGTAGTACTCAAAGAAAATATAAAACCAACGGATGCATTAAAAACAGAACTTTCTGAGTTTGTTAAAAAACATTTGGCTGGACATGCATATCCACGGGAAGTAGAATTTATTGATAAGCTTCCAAAAACCCGAAGCGGAAAAATTATGAGAAGAATTTTGAAAGCAAAAGAATTGGGTCTTCCTATAGGCGATACCTCAACGCTCGAAGACTATTAGCCTTATTTATTAAGAGCTGTCAATTTTCCGAGTTCAATGAGTTTTGGCAGAATTTCTTTATTTGGAATCTTTGTAAAATCAACCTCATTAGCGATCCCTGTTACCAACCCTTGTATAATTTGTCGTGCAATATCAGCTTCCTTTTTTTTCATGAATTTAATTACGATAATATTATCAACAAAATGCTTATCAACTATGTGCAGTTGGGAAAAAAATAAAGATCTGTCCGCATAAACTTCTGCAATGTTTTGAATATAAATACTTTGTGTTCTCCCGGATTTAAAGAAATTCCGGCGATAAATATTGACTGCTTGAATATCAATAGTAATTTCATCTGGGAAGAAATCAAAAGGGAAAAGTGTCTTGCAACGAAATAATACTTGACCTGACTGATGAATCAGTTCATCTAATTTTTGGGTATTTTTTCTAACTTCTTTTGCTACCTCTTTTACCGCTTCCTTGTTACCCACACCAATTTCAGCTTCCTCATCTTTTTGTACAGGCATATTTTTATTTGCCATGAGCTCAGGGTTCACTTCTTTTGGTTCTACATTTGTATTCTGAAGATTTTCTTGCTCTTGTGGGTCAGATATCTGAGATTCCGTATTTTTTGAATCATCAAATATTGTATTTGGCTGTTTCATAGAGTAAGAGTACCACACGAGAACGTGAATATTCAAGGCTGTTTGACTTGGAATATTCTTGCTGCGGATGCTACACGAGGTACATAGCGCAGTGCTTCATCCTTGTTAAAATCCTCGAATTTATCCATTTCTCGTTGTACCGCTGCACTCGTCATCATATTGGAGAAATTTAACTTGTATTTCTCTGCCAGATGCGAGGTCCCAGGACGCTTTATATCAGAAAGCATTTTATTGTATTCCAATTCAGCTGCTCTTTTCTTTAAAGGGTCTCCAATTTTGGAGATAGTATCTTCTACTTCTGCCATGATAAGTTTGTTTAAATTTCCTGGCCCCATATTGTACGCCCATATTGCCAATGTTGGATCATAGTACATTCTCATGAGTTCTTGGAAATACTTTAATCCAAAAATGATATTTGTTCTTGGATCAGCGAGATCATTTTTTTTAAGATCCATTAAATCCACATGTAAAATACCAAGTTTTTTCGCATCCCCCGAAGCTTTCAATTCTTCAAATAGTTTAATAGCAGTTTTTTTCATAACCTGAGACAAGCCAGTTGCTCCTGCAGGACTCTTAGCACCTTTATCCCCTTTACTTTCGGCAAATATTAAACCCATAAATAAATCCTTTAAATTCACCTTATTTTCATAAAGATTGAACTGAGATTTAAACTCTAAGGTATTTAATACACGCTCAACTTGCTCGTCATATTGACGCGTCCGAATTATAAAAGGGGTATAGAGTAGGTTTTGATATTCTCCTGATTCCCTATTACACAACATATGAAAAGTTTCTAAATCTTTTCCCTGTAAATATCCGAAAATTTCATTCCTCGGAATAATAGCGATGGGAGCTTCCTGAGTAACTGGTGCTGGGGAACCGGGGGAAAATGAATCTAACGGTTTTGGTTTTCCGATTCCTGACAAAACATCAGCAACAACTTTTCCCGCAGCTCCAGCTCCGCCTAATCCGGAAGCTGCAGCTGCTCCACCCACCACCGCCCTGAGAAAAGTTCTTCTAGACGATCCGGAATTTCTTCCAGCTTCTCCTACTTCACCCATTACCAGCTTCCTCCCCCACCGCCGCCAAAACCTCCGCCTGAAGAACCACCACTAGAAAATCCTCCGCTGCTTTTAGGAGCCGAAGCAATTGCATTTGATAACGAAGAAGAAAAAGCATTCATCTGAGTTCCAAAATGTGTGGGGCTAAAGTGTCCAGTACCTACATACCATGTTGGTCGCGGTGGCTCAATTCCCAATTCTTTAAATGCATTTGCAAATTTCTCAGTGACTCCAAACACAATAGTATATGGCAATATTTCCGGGAACATATTCTTCTTTTCAAAAAATTGTGCTCTATATTTCTCTGCCCGAGACAAAAATTCTCTATATCCTTTAGCTCTTTGGTACAATTCATAACCTTTTGCAGAACGTCTTGGCATTATCTGAGAAAAAATGATCGTTATTAAACCAGCAAATACAGTACTACTTGCAAAAGGGATTACATAAAATGTTATTCCACTCATAAAAAACAAAAGTACAAAACCTAAAACAAGTATAACAATTCCTAGTGCAAGATACTTTCCTCGAATGGACTCAGGATTCCCAATAAATAATTTCTTATCTGCAATATCCGCATAAAGTTTTTCTTTTACTTTTTTTAAATCATCATAAAATTTTGTTTTAAGGGATGATATTTTTACTTCTATTCCCGTCTCAAATAATCGTTTCAATAATTCTTTCTCATAATTAAGTAAATCTTTCTCACTCTTTTCTAGTTTAGTTAATACATAGTCGGTTGATCCAAATAGCCATTTTTTGGGCTCCTCTTTAATTGTCAAAAATCCTCTGGAGGCCAAATCAATAATTGTAGAAGTTACATCAAGCGTATCTGCACGTTCGTCAATTAAGACTCCAATTTCAGCAGGTCGCAATTTTTCCGGCGGTTCAAATTCAACAACAAGTGTTTCTCGTGCTCCTATTGGTCGGATTTCTTCCCTTGCAGATGGATCATTTGGAAAGCGTGCCTTAAACCATAAATCACGTCCACTTTTGTACCATTTTCCTCCAATAAACCAACTTACCAAAAACAGTGGAATTATAAAACCAGCAATCCCCAATGGAGAAAAAACTGCATTTAAAAAATCCTTGACTGGATCTGGTTTTTCAACTACTAAAATGGGCACCATTCCTTTTGTATATCCAACAACTGCAGTCAAGCCTTCACCTGGATTATACATTCTGGAAGAAGTTATAAGCACTTCTCTCTCTGATATTTTTTGATTTGTACAGTCACCTCCTTGTATACCAAATGCACCTTCATAACATGTATTTTTTAGTAAGCCGTTTTTCAGTAAAACAATTTTAGTACTCGCTTTTTCGATTGATACCTGCCAGTCATTTCCCGTTACATTCCAATACAACTCATCGTGATCCTCAAACGAACGAAGGATTCCCGTTGCGAGATACGTTATTGCGTAGGTGTGTCTTCCAGAAATAGTTTTATCTGGATCTCCAATTTTGAACTGTATATAGTTTCCATTTTTGTTCACCTCGTACTTTGCTTGGTTTCCATCCTGTATAATGTTTTGCAATTCTATTTTTGTGTAATATTCATCTCCATCATCTTTAAGATACACAACAGGAATATCTCTGAAAATCCCATGCTTCTCAACTGTTCCAAAATCAGCTGTTATATTTTCAGTAACCGATACCGTTCCATCTTGAAGTATTGATATATCGGAATGAAAATTTTTGATATCCCAAGACTCTTCTGCACTTACGGTATTAAAACTATATAAGAAGAGCAATGAAAATAATAAATATAAAACCCTCTTCATATCACATATTGTACAGCGAACTGATCTATTGACTCAAGAAGATCATTTTGATAATCTCAAATCATGGTCAACCTTATTGTAAGAATTCTTATCTCAGCTTTTTCAGTATATGTTTCATCTCAGATTCTTCCAGGAGTTAATGTAGATTCATTCCAAACAGCACTCATAGTCGCTGTTGTCTTAGGAGTTATCAATATGTTCATCAAACCTGTCTTACTACTTTTAACACTCCCGCTTACTCTGGTTACCTTTGGTTTATTTGCGTTTGTTTTGAATGCACTTCTTATTTTAGCTACAAGCAATTTTGTGCCTGGATTCACTATAGATGGATTTCTATGGGCACTCATATTTAGTTTGGTTGTATCTCTTATTTCAAGTTTCCTCAACAACCTCAGCAAAAATTAAGACCTTCTTAATTTCCCCCTCCTAATTTCAGCAATCATACGGGTTTCATTGCAATAATAGTCCTATCACCATAAAAAGTGTAGTATCCTACATATGGTAAAACTACAACTGTTGGATCAGCAAGAATTGCTGTTAACGCCTCAGCATATCTCCGTGTTTTGGAGCTTTTTCCTCCATTTCGGCCAAACTCAACAACATAAATTAAGTCCTGCCCATCTATACCTACAAAGTCTGCTTGACCTGCACTGAGATCTTTTAAAGAAACTTCACTGTAACTTTTCTTTTCGTTCGAATTATCACCTGAGGGGTTGAGTACAGGAGCTAATTGTGCCCAATTTTCCTGAAAAAATGATATATTTCTTGCATGAATTCTATCGTTTTCAGATCCCATATTGACACCTTGTTGTAAACCCTCAATGTGTGAAGAAATTCCTTGGATATTTATGACAGGAGATAATCGAGAATAAAATCCTACTTCGAGATAATCTTTAAAGACTAGATCCCACTTCCCTTCATCCCTAGTATCAAATTGGAAATGTGTAAATTTACCCCCTTGAGTCTCCTCGTTAAAAATGGATCCATTTGTAATTGCAAATTGTGGCATTTTGCCGCGAAGTATGTCAACCGTGGCTTTCGGAGCAAATACTTCTTGATTTGGTGTTGATCTTGCTTCAACAGCCTGCATAATTTATTATAACTCTTGATGAGTTTTATGTATAGACATTAAATTAATCTATGT
>Ga0163150_10002417_pt1 | contig 28601 bp, 23 predicted proteins | sample OliLakLV19P2IB_FD_148628 | JGI IMG/M metagenome (GOLD analysis project Ga0163150, IMG submission 148628) | Freshwater microbial mat bacterial communities from Lake Vanda, McMurdo Dry Valleys, Antarctica - Oligotrophic Lake LV.19.P2.IB | ecosystem: Environmental > Aquatic > Freshwater > Lake >...
CGGGTGGGGCGGCCCGCGGGTGACACCGCTCCTCCTCGGCGTCGCGTGGCTCTCGCGCCGCCCCCTCGTCATCGAGAGCGACACCCACGTCTCGGCCTCCTCCGGGTTCCGGGCGTTCGTGCGTCGCACCTACCTTCGGCTCCTCGACCGTCGCGTCCGCTGCTGGTTGCCCGGAGGGACGCCTCAGGCTGCACATCTTCTGGCCGTGGTCAACCCCCGGAGCCCCGTCCGGATCGAGGGCATGACCACGGACACGGGGACGCTGCTCTCCGAGGCCGCGCGCCTCGGGCCGACGGTGGGCGACGATTGGCGCACGGACCACGGCATCTCTTTGTCGACCGCTCTCGTCCTCTACGTGGGACGGTTGGCGATGGAGAAGGGGGTGTCGGACCTCGTGGCGGCCGTTGCGCACCTGCGGTCCGATGGGCGAGACGTCCACCTGGCGCTGGTGGGGCCCGGAGCTCTCGATCCCAGGGTCGCCTCGACCCTTCCCTCCGAACGGCTGCACACCCTCGGTCGTGTACCCTGGCGCGATCTCGTGCCCGCCTATCTCGCAGCCGACGTTCTCGCCCTCCCGAGCCGTACCGAGCCGTGGGGCCTCGTCGTGAACGAGGCCCTCCTGCTCGGATGCCCCGTCGTGGTCACCGACGCCGTCGGGGCTGCGGAGGATCTCGTACGCGGACCCGGTGCCGGGATCGTCGTCCCCACGGCCGACGTGGCCGCCCTTGCCGAGGGGCTCCGTGCGGTGCTCGACGCCGGGGGCCGCGACTCGGAGTTCGCGACCCGCGGCCGCGCGACCGCCGAGACCTGGTCGACGGCCGCCGCGGCCTCCTCCGTCATCGCCGCCATGACCGTCAGGGAAGCGCCGCCGTGCTGATGCTCCACGTTCTGCTGCACGCAACCCTGCTTGCGACGTGGTTCTTGGCGGCCAGCATCAGCCCTGCGGCTGCGTTCTGGCGATGGCCCCTGCTCGCCATCGTCCTTCCGGTCGCGATCATCACACGATGGGGGACGCGCGGCCCCGTCCGCCTTCCGCAGATCCTCCTGCCCCTCCTCCTCCTCGTCGCCTACGGGCTCGTCCTGGGTGTGGTGTCCCGATCTCCGGCGCTCGCGCTCGCCAAGTGCACGGCGTTCGGCGCCACGACGCTCTCCTGCGTGATGGGAGGATCCTCGTTCGTCGAACGGTTCGGGCGGGATCGGGTGTTGCGGGTCTGGGAGGCGATCTTCCTCGCGGGCGCGGTCGCGGCGGAGATCGCGGCCCTCGCCGGCGTCATGCGGACCGGGCCGGAGGGCCTGTACGGCCCGACCGGCAACCCGAACATGTTCGGCTCCATCATCATCTCCATCGGGGTCGTCGCCATCGCCTCGGTCTTCGAGCGCGGCTGGACTCCCCGTGTCGTGCTCGGCGTGCTGGCGGCGTCCGCCCTGCTGCTCGCGACGCGCTCCCGGGCCTCGATCTTCGGGATCATCGTGGGATGCGTGGCGGCGGTCGCCCTCGCTCGCGGTGCGCGGCGCCGGGCCTGGACGTGGGCGCTGGTCGTCGTGGCGGCCGGGGCCCTCGTCTGGATCCCCCAGCAGGCGGTGCGCGGCGTCGAGTTCGTCTCCGAGGGCACCAGCGCACGCGAGGTCTTCCAGACCCGCCTGGGGAACTGGGAAGTCTCCTGGGACGCCATGAAGGCCGGTCTTCCCTTCGGACTCGGATGGGGCGTGAAGGACGGGATCCATCGCGAGTGGAGGGGGGAGACCACCAGCTTCGGTCGTGAGGAGGGGACGTCTTGGCTGCCGATCGGGGAAGAGCTCGGCATCCCCGGCATCCTCCTCGTGGCTTGGCTCTGGGTTGCACTTGCCCGTGCAGCGAGAGCATCCCCTTCACGCACACGCGTTCTCGGAGGCGCGTGCATCGCCATGTACGCAGGCCTCGCCACCTTCGAGGGCTGGTTCCTGGCTCCGGGTAACTGGGAGTCCGCGGCGTTCTGGACCACCATCGGCATCTGCTTCTGCCGCCCCCAATCCGCGCCCGTCGCGCCCGCTCCCCTGTCCGCTCCACTCGAGGCTGCTCCCGTTCTGGCGGGTTCTCCCTCTTGACATCCGTCCGCACGCTCGCAAAGCGCGGCGTCGGCCTCGGCGGCCGGATCGCACGGCTGTTCCGTCATCCATCGCGGCGCTGGGCGCTCTCGATGCATGAGATCGGCTCCCATCGCTGGGCCACGTCTCCATCGAGGTTCGAGGCCATCGTCTTCGCCGTTTGCAGCCACGCCACGGTGCTCGCCCTGGGAGACCTCCTCGAGGCACCCGACGAGGGGCCGCTCCGAGTTGCGCTCACGTTCGACGACGGATACCTCGGAGTGGCGCGTCACGCCGTCCCGATCTTGAGGAACCACGGGATCCGCGCGACGGTTTTCCTGCCGACCGACGTGATCCAGGAGGACGACGCGGTCCCTCGCCAGGACCGTGGCCTCTACCCCGGCATCGAGGTGATGGGCTGGCGCACCGTGCGTCGACTCGCGGAGGAGCAGGCCCTCCGGTTCGAGAGCCACGGGGCCGCGCACGCGCCCCTTCCGACTCTCGACGATTCGGCGAGAGCCGACGATCTGCGCCGCTCTCGCGACTGCATTGCCGTGGCAACGGGGATGCCCCCGACCTACCTCGCGTACCCGTTCGGTGCTGCCGACGCGGCTTCTGCGCGTTCAGCCAAGGAGGCGGGGTTCGGTGCCGCGCTGACTACCCGGCACGGAGGGCTGCGAAGCGGCCTCGACCCCTTCCTGCTCCCGCGAGCCGACATCCGTTCGGACTACTCGCCTCGCGACGTGCTCGCGATCCTTCAGGGGGATTGGGACTTCCTCGCCTGGAGTCAGCGGATGCGGGGGCGCCGCCCGTGATGGAACTCGCACCGGCCTCCCTCCTGTCCCGGATCGATCCGCAGCGGGCCGCAGGGTCCCTGCGTGTCGATTCGGATGGAATCTTGGATCTGCTGCCCCGCGCCGACGCATCGGCAGATCGAAGCCGGCGCTCGTACTCGGCACACCCCTTCGATCACCACGATGTCGCCCACGATGTGGGGGCGTTCGAGCGCGGGCTGTCCCCGCTCGCGCGCCGCCTCTCGGCGGAGCTGCCGCACCGAGGCTTGGTGCTCGAGGCGGGGTGCGGGGCGGGCCACATGACACTCTGGCTCCGTTCGCAGGGGATCCCGGTCGTCGGGCTGGACCAGAGCCTCCCGAGCCTGCGGATCCTCTGCGGGCGGGCCGGCTCCCCAGCGATCGCCGGCGACGTCACGGCGCTCCCCTTCGTGGATGGGGCCTTCGAAGCGGTCCTCGCCGACGGCGTGATCCACCACACCGTCCACCCCGCTCGGGCGCTTCGGGAACTGGTCCGTGTCCTTCGCCCCGGAGGCGTGCTGTTCGTCCGTGTGTATCGTGCCGAAGGTGCATACCCGTCCATCTACAGGATGGTGGGAGGGCTCCTGCGCGCCTTCGCGCGGCTCGACCGCGTCGGGTGGTTCGTGTGGCGGTGCGCCTTCCCCGCCTACCGCTGGGCCGCCACGAACCGATACCGGCGCCGGGGCATCGAGTCGGGGCGACACGACGAGGGAGTCTTCTCCGACTACTTCCTCACCCCGCGCGCGACGCCGGCGCGGGGAGGCACGCTCTTCGCCGTCCTTCGCAGGCTCGGGCTCGAGGTCACGGACTACGAAGCCTACCGAAACGTCCACGGCTTCCTCGCACGCAAGAGGGGAGCGCGACCCTCATGACCGACGCCGATGACCGGTACGTTCTTGGGATCAATGCGTTCCATGCGGACGCCTCCGCGGCGATCCTCGATCGGGGCCAGGTCCTCTGCGCAATCTCCGAGGAGCGGATCAACCGCGTCAAGCACTACGCCGGCCTGCCGATCGAGGCCGTGCGGCTCTGCCTCGCGACCGCCGGCATCCGCCCCTCCGAGCTGCGGCACGTCGTCCTAGCTCGGGACGGCCGCGCCGCTCGGTGGCGCAAGCTGTCCTTCCTCGCTCTGCGTCCCCATCGGGCTTTCGCCCTCGCCGCGCCGCGCCTGCGCGGCCGCGCCGCCGTGGGGCGGGTCGCCGAGGACCTCTGGGCGGGGCTTGGCGTGGCAGGACCCTGCCCGTGGCGCGTGCACCGGGTCGAGCACCACCTCGCGCACGCCGGCAGCGCGTATCTTCCGTCCGGTCTCGACCGCGCGGCCATCCTCACTGTCGATGGCTTCGGGGACTTCTCGAGCACGCTGCTCGGTATCGGAGAAGGAGAGTCGATCCGCGTCCTCGACCGCATCCACTTCCCCCACAGCCTCGGCATCCTGTACACGATGGTGTCCCAGTTCATCGGGTTCGACCGGTACGGGGACGAAGGCAAGGTGATGGGGCTCGCGCCCTACGGGAAGCTTGCCTTCCGGAAGGACTTCGACGACATCCTGCGCATCTCGGACGACGGGAGGTTCCGCCTCGACACATCCTGGTTCCTCCACCATCGCGACGGGTCCACCTACGGGGTGTCGGACGACGGACGGCCCACCGTGGCGCCGCTCTACTCCAAGCGGATGGTCGACCGGTTCGGCGCGCCGCGGCGCCGTGAGGAGCCCGTGACCGATCGGGAACGCGACCTTGCCCACAGCCTGCAGGACGCCTGCGAGCGCGCGGTGCTCGCCCTCGCGAAGGCCGTCGTCGCCACGACGGGGAGCCGTGACCTCTGCCTCGCGGGCGGTGTGGCGCTCAACAGCGTAGCCAACGGTCGCATCGTGACGGAGCGCATCGCGGACCGCGTGTTCGTCCAGGCCGCCGCGGGCGACGACGGCACGGCGCTTGGGGCGGCTCTGTGGGTGTCGACCCACATTCTCGGCCAAGGCCGGCCGTTCATCCTGCGCGAGGCCCATCTCGGGCCGTCCTTCGGCGACGAGGCATGCCTGCGTGCTCTAGAGCCTCAGGCCGAGCAACTCGTTTGGGAACGGCTCGACGAGGGGGCCATGACGGCCACGGTCGCCCGAGACCTCGCCGAGGGTCGCATCGTCGGCTGGTTCCAGGGGCGGGAGGAGTGGGGCGCCCGGGCCCTTGGATGCCGCAGCATCCTGGCCGACCCCCGCGCCGCGGACATGAAGGAGCGACTGAACGCGCGGGTGAAGCACCGCGAGGCATTCCGTCCGTTCGCCCCGAGCGTGATCGAGGAGGCCACGGGCGAGGTCTTCACCTCGGCGCACCCGAGCCCCTTCATGGCCCACGTCTATCCCGTGCGACCCGAGTGGCGGTCCCGCATCCCGGCGGTCACCCACGTGGACGGCACCGGCCGGCTCCAGACCGTCTCGAAGGCGACGCACCCGCGCTACCACGCGCTGATCTCCGCGTTCCGGGACCTCACGGGCGTCCCGGTGGTCCTCAACACCTCCTTCAACGACGACGAGCCCATCGTCCACCGGCCCGAGGAAGCGGTGGCCTGCTTCCTCCGGACCGACATGGACCGGCTGGCCCTCGGGTCGTGGTACGTGCGCCGACGCGGCCCGCACGGCGGGAAGGCCTGACGCGACCATGCTCCGTTCCAGGAGGCAGAACGGGCCAAGCGAGACCGCGAGGCCCACGGGTACGATCGGTTCTTCCCGGCGTGGCGGACCGTCGCGGAAGCGTCGGCGATCGTGCGGCGGGTCGCGGCTCTGCCACGGGCGTCGCAGGCCACCGTGGTGGACCTGGGCACGGGAACCGGGCGCGTCCCCCGCGTCCTCGCGGGGCGCGTCGCACGGGTGATCGGGGTCGACTTCTCGGCCGCATCCCTCGAGATCGCGCACGCGTCCGTCCCCTCCGGGAGCGGCACGAGCTACGAGTGGAAGCTCGGGGACGCACTCGCCACGGGCTTGCCTTCGGAGTGCGCCGACGTCGTCACCTGCGCCCAGGTCCTCCAGCACATGCCGACCGAGGCGGATCGGGACGCGCTGCTTTGCGAAGCGCGCCGCCTCCTGAGACCGGGCGGGTCCCTGGTCCTCGTCTGCTACGGGCGCAATCTCCTGCATCGGATGCGCGGCGGACGCGAGAGTGCCGCGGAGGGACTCTACGTTTACCGCCACTCGTGTCGGGATCTGCGCCGCAGCCTGTGCCGCCAGTTCGTCGACGTCCGGGTGGGAGCCTTGGTCGGGTTGCCCGACTTCCTCCCCTTCCCACGCATCGATCGCTGGCTGTCGCACCTTCCCGGGTTCCGTCTCGTCGGGCGCAGCGTCCTCGGGTCAGGGCGTAAGGCCGCGGAGCCCGCGTGACGCCGGGGCGGGCGGAGCGGGCCCGGTATACTCCCCCTCGCCCGCACACCCCGACGGGCCACGCACGAGGAGCTCCGTGACCCCTAGCCATCGGCGCGATCCTGCCGCCCGCACGTCTCACGACCCGGGGTCGGGGACATCCGACGGTGCTCTGCCCTCCCCGCCCCCGCCGGGCGGACCTGGCCCCCTTGACCGGCGGTGCCCGTGAAGAAGGCGTTCATCACGGGCATCACGGGCCAGGACGGCTCGTACCTCGCGGAGCTTCTCCTCTCGAAAGGATACGAGGTCCATGGCCTCATCCGTCGCGCCTCGTCGTTCCACACGGAGCGGATCGATCACCTCTACGCGGACCCGCACACGGCGAACGTCCGTCTGAAACTCCACTACGGGGACCTCCTCGACGGGTCCTCCCTGCGCCGCCTGATCGAGGAGGTCCGCCCCGCGGAGGTCTACAACCTCGCGGCTCAGAGCCACGTGAAGGTGTCGTTCGAGGTTCCGGAGTTCTCCGCGGAGTCGGCCGCCATGGGCTGCCTCCGGCTCCTCGAGGCCATCCGTTGCGTCGATCCGAAGGGGATCCGCTTCTACCAGGCCGGCAGCAGCGAGATGTTCGGACGCAGCCCACCCCCGCAGGACGAGCGCACGCCCTTTCTTCCGAGGAGCCCGTACGCCTGCGCGAAGGTCTATGCGCACCATCAGACGGTCAACTACCGCGAGGCGTACGGCATGTACGCGGCGAACGGGATCCTCTTCAACCACGAGAGCGAGCGACGGGGCGAGACGTTCGTCACACGGAAGGTGACGCGAGCCGCGACGCGGATCAAGCTGGGCCTCCAGCGCGAACTATACCTGGGCAACCTCGAGGCGCGGCGGGACTGGGGCTTCGCGGGGGACTACGTGGAGGCCATGTGGCGCATGCTCCAGGTGGACGAACCCGACGACTACGTGATCGCCACCGGGGAGGCCCACAGCGTCCGGGAGTGGGTGGACGTCGTGTTCTCCCGGCTCGGGCTCGATCCGGCGGAGCACGTGCGCCGCGACGACCGGTATCTGCGGCCGTCGGAGGTCGACTGGCTGGCGGGCGACGCCACGAAGGCGCGTGAACGCCTCGGCTGGCGGCCCACCGTCACCTTTCAGGGGCTCGTAGACCGCATGGTCGCCTCCGATCTGGAACTGGCAGAGCGGGAGCGCGTGCTCCTCCATGCGGGCCACTCGACGCATCCGGGCGCCGAGGGCCGGCGATGAGCTCGGCCCCTGAGGACTCCGGGCTCGTTGGCCGGAGGGTCTTCGTCACCGGCGGGCATGGGTTCCTCGGCCGCCACGTCCTGGATCGGCTCGCCTCTGCGGGGTGCGCCGAGGTGCGGACTCCCCGCCACACGGAGCTGGAGCTCTTGGATGGGCCCGCAGTGGCCGCGGCGTTGCGCGAGGCCCGGCCGCACGTGGTGGTCCACCTGGCGGCCCGGGTCGGGGGCATCGGCGCCAATCAGCGACAGCCGGGGACGTTCTGGCACCACAACCTCCTCATGGGCGTCAACGTGCTCGAGGGGGCCCGGCTCGCCGGCGTGCGGCGCCTGGTCGTCGTGGGGACCGTCTGCTCGTACCCGAAGTTCACGCCCGTCCCCTTCCGCGAGGCCGACCTCTGGAACGGCTTCCCCGAGGAGACCAACGCGCCCTACGGCGTGGCCAAGCGCGCGCTGGCCACCGGGATGGATGCGTACCAGCGGCAGTTCGGGCTGGGAGGGGCCTTCCTGCTGCCCGCGAACCTCTACGGGCCGGGGGACAACTTCGATCTCGAGAATTCCCACGTCATCCCCGCGATGGTGCGGAAGTGTGCGGAGGCGGCCGCCATGGCCGCCCCGACGGTTACCCTCTGGGGAACGGGCACCCCCTCCCGGGAGTTCCTCTACGTGGGCGATGCGGCGGAGGCCGTCGTGCGCGCGGCGGCGAGCATCGACGACCCGGCCCCGATGAACGTCGGGACGGGCCGGGAGATCACGATGCGGGCGCTCGCGGCGCTGGTCGCCGACGCGACCGGCTTCCGGGGCCAGGTGATCTGGGATCCCTCGCGTCCGGACGGACAGCCGCGACGGAGCCTCGACACCTCGGAGGCCGCGCGCCGGCTCGGGTGGCAGGCCCGAACGACCCTTGAGGACGGCCTGCGGGAGACCGTGCGCTGGTATCGGGAGTCCGCGGGAGCCGGGCGGACGTGCGCATCGTCTTCGTAAACCGGATCGGGTGGCCCGACGAGGGCGCGACCGCGATCTACCTCACCGACGTCGCCGAGGCTCTGGCCGCCGATGGGCACGAGGTCCACGTCGTCTGCGGGGAGGCCCCGTACAGGACGGTGAGCGGCGCCCCCTCCCGCCCCCCGTCCGTCCATCGAGGGGTCCGGTACCACCGGATCCGCGGCCGTCGGGGCGGGGGGACCCTCGACCGCGTGCTCGCCTCCGCCGCCTTCCTCGCGCGTGTTGCCCTCCGCCTGGTTCGTCTGCGACGCCCCGACGTGGTCGTCGGGCTGACCGATCCTCCGTACGTCGACGCGCTGGCGGGCCTGATCGCGCGGCGGCACGGGGCGCGCACGATCCACTGGGTCATGGACCTCTACCCCGACATCGCGGTCGCGGCGGGGGTTCTGCGGAGGGGCTCCTGGGTCGAGCGGACCCTGGGTGCCGTGATGGGCGGCGCGCTCCGGCGCGCAACCGGGGTCGTCGTCCTGGGGCAGCGGATGCGGCGGCCGATCCTCGCCCGCGGCGTGTCCCGCCGCCGGCTCCACGTGATCGGGAACTGGGCACCGGGAGAGGTCGAGGAGTGCGCGCTGCGGCCGCGTCCGCGTCCCGCGGGGCGCCCGTTCACCCTGATGTACGCAGGCACGTACGGGCTGGCCCACGACCTCGAACCCTTGTTCGAGAGGCTTCGCCGCGTCGGGGCGGGCTCCGGCGTCCGATTGATCCTCCAGGTTTCTGGTGCGCGGCTGTCCGAGCTCCACGTCGCCGCCACGCACCTGCCCGTGACCCTTGAGTGGCGACCGCCGTCCCCGTTGGCCGGGCTCGCCGACGCTCTGCGCGAGGCCGACCTCCACGTGGCTTCGATCCGACAAGGGTTCGAGCGCCTGGTCGTGCCGAGCAAGATGTACGCGCCGCTCGCCCTCGGCATCCCCGTGCTGTTGGTTCGCGGAAGGCAGCTCCTCCTCTCGGAGGTCTCGGGCTCGGGTGCGGACGCGACACTTCGCTGGACACCGGTCCCCGAACCGGGCGCGGCATCGGACCGCGACGCGCTCTTCACGGTCGACCGGGCCGCGCCGGTGCCTCCCCTGTGCCTTCGGCGCGCGGGGCTCGCGGCGTGGGCGAGCGTGCTGACAACTCGTCGAGGCGCGGGTCGTCGATGCGGAGACGTCCCTGGCTGAGGAGGCAGCGGCCTCCGCTCTTCGCCGTCCTCGACGCCGTCAGACGGGCGTGGGATGGGACCTGGAAGATCGGAACCTGCGCAGCCACACCAGGGGTCCCGGGGCGAAGACCATGAGCACCGGATCCACGTGCCCGAAGCGATACCGGAACGTGCCGACGTACCAGACTGCGGCGGCGGTGAGGGCGAGGAGGCCGGCGATGGAGGCCAGCGCGAGGGGCCGGGTGCGGCGGCGTCGTACCGCGATCCCGGCGCCACCGATCCCGAGCAGGGTCAGGGGCACGAGGAACGCGCCGAGGGCGACGCTTAGGGCCCGGCTATGGGCGACCGGATCTGGCCAGGCCTTCCACACGCCCCAGAAGTTCGCGGCGCTGTGCCACGCGAAGGACGCGCCGCCCTCGTCCATACGAGCCCAGGCGTCTCTGCGAAAGCGCTCCGAGCGTTCCCCTCGGGTGCATCCCTCCGCGGCGCAGGCGGCGACGATCGCACGGCGTTCCGCGTCCTTCGTCGCAGCGAGGGCGTCCCGCCGTGCCTGGTCCCTCTCTTGCGCGATCCTGAAGTTGAGCGGGTGGTGGCCGTCCCAGAAATTGAAGCCGCCCGTGTCCGTGAGCAGCATCGGTTCGTGGAACGTGGCGGTGAGGTAGGCCGACCAGGGCGCGAGGATGGCCAGGGTCGCGAGCCCCGCCGTGCACGCGATGGCGGCCCGCCGTCGCCAGCGGGCGTTCGAACGGGCCATCAGGGCGACGAGCAGGCCGGCGGCGCCCCCGGGCAGGCAGGCGGGGCGTAGTAGGGCGCCAAGGCCCAGGACCACCCCGAACGCGACGGCACGTCGGAATCGAAGCTCCCGGACGATGCGTTGAAGGAGGAGCAAGCCCCCGAGCAGCAGGGGGAGGAACAGGCTCTCCGTCGAGACGTCGCGCGCGTACAGGAGCAGCATGGGGTGCAGGGCCGTCAGCCAAGCGGCAATGTGTCCGGTGCGCCGGCCCCAGAGGATCAAGCCCAAGCGGCCGGTCCAGGCGATGGCCACGGCCCCCGAAGCGATGTTTAGGAGCTTGAGCAGCAGGACTCCCGCCCGATCACCTGTCATACCGGTGAGCGCGATGAGGATCGGATAGAGCGGCGGCATCACAGCCGGCAGGCCCCGCTCGGCCGGGATGGCTCCCGTCTCGCGGAGATGGCGGCCGACGTAGAGATATGCATCCGCGTCGCCGCCGGAGGGGGTGAACGGGGCCTGCGCCACGAGGATCGCGCGCAGCAGGATCCCCACGAACACCGGGGTGAGGGGCGACGCGAGCAGGCTCCTCCCGAGCGAGGGGGCCGGCGGGGCGATCCGTCCGTCCGAGCCGCCCCCCTGGCTCATCGAGGCGTGTCCTGGATGTCGAGCAGGAGCGCGTGGAGCAGCATTTGGAACCCGAGGACGAGGGGGAGGACGCTGAGCATCACGGTCCCCGTGGTGGCGGGGATCCCGGAGCGGATGCTCTTGGCCCATTCGAGGGCACCGAAGCCGAGGCCCCAGGCGCAGAGCGGGAGACCCCCGAACAGCAGGACGGCCACCGGGGAGGAGTCGAAGAGCACGTGCCTGCGCCAGATCCGCCGCCAGAACCGGTGGAACAGGAGGAACGGGAAGGTGAGGAGAACGCGGGAGATGCGCAGGCTCGAGCGCTCACCCGCGTAGACCGCCGGGATGGGGACCTCAACGACCGGCGTCTCGAGGATGTTCAGGTGCACGAGCAGGTCGTTCTCGAAGAACCAGCGCCGGTGGATGTCCTCCCGCGGAAGGGCCGCTAGCACGTCGGTGCGGATGGCGAGGTACCCGTTCTGCGGGTCCGCCACGTTCCAGTAGCCCGACGCCATCTTGGTGAGGAACGTCAGGACGAAGTTCCCGAGCCACCGACGCCGCGGCATGGACGCCAGCGCGGTCCGGTCGTGGAACCGGTTCCCCTTCGCGTAGCCGTGGTGCCCGTCCGCCAGCGCCGCGAGGAATCGGGCCATGTGGGCCGGATCCATCTGGCCATCTGCGTCGATCTTGAAGGCGACGTCGACCCTCGCGGCGAGCAGGCGTGCGAAGCCGGTAAGGGTCGCTGCCCCAACGCCGCCGTTGGCGTCGTGACGCAAGACGACCACCCGCGCATCGCCGGTGGCGAGGGCCTGCGCCGCCGCGGAGGTCCCGTCATCGCTGGCGTCGTCCACCACCACGATGTGGTCGACGAAGGGCGGGATCCGCTCGACGACTCCCGCCAGCGTCGAAGCGGCGCGGAAGGCCGGGATGGCGACACCGATCGTCCACGCCTGCCACATCCGGCGCGATGCCTCCCGGTCGTATCGGTCACGATGGCCGCGGGGCGATGGTCCCAGGGCCGATCTGGTCCGTCAAGCGCGGGGGGACCGCCCCGCGTTGGCGCGGGGCGGATCGCCTTGCTAGAAGGGACGCCGTGGCAGGCCACGGCGCACGTCGCCCAGCGGCGGACCGGAGGCCGCGCGCGACGCAGGAGCCCGCCGCCGATGTCCGGGACGCCCCGACCCCCGCGCCCGATCCGGCGGCCCTCCCTGCTCTCCGGCAGTCGAGCACTCGCCCTCGCCGAAATCGCGGGCTTCCTGGCGTCGTTGGCCGTGCTGCCCCATCTGACGCGCAGCCTCGGCGTGCCGTCGTATGGGCGCCTGCAGTTCGTCGCAGCCCTCGGGGCCTTCGCCTCGTTCGTGGCAGACCCGGGCCTGGGCCGGGTCGCGGTTCGCCGGACGGCACGGGCGCCCGACCGGGTGCAGCGGATCGCGGGGCGGCTCCAGCCCCTCCGCTTCGCCACCGCCTGCCTGGCGGGGCTCGGGCTCTCCACGGTCGCCATCCTCCTGCGCTGGTCGCCCGAGCTGAGGAACCTGATCCTTCTCCAGTCGGGCATCATCCTGGCCCAGTCGCTGGGCGCCGAGCCCTACCTGACGGGACTCGGTCGCTTGGAGTGGATCGGGTACGCCCGCAGCGTGTCGGTGCTGCTCTATGCCGTGGGAGTCTTCTTCTTCGTCCGAGGGATCGACGACGCCCCGATCGTGCTCGCTTGCTCCCTCGCCGCGTCCATCGCCGTGACGGGGGCGAGCCATCTCCGACTTCGCTCGTCGCACGGACCCTGCCGCTGGTCGCCCGAGCGGCGATCGGCTCGGATCATTCTCCGGGAGTCCGTGGGGTACGGTCTCTCCTCGATGATGTCCTGCATCTACGCCCGAGTCGACGTGCTCATGCTGCGCGTCCTGAAGGGTGAGGCGGCCGTCGGGCTCTACTCCGCCGCGGTGCGCATCACTGAGGCGGTCTACAGCTGCGTCAGCGTGGCCGTGAACACGGCCTTCCCTCGTGCCGTGGCCGAGTCACGGACGTCCCGCGTCCGCGCAGCCATCTTGGCGCGTCGCGCGCTGCGCACGAGCATGCTCTTCGCCGTGCCCACGGCGGTCGGCGCAGCCGTCGCCGGCGGGCCCATCCTCGCGTGGGTCGCCGGCCCCGGGTTCGCCGGCGCCGACGTTCTCGTGGCGCTGCTCGGCGCCGTGGCGGTTCCCGCCACGGCCGCGATCGTGGTCTCGACCTTCGGGCTCGGCGTGTACGGTCGAAGCCGGGCGCTCCTCGTCGCGACCACCGTGGGAGCGGCGGTGAACGCGGGGCTGAATCTGCTCCTGCTGCCCCGACTCGGGCTGGAGGGTGCAGCCGTGACGACGATTCTCGCCCAGGCGGCGGTGGTGTTCGTGGGGCTTCGGGCGGCGGAGGGAAGCGTCGTGCTGGGACTGCGGCGCACCACGCTGCCCTGGCTGCTCCCGTCGGCCCTCATGGGCCTCGGCGTGCTGCTCGTCCGGGTCCTGGTCACGACGCACGGAGGGGCTCTGCTGGCGGTGGGGGCCCTTCTCTTCCCCCTCACGCTCCTCGCGACGCGCGCGACGACCACCCGCGAGCGCGAGGGGCTCGGTCGCCTGCTCTTCCCGTGGCGCGGCCGACGCGCCCCAGCCAAGCCCCTATAATGACGATCGATGTCCACGGCGCCGATCCCGAGTGCAGCGGGTGAGACCACGACCCGCGACCGGGAGCTTGCCTCCCGCGAGTACTGGGACCAAGCGTGGACGGGCGCGCGGCCCCACGACTACGAGGGGCCCGTCTACGGGTTCCACCGGCTGTTCTCGGAGCACCTCCCGCGCGGGGAGGGCCTGCGCCTGCTCGAGCTCGGGAGCGCCCGCGGCTTTACCCTGACCTATCTCCACAAGGAGTATGGGTACCGGGTCTACGGCGTGGACAGCAGCGAGGAGGGGATCGCCGTCGCGCGGGAGCACTGCCGACGCAACGATGTCCCGGCTGAGCTCCACTGCGGCGATCTGTTCGAGGTGGAACTCCCAGGTCCGTTCGACGTCGTCTACTCGGGCGGGCTGGTGGAGCATTTCTCCGACCTCGACCGCGTCGTCCGTCGCCACGTCGAACTGCTCCGTCCCGGCGGCACCCTGGTGATCGGCGTGCCAAGTCTCGTGGGCGTGCATGGCCCGTTGATGCGCCGCTACCAGCCCGCGATGTCCGCGATCCACCTGCGGGCGTCCTGCTCGCCGTGGGCCGTGCGGAGCGCCGTCGAGCGCACCGAGCCAGGTTGGCGCTACCTGTACTGCGACTTCGGGGAGAGCACCTCTCACGTCTTCTACCCGGTGCCGCCCGCGATCGGGCTCGTGGCTCGCGTGCTGGGGAAGGCTCTGCGCGTCGCGCATCTCGCGCGCGTGCCCAATCGATGGCTCTCGCCCGACGCGTACGTGATTGCCGTGCGGCCGCTATCCCCTCGCTCCGCATCTCCCGCTCCGCGTCACGCCCGCCGGTAGATCGCGTCGGCGTGCAGCAGTCGGCCGTCGGGACCGTGCCAGCCCGGCCCGAGCGCATGGAGCGTCATCCCGGCGGCCCGCAGCAGCCCATCCAGTTCGGGGAAGAGCGCGGCGCCTTCGTAGTGGGGCACGAAGAGCGCCTCGATCATGAGGAGCCGCGTGCGGGCGAGGGCGGCATGCGCCCCCTCGATGACGCCGCGCTCCGCTCCCTGCACGTCGACCTTGAGGAGCGAGATCTCCGGGACGTCCCGTGCGGGGAGCAGCTCGTCCAGGCGCTCCACCTCCACCTCGACGGTCTCCTTGAAGAGCGCCCTGCTTGCCGCGTGATCCTCGCCCGTGTAGAGGCTCTGACCCTCCGGGGACATCGGATGGAGGGAGTTCCCGTTCCCGCACTCGTACGTGTGGAAGCGCGCACGTCCCGTCCGCGCACCCACGGCGCATCGGCGGATGACGACGCCGGTTCGCCTCCCCAGTCGCCCCTCGAGCACGCTGAAGGAGGCGGGCGTGGGCTCGAAGGCGTACAACCTCGCGGGCCGGAGCACGGCGAGCAGGGCCTCGGAGAAGCGCCCGTCGTACGCGCCCACGTCAACGGCGACGTCGACGGGGAACGATCCCGCAGGGAATGACTCGAGCGGGAGCTTCCCCATAGCGGCCGCGCCGGCGCGGGTCCAGGCCAGCTTCGACGCCATCCCGGCCGGGAGGCCCAGCCGGCGCAGGGTGCGCACGCGACGGCGTGCCTCGAGGAGGCCCTCGGGCAGCACGGCGCGGGCGGCGGACCGCAGGGTCGATCGGATCACGGTTGGATCGTACGCGCGGGAGCTGGGCGCGGTCCCGTCTTGTCGCGACCGCGGTCCGTCACGAGCAAAGGCTCCGCAGGCCGGCGAAGTAGTCGGAGGCGATCCGGTCCCAGTCGAAGAGCGTCCGCGCGCGCTCCCTCGCGCGACGCCCGTGCTCGACGGTGCGACTCGGATCTCGGATCAGGCTCCCGAGCAGGGCGACGATGGAGTCCGGGTCCTCCCGGAGATCGAAGAGTGCCTCCTCGTCGCCCACGACCTCGGGGTTCCCCCCCCGACGGCTTGCGAGGGGCGCGAGGCCGCAGGACATGGCCTCCACCGTCGCCAGACCGAACGGTTCCTGCCACGTGCATGCGTGCACGTAGATGCCGGCATAGCCGAGCACCTCCGGGAGCCGCCGGTGGTGCACGTATCCCGCGAATCGGAACGCGCTCGGATCCCGCGCGGCGATCTCGCGCAACCGCGCGATGTAGGGCGTGGCCGTGAATGCCCCGAAGTCGTGCGCCCCGACGATCATCATGCGCGCGGGCAGTCCTTCCCGGCGCAGGCGCAGCACCGCCTCCATGGTTAGGTGCGGGGCCTTTTCGGGGACGACGCGTCCGAGGTAGGCGATGGTCGCGAGGGCCGTCGCGTCCCGGGGAGCGGGAGGCGGGTGGAATCGGGCGGTGTCCACCCCGTTGTGGAGCGTCACGACGCGCGCAGCGCCCGCCGACGAGATCGGGTTGGGGGTCGGGTCGCCAATCGTCTCGAGGCCGACGGTCCGCCGGCGAATGTAGTCGCTGCAGCACAGCACGCGGTCGCAGTGCGAAAGGAGCTCCTCCTTCTCCCCGACGAGCCATGAGCCGAGGTGGTCGTTCTGGAGGTGCAACAGCAGACGCCCCGTGAATCCGTCGCTGCGGAGGGGTAGGACCCACTGAGGCCTCGCATGCACGTGCAGCACGTCGTAGCGGCCGTGCCGGACGTAGTGCCGCATCTCAGGGGTGAACCAGTGGATCGCGTACCTGCGGGCGCCGGGGATTCGATCGAGGACCGAGGTGCGGATCGGGACGACGCGAGCGCGGACGCCGCGGTAGGGAGAGGATCGGGGGCGCTTCGTGATCACGTCGAGATCGACCCACGGTGGGGCGCGACGCGCGATCTCCGCCGTCCACCGCGCGATGGCGCCGCCGTGGTACTCGTCGAAGGACTCGATCTCGGGGTGCACGATCCCCAGTCGCAGGCGACCGCCGCGGGACGGGCCGGGAAGGCTCATGGCGCGCGCTCGCCCGGCGCGGCTGCGGACGGGGCGCGAAGTCCGTCGAGCAGGATCGCCCATCGGCCGGCGACGTCGTCCCACGATCGGCTCGCGGCCTCTTCGAGCCCTGCGGCACGGAGACGCATCCACCGCCCGGGGTCTCCCGGGAGGCCCTCGAGCGCGGCCAGGAGCCCTTCGTCGTCGTCGCAGAGGACCCCGGAGACCCCGTCGCGGATCGTGGGCGGGCGATAGACGCGGCGGGCCACGGGCACGCACCCGCAGGCCTGCGCCTGCAAGAGGACCTGGGGGGCGCCCTCGTGGTCGCTCGGATGGAAGAGCACGTGCGAGCGGGCGAGGCGCTTGGCGAGGGCCGTGGACGACATCGGATCGAGGATCTCGACGTTGAGCACCCCCTCGGCACGGAGCAGGGACTCGAGGGGGGCGCGCTCGGGCCCGGGCCCCGAGCCTGCGCACCAGAACCGGACCTGCGGGAGCCTGCGCGCCGCCGCGACCACGAGATCGTGGCGCTTGCGCGGTTGGAAGGACCCGACCACCGCCACCGTCATTACGGGCGAGATCGGCGGCACGTCCGGCTGCGGTCGGAAGACCCCCAGGTCCACGCCGTTCTCCACGGTGAGGGGACGGCGCCCGAACCTCCGCTCCACGCCGTCGGCGACGTGATCGCTGTTGGCCGTCAGCAACGCGGCACGCCCGATCTGATCCCCCACGTGACGGAGGTAGTCGTCCGAGGCGTGGGGTGGATCCACCGAGAGGACCACGTGGACAACGAGCAGGTGCCGACGACCCGAGAGGGCAAGCAGGCGATCGATGCGCGTGTCGTACCGGTCAGCCTGCGGGTGGAAGAGCACCGAGGTCCCGTCGAGGCGGGCCCGCAGGACGATCGACGCGGTCCGCAGGCGTCGGGGCAATCGATGGACGCGGACGTGGGCGGCGAGTGCGAGGCACGGATCGGGCCAATCCTCACAGAACGCGGTGACCGCGAAGCGATCCGTCGGAAGCCGAGGGAGGATTGCGCGCGCGGTCAGGCTCTGCGCGTTTCGATTGGCCCCATCCATGTGGCGGAGCGTGAGGAGGCGCAGCGGTGGCCGACGGGGGTCGGTCATGGCGCCTGGATCCCGTGACGGCGCATCCACACGTCGAGGATCAGCATTCCCAGGAGCTCGTCGTGATGGTCTTCCGGTCCTGCGTCGTGAAGGTCGAGGAGAGCTTCGGCCCCGCTCCGGTGGAACAGCGGTCGGGTCGGAGCGTCGGGTGCGAGAAGGGCCGTCCGCGCGCTCTCGCGCAGCGGCCCCCGGAGCCAAGCTGCGAACGGCGGGCGCAGCCCCATCTTGGGCAGGGCCGCATGGCCGGGCGGTGCGTATCGCGCGAACACGGTGCGGAGCAGCCGCTTGCCCTGCCCGTTGCCGACCGACCACCGGATGGGAAGCGCATGTGCCAGCCGCCGCACGCGCACGTCGAGCAGCGGAACCCGGAGCTCCACCGAGGCCGCCATGCTCGCGCGGTCCGCCTTGACGAGGAGCCCCGCGGGGAGGGCGACGCTCAAGGACCAGCGACGCAGAGCCCGCAGGGCATCGTCTCGGCCCCGGATCGACTCGGGAGGGAGCGCTTGGTGGAGGAACTCGCGCACCGGGTCCGGCGAGCACGTCGTCGGGACCCCCCAGCCGCCGCCGAGAGGATCAAGGCGGGGCGCAGCCAGCGCATGGACGCGAGCCCACTCGGGTCGGGCGATGCGTCCGAGCCGTGCCCGGCCTCGTAGGCCTCGGGGCCACATCCGCGATGCGAGGCCTCCCGCCCATTGCGCCGCGCGACCCCACCTGCGCACGCGCCAATCCGCACGCCATCCGTCGTAGCCGAAGAAGAGCTCGTCGGCTCCCTCACCCGCCAAGAGGACCACCGCATGTCGCGCCGCCGCCCGGCACAGGGTGCTGAGGGCATAGAAGGCTCCGTCGGCCACGGGCTCGTCCATGTCGCGTTCGATGCAGTCGAAGAACCCAGCCGCCGTCGCTTCCGCGACGAGGGTTCGATGCACCGTGCCTCGGGAGCGCGCCACGGCCTCCGCAGCCGCCGACTCGTCGAACGCACTCCCCGGGAACGAGATCGTCAGGGTGTGCACGCTCTGTCGCCGGGCCGAGGCGAGCGATGCCACGAGTCCGCTGTCGATGCCGCCCGAGAGCAGCACCGCCAGGGGCCGGTCCGAGATCATCTGCCGCTCCACGGCGGAGGCGACGGCCGCGTCGAGGCGATCCACGGCCTGGGCGAAGCTGCGGGGGGTGTCCGACTCACCCGCATCCTCGTCCAGGCGGACGGTGCCAACGTGCGTGCGGTGTCCGCGGGCGTCGTAGCGTTGCCACGCGGCCGGCGGGAGCTTTTCGACGCCGGCGATCAGCGTGCCCGGCGCGGGCACGTGCCCCATGGCGACCCAGAAGGATGTCGCGGTGCGGTCGAGGCGTCGAGATACGAGGTCCGTTGCCAGCATGGCCCGCAGCTCGCTCGCGAAGAGGATGCCGCCGTCGGGCAACGAGGCCACGAAGAGCGGCTTCTCCCCGTTTCGGTCCACCGCGAGGAGCAGGGATCCGTCGGCCGGGTTGTAGCTCGCGACGGCGTACATGCCTTCGACCGCATCGAGGCCCTGTTCGCCGTGCTCCTCGAGCTGCGCCGAGACCACGTCCGTGTCGCCGGAGCCTTCGAACGCGTGGCCACGGGACACGAGGGTCGCGCGCAGCTCCTCGGCGTTGTAGACCTCCCCGTTGTATGCGAGGACCGTGCCGCGTGTTCGGCCGAGAAACGGCTGCGCTCCGTGCGCCGGGTCGCGGATCGCGAGTCGCCGGTGGAGGACGAGGAACCGCCCCGCGGGATCTCTCCACATGCCTTGGCCATCGGGGCCGCGATGCCGCTGGGCGTCGTCGCCGGCGGCGAGCCTGCGCTCGTCGTCGGGCCGCAGGCCGTCGGGCCGAAGCAGGCCGATGAACCCGCACATGGTCAGCCTCCCCCATCCCGAGCCTGGGTCGGGGCCGCGTCCGGGGCGTCGGATACCGCGGCCTCGAGAAGGGACGTGAGCCGTGAGGAGAACGTGGGCTCCGCCGGGTCCAGGATCTCCCCGTAGGCGGACAGATCGCTGACGGAGTGCTCGCGCATCCCCTCGCGGGAGAGCACGAAGAGGGGAGCGCATCCCAGTGCTGATGCGTCGAGCGCTGCGGTGCTCCAGACGCTCAGCAGGTAGCGCGGCCGCAGCCGGTGAAGCTGGGCCGCGAGATTCTCCGTGCCCTGGATGACCTCGACGCCCACCAGGCGGTGCGCGGGGAAGGTCCCCTCCGTCTCTACGCGATGAGGCCGCTGCACCACGCGCCACCCCCGTCGGAGCGCCTCGGTCACCACGAGGGCGTACGCGGCCGAGACGCCGCGCCCGATCGGTAGGTCGAACGGGAGCAGGGCCTGGGATGCGACGAGGATCGTGCGGGTGGGCACGATGCGTCCGGTGGGGAAGTACGCGAGGCCGATGGGCGGGGCGAGGTCGCAGGTCGGCGCACCGCAGGCGGATGCGACGCGCCCGTGGGCGTCGTCGTAGGCGTGGTGCGTCGCACCGGGCAACCAGGGCAGCACGTCCAGGGCGAGGAACCCGTGCTGCACCCAGTGCGTGGGAACGCCGTGGGCGGTCGCCCACGCCACCGCGGCGAACGCCCGAGGGTCGAGGCTGCTCGCCACGATCTCGACGATGGGGGCCCGTTCGTGGATGCCGTCCAGGGTCGCCTGGGTAGCCAGGAACTCCTCGGCGCACCGGAGGAACCTCGCCCGCGCCGCAGGTCGTACCCCCGGAAGTCGGTGTCCAGCTGCGAGTCGCTGCGTGGCGCCGTTCACCTCGCCCCACAGGGCGGCATGCGTCCGGGACGCCGCGGCGCCCGCGGCTCGCATGAGGGCCGCCGTACCGGTCCCATCCCGCAGGCCGCCGAGGTGGATCGTCGGAAGCGGGCGTGCGCGGTCACGCCACGCGAGGATTCGTTCCTCGTTCGCGGCGCCGAAGCCGAGGAAGGCGCGGCACGACTCGCCGGGTCGGGTGGGTTGCTCCGCGTGCGGCGCACGCCGGAGGCGGATGCGCAGCCTCTGGAGGCGCGCCGCCGCTGCGAGGGCCGGCTCTGCGGCCGCTCGGAGCCACCGGTGCCGCACGACCCGTTCGATCCATCGGTTGGCGAGCCCCTCGCGTGTCGGCCAGGCCGGGGGGCTCTCCCCGATCTCCGCGGCCGCGAGGTAGCCCAACATCTCGGGCCAGGCGAAGGCGAAGAGGCCCGAGGGTGAAACCGTCGCGCCGTACACGCGCTGCATCGCCTGCACGCGGGCCTCGCGCGGGAGCGAACCCGTGGCGGTCACCCTGCACTCCGCGCCTCGGTCAGCGCGTCGCAGAGCTCACGGACCGCGCCCGCTCCACCCGCGGCCCGGGTCACGAAGTGGGCGGCCCGTCGTGCGACCTCGGCGGCATCGCTCGGGGCCACGGCCAGACCGGCGGTACGCAGGGCCGGCAAGTCGACCTCGTCGTCGCCGACGTAGGCCAGGTCCGAGGGGCGCAGACCCCATCGCGCCGCGATGGTCGCCAACCCCTCGGCCTTGTCCCCGCACCCTGAGATCACGTCCTCGATGCCGAGCTTTCGCGCACGGGCGGCGGCGAAGGGGGTCGGCTCCCGCGTCAGGAAGGCGATGGGCAGCCCCGCCGCCCGCAGGCCGACGAGGCCGTGGCCGTCGCGCGTGTGGAAGCGCTTGAGCTCCTCTCCCTCGGGGCCGTAGTACATGGCCCCGTCGGTCAGCACGCCGTCCACGTCGAGAACGAGGCCGCGGACGGCACGCAGCCGCTCACCCAGCGGCGTCCGGCCGAGGAGCAGGCGCTCGACGACGGCCCAGTCCTCGGGCTCGTCCAACTCCACCGCAGTTTCGACGCCCATCTCCAGCACGCCCATGCGTCCGCCGAGCCGGCATCGCGCCTTCTCGAGGACGCTTCGCTTCGTCACGTAGAAGGCGCCGTTCTCCATCAGCGTTCCGGCGAACTGCTGCCGCCGGGGCCTGCGCAGCGGATCGTAGTTGAGCGGCTTCCCCGCGTCGCTCCACAGGAAGCGGCGAAGGCGCGTCCCCGTGAAGAGGCTGTCGAGGCGGCGGCGGGCGACCTGGTCGAGGCCTCGCTCCACGTCGGCGGGGCTCGTGAGAGGGGACGTCGCCTGCAGCGTCACGAGCCAGTCAAAGGCGACGTGGCGGGCAAGGTGGAGGAGGACGGACTCGGTGCTGCTGTCGTCCCGGGCGAGCGCCGCCGGCCGGTCCAGCAGGTGGACTCGGGGATCCACGGCAACGGCGACCTCCCGGATCTCGCGGTCGTCCGTGCTGATCCAGACCTCGTCCACGCCGCGCGCCCGGAGGGCTGCCTGCAATGCCCACGCACACAACGGCCGTCCCGCGATCAACCGCACGTTCTTGCGCGGGATGGACTTGGATCCACCCCGAAGCGGCACCACGGCCACTACGCGCCCCTTCGGGACGCGCAAGGCCCGGCCGACGGCCCCGGCTCGCGGCGCCACCGGGTCAGGCCCCGGCCCGGGGCCGGTACTTGAGCTTCGCCCGTTGCGGGCTCTCGACCGGCAGGACCGCCTCCGGCTTGCCGTGCCAGGCGTCGGCGAGCGCTCGAAGGTCGCGCACGAGTCGCTGCAATCCGCCGGGCTCGAGGGAGGCCGAGTGGTCCGTTCCCTTCCATGCGCGGTCCAGCGTGAAGTGGCGCTCGATCCACGACGCCCCGAGGATCGGCGCCGCGAGGTCGATCGCGATCCCGAGGTGGTGGCCGGAGAATCCCACCGCGCCGCAGCGACCCGTGCGCTGGACGTCCGTGACGAGCCGGCGGATCTCGAGCAGGCACGTGTCCTGCATGGAGACCGGGTAGCCCGACGTGCAGGCGTAGAGCACGAGACGCCGAGGCTCCCGGCGGAATACGTCCAGCACCTTCTCCTGTTCCTCGGGCGTCGTCATCCCGAGGCTCACGTGGACCTCGCCCGGGCCCTCGTCGCGGAGCACCTCGAGCAGGCGTACGTGGTTGTTGCAGGCTGAGGGGACCTTCACGTAGGCGCAGCCGAGGTGCGCAACCTCCCGGGCGCTCGTCACGTCCCAGACCGAGGTCGCGTACCCGATCCCCCGACCGGCGCAGTAGGCCTTGAGCTCCGCGTGCGCCGTGATCGGGAACTCCAGCCGCTCGCGGTGCTCCCCGTAGGTCGCGCCGTACGAGTGCGGGTTGTCGTAGGGCGCCGCGTACTGCTCCGGGGTCAGGAGCTCGCGCGGATTGCGCTTCTGGAACTTGGCGTAGGCGGCGCCACAGGCAGCCGCGGCATCGATGAGCCGCCTAGCGGTCTCCATCTCGCCCCGGTGGTTGCAACCGATCTCCGCCACGACCCGAGGGGCGGTCAGTGCGTCGGGGACTGTCATCTCGCCCATGGTCGCTCCGCGTCACGAACCGCCGGATCGATCCTACCCGGTCCGCGTCGCGCGCAGCAAGGCGGGCGCGGGGGGCGTGGATCGGCTGGACGGGGCGCGATGGAGCGGGCCCCCTGCGCCGGGGGAGAGCGTGCCCGTCCCGATTCTTCGGGCAAGAGGGCCGTCCGGGTGCTCGGGCTCCAGGCGAGCGGCGTCGGTCCCCTGCTATCCTCCGGACATGCGTTCGAGCCTTCGCGCCCTGGTGCACCCCGTGCGTGCCGCGAGTGCCCTGCGCGCGCGCCTCCTGCGCCGCTGGGCCCAGCCCGAGCCCGTGCTCATCCGCGCCGCCGGGGCGTACTGGGCCGAGAGCGATCGTTCCGAGGAGCGCCGCGACCTGTCGCATTGGCGAGGCGTCGGTCGCTGGGGCGAGGCCGAGTGGCTCGACATCGGCCGCCGCAATCTGGCCCGTTACCGACGGCTCGTGGCCGCGACCGAGGATGCGGGCCCCGTGGGCCGACTCCTCGAGTGGGGGCCCGGTGGAGGGGCCAATGCGGTGGCCTTCGCCTCCGTGGCCTCCAGCCTCGTCGGGGTGGACATCTCGGCCGCCAACCTGGCGGAGTGCGCGCGTCAGGCGGCGGGGGCCGGTGGTGCCCCGTTCACACCGATCTGCATCGACCCGGACCGGCCCGAGTCGATCGCGGAGCGTCTCCCCCACGGCGTCGACGGGGTGCTGTCGACCGCGGTCTTCCAGCACTTCCCGAGCGCCGCATACGGCGCGCGGGTCCTCGGGACCCTGGCGAGGGTCCTCCGGGCAGGCGGGCGCGGCCTCGTCCAGATCCGATACGAGGGGGATTCTGCGGCGTTCCGATCGAAGCACCGCGACTACGCGCGGCACGCCGTGACGTTCACCTCGCACGGGATCGAGGAGTTCTGGCAGGCCGTCGAGCGCGCGGGCCTCGTGCCCCTCTGGGTCGAGTTGGAGCCCCACGCCCACTACGCCTACTACGCGTTTCAGCGCCCCTGACGCGGGCCTTCGCAGGACTTTGCCTGCGGTCGACTCCCTCGTAGGCGAGTCACGCCCGCGCGAGGCCCCCCCCGTCCCGGGGTCTTCCAGCGACGGCGCGCCGCACGAGTGCCTCGAGCGCACTGAGGAGGAACGGCGGGCACCAGGCCGGCGGGATCCACCGCATCCCCGGGACCTCGAGGAGGGTCGGCCGCAAACCCCGCTTGAAGCTCGCGACCCCTGGGTTCCCCGCGTCGTCGATGCCCGCGAGATCGAACGTGCGGGCACCAAGGCCCCGTGCGCGGTCGATGGCCGTCCAGAGCGCCCGTCGACCGGCCCCGCCCGCGCGAGGGTCGTTCGACCCGCTGGTCCACAGGGTCTGTGCGACCGACCCGCAGACCGCCACGAGGTAGGTTGCGAGCGGGATCCCGCCGGCGGAGGCGACGCTCGCGACGAGCCTGGGGTGGCTGTGGTCCGTGGCCAGCTCGGCGAATCGGGCTCCCACCTCCCCCGCGATCGGAGGCTCGAATCCGGCGCGCGAAGCCAGCGCCGCGACGTCGCGCAACAGCCGCGCGATGATCTTCGCCGGAGGTTCGAGCCCCACGGTGATCGTCGAGTCTCGCTCGGACTGCTCCAACTCGCGGCGCCACGTGCCGCGGAGCCCACGGCGTAAGTCCGCGGCCGAGAGGGAGAGGTCCAGGGTCCCGGTCTGCGAGGGGGCATCGAGGATCCGGCCCCCCGCCCGGGACGTGAGCTCAGCGCTGTGGAACCACGCCCCAGCCCAGAGCACGCCTGCGCGTGGAGAGCGAGCGAGCACGCGAAGGAGCGCCAGGCCCCCGTGGACTCCGGCCGGTGCGTCGACCATCGACGGTCCGTAGGGGAGGTAGAGGGGCGCCCCGGGGATCGAGCGCTCGAGCGTCTGCGCGGCCGCGAGGGCCCGTCCCGCGTCGTCGGTGGCAAGCCACCAGCGGGGTCTCCATCCGTCGAGACGTCGGGCCTCGCCCCAGGCGACGGACTGGAGCGGGCTCGCGAGCGTGAGCGTGGCTCCCCGCTGCGCGAACTGCGCCGGCTCGACCTGGCGAACCCGGACCCGAGGAGCCTCGCGCTCCCCCCGTGGGCGACCGTGTGACTCGGCCAGCGCGCGGATCCGTTCGCCGAGCCCTCCGGTCACCGCGGGGCGACCCCGCTGCCGAAGGGGACAGCCGCGGATCGCGCGCGCGAGCGTCTCGTCGGTCACCTCCGGGAGATGCTCGACCAGATCCTGGGCGGCCAACTGCAGGGCGAGATCCACCTGGTGGTCGTCGACGATTTCTCCGAGAGCCGCCCGCCTCGGCACGACAATGGGTCGATGCCCGGCGCGGATGGCCTCGAGGCAGGTCCCCGAGCCCCCATGAGCGATCACGACGTCGGCCCGCTGGAGTTCTTCCGCGACAGCCTCTCGGCTCAACGTCCCGAGGGCGGCGATACCCGTGCTCGGAGTCACCGGGAGGGCGCTCTGGACGCGGACCTCCGATGCCACGCCGTCCCGGACGAGCGCGGGGAGCGCGTCGAGGAGCCGCGGGAAGGGGTGCGAACTCGTCCCCGTCAGGACGAGGACGCGGGGAAGACCGAGTGACATTCGGCTCTCGGGTATGCCGCCCGGAGGGACGGCCACTGGACGATCATCGTCCGGGCGAAGGGGCGCACCATGCGCCCAGTGAGGGTGGGGCGGCGGACGGCCGAGCGGGGTTCGACGTGCACGTACGGGATCGCGAGGAGGCGGCACAAGAGGGCGAACGGGACCGCGCAGCCGGCTCCAGGGCTCACCACGAGACGAGGTCGCAGCCGGCGCAGGATCATCCAGGCCCCGAGCACGTTCCACAGGACCCGCCAGTCGCGTTCCGCATGCACCATGCGAATCACCCGGGATCGCGCGTCCTCGGGCACGGGGCCTTCCGCGTTGAGCACGATGCGCCACGCGTGATCGGCGAACGCCGGAAGCCACTCAAGGACCTCGGAGAGGTGGCCCCCCGAGGACGTGACGAAGAGGACGTCGATCGGACGATTCCGGTGCGTCATGGCCGGGTCCCAGCCGAGGAGAGAGCTAGGGCGTCCCGATACCAGGCGTCGAAGGGGGGGAGCGCGGTCGTGGGGCCGTGCTCCTGCTCGTACAGGCGTCGAGCGTTCCGCGAGAGCTCGGACCGTCCGGGGGGTGCCGGGACCTCGTGCAGGGCTCTTGCCACGGCATGCGCATCGTCGAAGTCGATCCAGCGGCCTGCCTTCCATGCGTCGAGCTCGGCCCAGGGTGTCTCCTTCGAGGCGATGACCGGGCACCCCTCCCGCAGGGCCTCCAAGACCACCATGCCGAAGTTCTCGTACCGGCTCGGAAGGACGAGGCAGGACGCCTCGGACAGAAGGGCGCGCAGGGGAGAGGGCTCGACGTGCCCGAGGAACTCGATCGTCTCCCGGAGTCCGACCCGCGTCGCTTCGCGAGAGAGCGTGGACACGTAGGACCGTTCCCCCGATCCGGCGAGCAGCAGGCGGTGGGGTTCACGCCCCCGTGCTGCCACCGCCAGACCTCGCACGAGGCGCTCGAGTCCCTTGATCGGGTGGATGCGTCCCGCGTACAGGAAGAAGGGGCGCCGGGGCGCGCCGACGCCCGGGTCGGCCCCGGGACCGTCGGCGAGCGGCCATCCCGCGCACAGGACGGGAGCCGCGGTGCGCACGGCGGTGCCGAGACTCTCCGCCTCGGAGGGCCGCGTCACGTGGATCCCGGCCAGGCGGCGCAGCAGGGGCAGGTCGACCCTTTCGTGCCACCACCGCTTCGCGCCGCGCGCGCCGGCCCCGAGCCGTCGGTCGAGGAGGCCGTGGAGCGTGCCGACCACGGGCGATCGGGGGCCCCGCCCGATGAAGGGCGACCAAGGCGCAAGCGACGCGAGCCCATGGACGTGGACCACTGTCGGGCCCGGTAGGGGCAGGCTGCGCGGGATTCGCAGCACCGGCCCGAACGGAACGCGCCACGTGCCGCAGCCCACGAACGGCAGATCGCCGGCCCACCTGGGCTCGCGGGCGGGGGCGGCGACGGCCGACGGCCCCCCGCCGCGTTCAGCCCCCGCACGAGCTCGGCCACCGCGCTGACGGGGCCGCCCCGGCGCGGATCGAGGCTCGGCAGCACGTGGAGGACCGAGATCCGGTCCTCCACGGCGCTCACGCTCATCGTCAGAACGAGAACGTGACGCCGACCGTCACGCGGTGCTGGTCGTAGTCGATCCCGTTGCCGTCGGAGGTCTGCTTGCGGAACTGGTAGCCGCCGTCCACCGCGAACCGGTCGTTGATCGGGCGGTGGAGCATCGCGTCGAGGAAGAACAAGGTGTAGTCCTTCGTGCCGTCGATCGTGCTGCCCGAGGTGTCGCCGATCTGGACGCCCGTGGAGGCGTTGAACGTCCAGCACTGGCTGAGGACGGTCTGCGCCCGCAGGCGGAGCGTGTCCACGAGCTGGTCGTCGGCGCCCAGGGCCGCCTCGAAATCGCGAGTCCAGCCCGCGAAGAGCGTCACGTTGTCCGTGATGTCGTAGGTCACGTCGATGGCGCCCGTGATGCCCGAGTCGTCCTCGCCCGCGCCCGACGACGTGGCCCAGGAGCCACCGACCATGCCCATCAGCCCGATCTTCGCGGTGGGTCGCCACGAGAACGTGGCGCCCCCCGTGTACACGTCGAAGTCGCGCTGGGTGCCGTCGGAGTAGCGGATCATGCGGCCGCCCGCGTAGGCGCCGACGCTGGTCTTCTCGGACACGTAGTAGTCGAAGCGGCCCTGGAGGCCGTTGTCCGTGTGGTCGTACGCGGAGAGCGTGCCGCCGTCGGCGTGGAACAGGTCGAACGTGTAGGCGAGCTCGGCGCGCCACTTCACGCACTCGTAGCCCGCGCGCGCCCGGAGGGTGTTGACCCAGTACGAGTTCAGGCTCTGCCGGACGATCAGGAACGTGTTGTCGCGCACGACGAGGGGGTTCTGGAGGTAGCCCAGCTGATCCGAGATCGAGGCGTAGAAGGCCGCGCCCTTCCAGCCGAGCTCGAGGTTCCCGTACGCGCTCACGGCGTTCTGCTCGCTGTGGTCGAGGTAGGCCGAGTACGTCAGCGCGCCGGTCGCGAGCGCCCAGAACGCGGAGCCCTCACGACGGTAGCTAGCGCCCACGGACGAGTTCGAGATGAAGTCCGACTCCTCGTCGCGCGCGGCGGCGAAGATGTTGCTGTCGAACGTGAGCGTCTCGGCAGCAAAGACGGTCCAGTTGCGTTCGGTGGGCGTCCACTGGCCCGTCCACGGCAGCATGAAGCGCCCCGTGGGGTCGAAGAGCGGCGTCCGCACCTCGGGCATGCCCGTGAGGCAGCCGTACAGCGCGCAGTAGCGCTCTTCCACCGAGTTCGGGTAGAGGCCGGCGGCCGAGCCCGCCGCGGAGGTGTAGGGCGTCGGGGCCGCAGGGGGCGTCGCCGGGGCCGCGACGCCGGGCACGGTGCCCACGGGCGGGACGGGCGCCGTCACCGCGGGCGGAGCCGGGGGCGCGCCGACGCCGGGCTCGACCATCGGCGGCGGCGCCTCGGGCGGCGCGCTGTCGCGCGGGCCCTGGGGCGGCAGCGGCGGAGGGTCCTCCGCCGCTGCCGCCCCAGGGCCCGCGCGACAG
>Ga0163150_10002421_pt1 | contig 28576 bp, 22 predicted proteins | sample OliLakLV19P2IB_FD_148628 | JGI IMG/M metagenome (GOLD analysis project Ga0163150, IMG submission 148628) | Freshwater microbial mat bacterial communities from Lake Vanda, McMurdo Dry Valleys, Antarctica - Oligotrophic Lake LV.19.P2.IB | ecosystem: Environmental > Aquatic > Freshwater > Lake >...
GTTCTGTTATACTTTTCTTTCAGTGAATGGAAAGTATAATCACTCTTTATCGTTCCGTTTTCAGGGCATCGACCCTTCCCGGTTTCTTATAGCATTTAGTTCACTCATTTCGCCCCTCCGGGGAGGGGAAGTTTGTTATAGTATAGTTTTTTTTCTCATAGTTATTTGTATTTCATAACGAATTTAAACGACCGCCATCCCCTCCCTGGAGGGGGCGCAGTCATTTGTAATAACGAATTTTCGAAAAGGGTGGGTTCATACCGTCGCCTTCATCAACGCCTCAACAATAGCCGACTTTCCCAACTTAACTTTAAATTCATTATGCTGATAAGTCTTTGCACCAGCCAATGCAATACCTGCGGCATCTTTGAAAACAGATACCGCAGTTGTTTTACCAATTAAATATTTCTCCACTTCTGTTAATCGCCAGGGTTTATGTGCCACACCACCCATTGCAATACTGGCCGATTTGATAATGCCGTCCGTTACTTCTAATGCCACCGCAACCGATACCAATGCAAATGCATAGGATAAGCGGTCACGGACTTTCAGGTAACAGGCTTTATTAAAACGATTAGCAGGAATATGTATGGATGTTATCAAATCGCCGGCTTGTAAATTATTATCCAGTTCCGGAGTATCACCCGGCAGGCGATGAAAATCAGCAAAAGGAATTTTCTTTTCTCTTTTTACACCACTCACCATTACTGTTGCATTGAGTGCCGCCAGTGCCACACACATATCACTTGGGTTTACGGCAATACATTTGTCACTGGCGCCAAAGATGGCATGCATTCGATTATAGCCAGCTAAGGCACCGCATCCGCTTTGTGGCTGGCGTTTATTGCAGGGCATCGTTATATCATAAAAGTAGGGGCATCTTGTACGCTGCATAATATTGCCGCCAACAGTTGCCATATTGCGCAACTGTGCAGAAGCACCGGCATTCAATGCCATTGCCAGCAATGGATATTTTGTTACCACTACATTATTTTCAGCAGCCACACTATTTGGTACCAATGCACCAATGCTGAGTCCTTTTGCATCGCTGCGGATATCTTTTAATGGCAATGCGTTTATATCAATCAATCGCTGCGGTGCAGTCACCCCTTTTTTCATCAGGTCAACTAAGTTGGTGCCACCTGCAATAAAAGCTGCCGAAGCATTTTTCGCTTTTGCGTCAACAGCGGCTTTCGCAGAGGAAGTTCTTATGTATTCAAAATTTATCATAACGGCTGCCCTCCTTTTTTTACTTCCATAATGGCATCTATTATGTTGGGGTATGCACCACAACGGCAAATATTTCCACTCATATATTCTCTTACTTGTTCAGCCGAATCAGCATGCCCTTCTTTTATGCAGGCAACGGCTGACATAATTTGTCCCGGTGTACAATAGCCACATTGAAAACCATCATGCTTAATAAAAGCTTCCTGCATCGGGTGCAGTTTATCGCCGTTTGCCAGCCCTTCGATGGTTGTCACTTTCTTGCCTTCATTCATTACAGCCAGCGATAAACAGGAGTTGATGCGTTTGCCATCCACATGCACCGTGCAGCAACCACACTGGCCGTGGTCACAACCTTTTTTAGTGCCGGTAAGTTGTAATTGTTCCCGCAATAAATCAAGCAGCGTTACTCTGGGCTCTACTGATAAATTATGCGCCACTCCGTTTATTTCAAGCTTCAATGAAATCTTTTCAAACAGGGCGGCAATCCGTTCATCATTTTCACCGGCCTTTACCAGGGCAGGTGAGGCTATGGTTAGTGCAGCAAGGGCGGTTGATTTTTTCAAAAAATCCCTTCGTCCTTCATTTTTGTTGTGTGTGTTCATAAAAGCTAATATGTGAACTAAATTTAGCCTTTCGGGCGGTAGTAAAAAAATGATTATTGACAGGAGGTTCATTTGCTTTTATTTCGTCCATCGTTTGGGTTGTTTTGTACAAGACAACTTCCACCGAAAGCCTATTACTTATCTTTGCGATAATTTAAAAATGAGCTGCCCTGCGGGGAAATGATATGGAAAGAATCTACTTCGATAACGCCGCCACTACCGCACTTGACAAGGAAGTGCTGGATGCTATGTTGCCCTACATGACAACTCATTTCGGCAACCCTTCTTCTATCTATTCGTATGGACGGGAAAGCAGAATGGCTATTGAAACAGCCCGGAAAACGGTGGCGAGAATCCTGAATGCACATCCGGGAGAAATTTTCTTTACCAGCGGAGGCACAGAAAGTGATAGTATGGCCATCACTGCCGCCATTCATGATTTGGGATGCAGGCATATTATTACCTCGGCTATTGAGCATCACGCCGTGTTACATGCAGTCGAACATTTAGATAAGAAAGATGTGGTAACAAGCAGCTTTGTAAAACTGTTGCCTGATGGACATATTGACCTGAACGATCTGGAGGAACAACTGGCTGCTCATACAGAACGTTGCTTTGTAAGCCTGATGCATGCCAATAATGAAATTGGAAACCTGCTGGATATTTATGCAGCCGGAGAAATCTGTAAAAAATATAATGCCATTTTTCATTCGGATACGGTGCAGACAGTGGGACATTATAAATTAGACCTTCGCAGTAAGCCGGTTCATTTTGCTACTGGTGCCGGTCATAAATTTCATGGTCCGAAAGGGGTGGGCATTTTATATGTCAATGATAATATCAAAATCAATCCTGTTTTACTTGGTGGCGGCCAGGAACGTAATATGCGGGCCGGAACAGAAAACCTTTATGGCATTGTAGGTTTTGCAAAGGCATTAGAAATCGCAGATGCAAGCATGGGAAAAGACAGTGCTTATATCCAGTCATTAAAAGATTACATGATTACACAACTGAAGGCCACTATTCCGGGTGTGCAGTTCAATGGCGACTATGCAGGTAAATGTCTTTATACGGTATTGAACGTTGCGTTTCCTAAAACGGAGAAATCAGAAATGCTACTCTTTAGCCTGGATATGCAGGGCATTTGTGTTTCCGGTGGTAGTGCCTGTAGCAGCGGAGCGGATGTTGGCAGCCATGTCATTAGAGCTATCAGTAATAATCCCAATTTGGTGCCCGTACGTTTTTCTTTCAGTAAGCATAATACAACCGAAGAAGTGGATACAGTTATTGCCAAGCTCAAAGAACTTATTTAATCTGTCGGCGGAGTTATTTTCACAATTTGCAATAGCCTGGTAGAGCCAGCGGCTCGGCCAATACTTTAACAACGGATTTCAATCCGTTGACGATAGAACTCATGTAAGCAGAGAGCCGTAGGCTCGGTTTATATTTGAGTTGTGCTTTGTTATATTGACCGAGCCTACGGCTCTTATTTTTATTAAACTGGCTCTGTTTGTTTATTAATTAAAACTCCCAACGGGTTATTTAACCTTTAACATTTTTGCAAAAAATAAATTTGGCCGATTACGAAATTTTCGTAGATTTACGAAAATTTCGTAGTAATGGAAAAATTAACCCACGTTGAAGAAGAAGCCATGCAGGCCGTATGGCGTACCGGAGAAGGCAATGTAAAAGCCTTTATGGAACATCTTGATGAAGCCATTCCTTATACCACTGTCGCCTCCACTATTAAAAATTTAGAGAAGAAAGGATATATCAGCAGCCGCCTGGTTGGCAATGCTTATTTATATAATCCAGCTATAAGCGAAGATGAATACAAGAAAAAATTTATGAACGGCGTAGTGAAAGAGTACTTTGATAACTCTTACAAAGAACTGGTCAATTTTTTTGTAGAGCAGAAAAAACTTTCTACTAAAGAACTGAAAGAAATTATTACGATTATCGAAAAAGGGAATAGTTAATCATTACAACTTACTTGTATGCCTTTTCTTTTTATTTATATATTGAAACTATCTGTCAGCCTGGCGGTGGTATTCCTGTTTTATCATTTTGTGCTCCGCAAACTGACATTTTATAACTGGAACCGCTGGTACCTGCTCGGATATACGTTGATTTCATTTGTAATTCCGTTTATTAATATTACCCCTGCATTGCATAAAAACGAATTGACCGAAATCACTTTGGTGCAATGGGTGCCACTGCTGTATAAATCCCGAGATACGTCACTTACAAGCTGGAATATTTTATCCCTGCTTATTATTACCGGAATGCTGGTGCTGCTGATACGGCTGATAGTACAATTCATTTCCTTCCGGGGCATGAAGAAGAAAGCGACATTTATTTCTGAAGAAGGAATACGTCTTTACCAGGTAGATGAATCAATTATCCCTTTTTCATTTGGTAATGCGGTATTTATTAACCGGCATCTGCATACAGCAGAAGAGTTGGAAGAAATCATCCGCCATGAATTTGTGCATGTAAAACAGCGGCATAGCATGGATGTTATCGCAGGTGAAATTCTCTGCCTGCTCAACTGGTATAATCCTTTTGCCTGGTTGCTCCAAAAATCAATCCGGCAAAACCTGGAGTTTATTGCCGATAACAAAGTGATTGAAAACGGCTTCAACAAAAAACAATATCAATACCTGTTGCTGAAAGTAATCGGCAACAATCAATTCAGTATAGCTCCTAAGTTTAATTTTTCCTCATTAAAAAAACGAATAGCCATGATGAACAAAAACAAATCAGCAAAACTGCACCTGCTCAGGTTCCTGTTCCTGTTGCCGGTGCTGGCCTTTATCCTTGTTTCTTTTAGAAATGAAATCGGGGATACCTTAACAGGAAAACAAAAAGAGTTGCAAGTGGCACCTGTTATTAATGTTACTGATACCATTCCCGATGTAACCGAAAACAACAGTAAAGGTTACGTCATCAATGTAAAAGATAAAAAAGGGGAATGCCTGCTGGTGATTAAAGACAAGACTGGGAAAGAAGTAAAAAGAATGTTGCTCACAGAATGGAACGAAAACCCTGAAAAATATGAGGCTCTTTATGGTGAAATACCACCACCGCCACCGCCGGCTCCACCAAAAGCACCAGTATCACCTACAGAAGCTATTGCACCTGTTGCACCAGTAGCTCCCATAGCACCAATATCAGCCACTGCACCTGTGCCTCCTGTACCACCGACACCACCTATCAAAAACGAGCAGTTGAATTCGGTGGTTGTTGAATTGAAAAAGAATGAACAAACTATTGATGCTTCTATAGATGGTCCTGGTAAGCCTGGAAATGTTTTTATTACTGGAAATGTTTTGATTAAGAGTACGATTGAAAAAAAGGGTAGCACTGATAATCCATTGTTTGTAGTAGATGGGGTTGTGGAAAGCCCTGGCGTGTTAAATACTTTAGATCCCCAATCTATCCAATCAATTAATGTTCTTAAAGGACAGTCAGCAACTGCACTTTATAGTGAAAAGGGAAAAAATGGTGTAATAATTATTACAACTAAGAAGGCAGCAAATGTGAAGACCAAAGCTGCTCAAATATTATAATAGATATTTTTTGCTACTTCATCCTGCGGGTTCAATAAATGGGGCAATAACAAATAAGTTTTAACTCTCCGGAAGTTTCAATACATAGAACTTTTGGAGAGTTTTTTTTACCGTACCACTACAAATAATACCAGGGATTTCGCTTCGCCGCCCAAATATACCTCCGCATATTTCTCCAGAAGGCAAGTACAATGTAAATAATAATAGGAGAGCCCATCGTAAGTAGGGAAGTGTACATAAAGTATTGACGGATTTTGCTGGTGGCAATACCCATCCGGTTTCCGATGGCTGAACAAACGCCAAAGGCGTTCCATTCCACAAAGCTCTTGAATTTGTTCATAATGCTAATTTAGGGGATTGTCATAAAAGAAGCAAGAAGGCTTTATTCACACCCTGTTTTTTCTTAATTTCGCCCCATCTTTTACTCACTTCTAAAGACTCTCCACATGGTATTCGATTTAGATTTAATCAAGAAAGTTTATGCTGAATTGCCCGGTTTAGTAGCTGCCTCCAGGAAATTGATTGGCAAGCCTTTAACCCTGACAGAGAAAATTTTGTATGCCCATTTATATGGGGCATTGCCTGCCGCAGCCTATAGCCGTGGAAAGGATTATGTGGATTTTGCCCCTGATCGTGTGGCCATGCAGGATGCAACAGCACAAATGGCTTTACTCCAGTTTATGACCGCTGGCCGTAGCAAAGTGGCCGTACCTTCTACCGTGCATTGTGACCACCTGATACAGGCAAAAGTTGGTGCAACAAAGGATTTGCAAGTCGCCATAGAAACAAACCGGGAAGTGTATGATTTCCTATCAAGTATTTCTGATAAATACGGAATCGGTTTCTGGAAAGCCGGAGCCGGTATCATTCACCAGGTGGTATTGGAAAATTATGCTTTCCCCGGTGGTATGATGATTGGAACAGACTCTCACACCCCGAATGCCGGTGGTTTGGGAATGGTGGCGATTGGTGTAGGTGGTGCCGATGCGGTGGATGTAATGGCTGGTTTGCCCTGGGAGTTGAAAATGCCAAAAGTTATCGGTGTAAAATTGACCGGTAAAATGAGTGGCTGGACAAGCTGTAAAGATGTTATTCTTTGGGTGGCCGGGCAACTGACCGTGAAAGGTGGTACCGGAGCCATTGTTGAATATTTTGGTGAAGGTGCTGATAGCATGAGTGCCACAGGAAAAGGAACGGTGTGTAACATGGGCGCAGAGATCGGAGCTACTTGTTCCTTATTTGCCTATGATGAAAAAATGAGTGCTTACTTAAAAGCAACAGGCCGGGAAGAAGTGGCTGCATTGGCAGATGGTGTCAGAGAACATCTTCGTCCCGATCCAGAAATATATGCTGACCCCGCAAAATATTATGACCAGTTATTGGAATTAGATTTAAATACACTGGAGCCTTATGTTAATGGTCCATTTACTCCAGACCTTGCAACGCCGATTTCTAAAATGGCTGCTGCGGTAAAAGAAAATGGATGGCCTGCTAAATTGGAAGTGGCATTGATTGGCAGTTGCACTAATTCTTCTTATGAAGATATTAGCCGCAGTGCTTCTATTGTAGAAGATGCAGTAAGCAAGGGGCTAAAAGCAAATTCTGAATTTACTATTACTCCTGGAAGCGAACTGGTTCGCTTTACTATTGAAAGAGATGGCTTCATCAATACATTTGAAAAAGTAGGTGGTGTGGTATTAGCCAATGCCTGCGGCCCTTGTATTGGTCAGTGGGCCAGGCATATTGATGATCCGAACAGGAAGAATACGATCATCACTTCTTTCAACAGGAATTTTGCGAAGCGTAATGATGGTAATGCAAGTACTCATGCATTTGTAGCAAGTCCTGAAATTGTTACCGCCATGGCGATTGCCGGTACCATTGCTTTTAATCCATTAACAGATAAATTAAAAAATGATAAGGGTGAAGATGTATTATTAAAAGAACCAACCGGATTTGAATTACCACCAAAAGGTTTTGCAGTGGAAGATGCCGGATACCAGGCACCTGCAACAGACGGAAGTGGCATACAGGTAAAAATAGCCACTGATTCCAAACGTTTGCAATTGCTGGAACCATTTAAAGCATGGGAAGGAACGGATATAAAAGGGTTGAAATTATTAATTAAGGCAAAAGGAAAATGTACAACCGACCATATCTCAATGGCGGGTCCCTGGTTGAAATTCCGTGGACACCTTGATAACATCAGTAACAATATGCTGATTGGGGCTATCAACTTTTACAATGAAAAAACAGACAACGTTAAAAATCAATTGACGGGTGAATACGGCGCTGTGCCTGCCACTGCAAGAGCATACAAAGCGGCAGGAGTAGGAAGCATTGTAGTTGGTGATGAAAACTATGGTGAAGGTTCATCAAGAGAACATGCAGCAATGGAACCACGGTTTCTTGGTGTAAGAGCTATTTTGGTAAGAAGTTTTGCCCGCATACATGAAACCAATTTAAAGAAACAAGGAATGCTGGGATTAACATTTGCAAATAAAGAGGATTACGACAAGATTCAGGAAGATGATAGTATTGATATTCTTGGCCTGACTTCCCTGCCTGCCGGACAGGCAGGTTTTGCTCCCGGTAAACCGTTAACTGTTGTATTAAACCACAAAGATGGTTCTGTTGATAATGTTACCGTAAACCATACTTACAATGAACAGCAGATAGAATGGTTTAAAGCAGGCGGGGCATTAAATGTTATCAGGTCGCAGTTTGGTAAATAAGCGTTTTGCTTTTTATATAATCACAGGTTTGCTTCGGCAAACCTTTTTTATTGTGCTAAACGGGGTCTTATTTCCCCAAATATTTTCATCCCTCTTTTTCATTTTAGCTCAATTAGTTTTGTAAATAAGTGACAGTTATACTTTTACAGTGTTGGTATAGTAGTTGGTACAACAGAAGAAAATAAACATAAAACTATAAAAGATGAAAACATTATTTTCCTTTCTCCTGTTGTGTGTAATTACCGTTTCTGCATTTTCGCAAACTCAGGCGGGAGCAGTAACTGTAAATGTAACCGGCAACCGTACAAAACAAATAGCGGTAGATAGCAGATATTATACAATCAGTAATACATCCATTAGTAGTGAACAGGCTGTTGTAATTAATGACCTTGAAAATGGGCCGCATACACTGGAAATTATCCGGCATAACCAATATAATAAAAGTGTTTCGACTAAAAGCACTTTTACACTCAGGGAAGGCTTTAGCCTGGTTATCGATATCAGCCCCAACGGAAGTATAACATCTTCAGAAACTAGAATTGATAACCGGAACACAAATTCAAATGCCGTTCTTTCTGTAGCCGCATTCAATAAAATATTTGCTGCCGCAAAAAAGAAAACAAACTCAGCGGCAAGGGCAACTTATCTTGAAACCCAACTGGCAACTATCAACAGGCGGCTTACTTCAAAACAGGCCAGCCAGTTGATTCAATTGGTAAATTCTGAGAGCCTTCGTTTGAAATTATCAAAGCAATCTTACTCAAAAATAAGTGACACAGAAAATTTTTCATTAGTCAGTAATCTTCTTCGTAGTTCTGCTAACAGAACAGAGTTGAGTAATTATATTGCTTTATTGTCAGATGAAGATGAGGACAATGATACAGACGTTATTGCGGGAAGTCCGATGACGGATGAGCAATTCAGGACAATATATGCTGAAGTAAATGTTGAATACGGCAATTCCAATAAAAATTATTATCTGAATAATTTTTTTAACAAGGAGTATAATTTTTATACAACCAGCCAGGCAAAACAATTTATCGAAATGGTGACACCTGAGCTGGACAGGTTTGAATTAACCAAAAATGCCTACCGGGGAATTACAGATAAAGAGAATTACAGCGATGTTTACTCTTTGCTGAACAACACATCCAACAGGACAGCATTGATTGCATACATTAATGCTTACGATAATACCAATGTGAGGCCGGCAATGACTGATGTTCAGTTCAATAAATTATATCAGTCAGTATATTACCAGAACAGCACGACAGCAAGATATACAACCATTAATAATGCATTTACAACGTCAGGGAATTATTTTACTGCAGTGCAGGCAAAACAAATTATTCCATTGGTAAATATTGAAAGCAGCAGGCTGTTATTGTCAAAGGCGGTTTATAAGAGGCTGGTTGACAGGGCTAACTATACAGAATTCAATTCCTTTCTTTCCGTTGCAAGCCGTACAGATTTATATAATTATGTAAGGAACTACGATAACTCAAATAGTAACAGTGGCGTTGTTGCCATGAATGAAACAGATTATAATCAATTATATAACAGTATCAACAGTGTCTGGAGTACAGCATCCCGTGTAAACCTCACTACGGAAGCATTTAATAATTATAGTAACTATTTTACGACTTTCCAGGTTCGCCGTTTAGTGCTTCTTATAAATTCAGAAAATGACCGGCTTACACTTTCCAAACTGGCCTATGATAATGTTACAGACCAGGCCAATTACAGCCAGTTGTATGATGTATTCAGTAATACAAATAACAGGAATGATCTTGCAAATTTTGTAGCAGGAGTTCAAAATGGAAGCGGCACAGTCGTTAAGATTCCAATGACGGAAACAGAATTCAATAGTATGTACAGGAATGTGCAATTTTCTTTTGGGTTTGGAGTTAAGATGAGTGCATTAACGGAGATTTTTAATAAAGAAACAAACTATTTCACCGTTCAGCAGGTTAAGAAATTGATACCACTGGTGAGTGATGAAGACAACAGGCTTCAGTTGGCTAAAGCGTCTTATAATAATATAACAGACCAGGCAAGTTTTACAGAATTGTATGATTTGTTTTCTTTACAGGCAAGCAAAGATGAGTTGGCTTCCTATGTTAGTAATGCTTACAATAATAAATAGTAAGCAGCTATTAAATTACAAAGCCCTGCATTATGCGGGGCTTTGTTTGTATATGGCTATATTGGTTTTTCAGATTACAACAGAAGCCAGTAATCTTCCGCCTTGTAATTCGCTTGATGAGTAAAACAGCTTTAGAGGCGAACTTCCATTCTTCAGGTTCCGAACATCTTTTACATCTAATGCTATTACACCAGTGGGTGTTTTTGCATCCCGGAAATTAAATTCTTTCAACACCTTATTCTGTGCGTCTTTAATAGTAATAATTCTGTTCTTACCAATTTTGCCACAATGGTAATATTTAATGATGAACCGGCTGTTGGCAGCACTTTGGTTGCATTCAAGGCTTTGAACAGTGTTCATGTCGCTGCCATAGCTTTGTACTAAAAGTTTGCTGTTAAGATAGATTTCAAAACCTTCTGCCCCCGGTTTTGGAGAAAAGGAAAACAGTGTGGTGCAAATGGCAAGCAATGCCAGTGTTCTGCTGATAATTGATTTCATAACATGTACTTTTTTGGTTAAGGAATGTGAGAAATGATTGACAGCACAAATGAACGATGCGGAATGGCCGTATAATAATTCGTTTGACGAGAGGAGGGTCAGGCTTGATGTTCTGTAGGAAATACTACCAAAAAAATTTCCAAAAGCGGCAGAAAGAATGCTTTTACTTATTTTCACTTCCTATTTAAGCTATGCAAAGACTAAAACCTGATGTAGACATTGTTCTCGATATACTAAAAGCGGTACTGGAAGCACAACCCTTGTCTTCCTTTACCCAAAGTCTGTTGTACCAATACCAGGAAAGGGGGGGGCTGAGTAAAAAACAACTGGAAGGTTTGTATAGCAAGGCCACAAAAGTAAAAACTATTCCCCCGGGCAAGATGGCCACTTTGGAAGCCATTATTTTAAGAAAACATTCAAAACAAAAATCTGAATTACCTGCAACGGCTCCGTTGTATGAAAAGGATGAAGAAACAGGAAATATAATAGAAAACATATTGGCAAAATATCCGCAACATAAACGGGTATTGTTTTTCAAATTGAAATATGATAATAATGAAATCTTTTCAGCAAGTGAAAAGACTGAATTGCAAAAATTCAATAAACTGCTGCAATGAAATACATTTGCTATCTATTTTTACTGCTGCCTGTTTTGGCTGTAGCTCAACCAGATAAAAAAATGAATGCTGAAATAGACAGTTTATTTCAATCGTATTTTAAGTCCGGGGAACCCGGTGGTTCGGTATTACTGGTAAAGGACAATAAAGTTTTTTATCAAAAGGGATTTGGTATTGCTGATATTACTACAAAACAACCCATTACTTCGAAAACACTTTTCAATGTCGGCTCTATCAGTAAAACGTTTGTGGCTTATGGAATTTTAAAACTGGCTTCGGAAAGTAAGCTTTCATTGGATGATGACATGTATAAATATTTTCCGGACTTTAAAAAGAAATCTAATGCAAAGCAGGTGAAACTGTATCACTTGCTAACTCATACATCCGGCATTCCCGACAGCCGACCAGTAAAAGACCAGCATGATTTTTATCTTACAGCAAAAGACGAAGAGAACTTTGCTCCATTAAAGCAAACAAAGGCACTTCAGTTTGATCCAGGAACGAAATATAAATACTCCAATCCGGCTTTCAACGGACTAGCCCTGGTAATTGAAAAAGTAACAGGAAAGAAATGGCAGGATTATATCAATGAAATTATTTTTAAGCCGGCAGGGATGAGTACATCAACGATTACTGACGGTCCGCATCCGCAGACAGGAGTTTCACATGCCTACATAAAAAACAAGAATGGATTTTTTGAAGAATTGGATTACGGAGAAGAACCAACTTTTGCTGCAGCCGGCAACGGTGGTGTGTGGAGCAGTGTAGAAGAGCTTTGGAAATATGAACAGGCTATTCAACAACATATTTTCCTGGATAGTGAGCGGATAAACAAATCAAGAACTGTTTATCCATTTCCCGAATGGAAAGATTCGATACCAAACCGGCTTGGCCTTAGCTGGTTTCTAACAACAGAAATGGGGTTGAGTATGACTGGCCATACTGGTTCGCAAGGTGGTTTTATCAGCGATTATTGCTGGCTGCCGGAGAAAAAATTCTTCTATGTGCTGTTGTGCAACATTCCCAAACCCATTAAAGAAATCCGGAGTAAAATATTTACACTATTGCAACAACATAACTGGCTGGATAATCAGTCGGAATAGCTTCGGGTCCGGGTTCAAATAATGGAGTAACTTACATATCCTTTATTTCATGGAAGGCAACCTTTTAATACAGGTATCCGATTAGTAACTAAACACTACCAAAATTTGCTGTCTGCAGATGAACTGACCTATCATGTTGAGGCATGTGCACTCAATAAGAGGGAGAGCCAGAAAGTATTATACAGCTCTTTCTATGGATATGCTATGGCCGTCTGCGACCGGTATGCCAATAAGCAGGACGATGCAGTGGAAATCCTCAACGATGGATTTCTGAAAATTTTCAAGGAAATACATCATTACAAACCGGCTTATGCCAATGTAGTCAGTTCTTTTAAAGGATGGCTTCGTAAAATAATGGTATATACAGCCATTGACCATTTTCGAAAAAACCATAAACACCAATTGGTAACACAGTTAGATGATGTGGTGTATCAGTTGGCAACAGAAAGTGAGGATGCTATTGAAAAATTATCGTACGATGAGATTATCCGGGCAGTGCAGGAACTGTCACCCGGTTACCGGACAGTCTTTAATTTATTTGTAATAGAAGGGATGAGTCATGAAGAAGTAGCTAACAAGTTGGGAGTTTCAATTGGCACATCAAAGTCTAATCTTTCTAAAGCAAGAAAACAATTGCAGAAAATATTATTTAAACAAAATGAAATACCAATTGCCAAAAATGCAGTTTGAAGAATTTGATAACAAAGCAAAAGAAGCGGCTGAACACCATCACCCGGCTTATGATGAACAGGCATGGGCAAAGATGGAAAAATTGCTGAACAAACATCTGCCCCAAAAGGAAGATCGGAGGAGAAGGTTTCTTTTCTTCCTGCTGCTCTTTTCAGGCCTGGCAGGTGCTGGCCTTATCATTGCCAAACCATGGAAGAATAATAAAAAGATGGCAGCTACCGAACAAAATGTTCAGCAACAACAAGCAGTCAATTTGCCATCAGATACTGAGCCTGGTAAAGAGAAGACTAACATTGATGATGCAGTGGAAATAAATGATGATACAAAGAATAGTACTGAAACCGGCAGTAAAAATTCAGTTACTGATCTTTCGGTGATAAGTCAACCTGTTGTGTTGAACGGGAATAAAAATAGCAATCAAAATATCAGCAAGGATAAATCTGTTATAAAACAGCTTGATATAAAAACAAAAAATGTTCAGCCAATAATAACTGCCGGTATGCAAAGCCGATGGCAGAATAATGATACAAAAGATAAGACAGATGACAACGGGACGACGGCCCCTGTAGCAATTGCGACAACTTCAATTCCTGTTAAAGATGTTATTTCTTCTGATAAAAAGAAAAACGAAACAGTTGTTGCAGATAAAGCTACAGACGCAAATACAAGCCCGGTAGCAAACGAATCTGTAAAAAGTGCTACTTCAAAAAATGAAAGTGAGCCGGTAGAAAAAAATAATGGCCTTAAAAAATCGAACAAAAAAAACAGTAAAGGCAATTCACTTTTCTATACTCTTTCAACAGGCCCCGATGTGAGTTTTGTAAACAATGATAAATTAGGCACCACCAAACTGATGGCTGGTGGCGGTCTTGGTTATACTTTTAAAAACCGATTTACGCTGCGAACCGGATTTTATTCAGGTAGAAAAATTTATTCTGCTTCGCCGGATGCTTATCACCCACCGGCTAATTTTTATACTTATTATCCATACCTGGAGAAAGTAGATGCTGATTGCAAAGTGTATGAAATTCCAATCAGTCTTAGCTACAACTTTAGTAAGTCAGCAAAACAAAGTTTGTTTGCAACCGCAGGCATTTCTTCTTACCTGATGAAAGAAGAAACATATAATTACACTTATAAATATACTCCTTCTGGCCCCTCCTACAGCCGCAAAAAGACATTGAAGAATGAGAACAAGCATTTGTTTTCTGCACTTACTTTATCAGGCGGGTATCAACGGAATTTAAGCAAGCATATTTCATTTATGGTTGAGCCTTATGTAAAACTGCCACTCAGCGGTATAGGTTATGGTAGGGTAAAATTGAATAGCGGTGGTGTATTGTTTTCTATTGGTATAAAACCATTTGCAACAAAAAAGGGAAAGTCTGTAACCAATCGTTGATTTTTTCTAAGAGAGGCAACCTGTTTTCAAAACCTTCCGATTGATTATTAAAATCAACAAGTGAAACAATTTTATTCTTTTCGTTTATTGAGTGTAATACTCCTTTCTTCTCTACTGGTAATATATGGATGTGGAAGTAAAGGCGGCACCACACCTCCGCCCAATCCTTGTGCCGGAGTAACAATTACTGTTGCTGGTACAATATCACATCCAATAACCGGTTCCAGCAATGGAAGTATTAATGCAAGTGCCTCGGGTGGTAGTTCTGGATTTACGTATAGTATTAATGGCAGTGCATTTCAGACATCTGGCAATTTTCCTGCTCTGGCAGCCGGTTCATATACCATCGTGGCAAAAAATACAGAGGGCTGTACCGGTTCAACAGCATTTACTTTAACACCTATTAATCCCTGTACTGGAGTAACTATAAATGTGACCGGTACAACTGTCAATCCAACATTTACAACAGTTAGTAATGGCAGTATCAGTGCTACTGCTTCTGGTAGTTCTGGTTTTACTTATAATTTGAATGGAGGTGTATTTCAGGCCTCCGGCAATTTTGCAAATCTTGCTGTGGGTACTTATACAGTGGTTGCAAAAGATTTGAATGGGTGCACCGGGTCAACAGTGTTCATCTTAACGGCCCCAAATCCTTGTACCGGTATTACAATTAATGTAACAGCAACAACAATTAATCCTACTACTGCTGCGGCTGCAAATGGAAGTATTTCGGCATCAGCATCAGGCAGTACCGGTTTTACATTTAATATCAATGGAGGTACGTTTCAGGCAACAGGTAATTTTAATAACCTTGGACAGGGAACTTATACCATAGTCGCAAAAGATTTAAATGGTTGTACAGGCTCTGCATCATTTACATTAACAGCGCCTAATCCATGTACCGGTGTAACCATTACTGTATCAACAGTGGTAACAGGCAACAGACCATGCGAATCAAACAACGGTTCTATTGTGGCAACAGGCTCAGGCGGAACCGGACCATACACATTTAGTATTAACGCCGGAGTATTTCAGGCATCTAATAATTTTATAAACTTGGGAGCTGCTGCCTATGCTATCTCTGCTAAAGATGCGAATGGATGTGTTGGTACAACCAATGCTACTGTAAATACCTTAACAGCAGGACCGTTGTTTCAGGCTGTAAGAACATTGCTGAATAATAACTGTGTTAGTTGTCATAACAACTCAGTTAGTGAGGGAGGAATGAACTGGACGGTGGATTGTAACATTGTTAACTTCAAAGACCGCATTAATAGTAGAGCAGTAACGGGAAGTCTTTCAGCTATGCCCCCAACTGGTTTGTTGCCAGCATCCGAAAGACAAAAAATTACTAACTGGGTAAATGCCGGTGGAAGATTTACGGATTAAGTAGTGTTTTAGAATGATGTCCCTTGAAAAAGAATCCCGATGTACTAAGTTTATCGAAGTACCGGGATTCTTTATTTTCCCCAACGAAAACTTTTGATATCAAAACCCGCAAGGTCAAGTATCCTGTCCACCACAGTAGCCGCTACTTCTTCTATTGTTTTTGGTTGACTGTAAAATGAGGGTGTTGCCGGACAGATGATTCCGCCTGCCAGCGTCACCGTTTCCATGTTGCGGATATGAATGAGGTTGTAAGGAGTATCCCGAACAACACAGATAAGTTTTCTTCTTTCTTTCAGAACAACATCAGCGGCTCTTGTAATCAGATCATTAGAAATGCCGGTGGCGATACGACTAAGTGTGCCCATCGAACAGGGAATAATAATCATTGTATCATACTGACCTGAACCTGAAGCGAAGGGTGCCATGAAGTCCGTAGTTCCATAATATTTTACCGGGTAATCTTTATACGCTTCATTATTCAGTTCTGTTTGCCAAACCAGTTTCGCATTCTCTGTCATAACCACCGACAAATCCGTCCATTGGTTTTTTGCCAACAACAATTTTTCCAATAGGATTTTGGCGTAAATAGAGCCACTGGCTCCAGTTATGGCAACAACTGTTTTTTTCATTGTATTAATAACCACTAAATGTCTTAAAGGTTAGTGAAGGTAGAATAATTGTGCAAACGATTGCGGCCATACTGACTAAGTGTTTTTTTGCATGCGGTTTATTGCAGTTCTATTGAGTAAGGTCAACAATCCTGTGTTTTTACCAAATATTTGAAGAAATAACCGAAAAAGGACACCCGAAAAATTGGCGTTAAATAATTATTAACGATATTAGCAATGAATTTTCATAGGATAAGGTTTAATGGTTAATGGTTTTTGATTAGGGCCCCCGACTTTCGAGTCGGGGTTCTTTTTTTATAGCCATCCCGGTAATAAAAAATGCCCTGGATGGGCATCTTTTACTAAAATAGCTGATATTTTTTTGTTAGAAACCCTTCAGTTGTTTAACTGGCTGAACAGGTTTTTTTGTATTCTCATTCCCCATGTTCTCCAAAATCCAGTTCGTCATCTTGCCCCATAGATGCATGGTGGTATTATCCATCTGGCCGGATATACCATGATTTTTATTGGGATAATAAGCACTTTCAAAATCTATATTGCTTTTTACCAACGCTGATATCATTTGAGTAGCGTTTTGAAAATGCACATTATCATCTGCCATGCCATGAATGATGAGATACTTGCCTTTTATCTTGTCCGTAAAGTTGATGGGGGAGTTATCATCATAACCCTTCGCATTTTCTTGCGGGGTCTGCATATACCGTTCGGTATAAATATTATCATAGAACCTCCAGTTGGTAACCGGAGCCACCGATACTGCAGCACTGAAAACTTCATTGCCCTTGGTAATGGCTAATGCACTCATAAAGCCACCATAGCTCCAGCCCCAGTGACCTATATTATTATTATCAACAAAAGAAAGTTTACCAATATATTTGGCAGCATCTATCTGGTCTTCTATTTCAAACTTGCCGAGTTGAAGGTAAGTTTTCTTTTTAAATTCTTCGCCACGATAGCCAGTGCCGGTATTGTCTACACTTACAACGATAAACCCTTTTTCTGCCAGCATCTGGTGCCACATACTTACTGCACCAAAGCGGTTTGCCACCTGTTGTGATCCAGGTCCACCATAGTTGCAAAATAGAACCGGATATTTTTTGGAAGCATCAAAATCTCTGGGTTTCAGCATCCAGCCATTTAGTGTATCACCTTTGCTGTTGGGTACCCGGATGAATTCAGATTTGCCGATACCATACTCTTCTATTTTTCCTTTAAGCTTTGTGTTTTCATTTACTGTTTTTATAAGAGCTGTACTTATTCCATTCTTTTTATCAATTGCAATATTATTAAGTGTTACAACCTGCGGGGTGTTCAAGTCCGACCTGTAGTCGTAGAATTGTGTAAAGTTGCTATTCAGCACAGTGCGATGCCATGCTTCACCTTGAGTAAGCTGTGTTGTTTTTTTACCTGTAAAATCAGTTACAAATAAATTCCTGTCCATCGGGCGGGGATAAGCCATCGTATAGAATACTCTCTTATTAGCTTCATCCACTCCGTTTATTTCTGTTACTTCATAATTACCCTTACTGATCTGTGTTTTTATTTTTCCATCCATACTGTTCAGGTAGATATGATTAAAGCCATTCATTTCGCTGGTAAATAGATAGCTCTTGCCATCTTTGGTAAACTGCCAGTCATCGTTAATGTCAATGTAGTATTTGTTTTTTTCCTGGTACAGGGGATTGCTGACCCCGGATTTTGCATTTGTCAGCAATAACTTCAATTCATTCTGATGCCGGTTCATCCAAAACACAACTAATGAATTGTCGTCCTGTGTCCATTTGATGCGGGGAATGTATATATCGCCTTGCTCGAAATTTGATTTTACATCTTTATTGCCTGCAATATCATACACATGAATTTCCACTTTGGAGTTTTCTTCGCCTGCTTTTGGATATTTATAAGTGTATTGCTTGTTATACGTATTATCAAATTGGGTGAACTGGAATTCTTTTACCTTGCTTTCATCAAAACGATAGTAGGCGATGTAATTCCCTTTTGGGCTCCATTGATAGGCCTGAGTAAAAGAAAATTCTTCTTCATACACCCAGTCGCAATTTCCGTTGATGATATAATTCCATTTGCCATCGGTGGTAATGGCCCTTGCACTTTTTGTAGCAATATCGTAGAGAACAAGATTGTTATTTTTTACAAAAGCTATTTTACTGCCATCAGGTGACAAGGTTGGGTGCAACAGTTTTTCACTGTCAAGTTTTGTTAATTTTTTAGCAGCCACATCATACATGTAAACATTGGCTTTAGAGGAGTGGCGGTAAATCTGCTCAATATTTTTACGGATCAAAACAATATTGGGATTGGAGGCACTATGAATTACATCGTCTGGTTCCCCGATAGATTTGCCTGTTTCATCTTTAAGATCTTCCGCTTTTATTTCCGGGTCTTTTTTAGTTTCATCAAATTTGGCAGGCACAAACTCGCCACGAAAAGTACCTTTTTTATAAATGTCTTCTAAAGTGATTTCTTTTTTCTGGGCTACTGCAAATAATGGAAGCAAAAACAGGAAGAGGAATAGCTTACGCATAGTGAAAAATTTTATAGTTGTAAATGTAATGGAAACAGGGTAAACCAGCTTGCCGTACAAATAAAAAACCCCGGTTTGAGCGGGGTTTAAAAGTGCAATTGTTTATTATTTATTTTTCAATTTTTCGGTCAGGTAATCAAACCGCTTAGCGGTTGTGTCAGCCATGTCGGGAATGGTTTCTACCTTATATTCACCGGCGTCTAATTTTTTCTTGGTTTCGGAAAAAGCTTCCAGTGTTTTTTGAATATCCTCATCGGTGTGCACTGCAGTTGGAATAAGCCGGTAAATAATATGCCCTTTCGGAATAACGGGATACACTACTATCGAACAAAAGATGTGATAATTTTCCCGGATGTCCATTACCATCGCAGTGGCTTCGGGTACATCTCCTTTCATATAGATAGGAGTAACAACAGAATCTGTTTTGCCAATATCAAAACCTCTTTCTTTTAAACCCTTCTGAAGTTTTAATGCATTCTCCCACAATTTATCTTTTAGCTGCGGTTGTGTTTTTAATAATTCTAATCGTTTCAGGTTGCCCACTACCAATGGCATTGGTAAACTCTTGGCAAATATCTGGCTGCGGATATTATAGCGGATATAATCAATGATCTGTTTATCACCGGCAATAAAAGCGCCGATGGAGGCCATTGATTTGGCAAACGTAGAAAAGTATAAGTCAATTTTATCCTGCACACCCTGCTCTTCCCCGGCACCGGCACCTGTTTTGCCTAATGTGCCAAAGCCATGTGCATCATCCACCAGCAAACGGAATTCATATTTATCTTTAAAGGCTGCAATATCTTGCAGATTGCCCTGGTCACCGGCCATTCCAAACACACCTTCAGTAATCACTAATATACCACCGGATTTTCCACCGGATCCGGCGGATTGTTTTTCAATTAAAGCAGTAGCCCGTTGCATTTGTTTTTCAAAATCTTCGATGTCGTTATGTTTGTAGACATACCGATGACCGGTGTGCAAACGAAGACCATCAATGATACAAGCATGGCATTCGGCGTCATACACAATAATATCATGACGACCGCAAAGCACATCAATGGTACTGAGAATACCCTGATAGCCAAAGTTGAGCAACATAGCATCTTCTTTACCTTCAAAAGCGGCCAGTTCAGTTTCCAGTTGTTCATGCAATGTACTGTTGCCACTCATCATCCGGGCACCCATAGGAGAGGCCAGTCCATATTGTTTAGCGCCTTCGGCATCTGCTTTTCTAACTTCTGGGTGATTGGCAAGGCCGAGGTAGTTATTCAAACTCCATACAATCATTTCTTTGCCACGAAATTTCATCCGGCTGCCGATTTCTCCTTCTAATTTGGGGAAAGCAAAATAGCCATGTGCTCTTTCACGATGCTGGCCAATAGGACCGGCATGTTTCAATAAACGTTCAAAAATATCTGCCATATCTGTGCTTATTTAAGTGTCGCAAAGATAAGGTTTTCAACTTTTTGTAAAAATTGAACTTTGTCAGAATTATCGTTTTGGGAATGAGTGGTTTAGACTACTTAGTGGCAGGTGTCTCGACTGATTTAGGGGAACTCTTTTTCAGGTTACCCGCAGTTGGAGTTTACAGTATTAAGAGTGAGAATCTTTTAATTCATTTGTTGGCGTAGTGAGTTTATCGAACTATGCCAGCAGCACAAGGCTATACGCAACCTGCCTACCGGCAGGCAGGCACACAACAAAGGCCGTTCAATGGTTTGGAAAAGCAACAAAGGCGGACAGGAAAGACAAAAGTGGTTTTGATGACTTCATCTAAATAATATATAGAATATCTTCTGTAGTAGTTGAACTGCTTTTATCAAAAAGCATATTCGAAGGAAATATTACATCTTCATCTTTGCCCCAATAAATATTTCCATTCTTAACAATGAATTTTTTAAAGTTAGCCGGGGCAAAATATTTAATGTAGTCACCTCTTACATATTGCTGAAAAAGGGGAAGAAAATTCTTTACTGTTGTACGACTCTCCTTTCCATCGGAGAATGTCAAGATGATGAAAAAGTCATGCAGGTACCTGGCTGAAACAAGAGTTACTTTCTGTTCAGTTTTTTTGCGATGACTTCGCACTTTACTTTTTTGTGATATATGAATACTGCTTCCCATTTAGAAATTATTTTTTTAAAATTTGTTTTTAGAAACACAGCCACTTCTTTGGCCTCAACCTCTGTGGGGTTTTTTGCCTTTTATCCGTTTGAATATCAAAATTACATTATCTCCTGATATTTCAAACTCTGCTTTCATTTCTCTTTCCTGCAAATGAATATGCACATGAATCGGTAAATGGTCGTTTGTATAAAAACGGATAATAAAATTCAGGTATTAAATATTTTCGGCATAGTTCAAGGTACAAAAAAAATAGCCTTGTCGGTGTTTTGCCAGCAGCACAAGGGCAAAAAACAAGTATACCGCCAGAGGCGAAAGAATAAAACTGCGAAACTGGAAGTTTCGCATAGCTGTGACAAAAAACAGTATATACCGCCAGAGGCGAAAGAATAAAACTGCGAAACTGGAAGTTTCGCAGAGCTGTGACAAAAAACAAGTATACCGCCAGAGGCGAAAGAATAAAACTGCGAAACTGGAAGTTTCGCAGAGCTGTCAACAATCAGCCATTTGGTGGATATGTTATTACACCCGATAGCTATCGGGTCGTATCAACAAGTAAAATACATAACTGAAGAGTCGTATGACGAGAGATTGTCAAGTACGGTTCTGTGAGGACGTAGAGGTGAAATTCCCCTGCGTTACTCGATTACCTGCATACCCTTCTTTCAGTCGTTGTCACTTGTTGCTTGTTTCAGTGTTAGTTTCAAACTTAAAAATCCAATTAGTCCTGCAATCAATGACGAAATTAAAATCACAAATTTTGAGTTGTTGATTATAGTTTCATTGTCAAAAGCAAGAAGTGTAATAAAAATTGACATTGTAAATCCTATTCCGCCCAAAAATCCTACCCCTAAAATAGCTTTCCAATTTAGGTCGGTTGGAAGTTTGCAAAATCCAAATGTTACCGCTAAGAAAGTCAGTAAAAATATGCCAAGTGGTTTGCCTACAATAAGTCCAAAAGCAATTCCTAAGCTGTAATTCTGTGTTAGTGTTTGTCCAATGTCGCCGCTTAAAATGATAGCTGTATTTGCTAATGCGAATACTGGTAAAATAATAAAGGCAACTGGTTTATGTAAAAAGTGTTGCAAAATATACGAGGTTGATTTTTCACTTCCGTTACCAAATGGAATGGCAAAAGCCAATAGAACACCTGTAATTGTGGCGTGAACTCCTGAATTAAGCATAAAATACCACATAGCAACGCCACCAACTAAATATGGAATTAAGTTTCTAATTTTTAGTCGGTTGAAAACTAAAAGCAAAGCAAAAATCCCTAAAGCAATAAAAAGGTTTGTCCAAAGAAGTGTTTTAGTATAGAATACGGCAATTATTAAAATTGCTCCCAAATCGTCAATAACGGCTAATGCAGTTAAAAACACTTTCAAAGAAGTTGGTACCCGGTTTCCTAATAAAGATAAAATACCCAATGCAAAAGCAATGTCTGTTGCCATCGGAATTCCTGCTCCCGATTGAGTCGGAGTACCAAAGTTGAACAGCATAAAAAGTCCTGCTGGAATTACAATGCCACCCAATGCCGCAAAAATTGGGAATAAAGCGTCTTTAAAATTTTTAAGTTCTCCTTGATAAATTTCTCGTTCTAATTCTAAACCGATTAATAAAAAGAAAATGGTCATAAGTCCATCGTTAACCCAATTTTCAATACTGTGTCCTGCAAATTGAGTTTGCCAAAAATGGTGATACCCTTCACCAAAAGTTGAGTTTGCAATCAGTAATGATACAATTGTGCAAGCTATTAAAGTCAGCCCACCTGCTTTTTCACTGTCAAAAAAATCTTTAAATAGTTTAGTAGCTTTCATCTTTTAAATAACGCAATAAATAAGTAGAATGCCAAATAGGATTGAAAATGGCGAAATCAATTGAAAGTAAAACGGTTTTAAAATGTCAGCAGCTTTTGATGAAAAATTATGATGAAGTTGTCGAGGTATAAAATAAAGAACCAAAGAGGTGCAAAGCATAAACCATCCAACTATTTTGAAAATATCAGGAAATTTAGAATTGTCAGCCGACAAAATCAGTCCAATAGCTGGTATCATTCTTATTGTAATTTCAGCGTAGTTAATAAAATTCGTACTTCCTGCTTTTCTTAAAATCGCTCTTGCCTTTTGTGGTTTAATGAGCATCAAAAATCCAACGCAAATAAAAAATACACCAAAAATTATTATTGTCCATTTTGCAATTGTGTCAATCATAATGCTCTTTTAATCTTTCCGCTCAATGTTAGAACGGTCTCATAGGGTTGCAGGTAACTTTTGCATTGCCGTATATTCTTGTTCCCAATTTAATTCATTATCAACTCAAATTTGAACAAATAATCACCACCTTGCCACAATCTTAAAATTCAACAACCTCGGTGTTAGCCGGTTGGGTAATAAATAAACCGTATTGGAAAAATCTTTGATAAAGAGATAGGAAATAGTATTGGCCCGGTCAATGATGTTGAATACTTCAAGACTGGCCCAAATGTTATCAAAGTTGCGGAAAGGAGAGTGGCTGCGGCGTTTGCTGCGGTCATCATCCATCAGCAATGCACTGAAACCAATATCGCAACGGATATATGGTTCTATTACTGCTGCATTACGATATCGCACTGCATTGGGAATATTGTATGGCATATTGCTGCCATAAAGTAGATTGAGGTAGGCTTTAAAATTTTTATTGGTGGCGAGATAATCAGAGAAGTACATGCCGAAAGTGATACGACGGTCAGATGGGCGACGTAACCAACCAACATCAAAATTTACACTGTCTTTAACTACCTGGTCGGCACTTCTGGAATTGATAAATTCACCGGCTGCATTTTTATAACGGTAGTAATTGTCGCCGGTAATGTTTTCATTCGTTTTCATAATGCCGAGGCTTATCCAGCTTTCTGCATCAGGAACTAATTCACCATGCAGCCGCATTTCAATTCCGGCAGCGTAGGCTTTCGCATTGTTTTCACCAAAATATCGGACCCGTACATTGTCCACATCATACGGCACCACATCGGTCATGTTTTTATAATATAGTTCGGTTGTCCATCGCATGGGCCTGTCACCAAGACCAATAAAATTATAATCAAATCCTGCAACACCCTGCCAGCTTTTTTGTGATTTCAAATTAGTGTTTACTGTTCCGTTATATCTTCTGAGTTCTCTGTAAAACGGCGGCTGATGATAAGCACCTGCTGCTGCCCGGAAAATAATATCTCTTTTCCAATTTGGTTTCCAACTGGCACCAATCCGGGGAGAGATTAAAAATTCTTTGTTCAGCGAATTATAATTGAAGCGAACACCGGCTGTTAATGTAGCTGAGTGGCTTGAGTCTTTGCCCAATAAAATATTGTCTTGTAAATAACCGGAGAACTTATTGATATCAAGATTGGCGGTTGATTTAATTACTTTATTCAACCGCAACATATTTGGTTGATAAGGCAGTGCATAACCTGCAGAATCCTGGAACTCCCATTCATTTAATTTGTCGGCAATTTTTGTTTTATCATAACCCAATCCCCATTGAATGGCATGTTTGCCTTTATCAAGATTTCCTTTATGCGAAATATTCCAGTTCTCAATATTCAGCGTATTTCTTGAATAATTCTGGTAAACACCTGCACCCAACGGATTAACAATTAAACCATAAGTAGGATTTCGTTTATCAAAATCTCTTTCGCCAAATAAATAAGCTCCAATGATGTCAAGATTTTCCATTTCATTGTTTACAAACCGGGAAGCCATCCATTTTAATTTCAATTTTTTACTGGCCTGATTGATTAAGGAGAAGCCGAGCATATTGGTTTGGTATTCGTCTTTCTCCCGGCCTTGAAATTGAATATCCACACCAATAGTGGCACTAAAAACAGGAGAGAATACGGAAGTCGTTAACTGGCTGGATTCAGGTATCAAGGTAAATTTTGTTTGCGACATATTACTCAGCAATTCTGCCTGCCATTTAGGATTGAACTGGTAAGTAAGCAATGCCTGGAAATCGGCAGAAGAAGGAACGTAGTTGCCTTTTGTTTCCTGGCTACTTAATAAATTCTTGTTGCTACGGTTACGAACCCCGAGCAGGTAAGTAAACTTTGAATTTTTATTAGTGCCTTCAAATTGCAAGCCTTGCTCAAGAACACCGATGTAAGCAGAGCCACCAAACTTCCGGGGTTTTTTATATTGTATATCTAATACACTGCTCATCTTATCACCATACTTTGCCTGGAAACCGCCGGTGTAGAAACTGATATTGCGAACCATTTCAGGGTTGATGAAACTTAATCCTTCCTGTTGGCCACTTCTTACGAGGTAAGGACGGAACACTTCAAAGTCGTTTACATAAATAAGGTTCTCATCATAGCTACCACCACGAACGGAGTATTGTGAAGTCAGTTCATTATTAGAACCTACAAATATTTTGATCAGACTCTCCACACCTGTTACTGCAGATGGAAGATTGAGAATTGTTTTTGGATTTAGCCGTACCAAACCGGCTTCTCTTCTGTCTGTTTGATTAGTTACTACTACTTCCTGCAATGTCTTTTCTCCTTTTTCTAATCTTACCGTTATTGTTTCTTCTTCATTTTCATTCAGTAGAAAATTTCTCTGTTCCGGGTTGCGGCCTGTATAAGTGAATACGAGAGCAAATGCTTTTTCTGCTGTTACTTTTATCCTGAAATAACCGGAATCGTTAGTGGTAAAGCCCTTTGATTGCCCAAGGATGATAATAGAAACATTAGCCAAGGGGTTTTCATTATCATCCACCACTTTGCCGGAAACGTATGCAGATTTTCCTGCCTTGCCGGCAGGCGGGTTTTGGGAGAAAGAGATGACAGTAAGCAAAATGCAGGTAACTGTAAGCAGTATTTGGCGGAAGGATATTTTCATAAGCGAATACAGGACAAGATACGAAGTTTTAAGAAAGATAATAATTTAAGGGTACCAATTGATTTATCCGGGCAATAATAAAATTTAAATATTGATTAAATAATCAAATAGATTGGTTTCAGATGTAATCCCTAATTTTTTTCGTAGCCGGTAGCGGCTTATTTCAACACATCTAACTGAAATATTCATCAATTGAGCAATTTCTTTGGTGGATAAATTCATCCGCAAATAGGCACATAGTTTTAATTCATTTCCGCTGATAGCAGGATGTTTTTCTTTTAGCTTAACCACAAAATCACTGTGAACCCTGTCGAAGTGTTTTGTAAAATTTTCCCATTCTTTATCTATGTTATCATCTTCGCTCAATGATTTAATCATTTTCTTCAGTTCGGTAATAGCAGGCTCGTTATCTAATCGTTTCATCACCTGTGTCAGTTCCCCTTTAATTTTTGTGAGCAATCCTCCCTTCTTTACAAGATGCATGGCAGAGGAAGCGATTTCTGAATTTTTGAAGTTGAGCTCCGCCTCCAGGTTTTCGTTTCTTACTGTCACTAATTCACTTTCACTTTTACTTATTTCCAGTTCATGTACGTATTTAATTTTCTTTTGTTCCTCTTTAAATTTTTGTTGCTGTCCGATGATTTTTTTTCTTTGCCATTTGTAAAGTGTATAAGCTAACGTACAAAGCAGCAGGGTGTAAAAAATCTTTGCCCAGATGGTTAAATACCAGGGAGGGAGAACCTTAAATGAATAACCCGACACAGCAGATTCATTGCCAAGATTATTCCTGACCTTTACTTCGAATGTATAATTACCTGCCGGTAAATTGGTGTATTCTTTATCTGTACGTTTAGACCAGTCAAACCAGCTATCATCGAATCCCTTTAGCCTGTAGCTATATTCAAGATTAGTTTGATAACCAAAAACAGAGGAAAACTCAAAATGAATAGTTTTCCAGTTATAGGCGATTTCAGGGATGTCGTTTTCATTCTGCACCTGATTTTCATTTACATTACCGAAATAGCCGCCAAATAAAAGACTGTCTTTGTTTTTAATGATTCTCACTGTCCTTACCTGTACTTTCAGTTCGGGTAACGACTTTTTATATTTTTCGTAATTAATATGGTAAAAACCCTTTTCGCCACCTAAAAAAATATTGTTTTCATCAACCGGGTAAATAAATTCGAATCCACTCAGCATTTTATTTTTAAGTTCAGGAAGATATATGACTACAGGTTCTTTGCCCGTCAGATCAATAACACCTAATGTTTTTTCATGGATAAACCATATGTTGCCTTCCTGGTCTTCTTTCAGGTAACGTATACTCTGGTTCCCTAATATTTTTTGATAAAAAGGCGCCGGCTCAAAGCTGTCTTTTTGCTGATTGAAAAGGTATATCCCCTTTTCGGTAGCAACTACTACCTGATTTTTTATTTTATAAACATGGTTGTTAAGCAAAGAGGGCAATCCTTTGTTAGTTGTATAGGTTTTTGTAACGTATGAACCGTTTTCACTTTTATTAACCTTAAATACACCATGATAGGGGTGTGAAACCCAAATGTTATCAAACTGGTCTGTTTCTACAAATCTTGAGGACTCATTGAAACCAGGTATATATGGCGATTCCATAAACTGCTGATTACGGAAATCAAAAAATCGCAATCCTTTATAATTGCCCGCTACAATCTGAGCTGTTGGAAATGTGGAAGTCATTGGTTTGAAATTCCAATATCCGGTTTGCGTAGAAACAGGAAAGGCCGAATTTTCTTTTATGATAAAGGCTCCTTCATGATGTCCTAAAAGTACCTGGTTATTAATTTCTGTTAAACTCCATGCCTGGCCTTTGGTACCGGCAACCGGTAAAAAAGCTCCTTTACTGAAACTTAAATCTTTTACTTGTTGCAATAAAACACTGAATAAGCCATTGGAAGTTCCTGCAAACAGAAGATTTTTATTAAAAAGAGCCGTATAGTGTACCCACTAAATGGGAATATGGTAAATGGCCCCATAGCGGAGAAATTGATATTATGGAGAATGTCGGGTATTGGCCCGATTCAATATTAAGCAGTGTGCATACGGGTGCCTATAATGGGACAATCAATACACAAAAAACAAAAGGGGTTAACCGCAATGATTTATCAAAGGCATTTCATGTATATGCCATGGAATGGACGGCCGATACTATTTCTTTTTATGTTGATAAAATACGGTACCATGTTTTCAAAAACGATCACACTGGTAGTGAAGCATGGCCTTTTGATAAGGAGTTTCATTTGCTTATGAACATAGCTGTTGGGGGAAACTGCGTAGGAAAGTTTGGTGTTGATGATAATATTTTTCCGAAAAAAATGGAAATTGATTATGTAAGAGTATATCAATAAATTGAATTGATAAATCTATTTTCCGAATTACTACAT
>Ga0163150_10002422_pt1 | contig 28575 bp, 23 predicted proteins | sample OliLakLV19P2IB_FD_148628 | JGI IMG/M metagenome (GOLD analysis project Ga0163150, IMG submission 148628) | Freshwater microbial mat bacterial communities from Lake Vanda, McMurdo Dry Valleys, Antarctica - Oligotrophic Lake LV.19.P2.IB | ecosystem: Environmental > Aquatic > Freshwater > Lake >...
TTTTGGCCAGGATCTGGCGGCTTTAAGGAAGAGGCTGGAGAATGACTGGCCGACTTACTCGGGCGACTATACCGGGCAGCGCTATAGCAATTTGAAGCAGATTACGACGGCCAATGTTAAGGGACTATCGCTCGCTTGGACTTCCCGCGTGGTGGCAGGACCGGCCGCGCCGGGCGGCGGATTTGGCGGCGGCCGGGGCTTTGGGCCAGCGCGAGACCGAGCCGCGCGGGGCGATGGGTCTGGGCGGGAAGGATGAGCAGTTTCTGGCGGCGCTTGGCGTTTATATGACGGCCATTGACTACAAGACGGGAAAGGTCGCCTGGCAGCATAAATATTCGGAAGCGGGCGATTTTGGGGGCTGCGCAGGGCGTGTTGACAACCACCGGTGGACTCCTGTTCGGCGAAGATGTTTCGGGGAATTTAATTACGTACAATGCCGCTTCCGGAAAGATCCTGTGGCATGCGCGCGGTTAGGGAATGTTTCGAATGCTCCGCAGACGTATTGACTGGACGGGAAACAGTATGTCCTGGTGGCTGCGGGGGATCGGTTGTTAGTGATCGAGGACGATGGCTTGAAGACTCAACAGTCGTGAGGGCCGCGCTCGAAGAGTTCCGGGCGAAGACGGCGATTCAGTTTTCCGACGCATTGATTTTGGCGACCGCGAAGCGTGCGGGGCATTTTCCGTTAGGAACTTTTGATCGGAAACTGGCATTGCGGGCCGGGGACGGTACGCGTTTAAGCCGGGCCCTGCTGAGCCGGACCGCCGGCGAAGGGATTGAAATCGGTCTTGTCGTCGAAGAGATCGATGCCTTCGGCTTTTTTGAGGAAGTTGACGATCAGGTAAGTCACCGGCGTCGCCGCGGCTTCGTAAGCGACTTTAAGCAAGTAACCGGTTACGATCAGATCGCGAATCATTGTGCCGTCGATGCGACCCCAGAAGGCGATGGTCATCACAATTATCGTGTCGATTAACTGGCCTACCGCCGTTGATGAAATGGTACGCAGCCAAAGGTACTTGCCGCCGGTAAGAACCTTCATCTTCGCCATGACAAATGCATTGGCAAACTCGCCGCACCAGTAGGCGATCAGGCTCGCGACAACAAGTCGCGGAAGGAATCCGAAGATACTCTCAAACGCCGCCTGATTGTTCCAACCGGGGGCGGGCGGGAGGCTGACGATGATCATGCCGAGCGCGGTCAACAGCGCCGTCGATAGAAACCCATGCCAGATGGCGCGGCGGCTGCCAGCATAGCCGTACACTTCGGTGAAAATGTCACCGAAGATGTAAGTGATGGGAAATAGAATCTGGGCGCCGCTGAGGATAATGTCGAACTCAAAGCCCAGAAATGACACGTGGCCGAAGGAGCAGAGCTTGCTCGCGACCAGGTTGGATATCAATAGAACGACTACGAAAAAGCTCAGACAGATCTCGTAGTACTTGAATTGGTGGAGTGGGGTCAGGTGGGTTAAGAGCTTGCTCAAAGTTTAGGCTCGCAAATCGGCGCCGGACATCTCGGCTGGCTTTGGTAAGCCTAGCAGACCGAGGATGGTTGGCGCGAGATCGCGAAGCGATCCGCCGCCGCGAAGTGGACGGCGCGCTTCATCCACCAAGATGAGCGGAACCGGGTTAGTGGTGTGATAAGTGTGCGGGCCGCCGGTGGCAGGATCGATCATCGTCTCGGCGTTGCCGTGGTCGGCGGTGATGATCCACTGGCCGCCATTGGCTATCAGGGCTTGATGAATGCGGCCAAGCATGACATCGCAGGTTTCGCAGGCCTTAACGGCGGCTTCGTATTTACCGGAGTGCCCGACCATATCGGGGTTGGCGAAGTTGACGACGATAAAGTCGAATTCGGCGCGTTCGATACCTTTGATGACGACGTCGCAGACGCCGTCGGCGGACATTTCGGGCATCAGGTCGTAGGTGGCGACTTTGGGGGAAGGGACCATTTCGCGCTCTTCGCCATCAAAGGGTTTTTCGACGCCGCCATTGAAGAAGAACGTCACGTGGGGATACTTTTCGGTCTCGGCGATGCGGAGTTGTTTGGCGCCGTGGCCGCTCAACACCCCGCCGAGAAGGCCAGTGTGCTGTTCGGGCTTCAAGACCGTATGAACATTGAGCGTCTGATCGTAGACGGTCATGGTGGTGTAGTGGAGGTTCTTCGGGGCACGGGGGTCGCCTGTGAGGACTTGCGAAAGTTCACGTCCCCGGTCGGCGCGGAAGTTGAAGAACAGTACGGCGTCTTCGTCGCGCATAGTACCCGTAGGCTCGTTGCCGGCGTTGACCATCACAATGGGCTCAATGAACTCATCGGTCACGCCCTTCTCATAGCTCTCGCGAATGGCGCCCACGGGATCGCTTGCCTTGCGGCCATCGCCCAGAACAATGGCCCTAAAGGCTCGATCGACGCGTTCCCAGCGCTTGTCACGATCCATGCCGAAGTAACGGCCGGAAATTGTTCCGACGCGGCCGATACCGAGTTCGCTCATTTTATTAAGGAGCGCCTGCATGAATTCAGCACCCTTTTCGGGCGGCGTATCGCGGCCGTCGGTGAAAGCATGGACAACGACATCTTCAACGCCGCCGCGTTTGGCCATTTCGAGGAGCGCGTAGAGGTGGGAGTTGTGGGAGTGTACGCCGCCATCGCTCACCAGACCCATGAAGTGAAGGCGCCGCCCGCGCGCGTGCTTAACGGTCTCCTGAAGAACCGGGTCGGCGACCAGCATGTCGTACCGCACCATCCAATCAATGCGCGTGGTATCCATCTGAATGATGCGGCCGGAGCCAATATTCAGGTGGCCCACTTCACTGTTGCCCATCTGGCCAGCGGGCAGTCCGACCCATTCGCCGCTGGTGTTGATCAACGTGTGCGGGTAGTCGCGCATCAAGCTGTCGTATACAGGTTTGTGCGCGTTGCGCACGGCATTGCCCTTGACGGCCGGGGATTCGCCCCAGCCGTCAAGAATGGTCAGAATGACCGGGGATTTTCCCATTACCGCTTAAACGTCTTTCGTCCGGCATACTTTGCCTGGCTGCCCAACTCTTCTTCGATCCGGAGAAGCTGATTGTACTTGGCGATGCGGTCCGTGCGCGAAGCGGAGCCGGTTTTGATCTGGCCGACGGAAGTGCCAACGGCGAGATCGGCGATGAAGGAATCTTCGGTTTCGCCGGAGCGGTGGGAACTGATGGCGGTGTAACCGGCGTGGTGGGCCATGGCGATCGCTTGCAGGGTTTCGGTCAGCGTCCCGATTTGGTTGACCTTGATGAGAATAGAGTTCGCGATACCTTTTTCGATACCGGTGCTAAGGCGTTCGATGTTGGTAACGAAGAGGTCATCGCCAACAAGTTGAATCTTCTTGCCAAGCGCTTCGGTCATCAGCTTCCAGCCGTCCCAATCGTCTTCGGCCATGCCGTCTTCAATCGAAATGATGGGGTACTTGTCGCAGAGCTTCGCCCAGAAGGCGACCATCTCCTCGCGCGTGAATTCGCCGCTTTTGGACTTCTTCATTACATACTTTTCTTTGCCGGCGTCCCAGAGTTCGCTCATGGCCGGGTCAAGGGTGATGGAGACCTGATCGCCCGGGGTGTAACCGGCTTGCGAGATGGCTTCCATTACGACTTCGAGGGCTTCTTCGTTGGATTTAAGATTTGGAGCGAAGCCGCCTTCGTCGCCGACGGATGTTGAATATCCCTTTTTATGAAGAACTTTCTTCAGGGTGTGAAAAATTTCCGCACCCCAGCGGAGGCCTTCGGCAAAGGTCTCGGCGCCGTGCGGGGCGACCATGAATTCCTGCATGTCCACGGAGTTGTCGGAGTGGGCGCCGCCATTGATGATGTTCATCATGGGGACGGGGAGAAGGCAGGCGTTGACGCCGCCGAGATAGCGGTAAAGGGGCGTCATCTGGCTGGCGGCGGCGGCGCGCGCGGCGGCCATGGAGACAGCTAGAATGGCGTTGGCGCCGAGGTTGCCTTTGTTGGGCGTGCCGTCGAGCGCGATCATCGCGTGATCGACTTCCGCCTGGCGGCTTGCGTCCATGCCAAGGAGGTGAGGGCCGATGTGGGTGTTGACGTTGGCGGCGGCCTTTTGGGTGCCTTTGCCGAGGTAGCGATCCTTGTCGCCATCGCGGAGTTCAACGGCTTCGTGAACGCCGGTGGAAGCGCCGGACGGAACGGCGGCGCGGCCCATGGAGCCATCGGCCAGGAACACGTCGGCTTCGACGGTGGGGTTACCGCGGGAGTCCAGAATTTCTCGGCCTACAACTTTGACAATGTCAGTCATTCAATGATCCTGCTTGGGTTCTTTCTTGGGGTACGGACGCGCGCGGAAGGGGATTCTACAGGGGCGCGGTGTCTTGGAATGGGGACTTCTTTATTTTGGCATACGCATGCACCAAGGAATGGGCTACGATTGTCCCAACCTCATGCAAACACTTGGACTCGACGGCGCGCCGCCGCCACAACCGTGGTACAAGCTATGGGCATGGCCGGATGTGAAAGAGCCGGAAGAAGCCATTGGCGCCGCCCGAAACGGCGCAATTGCGGCAGTGGCATTTGGCTTACTGACTTCGATCTTGGGCACCATGACCAATGGTCCCGGTGCGTTGCTGGGCGGCTCGTTCTATCTGCTGGCGGCGGTGGGAATCCGCCAGCTTTCGTTTCCAGCCTCGGCGATGCCGTGGTTCTCTATCTGGCGAGCCAGATGGTGGAGCTTCGATTTGGCCGGATGCCAGGGGTGATTGGGCTGGCGTTGTCGTTGCTGTTGATCGGGGCGGCGCGGGCGTCGTGGCACGCGCTCCAGATGAGCGCCAAGGATCGGGCGGCGATGGCGAACGAGTCACCGTTAGAGACCTGGTCGCAGCAAGTGCTGCAGCAAATGGGATCACCGGTTTGGCGCAAAATTCGAATCGTTTTCAACATCGTCATGTTTCTATACTTCGTTCTTCTGATAACTGGGCTGGCGTTCGTTGGAGCTGGGTTGGCCTGAACATTGGCGGACAAATTGCTCTTAAGTCAATTAGCGTACTAGTACCAACGCCAGAAAGAGCCCCCGCCATGAATTTCACACGAATGCAAGCATGGCTCGCCGTTGCCGCGGGCGTTATCGCGATCCAACTGGCCGCTCAGGACGCCAAGGTTCCATCCAGCTACTCGCCCGTCGTTATCCATGAGCCTTTCACCAGCGTCATGAAGCGGATGAGTGCCGCGAAGGCGGGAGTCATGGAGAAGCAGGCCACGCATTTGCAGTCTCGCTACGACCTCGGCGACCGCCCCTCGCCGACCGCGAAAATGACTCGCGGAAAGCCGGTACAGACCGGTGTCCGGGCGAAGCTGCGGAATGGCACTTCGTGGGACAAACTCGCCCAGATGACGCCGGAAGAGATCCACGCGCAGAACGCGTTCCCGCTGGGATTTCTCCCCCTGCCGCACGCCAACCACCCCGAAGGCGGAATGATCTTCCCGAAGTTCCTGATTGAAGAGATCAAAAAGCAGGAGGACCGGGACCTGACGCGCTTCGATTTGGACTTCGACCTGCCAGATCATGTCCTGCCGGAGTTTCCGCCGGCGATCTTCCTGACCACCCGCCCCGACCTCGGCGATGTTTCAAAGGGAAAGCTGGTCACCATCGACAACTTCTTTGAACTGTTCAATGGCATCCTGAATCCGAAACAGATTGAGGGTGTACGGCTTTTGGTGACTCCCTTCACCCAGCAGCAGTACAACCAGACCGAGGACCGGCGCACAGAACGGCCGCATCGCGGCGCCGCTTGTTTCGATTGCCACGCGAACGGCCACACAAACGGCGCCGCGCATCTGGCGGGCGACGCACGCTCGCAGGAGTTCCGGCACCGGATTGAAACTCCTTCATTGCGCGGCGTGAATATCCAGCGGCTGTTCGGCTCGCAGCGGGCGATGAAGTCGGTTGAAGATTTCACGGAGTTTGAACAGCGGGCGGCGTACTTCGATGGCGATCCGGTGATTGCCACCAAAAAGGGCGTGAACCCGTTGGATCGAGGCTCCCAGGTTCATTTCATGGCGGAGTTCCAGGCGGTGCTCGATTTCCCGCCCGCGCCAAAACTGGCCGTGGACGGGACGTTGCATCCGAAGCGCGCGTCAGCGGCTGAACTGCGCGGTCAGGCGCTTTTCGTTGGCAAGGCGAAGTGCGGCACCTGCCATCCCGCCCCGTACTATACGGACAACACGATGCACAATTTGCGTGTGGAACGTTTCTACAAACCACAACTGGTGAATGGCATGATGGCCTCCTCGGACGGGCCTATAAAGACGTTCCCGTTACGCGGAATCAAGGACTCTCCGCCGTACCTGCATGATGGGCGGTTGTTAACACTCGACGACACGGTGGAGTTTTTTAACATCGTTCTTGAGCTTGGTTTGAAGGCGGAGGAGAAGGCCGACCTTGTCACATTTATGCTCACGCTCTGAGCTGACATCTACTGGGTGAAGGTCAGCTATCTTCAAAGGCGCGAAGAAAATCATCCCGCGAGATGCCAGCCTGCGACAAGATTATATGCAGGGTCTAGGCCTAAATGAACGAGTGGTTAGGCATCGTGAAGGCAGTGCAATCCGCCAGGAGGATTCGGCTGGCGCATCGAAATGTGTTCCGCTTCCCTTACAAGTTCGAAGCCCAGCGAACGAAACTCCCTATTGCGCGAAGCGTCGACGGGAAACTTGCCGATGGCTACGCGGGAACTGTCGCTTCGGCGACAAACGCTTCCACCAGCGGGAAATCATCTGGCAAGGCTTCCGCACCCCACGTTTCGATGTGGAAGCGGATCGGTGAATTGACGTCGGCAAACGCTTCTTCATAAGTGGAGCCTTGGCCCGCCATCGTTTCCTTCAGACCAAGCGGATAAGCAACAAAACCGTCCGGGCGCCGGTCCCCGATATTCCTCCCGATTCTACCGAGATTGGGGCCGATTGAGACCCACTTCCTTAAGCATCTCCCGCAACGCCATAATCCCCCCGGATCCCGGCTGCATCGCCGCGACATTACTCTCCCGATCAATCAAAATATAGGCCGGAACGCCAGACCCCGCAAACAACCGCGCCAAATCCGTATCGGGAGTCATCACGATTTTCGCCGTCCGCGGGCGCGCTTTCAAATAGTCAAGCACCTTAGCCTTCGATTCCGCGGCGTTAATGGCTAACACGATCAGTCCGTCATTGGCGTGGTCCTTAATCACCTGCTCAACGGCCGGTTCGTCTTTGCGGCAGTAGCCGCACCAAGTGGCCCAGTGCTGGAGCAGCACCACTTTGCCTTTGCAGTTTTCGCGAGTATAGAGCTGCCCGTCGATTGACTTTGCCTGGAAACGGGGCATGGGTTCGCGCGGAGGCTTCACGGCAAATAAAGGCGACGCCGCCGCCAAAGTCAACCATGCACGCCTTGTCATAATTCCAAGCTATCATGCGGGATACCGAATGAGTTTGCCGAAACTTTATCCGATCCTCGACACGGCTCTGTTGGAGCGCTTAAACGTACCCCTCCTGGAAGCCGCCATCGGGATGATAGAGGCCGGGGCGCAGATTCTCCAACTCCGCCACAAAGGGCATTTTTCGCGGGATTTGTTTGAAACAGCCGCGCACCTCGCTGTTTTATGCGAGCAGGCGCATACCGGATTCTTCATTGACGATCGCGTCGATATGGCGAAGCTCTTGAATGCTCATGTACATGTCGGGCAGGACGATTTGCTGCCGGCGTTCGTAAGGCAGTTGAGCGGGCCGGACACGATCATCGGACTCTCGACCCATAACAAAGACCAACTGCTCGCCGCCAACGCTGAACCGGTGGATTATCACGCCTTGGGTCCAATATTCGCGACCGGTTCAAAAGGCAATCCGGACCCAGTGGTGGGACTGGAGTCATTGCGTGCATGGCGTCCGCTGTCACAGCGGCCGGTGGTGGCGATTGGGGGAATTACACTGGAGAACGCAGGCCAAGTTCTGCTTACCGGGGCGGATTCGGTGGCGGTGATTAGCGGGTTGATTCCGGAATCGCCGGACCGCAAGAGCATACGGGAGAGGACCGAAGCATGGCTGCACGCAGTGAAAGCGTAGAACTGAACCGCAGTCTGGGGCTGTTCGACGCAACGACTATTGTGATGGGGTCGATGATCGGGTCGGGTGTGTTTATCGTGGCCGCCGATATTGGGCGGCAGGTGCAGTCGCCGGGCCTGCTGCTGTTGAGTTGGGCGGTGACAGCGCTGCTGACGTTAATCGCGGCGCTGAGCTACGGGGAATTGGCGGCGGCGATGCCCCACGCGGGCGGCCAGTACGTCTACCTCCGCGAGGCGTTTGGACCGATGTATGGGTTCCTGTACGGCTGGACTTTTTTCATGGTGATCCAAACGGGGACAATCGCCGCAGTGGGCGTGGCCTTCGCCAAATTTCTGGGAGTATTTGTCCCCGAAGTATCGGCGGCAAACAAGATTCTTCCGTTCCTGTCGACACAGCAACTGGTGGCGATTGCGCTAATTGTCCTGCTGACCTGGGTGAACACGCGAGGGATTCGAACCGGGGCGCTGGTGCAGAATATCTTCACGGTGGCGAAGACGGCGGCCCTCGCCGGACTTATTCTGGCGGGCTGGTTCTGGGGCCGCAATGACGCGGCGGTGGCGCGAAATTTCACCGCGCCTTTTGACGGCGTCAATTGGGGATGGGGCACAGTGCAGTTGGTGGGCGTGGCGCTGGTGGGATCGCTATTCAGTTCCGATAGCTGGAACAACGTGACATTCACAGCGGGCGAGATGCGGAATCCGCGGCGGAATTTGCCGCTGTCGCTGGCGCTGGGCGTGGGGCTGGTTTCCCTGCTCTACTTTGCCTGCAACTACGTCTATTTGCTGGTCCTGCCACTGGAGGCGATTCAGACGGCGCCGGAGGATCGCGTTGGAACCGCCGTCGCGCGCGGCATCTTTGGCGATCAGGCCGTGCAGATGATGGCGGCGGCCATCATGGTGTCGACGTTCGGCTGCCTGAACGGCCTGACCATGGCCGGAGCGCGGGTATTTTACGCCATGGCGCTGGACAAACTATTCTTCAAAGCCGCTGCTCGGCTGGACCCGAAGACGCAGGCCCCGGTGACGGCGCTGTGGATCCAGTGCCTGTGGTCGGCCTCGTTGACGCTTACAGGCAGCTATAACGAACTGTTGGACTATGTAATATTCGCTGTTTTGCTTTTCTACATCCTGACGATTGCCGGGATTTTCGTTCTCCGTAGAACGCGGCCGGAGATGGAGAGGCCTTATCGGGCGTTCGGATATCCGGTACTGCCGGCACTTTACATCGTACTTGCCGGCGTGATTGAGTTATTGTTGTTACTCTACAAACCGAATTTCACGTGGCCGGGTTTATTGATCGTGTTGTTAGGCATACCGGTCTACTTTGTCTGGAAAAAGAGAGAGGTGTTCGCATGAGTCTTTTCGCCACCAAGCCGCTGAGCCGGATTCTAGCCGAATCCGAAGATGGCGAGCATAAGCTGAAACGAACGCTGACAGCGACGCAATTAGTCGCGTTGGGCATTGGCGCCATTATCGGTGCGGGTTTGTTCTCCCTGACGGGTCCGGCGGCGGCCAATCATGCGGGGCCGGCCATCATGCTGTCCTTCGCGGTAGCGGCCATTGGATGCGCGTTCGCGGGACTTTGCTACAGCGAATTCGCGACGATGATTCCGGTGGCCGGGTCGGCTTACACCTATTCGTACGCGACGATGGGCGAACTGTTCGCGTGGGTGATCGGCTGGGATTTGGTGTTGGAATACGCCGTGGGCGCTTCAACAGTGGCTACGAGTTGGTCGCGGTATTTCGTTAGTTTACTCAAGGATTTCGGCATTCAATTCCCCATGGAGTGGGCCGCCGGGCCGTTTGAAAGCGTGCAGTTGCCGGACGGGACGATGATCGCGTCGGGCATCCTAAATCTGCCGGCGATTTTCATTGTCTGCATGGTGTCATGGCTGTTGATGGTAGGGATCCAGGAGTCGGCGCGGGTGAATTCAGTGATCGTGGTGGTGAAAGTGGCGGTGATCATTCTCTTCATCGGCTTCGGCTGGGCTTATGTGAATCCGGCCAACCATGTGCCGCTGATTCCGGAAACGGTGACCGGGGAATTCGGCAATTTCGGCTGGACAGGCATTGTCCGGGGCGCCGGTATCATCTTCTTCGCCTTTATCGGGTTTGACGCGGTATCGACGGCGGCCCAGGAAGCCAAACGGCCGCAGCGCGATATGCCCATTGGCATCATCGGGTCCCTGATTGTTTGCACGATTCTCTATATTCTGTTCAGCTATGTGCTGACGGGCATCGTGAATTACAAGGAACTGGACAATCCGGCCGCGGTGGCGGTGGCCATTGACCGCACGCCGTACGTCTTCCTTCGCAAGCTGGTGAAGTTTGCGATTATCGCCGGGTACACTTCGGTAATTCTGGTGATGTTGCTGGGACAGAGCCGCGTGTTCTTCAGCATGTCGCGCGATGGGCTGCTGCCAAAGCTGTTCTCGGCGATCCATCCCAAGTGGCGGACCCCGTGGCGCAGCAATCTGTTATTCATGGTGTTTGTAAGCCTGATGTCGGCATTCCTGCCGATGTCTAAATTGGGCGAGGCGACGAGTATCGGAACGCTGTTTGCGTTTGTTCTGGTGTGCGCGGGAATTCTGGTGATGCGGAAGACGAATCCGAATCTGCCGCGGCCGTTCCGGACGCCGTGGGTGCCGCTGGTTCCGATCCTGGGGATTGTGGTGAACGTCTACTTAATGTACGGCTTGGGCCTGGAAAACTGGCTGCGGTTGTTCATTTGGATGGCTCTAGGCTTTGCTGTCTACTTCCTCTACGGACGCAGCCGTAGCAAGCTCGGGATTGATAACGCCAACGGTATCGACCTCGGCAAGTGATCCCCTCTCTGCGCCGTTGATTTCCACGCCGTTCACATCGCGGCCGGACGAACCGCCGGCCGCCATAAGTTGGGCATATTCCGCCGGCTTCCGGACATCGTCCATCTTGGATTTCAGTCTCATCTTGATGAGGGCGGCTGCTCCCGCATTTCCATCGCGGGCGCGAATGGCGAGGGCGAAAGAGGAGACGCGAGCATTCTGGTCGCACACTCCAAGTTCGATGATGGGCTGGAACGCCCTTAGAGACGATTTGTGGCTGAGTCCTTCCAGCAGGTTCGCGCGAACGCGAGCGTCGGGATTCTGAAACAGCTCCCGCATGATCTCGATGCTCTCGACGCACCGTCCAAGAATCTTGGCCACTTTCGACTGGACACGCTTGTCGGGGAACTTGGAAAACTTGTAAAGCGTCATGGAGAGCCGATGGGGATCATCGTCAAGCGTTTCCAAAATCGCGAGAGTGCGCATTACCTCCGCGGATGGAGCTTCCTCGGGGAATACGCGATGAACAAAAAGCCGCCGCAAGAGCTTGGTATCGAAAAGCGGGTCTAACTGCATGGCGAACCGCGTGAGCGTCAGCGCTTGGTTCAGCGTTAAAGCGACCGGGTGGCCGACTGCGCGAATGATAAACTGGCACTCCATCAAAATATCCCAAGCCCATGGGCCGGGTTCGTCCCGCAGATCCCAGTGCCGGCAGGTGAACTCGAAGAAATCGGGCGGGTCGGAAAGATCGATCAGTTTGCCGAGTTTTTTAATGGATGTTGCGGAAGCCTCCGACACGGCGGCAGTCCAGCAATCCTGACGTATTGCGTCCATCTCAAAAAACTTATCGGATTGGAACGCGAAAATGGGTGAAAAATTTGGCTAAAAATGCTTGATTCGTTATGATTCTTTCATTAACATATCTTTATCGGTAGTCGAGGTCCGATACTTGATGTCGAAAAAGGTCTTCATAGGAAACGTCCCGTTTCAAGCGCAGGACGAAGAATTGCAGCAGTGGTTTGCGGACCACTCCATCCATCCCGTCGGAGTGGCGATTGTGAAACATCGGGTGACGGGAAAGTCACGCGGTTTTGGCTTCGCCGACTTCAGCCGGCCGGAAGAGGCGGCGGCGGCGGTGGATGCGCTGAATGGCGTGGACTTGGCGGGGCGCCAGTTGATGCTGAGTCTGGCGCATAGCGAAGGACCGGCGGTTCTTTTGCCGGAAAGTGGAGCCGCGAGCGGTAACTGATTCGGTAGAACCCAAAGGAGCGACAGTCATTCCCCGCTTGGGCCGCCCGGCATGAGACAATGAGGCGGTCGGATTGTCTATCATGACCGCAATGCTCAACTACTGGATGCTGTCGAGCCGAGCTCTCCTGCTGTTCGGACTGTTGCCGGTATTGGCGGGGTCGGTGGTTGGACTGCAGGGATGGCTGTGGAATCGGGACGCGGCGGCGTTCGTGGAGAATCTGCGCGGCGTTGAGGGCCGAGTCCTACTGATTACGCCGGACGCGGGCGGTCTTCTGGTCGACGTCGAGTATTTGAATGAAACAGGCGTTCCATATACGAAGCAGTTCAAGGTCGACTCCCGGCAGGAGGCTGAATTGCGAGCGGTTGGCAAGGTGAGCCTAGTCTACGATCTTCGCTATCCGCAAGTAGCTGAGCTGGGCCATGTCGTCAGCGCCAATGATGAGAAGACGATGTATATGGCCATGACGGCGGCCGGAGGATTGTTGTGCCTGATCGGCATTTTCGTAATTGCCAAGCGGGCGCTGGAGACGGCGCAAACGCTGGCTCTGTTCCGCTCGGGAACGCTGATAAAGACGGAAGTGCGAGACTCCGCGATGTCGCCAGGCAAAGCAACCGGCCGTTTCACGTATGCGTTCCGGGGGCCGAACGGACGATGGTACGAAGGAAAATCGCCGGAGATGGGCACGGGCGCGCTGAACAATTGGCCGGTGGGCCGGCGGATTCTGGTCGCCTACGACCCGGCGAATCCCCGCCAATCGGAGGTGGATGTCTTTGGAATGGTTAATGAAAAGCGGCGCGGCGAGGTCCTGGCGGCGTAAGCCTAAAGAACGAAGGCCAGCGAGGTGGAGTACTCGTTCATACGAATCCAGCCGCCGGGATTAATGAGACCGAACGGCTTCGGATTCAAAAACTGGCGGGCGTCGAAGCGTAGCAGAAATCGCTCCGAGACTCGTATTTTAAGGCCTCCGCCGTAGTTGACCCCGAACTTGGTACTGCCACCCCCACTGGTGGCCGAAGCGCCGGGTGGAACGAAGTTGGCGAAGTGGAGCCCGCCCGCGGCGAACGGCCGAATACGGGAGCCTTCTCTGGTGGGATAGAGCAGATAGTTGTAAAAGCCCTGGTGAATAGCCATGCCCGTTTGGGAGGTAGATCCCTCCCCGTTCTGGACCAGTTGGGTCCGGTTGTAGGCGTAGCCGGTCTCGTGGCCGGTGAAGTCGCCCGAGTTAAGGGTCATGCGCATGACGATGCGAAAGCCGCCCTTCAGGCTATAGTCGTCCCGAAGCGGGGAGGAGGCGTTGAGTTTGCCCAACCCGGCGTTAGTGAGGCGGGATACGCCGCCGCCAACCGCCATTTCGAGCGCCTGGCTCCAGGCGGGGACGGCAAGCAGGAGAAAAAAAATTCGGATCATAAGGGGGGAGTCTTTCCCAGGACGATAACGACGTGAACGGCGCCGGGACCGTGAACGCCGCGCACCAGCATCTGTTCAATATCTCCGGTGCGGCTGGGGCCGGTGATGAGAACCATCGCGCTGGAATCGCTGTCGACGGGCCGGGGAGTCATGGAGAGCATCTCATCGAGATTAGTAAGCAACCGGTCCAGCGGCACGACAGCGATGTGAATTGGCGGGAGGAGCGAGAGAAGCCGGGGCTCCTGTGGACATGCGCGGAGGACAATCGTTCCAGTTTCGGCCAGCAAACAGTAGGCGCTCGTAATTCCGACGCCGGCGGTGGCGCAAGTGTTACGCAAATCCTCCGGGTTGGCGGTTACGCCGGGGATGTTCGGAATGCCGCAGGCCTGAAGGAAGGGGTGATCGGAGGCGACGGCGGACTGGCCGTCGAGCAGCTTTTCGACCGCGTTGCCGGCGGCAGCCGCATCGGGGACGACCGTCAGTGTCCCATTCAGTTGCGCCCGAAAGAGCGTGAGCTTGGCGTCGGCGGTTTCATAGCGGACGCGGAGCAGCGGCTCCGGCGGGGGCAGGGGTTTCTGTCCGAGTTTACGGCCGAGGGCGTTGCGGACCCGTTCGAGGATGGCTTCGCGGGAATCCATGGCTACTTCTTTCGCTGCTTCCAGAGGTCGCGAAAGGACTTCGGCGGGGCCGCGGGGAGATCGCGTTCGCTGCGCCAAGCGGCCAACGGGCCAATGTTGAAACCCATCAGCGCGCGACCGATTTTCGCGGCCAGCGCGTACATGCCGGGCCGTTGCATTAGCCAAGCCCAGATCCGGAAGTAGCGGCGATCCTCCGGATTGGCCTGAACTATCTCCTTGCGCAGCTTCAGGAGCAGGCCGGGAATATCGATCTTGACGGGACAGACCTCCGCGCAAGCGCCGCAGAGACTGGAGGCGAATGGCAGCCACGGATCTTTCTCCACGCCCTGAAACTGCGGCGTGATCACTTTACCGATCGGGCCGGAATAGACCCACGGATAATTGTGGCCGCCAATTTTCCGGTAAACAGGGCAGGCGTTGAGGCAAGCGCCGCACCGGATACATTGCAGCGATTCCCGCATTTCGGGATCCGCAAGCAGCTTGGTGCGGCCGGCGTCGAGAAGGATGACGTAGAACTCTTCGGGACCGTCGAGTTCGCCATTGCGGCGGGGACCGGACACAATGGAGGTGTAACTGGTGAGCGGCTGGCCGGTCGCGCTGCGGCCCAGTAGATCGAGGAATACGGGGAGGTCCCGCGCCCGGGGGATCAGCTTTTCAAGGCCGGCGACGGTTACGTGGATTTTTGGCGCCGAAAGGGTCAGCCGGGCGTTGCCTTCGTTTTCGACGATCACCACGCCGCCGGAATCGGCGAGCAGAAAGTTAGCGCCGGTGATGCCGATACCGGCATTGAGGAACTTTTCGCGAAGAACGCGGCGCGCCGTCATCGCCTGATTTTCAATAACGGTGTCGTGTTCGATGCCCAGCTTTTCGTTAAAAACTTTGGCGACGTCGTGGCGCGTCATATGAATGGCTGGCGCGAGGATGTGGAAGGGACGTTGCCCGGCGAGTTGAAGAATGTATTCGCCTAGATCGGTCTCAACGGTTTCCAGCTCATGCTGAGCGAGGCGATCGTTAAGATGGATTTCCTCGGTGGTCATCGACTTCGATTTGACGATCAGATTCGCCTCGCGGTCCTTGGCGAGTTGAATGATGAAATCGGCCGCTTCCTCGCCCGTCGAGGCCCAGATCACTTTTCCGCCATTGTCGTTGACGGCGTGTTCAAGTTGGAGCAGGTAAACGTCGAGGAAGGCCAGCGTGTGCCGCTTGATGGCGGCGGCGCGGGTCCGTAGATCCTGGTACTCGGGAAATCGATCGGGCGCAACCGCTTTGCTTCGATGGTTTTTAAGGCGGCCGGTGTTGCTGTAGATGGCCAGTTGCAGATTAGCGTTGGCGAGCGTTTGGCGAATGGCGGAATCGGGGGCGCTCATGGGGATCTTAACCGCGGGACGCGAGGACTTCGGCGAGGTGTAGGGTTTCGATTTTGTGGCCGCCGCGGGAGAGCGAGCCGCGGAGTTGCATCAGGCAACTGGAGTCGAGCGAGACCACATGGGTGGCGCCGGTCTCTAGTATCGAGTCGACCTTTGTCCTCGCCATCGCTCCGGAAATTTGGGCGAACTTTACCGAGAACGTACCGCCGAAACCGCAGCACTCCTCGGCGGCTTCCATCTCGATGAGTTCAAGATCCTTCACTTGACCCAGCAGGCGGCGTGGCGCGTCTTTGAGTCCAAGTTCGCGGAGCGCGTGGCAGGAGTCGTGATAGGTGACTTTGTGCGGGAAGCGGGCCGCAAGCGCGTCGAGATTAGGGAGGCCGAGCAGGAACTGGGAAAATTCGAAGACCTTGGGGGTTAACGCGCGGATGCGTTCGAGAGCTTGACCATCGCGCGCGAAAAGGTCTGTGTAGTGATGCGTGATCATGGCCGTGCAACTGCCGGAGGGAACGACAATCGTTTCGGCATCGGCGAAAGTGTCGATAAAGTGCCTGGCGACGGCGCGGGCTTCCTTTTGATAACCGCTGTTGAAAGCGGGCTGGGCGCAACAGGTCTGAGCGTCGCGAAACTCTACCTCAAATCCGAGACGTTCAAGGACGTCCACCATAGCCATACCGGCGTTGGGGAAGAGTTGGTCGACGATACAGGTAACAAAAATCGCGGCACGGCGCGGCATGACTCCCGATTGTAGCACCGGGAATGCCTACCGGTTTCGGGATTTCGGGCCGAGAACGCATTGTGAAGCAATCTATCTCCATCGTACCTTCCGGGGCGGTTGGGAACCGCGGCTGAATAGATCCCGCCCCGGGCCCTTCAGCTTTCGTCGCGGCAATTGTCTAACACGCCGCGCACGGCTTGTCCGAGTTGCATAAACTCTTCCAAACTCGCCGTTTTAAGAAAGTAAAGTTCCACGCCAAGCTGACTTACCCGTTCTCTATCCCCCCGGTAGTCCGAAGAAGTCATAACAATAACTGGCACTTTGGAACACACATCAACTTGCCGCAGCCGCCGAAGAACCTCCGCGCCATCGAGCCGGGGAAGATTGAGGTCGAGGAGAAAGAGATCGGGGCAGGCCGCGGCGCCGCTTTCAACATCATCCAGAAAACGAACCGCCATCTCTCCGTCGGAGAAGACGCGCAACTGAAAATCGAGCCCCTCCTCCGTTAGGGCCGAGCGCACGAAGAAGACATCGGCCGGGTTATCCTCGGCGAGTACGATGAGGAGCGGCGAATCCACCTAGTCGCCTTCCCCGGCCGGAAGAGTAAAACAGAAAGTGGCTCCCTGGCCGACGGTGGACTCCACCCATATCCGGCCGCCGTAGCTTTCGACGATTCTTTGGGAAATAGCGAGTCCGATGCCGGCGCCCCCGTATTTTCCACCGCTGGGATGAAGGCGTTTGAAAACGCCAAAAATGTGGTCCTTGTACTCGGGGGGAATCCCCATGCCGTTGTCGGACACAGAAAAGCACCACTGCCGATCAAGGCGCCGGGCGGTCACATGGATGCGCGGCGTTTCGCCGTCGCGTCGAAACTTCAGGGCATTTCCGATGAGATTCTGCAGGATCTGACGTAAGTGAATATCCCTCACTTGCACCGTAGGCAGCGCGTCGGAGCTAATCCGCGCGCCCGCCTCCTCCATAGCCAGATTTAGGTCCTTCCGCACTTCGTCGAAGATTTGCGCGGCGTCCACATTGCTTTCCGGCGCCTGGTTGGAATCGGGGATCTGGATATAATCCAGAAGGCCCGCCACCAGCGCGCGCATCCGTTGCGCTCCCTCCACGATCAGCCGCATATACTCGCCGGCGTCTCCTGTGAGCGCCGGACCATGTTGCCGCTGGAGGAGTTGCGTGTAGATGGCCACCGTTCGAAGCGGTTCCTGCAAATCGTGAGACGCCGCGAACGCGAATTGCTCAAGGACCGCATTGGCGCGGCGAAGATCCGTTTCCGTGCGCTTCTGCTCGTCGATATCGGTGCAAGTCCCAATCCATTTAACCACCCCGCCATCGTTTCCGCGAAGGGAAATCGCACGGCCGAGGAACCACTTGTACTGGTTTGATCGACTATCCCACAGACGGTACTCCAATCGAAACGAATCGCCGCTCGTCAGCGACGCGTTCCAATGGTCAACCCAGTTTTTCCTGTCATCGCAATGAATGATCGGATCCCACCCGGCCGGGTCGCCATTATTGCCGGGCGTGAAGCCTGTAAACTCCTGCCATCGCGCGTTGAAGTAGTCGAAATAGCCGTCTCCGCGAGCGGTCCAGACCATCTGCGGCATGGAATCGGCGAGTTGGCGGAAACGCTCCTCGCTTTCGCGTAACTGTTCCTGCGCCCGCTCGCGGTCCGTGACGTCGAGGTTCGTGAGGAAGCTTCTAACCGGGTTGCCGGCGGGATCGTACTCGACGAAACATTGGCTTTCAATCCAGCGCTCCATTCCGTCGTCGCCGAGAACGCGGTAGTCCAGCTTGGCGTTGGATTTGCTGCCGCCAAACTGGCTCAGTGCGATCGCCACCCGCTCGCGATCCTGCGGCGCGACGTGCCAGACCAAATGCCCTGTGCCATTGTCAAAATCGGGGCTCTCGGCAGCCGCCGTTGTGTGGCCCATTACGGCCGCGAAGTTTTCAGCTTTTCGGACCTCGCGCTTTAGGAAGTCCGTCTCCACATAAGTCAGCCGCGCCGCGTCGGCGGCTTGGCGAAGCCTCAATTCTTTCTCGCGCAGAGCCTCGGTCCGCTCAAGCACGCGTTGCTCGAGCGTCTCATTCAACTCGAAGAGTTGCGCCTGGATTTGGCGGCGCTCCTCTACTTCCTTTACCAATTCACCGTTAAGCCGAATGAATTCGAGATTTCTGCGATACAGATCGACAAAGGCCGACACTTTCGAACGAAGAATGGCGGCGTTAACGGGCTTGTGAAGAAAATCGACCGCGCCGCTCCCGTAGCCTGCTAACACATGCTCATCCTCGTTGTAATAAGCAGTGAGAAATATGATCGGCACATGAGCGGTTTTCTTACGCTCCTTAATTACTTGAGCCAGCTCGAACCCCGTCAGGCCAGGCATCTGGATATCCAGAATAAGCAGGGCGAATTCCTCGGCGATGAGGGCCAGCAACGCTTCGTCGCCGGACGTAGCGCGCACGACGCGATAGCCAGGATTATGCAGGATGGTTTCCAGGACGGTGAGATTCTTCGGTTCGTCGTCGACGATCAGGATGTTGATCGGGACATCGTCCTGCGTGGAATTTGGTGTTTCGCAGGCAGTGATACCGGGAACAGCCGGCGTTACGGGAACCGCATCTGCCGCCGGGGCCGTGGCGCCGGCCTTCACCGGAACAACCAGACTCGCATCAGCGAGAGGAGTTGATCGGTATTCACCGGCTTCGCGATGTAGTCGCTGGCGCCGGCGTTCAAGCACTTCTCGCGGTCGCCTTTCATGGCTTTCGCGGTCAGGGCGATAATGGGCAGGATCCGGAATTCGGGTGATTTACGGATTTCGCGCATCGTCTCGTACCCATCCATATTGGGCATCATGATGTCCATGAGCACGATGCTGATGCCGGGTGTGCCGCGGATGATATCGATGGCCTTCTGCCCGCTGGTCACACTGATGACATCCATCTCATGGTTTTCGAGCAGAGACGTAAGGGCGAAAATATTACGCGCATCATCATCGACAACCAGGATTTTACGGCCGCGGAGAACTTCGTTCGATCCATGCAGCCGCTCGAGCATGCGCTGCTTCGCCGGCGGTAGATCGGTGACGACGCGGTGAAGGAATAGGGCAGTCTCATCAAGCAAACGCTCCGGAGACTGGACGTCCTTCAAAACGATGCTCTTGGCCATCGCCTTCAGGCGCGTTTGCTCCGCCCCCGTCAGATCCTTGCCAGTGAAGACGACGACGGGCACGGCGGCCAGAGAGGGTTCCGCATGCATTCTTTCCAGCAGTTCGAAGCCGGTCATATCTGGCAGGCGCAGGTCGAGCACTACACAATCGAAGATCTTGTCGAGCATGGCCTCCAGCGCTTCCTCGCCCGAGGAGACCGCCGCCACCTCGATATCGCCGTCACCGAGCAACTCGATAATCGACTGGCGTTCTATCTCGTTATCCTCGACGATAAGCAACCGTTTGGTGCGCGGCGCGGTGAAATCCTTAATGCGATCGAGCGCGGTTTCAAGGCCGGCGGTAGTAGGCGCCTTAACGAGATAAGAGAACGCGCCGTGCGCCAGACCATGATGCCGTTCTTCTTCCAGGGTGAGAATCTGCACGGGAATGTGGCGCAACGCCGGATCGAGCTTGAGCTGGTTCAAAACGGTCCACCCGAGCATGTCGGGTAGAAAGATGTCCAAGGAAATGCCCGAGGGGCGGAACTGCCGGGCTAGAGACAGGCCAAGCCCGCCACGCAATGCTACGATGCCCTTAAAGCCCTTATCGCGACCCAAGCCCAGAAGGATGCGAGCGTAGTGCGGGTCGTCCTCAATGATAAGCAGAGACAGGTCGCCCGGCCGTATCGAGTCACGATCGTCCTCAATCTGCTCCTCACGCGGGCTTGGCAAAACAGTAAGCGAGTGTTCTCTGTTACTCGTTCCGAAATTGGACTTAAAGGGAATGGTTCTGGAACTGTTGGGGCCGGCGTGGTGCAGCGGCAGGTACAGGGTGAACGTACTGCCGGCCCCGTGGACGCTGCCGAGCCTGATCTCCCCGCCGAGCAGCACCGCCAACTCGCGGCTGATGGCCAGCCCCAGTCCGGTACCGCCGTACTTACGGGATGTTCCGGCATCGGCCTGCTGGAAGGCTTCAAAGATAAGGCGTTGCTTCTCCGGCGCGACGCCGATCCCGGTGTCAGTCACTGCGAAAGCCACGACTTGGGGAGACTGGCTGAGCACAGGGTGATCCGGACTCCAGCCGTGGCTCGCGAAACCTACGCGAACCTCCACTTTTCCATGGGTGGTGAACTTAACCGCATTGGAGAGCAGATTTTTGAGAATCTGCTGGAGACGCTTGGGGTCGCTCTCCATGGAGCGCGGCAGCTCCTCGCTGAAGTTGATATGGAGCGGGAGGTTTTTGGCTTCGGCTACGTGCCGGAAGTTTCGATCGATAGTCTCGCGCAATCCCTGGAAACCGATGTCCTCGACATCGACGCTGACGGTGCCGGACTCAATTTTCGAGAGATCGAGAATGTCGTTGATGAGGTTAAGCAGATCGGAGCCGGAAGAGTTGATGTTCCGGGAAAACTCCACCTGTTTCGAGGTAAGGTTGCTCGCGGAGTTTTCCGCCAGTTGCTGGCTGAGAATCAGGATGGAGTTCAGCGGCGTGCGCAACTCGTGGGACATGTTCGCCAGGAACTCGGACTTGTACTTGGAGGTGAGCGCCAGTTCCGCCGCCTTCTCTTCCAGTGCGTGGCGCGCCTGCTCCACTTCGCTGTTCTTGCGCTCCACCTCGGCGTTCTGCTCGGCCAGCAGCCGCGCCTTTGTGCCCAGCTCTTCGTTGGTCTGTTGCAGTTCGCTTTGGCGGGATTGCAGTTCAACGGTCAACTGCTGCGATTGCGTCAGCAAGCCTTCCGTGCGCATCGTCGCTTCAATGGTATTGAACACGGCGCCGATGCTCTGGGTAAGGAGATCGAGGAAGGCCAGCGGGCCGGCGCCGAAGTTCTGAAGGGTGGCAAGTTCGATGACCGCCTTTGTCTGGCCCTCGAAAAGAACAGGCAGCACGATGATACTCAGATTGGGCGCGCTGCCCAGGCTGGAGGCAATTTTGATGAAGTCCGCCGGAACGTCAGTGAGCAGAATGCGCTTCTTCTCGACGGCGCATTGGCCGACGAGACCTTCACCGAGCCGGATCCTTGTCGAGGGCCCAATCTCGCCGTCGTGGGCGTAACTGGAAAGCAGCTTGAGCTGCGGCGCATCGGTGCTGCCGGAGAGGTGGTAAATCGCGCCCTGGTGTGCTCTGACGAGCGGAGCCAACTCGGCGAGGAGCATCTGGCCAACGGTGCTCAACTCGCGCTCGCCCTGCAGCATACCGGTGAATTTCGCGAGATTTGTCTTCACCCAATCCTGCTCGCGATTGCTCTCCGTGGTTTCGCGGAGATTCGAGATCATCGTGTTGATGTTGTCTTTCATCTCGGCCACCTCGCCGCGAGTCTCTACTTGAATCGACCGCGTCAGGTCGCCTTTGGTGACGGCGGTGGCCACCTCGGCAATCGCGCGAACCTGGGTGGTGAGGTTAGCCGCCAGCAGGTTGACGTTGCCGGTGAGATCCTTCCAGGTGCCGGCGGCGCCGGGCACGTTCGCCTGCCCGCCGAGACGCCCATCGACGCCGACTTCGCGGGCGACATTTGTTACCTGATCGGCGAACGTCGCCAGCGTCACGGTCATGTTGTTGATGGTGTCGGCCAGCGCGGCCACTTCGCCTTTCGCCTGCACAGTGAGGCGCTGCGTGAGATTACCGTTGGCCACGGCGGTCACCACTTTGACGATGCCGCGAACCTGCTCCGTGAGGTTCGAAGCCATGAAATTGACGTTATCGGTGAGATCCTTCCAAGTGCCGCCCACACCGGGCACCACGGCTTGGCCGCCCAGCTTGCCTTCGGTGCCTACTTCGCGGGCCACGCGCGTCACTTCGCCAGCGAACGAATTCAGCTGATCCACCATGGTGTTGATGGTGTTTTTCAGCTCCAGAATTTCGCCCTTCACATCGGCGGTAATTTTGCGGTTCAAGTCGCCGCGGGCAACCGCGGTGGTGACTTCGGCGATGTTGCGGACCTGGGCGGTAAGGTTGGCGCCCATGGTGTTGACCGAGTCGGTAAGATCCTTCCACGTCCCCGCCACTCCGGGCACCACCGCCTGCCCGCCAAGCCGTCCTTCCGTGCCCACCTCGCGCGCCACGCGGGTAACTTCTGAAGCGAAGGAGCGCAACTGTTCCACCATCGTGTTGATGGTTTCCTTCAACTGCAGAATCTCGCCGCGGACATCGGCGGTGATTTTCTTGGAGAGATCCCCATTGGCTACGGCGATCGTGATTTCGGCGATGTTGCGAACCTGACCGGTAAGGTTAGACGCCATGGAGTTCACGTTATCGGTGAGATCCTTCCACGTGCCGGCCACGCCGGGAACGGCCGCCTGCCCACCGAGCTTGCCTTCCGTGCCGACTTCGCGGGCCACGCGGGTCACTTCCGACGCGAAAGCCGACAACTGCTCAACCATCGTATTCATGGTTTCTTTAAGCTGCAGAATCTCGCCGTTCACATCCACTGTGATCTTCCGGCTCAAGTCGCCGCGCGCGATGGCGGTGGCGACGTCGGCAATGTTGCGGACCTGACCGGTGAGATTGGACGCCATCGAATTGACGTTGTCGGTGAGATCCTTCCAGGTGCCGGCGACACCGGGGACGCGCGCCTGCCCCCCCAGTTTGCCGTCCGTGCCCACCTCGCGGGCCACGCGGCTGACTTCCGCCGCGAAGCCGTTGAGTTGATCGACCATCGTGTTGATCGTGTTTTTGAGGGCCAAAATCTCGCCCTTCACTTCGACCGTGATCTTTTTGGAGAGATCGCCGTTGGCGACGGCGATCGTCACTTCGGCGATGTTTCGAACCTGCCCGGTAAGGTTCGAAGCCATCGAGTTCACGTTCTCCGTAAGATCCTTCCAGGTGCCGGCCACACCCTCCACCGTCGCCTGGCCGCCCAGCTTGCCTTCGGTGCCGACTTCGCGCGCCACGCGGGTCACTTCCGACGCGAAGCCGTTTAGCTGATCCACCATCGTATTCATGGTGTTTTTCAGCGCCAGGATTTCGCCCTTCACTTCGACCGTGATCTTCGAGGATAGATCGCCCTTGGCGATAGCCGTCGCCACGTCGGCGATGTTACGCACCTGGCCCGTAAGATTCGAGGCCATGAAGTTGACGTTGTCGGTGAGATCCTTCCAGGTACCGGCCACATCGGGCACTTGCGCCTGGCCGCCGAGTTTCCCTTCCGTACCCACTTCGCGGGCCACGCGGCTGACCTCGCCGGCGAACGCGTTCAACTGATCGACCATCGTATTGATGGTGTTTTTCAACTCGAGGATCTCGCCCTTAACCTCGACGGTAATCTTACGGCTCAAGTCGCCGCGGGCGACCGCAGTGGTCACGTCGGCAATGTTGCGAACCTGGGATGTGAGGTTGTTCGCCATGGAATTGACGTTATCCGTCAAATCCTTCCATGTTCCGGCCACGTCCCGCACCTGCGCCTGGCCGCCCAGTTTCCCTTCCGTACCCACTTCGCGGGCCACGCGGGAGACTTCGGAGGCGAAAGCGTTCAACTGGTCCACCATGGTATTCAGGGTGTTTTTGAGCTCCAGGATTTCGCCCTTGACATCGACCGTGATCTTCTTCGACAAATCGCCATTCGCGACGGCGGTCGCCACGTTGGCGATGTTGCGGACCTGGCCCGTCAGGTTCGAGGCCATCGAGTTCACGTTGTCGGTGAGATCCTTCCAGGTACCGGCGACACCGGGCACCTGCGCCTGGCCACCGAGTTTGCCTTCCGTGCCCACTTCGCGCGCGACGCGGCTGACCTCGCCGGCGAAGCCGTTGAGCTGATCGACCATCGTATTGATGGTGTTCTTGAGCTCCAGAATCTCGCCGCGCACATCGACGGTGATCTTCTTGGAAAGATCGCCGTTGGCGACCGCGGTGGTCACCTCGGCAATATTGCGGACTTGCGAGGTGAGGTTCGTGGCCATGGCGTTCACCGAATCGGTGAGATCCTTCCACGTACCCGCCACGCCGCGGACCTCGGCCTGTCCGCCCAACTCGCCTTCCGTGCCTACTTCGCGAGCGACGCGGGTGACTTCCGAGGCAAAGCCGTTGAGCTGAACCACCATCGTGTTGATGGTGTTCTTCAATTCCAGAATTTCACCCTTCACATCGACCGTGATCTTCTTCGACAAGTCGCCATTGGCGACGGCGGTGGTGACTTCGGCAATATTGCGCACCTGGCCGGTCAGATTGGACGCCATGAAATTGACGTTGTCGGTGAGATCCTTCCAGGTTCCGGCCACGCCGGGCACTTGCGCCTGGCCCCCGAGCTTGCCTTCGGTTCCCACTTCGCGCGCCACGCGGGTCACTTCCGACGCGAAGCCGTTTAGCTGATCCACCATCGTATTCATGGTGTTTTTCAGCGCCAGGATTTCGCCTTTCACTTCGACGGTGATTTTGGAGGAGAGGTCGCCTCTGGCGATGGCCGCCGCCACGTCGGCGATGTTGCGGACCTGGCCGGTGAGGTTCGAGGCCATCGAATTCACCGAGTCGGTGAGATCCTTCCAAGTGCCGCCCACGCCGGGCACCATGGCCTGGCCGCCCAGTTTCCCCTCCGTGCCGACTTCACGGGCAACACGGGTTACTTCCGAAGAGAAGCCATTGAGCTGATCCACCATCGTGTTGATGGTTTCCTTCAACTCCAGAATTTCGCCTTTCACATCGACGGTGATCTTGCGCGATAAGTCGCCGCGGGCCACGGCGGTGGTGACGGTGGCGATGTTGCGGACCTGCGCCGTAAGGTTGGTGGCCATGGCGTTCACGGAGTCCGTGAGATCCTTCCACGTTCCCGCAACGCCGGGTACGACGGCCTGGCCGCCGAGACGGCCATCGGTTCCCACTTCTCGCGCCACTCGCGTAACTTCGGAGGCGAAGGAACGCAGTTGATCCACCATTGTGTTGATGGCCTCCTTCAACTGCAATATCTCGCCGCGAACGTCCACGGTGATCTTCTTGGACAAGTCGCCGTTGGCGACAGCGATCGTCACGTCGGCAATGTTGCGGACCTGGGCCGTCAGGTTACCGGCCATCTGGTTGACCGAGTCGGTAAGATCCTTCCATACGCCGGACACGCCGGGAACCTGTGCCTGGCCGCCAAGCTTACCCTCCGTCCCGACTTCCCGCGCCACGCGAGTCACTTCCGACGTGAAGACCGAAAGTTGCTCGATCATGGTATTGACGAGCTTGGCCGACCGCAGAAATTCGCCTTTCAGCGGGCGCCCGTCCACTTCCAGGTCCATGGACTGGCCGAGGTCGCCCTTGGCTACAGCGCCGATCGTGCGGGCGATATCGGTGGTCGGGCGGACCAGATCGTCGATGAGCGTATTTATGGACTCGGCATCGGTGGCCCAACCGCCCACCGATCCGGACAGGGTCATACGCTGCTTGAGCCGCCCTTCTTTTCCAACGCTATTGCTTAGCCGCGTAAACTCGTCGGAGATTCGCTCCTTTCGAGCGATGACCTGATTGAAAGCATCCGCTATCAGTGCATCCGCGCCGGTCCAGTCCTCGGGTAAACGCGCTGAGAAATCTCCATCGCGGAAAGCGACGATCACTTTCAGAATCAACCGGGAGCGCGCCTCGCCGGAATTCTGCGCTGACGAGCCAGGCACCGTTGCGCTCGAGTTCCCGCCATTGCTCCGCACAACCGCTTTCAGCTTCTTGCGAGGGCCTGGAACAACTATTTCATTCATGGACATGGATTTCCCTTAACGCCGCCACATGCATCGTTCGACGGCGTTTCTCTGGAGATTAGTATAGAGCAATCGGGAGTTTCAGCACTTCCGGAATCAAGGGGACCGTTTCCGTCAGAAAGTGCCGATGGGCCGGGTTCGCGGAAGGTGTTAAGCCTTCTGCCTCCGGTTCCCGCGGGTATTCGAGCGATGAAGAGACTACAATAAAGGTGTGCTGCGCCGATATCTAATCTTTTTCCCCGCCGTTGCCGTTTGGGCCGCGGAAACGGGCGCGAACGCCTTGCGCGGACGCCTGTTGCCAGGCGAGCCGCCAACGGTGGAAACGACCGCCGGGGTGGTTCCGGTGGACGGCGATGAGCAGGTGCGGGAGGTGCTGCGGGATAAACGCGTGATCGGCAGCGAGTTCGAAGTGGTGGGCCGGAAGGATGCGAATGGCGTTTTTCAGGCCGCGCCGATTCATGAAAATCCGCTGTTTGTGCATAAGGGGGGAAAGCGCCTTTATGTGACATACTGGTGCGACATCTGCGCCATCCGCACGCGCGCCCCGGGCATTTGCTGGTGCTGCCAGGAAGACACCGCACTCGACCTGCGGGACCGTAAAGACTAGTGAAACTCTGTACTGCCCTTCTCGCTATGACTGCCCTTACGCAAGCCGCCCAGTATGAGGCGCGCACAAGTTCCGACGACGGCATTGGAACGCTGACGCTACGCGACAACGCGAGCGATGTGACGGTATCGATAGTCCCGTCGCTCGGGAACAATTCGTACCGCATGATGGTGAAGGGCAAAGACGTTTTCTGGTCGCCGTACCAGAAGCTATCGGAGTTTAAAGCCAAGCCCACGCTGCTCGGGAATCCGTTCCTGGCGCCGTGGGCAAACCGTTTAGACCAGCACGCTTTTTTTGCCAACGGCAGGAAGTACGTCTTAAATCCGGAGCTAAAGAATTACCGGTCCGACGGGAATCAATTGCCGATTCATGGCCTGCTGAACTTCAGTTCGCACTGGAAGATGATCGGCATCGGGGCCGATGAGAAAAGCGCGTGGGTGACCAGCCGGCTCGAGTTTTTCCGGCTTCCGGAATACATGGCGCAATTCCCGTTCGCACATACGATCGACATGACATATCGTTTGGCGAACGGCGTGTTGGAAGTGGAAACGGAAGTCACAAATCTCTCCTTTGACAAGATGCCGTTGATCATTGGCTACCATCCGTATTTCCGCGTCCATGACGCTCCGCGAGCGGAGTGGAAAGTCACGCTGCCGGCGAAGTTGCGGGTGACATTAAACGGCAAGTTGACGCCGACGGGTGAGACGACGCCGAACCCATACGGCGATCCGCACGTACTGGCCGCCACGCAATTGGACGACGTATTCACGGGCCTGGTGCGCGATTCCAAGGGCCTTGCGGAGTTTTCCGTGCAGGGCAGGCTACAAAAAATCTCCGTAATTTACGGGCCGAAGTTTCCCGTGGCGGTCGTCTATGCGCCCATGGGATCAAACCGCGACTTCATCTGTTTTGAACCGATGACGGGCGTGACGAATGCCATGAATCTGGCGCATGAAGGCAAGTACAAAGAGTTGCAGACGATTGCGCCCGGCGGGGTTTGGAAAGAAAGCTACTGGATAAAGGCGACGGGGTTCTAGCTTAGAAACCTCAGCCCTTCTTCGCGGCTGGCGTTGCCTTCTTCACGGCCGGTGTTGCCTTCTTCATCGCCGGAGCCGGTGGCTTGGGGGCGTTGGGATCGGCATAACGGGTGATTACGACGCGGCTCATTTTGACAGCGACATTCGGTTTGTTGCCCGGCCCCTGCGGAAGGCGGGCGATCGTTGCGACCAGTTCCTGGCCCTCGATGACTTGACCAAAAATAGTATGGCGGCCGTTGAGATGGCCGGGTGTGCCTTCCGTGATAAAGAACTGGCTTGACCCCGTGCCGGGACCCGCATTGGCCATCGCCACACGACCTGGAATGTCGAAGCGCAATGACGGATGGAACTCATCGGGAATCGCGTCCGTGCCTCCCGTTCCATTGCCCTGCGGGTCACCGCCCTGAATCATAAAATCAGGAATCACGCGGTGGAAAGTAAGTCCGTTGAAGAGGGGCGCCTTGACGCGGGTACCCGTCCTCGGGTTCATCCATTCCTTGCGGCCTTGGGCGAGGTCGACGAAATTCTTCACCGTGATTGGCGATTCCTTTTCGTAAAACTTGAAGACAATGTTGCCAATGGGAGCGGTGCCGTGGGTGATAGACAGCGTGGCGTAGAGTCCCGGCTCGCGCACCGGTTTCGGCGGGGCAACAGGCGGGCGGGCGACAGCCGGCTTAACCACGACAGGCTTCGCCGGAACAGCTTTCGGTGCGGCAGGCTTCGCCGGAACAGCTTTCGGCGCGGCGGGCTTCGCGGCGGCGGGCTTCGGCGGAACCGCCGGAGGCTGGGCGATTGCGGCGAAAGCAAATAGCGTAGTTGTAAGGAATGAGCGTACAAGCATCGTCTTCTAG